>Ga0315296_10001859_pt1 | contig 18272 bp, 16 predicted proteins | sample YL17G14_18_MG_FD_203921 | JGI IMG/M metagenome (GOLD analysis project Ga0315296, IMG submission 203921) | Sediment microbial communities from Yellowstone Lake, YNP, Wyoming, USA - YL17G14_18 | ecosystem: Environmental > Aquatic > Freshwater > Lake > Sediment | place: USA: Wyoming | collected... | reverse complement strand
CGAGTTTTAAAAGAAGTTGATTTAATCTTATGCGAAGATACTAGAGTGACGAAGAAATTATTAGATCATTACGAAATAAAAACTCCAACCTTGAGTTATCATCAACATTCGAAATTGCAGAAAATAAATTATATTTTAGAACTTTTAAAAGAAGGAAAAAACTTGGCTTTAGTTTCTGATGCCGGAACTCCTGGAATTTCCGACCCCGGCAATAAGTTGATAAGCGAAATTGTAGAAAAAGTAGAAATGGTAGAAATCGTTTCAATATCAGGAGCAAGTGCTGTTACTGCGGCGGCTTCAATTTCGGGATTTCCGATGGATAAATTTTTATTTTTGGGCTTTCCACCGACCAAGAGAAAGAGGAAAAAATTTTTCAAGGAAGTAGTAAATTCAAAATATCCAGTTCTATTTTACGAATCACCTTACAGAATAATAAAGACCCTAAATGAATTAAAACTAGAAGCTAGAACCTATAATCTAGAACCTAAAATTGTAGTTTGCCGAGAGTTAACAAAAAAATTTGAAACAATTTATCGAGGGAAGATTAACGAGGTGATAGAAAAAATTGAAAAGGATAAAATAAAAGGAGAATTCGTAGTGATTGTAGGAAAATAAAAAAGGACTGACGTCCTTTCGCTACTTAAAAAGAAAAAATGGTATAGATGTTAAAGAACCGTTAATCTCCGCCCGCTGCTGCATGAGGCTCTAGTGTGTCTGTCTTTTCAACCGGTTTGATAGATTTTAATGCTTCCTTTATTTTTTCTTGAATTTCTTTGGGAATTTTTCCATAATTTTCTTTAAGGAGTTTTGTTAAGGTACTGAGCACTGCGTTATAGTCGACTCTTCCCATCGGACATCCCATTACCCGTTCAACATCTGCTGATATTTTCCCTACTTTTGTTAATATCTGCTCTGGAATTTTCTTCCTATTTTTTCTAATTATAGCTATCAAACTCCAAAATATTTCCCTTTCTTCCAATTTTAATCACCGTTAAAAATGTTATCATAATCAAAAATTATGTCAACGAAAAAGAAATTTTTATAACAACTGCTATGGATTATATTAAGAAAGATTGGTATAATATACTTAATGGCAAAGAAAAGACATATTTTTTCCAAAAAGAAATTAAAAGATCTTTACTGGGAACAAAAATTAAGCACTTTTAAAATCGCAAAGATTTTTAGTTGTACTGCGGGCACAATTGTAAATCGAATGAAAAAATATAATATTAAAAGACGACATTCTGGTCCAAAAAGCATTAATATATCTAAAAACGCTCTTAATACTCTCTATATTGAGAAAGGATTGTCGGCTCCGAAAATAGCAAAAATTTGTCATTGTGAACAGACCGCCATTTTAAATAGATTACGAAAATATAATATTCCAATAAGACAGCCCAAACAGAAAATTATTATTTCTAAGAAAGAACTTAAACAATTATATAAAAAACGAAAACTTTCGGCGTATAAAATAGCGAAAATATTCCATTGCGTCTCAGGAACAATTTATCGCGATTTGAAAGCATATAAAATCAAAACTCGGCCATTGAGGCGCATAAATTTAACCAAGGATAAATTGAAATCTCTTTATATTGATAAAAAATTACCTCTAAACAAAATCGCAGAGATTTATAAATGCTGTCCCCCGGTTATTTTAGATAAAATGAGAAAATATGGGATTCCGCGAAGAACTATTTCTGAAACTAGCACTCGTCATCTTAAGAAAGATTTTAATGGAAATTCCGTGGAGAAATCATATTTAATAGGATTCCGCTTGGGAGATTTAAGAGTCCGAAAAGATCATAATTTAATTGGAATTGGTTGTGGTACAACCAAACTCGTGCAAATTCAATTAATAAGGGCCTTATTTTCTCCGTACGGACCTATTTGGATTACTAAAAAAGATAAAAATGGAGCCCTTCATATCGATTGTTCTTTAAACCCATCTTTTAGATTTTTATTACCAAAACATAATTCAATTCCAAAATGGATTTTAAGAAATAAAAAGAATTTCTTTTGTTTTCTTGCTGGTTATACTGATGCCGAAGGAAACATTATGATATCTCAAGGACGAGCGAGATTTCGTATTAGATCATATGATAAAAGAATTTTAAAAGACATTCACGGAAAACTTCGTAAATTAGGTATTAAAAGTTTATTTGGATTAGATAAGAAAGCTGGAATAGATAAGAGAGGCGTTATCCGAAGAGAAGACTGTTGGAAAGTGATTGTAAATGAACGAGAATCGTTATCGAAACTTTTTAGGTTTTTAAAACATTTAATAAAACATAAAAAACGGGAAAATGATTTATTAAAAGCCGAGAAAAATGTCATATTACGATTAAAAAATTGATTTTATGAAAAAGACTTTTTTTATTTCTACAGCTATTGACTATCCTTCGGAGCCCGGACATCTTGGGCATGCTTTAGAAAAAATTCAGGCTGATGTTATAGCTCGATATAAAAAACTTCAAGGATTTGATGTTCATTTTAGCATTGGTACAGACGAGCACGGTTTGAAAATACAAAGATATGCCCAAAAAGCGGGGAAGAAACCACAAGAATTCGTAGATGAAATGAGTGGATATTTTAAAAATTTGTGGAAAGAACTCAATATTTCAAACGATGATTTTATTAGAACAACTGAAAAAAGACATATAAAAGTTGTTCAGGAAATTATTAAAAAAATTTATGAAAAAGGCGATATTTATAAAGGGAAGTATAAGGGGTTGTATTGCGTCGATTGCGAAAGTTATTACCTGCCAAAAGATTTAATTAATGGGGAATGTCCGGTGCATCATAAGGAGCCAGAACTTATAGAAGAAGAGACTTATTTCTTTAAAATGAGTAAGTATCAGACAGCTCTTGAGAAACATATAAAGGAAAATGAAAATTTTATTATTCCCGAAAGTAAAAGAAATGAAATTTTAAATAGATTAAAAGAACCTTTGCAAGATTTAAGCATTACAAGAGCAACGGTTGAGTGGGGAGTTCCATTTCCTTTAGATGAAAAATTAACCCTCTTTGTTTGGATAGACGCTTTGATAAATTATTTAACTACGATAAGTTATCCAGGTGAAAAATTTGAAAAATTTTGGCCAGCTGATTTGCATATAATAGGTAAAGATATAATTTGGCATCATAGTGTAATTTGGGGGAGTTTACTTTTATCAGCTGGATTGCCATTACCAAAAACTATTTTTGTCCACGGATTTATTACTGTTGGCGGGCAAAAAATGTCAAAAAGCTTGGGAAATATTATTGATCCATTTGAATTGGTTAAAAAATACGGAGTCGATGCCGTCAGATATTTTCTTTTGCGGGAAATTCCCTCAACCGAAGATGGCGATTTCACTTACGAGAAATTTGAAAAAAGATATAATTCAGATTTGGCAAAAGGACTGGGGAATTTAGTAGCCAGAACCTTAACAATGGTAGAGAAATATTGTGATGGAAGGGTGCCAAAAATCGATAGAGATCCGGATAGCCATCCATTGAGAATTAATCAAAATATCCATAATTGGAAAAAATCTTGGCAAGATTTAGATAATGCTCTAACCAATACTTATCAATTTAACGAAACACTTTCTTCTATTTGGAAATTCATTAGCGAAGCCGACAGGTATATCGAAGAAAATAGACCTTGGGATTTATTTGAAGAAGGGAAGCACGAGGAATTAAATTGGGTGTTGTATGGTTTGTTGGATGCTATTCATCAAATTGCCTGGCAAATTTTAATCTTTTTGCCAGATACTGCCTTAAAGATTGCTGAGGCCCTGAAACTGGAAAAAATATTAGTGGAAAATCCAAATTATAAAGACAGCTGGACCAATATTAAACCAGGAATACAGATTAAAAAAATTAAACCATTATTCCCGAAACTGTAATTATGTTGGTTGATACACACGCCCATTTAAATTTTCCGGCGTTTGACAAAGATAGAAATAAAATAATTGAAAAATGTTTGGAAAACGACCTCTGGCTAATAAACATCGGGTCAAATTATGAAACCTCAAAGAAAGCAGTCGAAATTGCACAAAATTATCCCGAGGGCGTTTATGCTTCAATTGGACTTCATCCGATAAACTTGGATACTGGTTTAGTGAAAATGAGGGTGGACGCGTCAGAGGGAAGTCATTTTGAAAAAGAATTTGATTTTGAAAAATACAAAAAATTGGCAAATTCTGAAAAGGTTGTCGCCATTGGTGAAATTGGTTTAGATTACTATTGGAAGCCAAAAACAAAAAGAAAACTTGAATTATTTAAAGAAAAGCAGAAAGATTTACTTTTAAAACAATTAAAATTAGCTAAAGAATTAAATTTACCCTCACACCAAAAATTTGGTAGTGGGGGTTTGCCAGTAATTTTCCATTGCCGAATGGCCCACCAAGATCTTATAGAGATCTTGAATTTTCAATTTTCAATTTCCAATTTTCAAATACGAGGCGTGATGCATGGGTTTGTAGGAACGATAGATCAACTTAAAGAATATTTGAAAATGGGATTTTATATCGGATTCAACGGAATAATTTTTAAGAAAATTGACGGAATAAATTTTGAAGAAAACATTAAGGCAACACCAATTGAAAAAATTTTAATTGAAACCGATTGTCCATATTTGATGCCATCAGCGGCTCGCCGGAGCTTTCGCGAAGGCGGCCAGAACCAAGAGGATCGCAACGAACCTCTTAATGTTAAATATGTCGCTGAAAAAATTGCCCAAATTAAAAATTTAAGTTTCGAACAAGTCGCCGAAATTACGACAAAAAATGCCAGACAGTTGTTTAAATTAGAATAAAATGAGTACTTTAATTAAAAATGTAATTTTAAATGGCGAAAAGAAAGATATTTTTATTGAAGGAAATAAAATCAAAAAAATTGGGAAAAATTTGGATTTCAAAGCCGATGAAAAAATTGATGGAAAAGGAGAAAGGGCAGTTTTACCTGGATTAATTAATTGTCACACTCATTCAGCAATGATTCTTTTCCGAGGATATGGAGATGATTTACCTTTGAAAGAATGGTTAGAAAAGAAAATTTGGCCATTGGAAACAAAATTAACTGAAGAAGATATCTATTGGGGAACGAAATTAGCCTGCCTTGAAATGATAAAAACAGGGACAACAACTTTTAATGATATGTATTGGCACTCCGAGACGGCAATTGAGGCGGTAAAAGAGATGGGATTAAGAGCAAAAATTGGCTTAATAATGATTGACTTCTCGCCAATGGGAAGCAAAGAAAATGTTAAGAAATTATTTAAAAAACTAGAAGCTGAAAACCTAGAAGCTATTTCTCTATCTGTTGCTCCTCATTCAATTTATACAGTTTCGAAAGAAAATTTGATTTGGGCAAAAAATTTTGCAAAGAAAAACAAAATTTTAATTCATATGCATTTATCAGAAACAGAAAAAGAAGTTAAAGATTGCTTGAAAAAGTATAAAGTGAGACCGGTTGAATTTTTAGAAAAAGTTGGATTTTTTGGCGTGAATTGCGTTTTTGCTCATTCAATTTGGTTAAACGATAAAGAAATCGAGATTTTAGCAAAACACACATCAAACGTCGTTTACAATCCCTGCTCGAATATGAAATTAGCTTCCGGAATTTTCCCTTATAAAAAATTAAAAGAAGCTAAAGTGAATATTACTTTGGGAACAGATGGGGCTGCTTCAAATAATAGTTTGGATCTGATAAGAGAAATGAAATTTGCCTCCCTTTTACAAAAGGGAATTGAGATGGATCCAACTGTTGCTCCTGCCAATGAAATTTTTGAAATAGCAACAAAAAATGGGGCAAAGGCTTTGAGAATCAATGCCGGAGAAATTAAAAAGGGGAAATTGGCTGATTTAATTTTAATTGATTTAAATCAAGTTTATTTTAAACCCGGTCATAATCTAATTTCAGATATTGTTTATTCTACTACCGGAAATTGCGTTTCTGATTTAATTTGTAATGGAAAAATCTTAATGCGAGAACGACAAATTGAAGGCGAAGAAAAAATCAAAAAAGAGGCAACGAAAAGGTCAAAAAACTTGATTAAATTTTAAAAATTTGGTAGCCTTAAAAGAGATATTAGTACCTTTCAAAAATAAAAGAGGAGAGTGAAAGAAATGCCGATAGATAGATATACTCGACCGGAAATGGCGAAAATTTGGAACAAAAAGAATAAATTTAGAAAATGGCTGGATGTTGAAATAGCAGTTCTGGAAGCAAAAGAAGAGCTTGGGTTAATTCCCAAAGGAATGGCAAAGAAAGCTAAAAAAGAAGCAAAAATTACCAATTGTATAGTGAAATTGATAGAAGAAAGAGAAAAGAGAACCCGCCATGATATGGTAGCTTTTCTACAAATAGTTTCTGCAGACCTTTCTCCTGAAATTAGACCTTATTTCCATGCTGGTTTAACCTCCTACGATAGTGAAGATACCGCTTTGACCGTGCAAATAAAAGAATCCCTTGACTTGATTGAACAAAAATTATCCGAGCTTATTCAGGTTTTGAGAGAGATGGCAGTTAAATATAAGTATACTCTAGAGATTGGTCGGACCCACGGAGTTCATGCTGAGCCAATTACCTTCGGTTTCAAAATTCTTAATTGGATTGACGAGGTAGAAAGACATTTAACGAAACTCAGGGAAAATAGAATTCACATCTTAGTCGGAAAAATATCAGGTGCTGTAGGGACCCATGCTAATATTGATCCTCGAATAGAAGAGATTGTTTGCCAAAAATTAGGGATTTATTCAGCTAAAATTTCTACCCAAATTATTAGTCGAGATAGGCATGCCTTGTATATTTTTCTTTTGGTTTCAATTGCTTCTTCGCTGGAGAAATTTGCTACTGAAATAAGAAATTTGCATCGAACTGAAATTCGAGAGGTTCAAGAACCTTCCCAAGAAAGTCAAAAAGGTTCTTCAGCAATGCCACATAAAAAGGCCTTACCAAATCCGATTTCAGCTGAAAATGTTTCGTCTTTACCAAGATTGTTAAGGGGCTTCTTAATTACTGCTTTGGAAAATCAGGCCTATTGTTGGCACGAAAGAACACTAGATAACTCAGCAAATGAAAGAATTATTCTTCCCGATGCTTCCGTCTATACTCATTATTTACTTTGGCGCTTTATTGAAGAACTAAAAAATCTAAAAGTTTATCCCGATAGGATGCTGGAAAATCTTAATTTGACAAAAGGAGTTATTTTTTCGGAAGATGTAATGATAGCCCTGACTAAAAAAGGAATGCGCCGAGATGACGCCCACGCTATTTTACAAGACTTAACTCTTCAAGCTCTTGAAGATGATATGGAATTCAAAGATGTTTTGCTTTCTGCCCCAATAATTACTAGTTTACTATCAGAAAAAGAAATTGATGCCTGTTTAAATCCTCAACGCCACCTCAAAAATATCGACCAAATTTTCGCCAGATTCGGACTTTAACGAGAAGTAAATTTTCTCTAATTCTCTTTTTTCTATTTTAAATGAGGCCATCGCCTCATTTTTTATTTCAAAAAATTGAAAAATTTTAATTTTTTGTGCTAAAATAAAAAAATGGAATGTAATCCGCATAAAATAGAGCAAAAGTGGCAGAGGATATGGGAGAAAACTGAGGTTTTTAAGGTAAGAGATTTCTCAAAAAAGCCGAAATTTTACGTTTTGGATATGTTTCCATATCCTTCTTCTGAAGGATTGCACGTTGGACATCCGAGGGGATACATTGCTACCGATATTTTTGCTCATTTAATGAGAAGAAAGAACTTCAATGTTTTACATCCCATGGGTTGGGATGCTTTTGGTCTGCCAGCCGAAAATTATGCGATAAAAACCGGAATTCATCCTGAAATTATTACCAAAAGAAACATTAGGAGAATGAAAGAACAAATGAAAATGATTGGCTTGGGCTATGATTGGGAAAGGGAAATTAATACCACTAACCCTGAATATTATAAAATTACACAAAAAATTTTTCTTTTACTTTACAAAATGGGTTTGGCTTACGAAACTACTTTGCCAATTAATTTTTGTCCTTCTTGTAAAACTGGATTAGCCAATGAAGAGGTGATTGATGGAAAATGCGAGAGGTGTGGTACGGAAGTGACAAAAAAGGATTTGCGCCAATGGGTTTTAAAGATTACGGCTTATGCCGATAGATTGTTGAACGATTTGGATTTGCTTGATTGGCCAGAAAAAATAAAAGAGATGCAAAGAAATTGGATTGGAAAATCAGAAGGATGGGAAATAGGATTTAAGATAGCAACAAGCGACAAGAAACAAGAAACAGGTATTAAAGTTTTTACAACAAGAATTGATACTCTTTTTGGTTGTACTTATTTGGTTTTAGCTCCTGAACATCCGATCATCCAAAAACTAAAATCTAATATCCAAAATCTAAAATCTATTGAAGAATACATTAAAGAATCAAAGAAAAAATTAGAGAGAGAAAGAATAAGTGAAGTGAAAGAAAAGTCAGGGGTAGAAATTAAAGGGATAAAGGCAATAAATCCAGTAAATAATCGGGAAATACCGATTTTTGTGGCTGATTATGTCCTAATTCATTATGGAACCGGAGCAGTGATGGCTGTACCTTGCCATGATCAAAGAGATTTTGATTTTGCCAGAAAATATAATTTGCCAATGGTTGAAGTAATAAAGCCCTACGAAGAGAAAAAGACCTTGCCGAAAGAAGTTCCTTTAGTAATTTCTAATGGAAGATTTGCAGGAGCTTACGAAGGCGAAGGATTTTTAATTAATTCCGGCAGGTTTACAGGAATGAAATCTGAAGAGGCAAAAGAGGCAATTGGTCAATTTTTGGCAAAGAAAAATTTAGCTAAAGAAGCGGTTTATTTTAAACTCAGGGATTGGATTTTTTCCAGACAAAGATATTGGGGAGAACCAATTCCGATTGTTCATTGTGAAAAATGCGGAATAGTTCCTTTGCCAGAAAAAGATTTACCTTTTAAATTACCAAAAGTGAAAAAATATCAACCAACCGGGACAGGGGAGTCACCGTTAGCCGCCATTTCAAAATGGGTTAATACCAAATGTCCAAAATGCGGAGGACCAGCCAAAAGAGAAACGAATACCATGCCTCAATGGGCAGGTTCTTGCTGGTATTACCTCGCATATACTATGCTCGGAAATCAAAAATCCAAAATCAAAAATCAAAAATTCGAGTGGAACAAAAGAAAAATCAATTATTGGTTGCCGGTTGATTTATATGTTGGCGGGGCGGAGCACGCCGTTTTACATTTACTTTATGCCAGATTCTGGACAAAGGTTTTATGCGATGCTGGTTGGATAAAATTTAAGGAACCCTTTTTGAAATTAAGGAATCAAGGTTTAATTTTGGCTCCCGATGGTCAGAAAATGTCAAAATCAAGAGGAAATGTGATTAATCCCGATCCCTTAATTGAAAAATATGGAACCGATGCCTTTAGGTTGTACGAAATGTTTATGGGTCCTTTTGATGAACCAATAAATTGGAACACCAAAGGATTAATTGGAATGAAGAGATTTTTAGACAAAGTTTGGAATCTTTTTGGAAAAGAAAAATCACTGATTCCCACTGAAGAAGATAGAGAGATTGAAAAGTTGGTCCACAAAACCATAAAAAAGGTAACCGAGGATATTGAGAATTTCAGGTTTAATACCGCAATTTCGGCTTTAATGATTTTGGTTAATGAATTTCAAAGAAAAAATTATGGCATTTGGCATTTGAAAACTCTAATTTCTCTTTTAGCACCTTTTGCCCCCCATTTCGCCGAAGAATTATGGCAAAAATATTTCGTTAAAACTTCAACCTTCAGTCTTCAAACTTCCATACTTCGTTATCCTTGGCCAAAATATGACCCAAAATTAATTAAGGAAGAAATAATCACTTTAGTTATTCAAGTTAATGGCAAAGTTCGAGATAAAATCGAAGTTGAAGCTGATATTTCTGAAGAAAAAGCCAAAGAATTAGCAATTTCCCGCGAAAAAATCCAAAAATGGATTGAAGGAAAAGAAATAAAAAAAGTAATTTTTGTTCCCGGAAAATTAATTAATGTAGTAGTTTAATTTATGAATTTTATTTTTGTAAGAATTCCTAGCGTTGTTTACACTTTTCTTATAAGATAAACGAAAATTCATTTAAGACTGTAAACAACACGGTTATTTCTTACAAATTGATGTTATGAATATCGGTAACGTTGAAGGTTTGAAATGGTCTGAAGGGAAAGATGGAATTCTTATCTCAGAACCAGCAATCAGGACATCGGGATATAGAATGATTGCTGTTTGGCTACCACATAGAATGAAATACGAGTTGCATGGAAATGATTCAATTGTTGTGGCTTTGAGAGGACATTTGACCGAACCTTCTGAATTGAAAACTCTAAACTCGTTTATCGTAAAAAATGCGATCCTGAAGTCAGGTAGTGATGGAGCATTGTTGTGGATTTGTGAAGATACTGGCGATAATAAAATCATGAAAGATAAAATTTTAGGATTGCCTCTCCATTGGGAGCATATAAGAAATTTAATACCAACAAGAGAATTCGAAGGAAAAGATATGTATTATTCAAGACCTCAGATCCATTTAGATGGCTATCGGATAAACTTTTGGTATGCTGGACCAAATGTACGCTGTGGAATACATGATCATTCTGATGAAAAAGTTCCATTTCTAGAGATTCATACGCAATTAAGGGGTTTTGGGTGGATGGAAACTTTTAGGGAAAAAACTATGAAACAATTGAAAAGAAAGTTCCTATGAAAATTGGTTTTACACATGAACCTTTTTGGAAGATGGAAAAAGGAAAATTAATTCGATATCCATTGCACCAATATGAAGCAAGTTCGGATGGAGCGCTATGGATGGTCTTTGAAGATACGAAAATCTAATCCGAAAATTATTATGCATTGCTGTTTAATCTGGAAGATTAAATATGGGTAAACATGGGCAAGAAATGATGAATTTTAAACAATTTTTAAAACCAGACTGGAGAAAGATTGTGATATTCCTTAATTTTTGACAGAGGATGGAAATCTGCTAAAATAAAATTAGATCTTAAAAGGGATAAATAATGAAATTAAAAAGGAGAGAAATGGAATGGAGGTGGGAATTAGAAGCTAAAAAGATGACGATTCCGACGGTGGCTGAAATAGCGAAAAAAGAAGGTCTATCTTGGGAAGAGGCAGCTAAAAAATGCGCAATCATTTGCGGCAACGCTCACAAAAACAATGACAGCGATTGTTTTAGGAAACAAAATGGCCACAAGCTCTGCGATGGATGTCCAAAATATCAACCTAAGAAAACAGAAACAATAGATTATTCGGAATGGGGAATGAGAGTCCGTGCTATACCGACACAACATAAATTAGTTTCAAAAAGGCGTTAAAATTTTTTTAACGCCATTTTTTTGTTTTTTCTAAGAAAAATGTTAGAATAAAAAATCACTATGTGCGGAATCATTGGTTATATTGGTCAAAAACCGGCTTTTCCGATTTTGTTATCGGGATTAAAAAGATTAGAATATCGTGGTTATGACAGCTATGGCTTTTGTGTTTTAAGCAGTCGAGATGAGCCATTTTTATATAAAAAAGTTGGAAAAATTTCTGAAGCCGAAAAAGAACTCTCAAATTTGAAGGTTGAAGGAAATATCGGAGAGGCGCATACTAGATGGGGCACCACTGGTTCAATCACTATTGAAAATGCTCACCCGCATTTTGACTGCGCCAAAAATATTTATGTGGTTCATAATGGTATCATTGAAAATTATCAAGAAATCAAAAATCGTTTAATAAAGGAAGGACATAAATTCAATTCTGAAACAGATACTGAAGTTTTGCCTCATTTAATTGAAAAATATTTTCAGGGTAATTTAGAGGAGGCAGTAAGAAAGGCCCTGAGAGAAGTTAGGGGAACTTATGGAATTGCCGTTATTTCAAAAAAAGATCCTCAAAAAATTGTGGCGGCAAAATTGTCTTCGCCTCTAATTTTGGGAATAAATAACGAAGAATTTTTGGTGGCTTCAGATCCTGCTGCTTTAATCACCCGGACAAGGCAAATTATTAATTTAGATGATAATGAAATCGCGGTTTTAAAACCGGATAACTTTTTCATTTTAAAAGAAAAACCTTTAGAAACTATTGAGTGGACGCCGGAAGAAGCCGAAAAAGGGGGCTACCCCCACTTTATGTTAAAAGAAATAATGGAACAACCCGAAAGTTTGAGAAATTCCCAGAGAGGAAGAGTAATTTTGGAAGAAGGGATGACAAAGTTAGGTGGTTTGGAAAGCGTTAAGGAAAAATTAAGGAAAATTGAAAGATTAATTATTGTTGCCTGCGGCACTGCCTACCATGCCGGATTAGTTGGCGAATATATGTTAGAAGAATATGCCCGGATTCCGGTTGAAGTTGAAATTGCTTCAGAATTTCGTTATAAAAAACCAATTTTAGATAGAAAAACAGCGGTCTTAGCCATATCCCAATCAGGAGAAACTGCCGATACCTTGGCAGCAGTCAAAGAGGCCAAAGAAAAAGGAGTGATGACCTTGGGAAATGTTAATGTTGTTGGTTCTTCAGTTGCCAGGGAAACCGAAGCCGGAGTTTATAATCACTGTGGTCCAGAAATTGGAGTGGCTTCCACCAAGGCCTTTACTTCTCAATTAGAAATTTTAGCACTTTTAACTTTATTTTTGGGAAGGCAAAGAGAAATGTCATTGGTGATGGGTCAGAGAATTGCTAAAGAAATTTCCAAAATTCCAGATTTAGTCAAAGAAGCTTTGAAAACCGTTCCTCAAATTGAAAAGTTAGCAAAAAAATATAAAGAATTTGATAACTTTTTATTCATCGGTAGAAAATATAATTTCCCCATTGCTTTAGAAGGGGCTTTGAAACTGAAAGAAATTGCCTACGTTAATGCCCAAGGTTATGGCGCAGGAGAAATGAAGCATGGCCCCATTGCCTTGATTGATGAAAATTTCCCCACCATTGCCATTTGTCCTTCAGATTCAGTTTATGATAAAATGATTTCTAATATCGAGGAAATCAAGGCTAGAAAAGGAAAAGTCATTGCTATCGCCACTGAAGGAAATGAAGAAATTAAAAATTTAGTCGATGATGTAATTCATATTCCAAAAACCTTGGAAATGCTAACTCCAATTTTAAGCGTTATTCCCTTGCAACTTTTCGCCTATTATTCAGGAATTATTCGAGGTTTTGATGTCGATAAACCCCGGAATTTGGCAAAAAGCGTTACTGTCGAGTGAAGCTATGAAAAATGAATTTTCAGTTTTAATTGGGGGAGCGGCAGGAGAAGGGACAAGAATGACCGGACAGTTGATCGGAAAAATTTTGAACCATTTTGGCTGGCGAATTTTTGTTTATGAAGATTATCAATCCTTGATTACCGGTGGTCATAATTTTTCTATCATTCGTGCTTCAAAAGAGATTATTTCTGCTCCTAAAAAAGAAATCGATTATTTAATCGCCTTAAATCAAGATACAATTTTAAAACACAAAAAAGATTTGAAAGAAGATGGCTTGATTATTTACAATTCAGACCAAATTAAAAAAGAAAAAGGAATTGGTATTCCTGCCCTTTCAATCACTAATCAATTTTCCGGGAAGCCAATAATGAAAAACTCTGCTCTTTTTGGGGCTTTGGCAAAAGTTTTAGGTATTGATTGGCAGGCGGTTGAAGATCTTTTGAAAAGAGAATTTGGTGAAAAAGCGGAGATAAATTTAAAAATTGCTCGAGCAGGTTACGAACAATCAAAAACTTTTCAAAAAATAGAAAAATTACATCAACCCCCACTTTCTTTATTAACCGGGAATGAAGCTGTCGCCCTGGGTGCTTTAAAAGCCGGTCTCGATGTTTATTTATCTTATCCAATGACTCCAGCTACTCCAATTTTGCATTTTTTAGCTGGAGTTAGAAAAGATTTCAAAAATGTTATTGTCTTTCAACCGGAAAATGAAATTGGAGTAATAAATATTGGTTTGGGTTCAGCTTACGCTGGAAAAAGGATAATGGTCGGGACATCAGGCGGAGGATTCGCTTTGATGGTTGAAGGCCTGAGTTTGGCAGCTCAAAGTGAAACTCCGATAGTCATTGTTGAAAGTCAAAGACCAGCACCCGCTACCGGTATTCCTACTTATACTGCCCAGGGTGATTTATTATTTGTTCTATCAGCTGGTCATGGTGATTTCAAAAGATTTATTGTGGCTCCGGGTGACGCTGAAGAAGCATTTTATTTAACGGGTTTAGCAATGAATATTGCCTGGAAATATCAAATGCCAGCCATTGTTTTACTTGATAAAGAAATTAGTGAAGATACTTTTAATTTCGATGAAAAAATAGTTGATAAAATCAAAATCGAGGAACCAATTTTCTGGGATAAAAAAGGAGAATACGAAAGATATCTGGATACTAAAGAGGGAATTTCGCTCCTGGCTTTTCCAGGCGAAAAAGGAATAGTAGTTAAATCTACTAGTTATGAACATGATGAATTCGGGATTACCACCGAGGAAGAGGAAAAAATTCAAAAAATGCAAGAAAAAAGGTTGAGAAAATATGAAAATTTCAAAAATGAAATTGAAACTTTAGAAGGAATAAAAGTTTTTGGTAATAAAAATTCTGATAAAGCCATCATTGTTTTTGGTTCAAATAAAGGAGTAGGAATTGAAATAGGGAAAGAATTAAACCTGAAAGTTATTCAAGTCTTGATTTTCCAACCCTTTCCAGAGGAACAAGTGAAAAGCGCTATATCTGGAGTTAAAAAATTAATTTCAGTTGAAACCAATGCAACTGCTCAATTAGCTCAAGTTTTGAGAGCTCACGATGTTAAAGTTAATGATTCGATTTTAAAATATACTGGTCGACCATTTTTTGTTGAAGAGTTAAAAGAAAAGTTAATTAAGAAAATTTAATGGAAGACAACTTAGATTCGAAAACTAAAAATACTTGGTGTCCGGGTTGTAGTAATTTTGGAATTTTACAGGCAATCAAAAATGCCATTTTGATTTTGGAGAAAAAAGGAATTTCCAGAGAGAGATTTGTTTTGACGACAGGTATCGGTTGCCATGCCAAAATCGTTGATTATTTAAATATCAATACTTTTTATGGTTTGCATGGAAGAGCAATACCCTTAGCTGAAGGAATAAAAATTGCCAATCCTAATTTAAAGGTTTTAGTTTGTGCCGGTGACGGCGATGCTTATGATGAAGGAATTTCTCATTTAATTCATGCCGCCAAAAGAAATATCGATATAACAGTTTTAATTCACAATAACCGCAATTTCGCTCTAACTACTGGACAATTTTCAGCCACAAGCCCTCAGGGTTTTGTTGGGAGATCTTCTCCTGAAGGAAATTTAGAACCCGCATTTAATCCCTTAGAATTAATGCTTGCTTCTGGTGCTACCTTTGTCGCCCGTGGTTATGCCGCTAACGTCAACCACTTAACAAACTTAATCTTGCAGGCAGTTTTGCATAAAGGATTTTCTTTCATTGACGTTTTACAGCCTTGTTTTATTTGGTTTAATACTTTTGAGATTTATAATCAAAGAGTTTATGAACTTGAAGAAAATGATTTATTGTCTAAAGAAAAAGCAATTCAGAAAATTCTTGAATGGGATTACAATGACGGCAAAAAAATTCCCATTGGTGTTTTTTATAGAATAGAAAAACCCACTTTTGATGAAGAAGCAAGCAGGGGATTAGTTAAGATAAAAGATTTTGGTCCTAAAATTAAAGAGATTTTAGCCAAAAAATCATAATTTATGAAAGCAGTAATTTTAGCTGCAGGCCAATCTAAAAGATTTTGGCCATTAAATCGTCAGCATAAGGGTCTTTTTAAAATCTTGGGAAGGCCCTTAATTTTTTATACAATTGAAAATTTAAAAAAATCCGGGATAAGAGAAATAATAATTGTTCAGGGGCCTAAAAGAGATATTGAGCAAAATTTAAAAACTTGCCCCGTACCGAATTCATTCTGGTGCGGGGTAAAATATTTAATTCAAGACAAACCTCTGGGAACTGGCGATGCCCTAAAGAGAGCTAAAAATTTTGTTAAAGAAAAATTTTTAGTTCTAAATGGCGATGATTTTTATAGTGAAAGAGGTATTAAAAAATGTTTAAAGAAGAAATTTTGTATTTTATTAAAAACAGTTCAAAATCCTCAAAATTTCGGACAAGTATTAGTCCAAAAAGATAAAGTTAAAAAATTGGTTGAAAAACCCAAAAAAGAAGTTTCAAAATTGGTTAATACCGGCCTTTATCTTTTAGATAAATCAATTTTTGATTTTAAAATAAAGAAATCAAAAAGGGGAGAGTACGAATTAACTGATTTTCTAAAAGAATTAATAAAAAGAAAAAAATTAGATTTCAAAATTGCCAAAGACTGGATTCCGATTTCTTATCCCTGGGATTTATTTAATTTGAATGAATTTTTGTTAAGCAAAATTAAAAGAAAAATTTTAGGCCGGATTGAAAAAAGTACAACTTTAAAAGGAAAAATCGTTATCGATAAAGGAACCGTGATTAAAAGCGGAACCTATATTGAGGGGCCGGTTTATATCGGCAAAAACTGTCAAATTGGCCCCAATTGTTTTATAAGAAAATTTACTTCCATTGGTGATAATTGCCATATTGGCCAAGCAGTGGAAATAAAAAATTCAATTATTGGCGATAATTCCAAAATATCTCATTTGAGTTATTTAGGAGATTCGATTATCGGTCAAAATTGTAATTTAGGAGCAGGCACAATTTCAGCGAATCTCAGATTAGATGAAAAATCGGTAAAGGTAAATCTTCGAGGAAAATTAATTGATACCGGAAGAAAAAAATTAGGTTGTGTTTTAGGAAATGATGTTAAAACCGGCGTAGATGTTTCTTTAATGCCAGGAGTTTTAGTTGGACCCGATTCTCAAATTTGGCCTGGTTCTGTGGTTTTCGAAAATATCGAATAAAAGGGCTTGATGTGGATAACTAATTTGCTATAATTAAAATGCCCTTAACTTAAGGGTAAATGACGAGAAAAAAGAGGGGAAACAATGTCTGATAGAGTAGACAGAGAAATAAGAAATGGAACACTCGATGAACTATCAAGTTCAAGAAGATCCAATAAAAGACCATCGGAGATAGCAGTTATTGACGAAAAAACAAGAAAAAAATTCTTTTCTTTATTGATCAAAGGAGGACAAGTGTTCTCAGCAAAAAAAGAGAATCCCGGATCGGACATTCGAAACTACGAAATTATATAATATCAAGACGGCCGTCATTTATCTCCCCCTTTTTCTCTCAGAATGCACATTTACAAAATTCATTTTTATCAAGGCGTTAACCAAATTGGTTTAACGCCTATTTTTTGTTAAAATTAGTTTAATGGAAACCGAAAATAAAATTTATGTTATCGGCGTTGATGGGGGAGGAACAAAGACAGAGGCAGCTTTAGCAGATTCCGAGGGAAAAATTTTAAAATTAGTAAGGGTTGGTCCTTCTAACCCCAGGAATGTTGGAATTGAACAATGTATTTTTAATATTTCAGAAGCTATTAAAAAACTAAAAAAAGGAAAAAAGATTAGCGCAATTTTTATTGGCTCGCCGGCATTAGAAGAAGAATTTAAATCAATGAAAAAGAAAATTTTGAAAAGATTAAATTTTAAAGAGAAAATAAAAATTGGTAGTGATCAAATTATTGCTTTTAGATCAGGAACTAATGAAAGAAACGGGATTGTTTTAATATCAGGTACTGGCTGTGCCGTTCATGGTTGGAGAGGAGAAAAAGAGTCGAAAGTGAGTGGCTGGGGCTGGTTGGATGACGAAGGTTCTGGATTTTGGGTAGGCCGAAGAGGATTTCAAGCAGTTTTCAAAGAATTAGATGGAAGAGGACCTAAAACTTTTATTACAAAACTACTCTTTCAAGAATTAAAATTAAAAAGCAAAGAAGCGCTATTAAAGAAAATTTATTCCAAAGATTTTGTTCGAGACGTTTCTTTAATTTCGAGAATTGTAGATGAAGCTGCTAATAGGGGGGATAGAATAGCGAAAAATATAATGATTGAAGCAGGACAAGAATTAGCCGAATCAGCGATTATCATAATTAAAAAACTTAATTTTAAAAATGAAAAATTCCCCTTAGTTTTAGTCGGAGGAATGTTTGATTCAAAAATTGTTTTAAAAACAGTAAAAAAAGAAATTAAAAAAGTAGCTCATAAAGCGAAATTCATTCAACCAAGAGTTGAGCCAGTAATTGGTGCAATCAAATTGGCAATCGAAAATTTGAATTAAATGTTGGAT
>Ga0315296_10001858_pt1 | contig 18274 bp, 31 predicted proteins | sample YL17G14_18_MG_FD_203921 | JGI IMG/M metagenome (GOLD analysis project Ga0315296, IMG submission 203921) | Sediment microbial communities from Yellowstone Lake, YNP, Wyoming, USA - YL17G14_18 | ecosystem: Environmental > Aquatic > Freshwater > Lake > Sediment | place: USA: Wyoming | collected... | reverse complement strand
AATAGTGGTAGATTAGAATGTAAAGAATGTGGCGGGGCTATTTGTTTTGTTGGATAACCCAGTAGAAAGTGTAGAGAGCCTCATCCAGTTACTTTTGAAAAAGAAAGTTTCTGATTAGAGGCTCTCTCACCTGGGAAAAAAGGGAACAAATGATTAAGAAAAAATCAGATATACCGTGTCCAATATGCGAAAGATTTATTAGTAGGCACACTCCCAAAGAAATAAAGGAGTGTTCAGATATATTAATAAAGAAGGCTGATGATGCTTTGGATGCTAGTGAAAAGCTTTACGAATTAGTGAAAAAATTGAAAGGAGAAGACAAATGAATGTGGGCTTAATTATTAGTTTGATGATATGTGGTTTTGTGTTGACGTTTATTATCGTTGGAGGAATTTATAGTTACTCGAATGAAAAGAAAGATTGGAATAATGGTCATTGTAGTAAATGCCATAACAAATGGAAAAGTTTTGATATGGATTTACAAGGTGGAAGAGGGTATAAATGTTTGTGTGGTAGATACATTTGGATTAGTTATCATAGTATAGATAAATAAAAAAGAGAAAAAATGCCTTATATAAAAAGAGACCAGAGAGACAAATACAAAAAGTTTCTTATAGAAGCTTCACATATTATTAATGCCAAAACGCCTTCTGGAGATTTAAATTATATAATAACGAACCTTATTCATTTAGCTGGTAATCTCAAAATAGAGATTGACCTCAGAGAGTTTAGCCTGATTCATGAAAAATTAAGTTATGCTCGATTAAATGAGTTAATAGGTGTTTTGGAATGTGTTAAACAAGAATTTTATCGTAAAATTATAACCCCTTATGAAGAGAAAAAGGAGAAAGAGAATGGTAGAATTTAAAAATGAAATCTTTCCGATCGAAATAACTCGGTTGGACAATGGTTATTTGATAACTTGGAAGGATAAAAATTTATCATCGAAGGTTAGAAGGCATTTTGAAACAAGTTGGGAAAAGACCATCGAATATATAGATTGGATTTATAAACAAGCGGCTTCGGAGGATAAACTTAGGTCTGAAGTAGAGGAAGACCGTCGTCGTAGCCGTTTATGCTCTGAGGATTAAAATAGTGAAAAAAATTTTAATAAGTTTACTGTTATTGTTGGTTTTAGTGAATGTTGCTGAAGCTTGGAAATATCCAAAGGATGGTAGATTCAAACAGTTAAATCCAAAAAGAGATTCTTGGTATTATATTGACTATAACAATTGGGATCTTCCAATGCCGGATAAATGGCAACATTATTATGGTAATGCTATTGTTCAAATGTTGGGAGGAAGATTTATTGGTAAAAACAAAACCGCTTTAGTTTTAATTACGTTTACTGTTTTAAATGAAATTGATGATGGTTATAGGGAAGGGTATTCTTTGAGAGATTTAGGATGTTCTCTGGCAGGAATTATAACTGGTTATACTGAATTAAAAGAACATTTTTATATGACTTATAGTGAACAAGAAAAGTATATTAAATTATATTTAGTATTTAAAATTTAATCGTTAGAGGAGACAAGATGAAAAGTTATATTGGAAAAATACAGGATCATGGAGTTGGCGGTCAACCGGTTATTGTAAATCATCAAATGAGTTCATCCTCAAGCCTTGATTATCCGCTGTCTCATATTGAGAGACATAGCCCAGATGGTTTCAATTGGGGTTATTGTGGTTCCGGCCCCTCCGATTTGGCCCTATCTATTTTAACTGATTGTTTTGGAGAAGATTCAGAAATAGTAAGTCATTACCAAGAATTTAAAGTTGAATTTATTGCAAAATTACCTCGAGATTGTGGTTGGATAATATCTGAAGAATCTATAAGAGAATGGAGTAAAAAGTTTGAAAAGGAAAAGTAGATGTATTATTTAGTTTATTGTGGAGTATTAGATCAACTAATAAAAATGCGGGATGAATTGTTAGTTGCTATCCAACAAGATCATTTAGAGGCAAGAAAGAAAATTGTGCAAGACGTTGTTGATAAATTAAATGGAAGTATTTTTGATTTAAATAACGCAATAGAATTGCAAAAAGAAGGATTTTCACAATAGGAGGAAGATATGTCGAAATCGAAAGATAAAGGTAAAGAAAAGCTGAAGAAGAAGTCGAAGAAATCTAAAACAAAGAAGGAAATCCCTTTAATCCCTTTAAGATTTTCTAAAAAATTAAATGAAGCTTGGAATACTATAAATTATGATGGTGAAAACTGAAGAAGTAAAGAAATACTTTAATAAACTAAATTAAAGAAAAGAAATAGAAAATTAAAGGAGGAAAGATGAGTAAAATAGGAAGAATTTTTCGGATTCTGTTTGGAGACGACGGACCACGTACTAGTCAAGTTGGTCCATCAGACGAAATTGGATTTGGACCACAAACCGCAAACGATGCGCGGTTGGAGTTTAACAAAGACGCTATTATGCAGGAATTAAAAGTTCCGCCTGTTAAGATTGAACAAGGAAAAATCGCCATAAAGATTTTGGAAATCAAACGGTTAATTTCTTCTTTGAAGAAAAAGAAAATGGATGTCTCTATTTACCAGGAGACTTTGACACAATTGAATAACAGGAAACTTTTTACTACAGAAATTGAAGAGCATCTCAACTTATATCCAATAACCACAAGGGAAAAGATAGAAGAATTGGCACTCAGCTATAAATTGGTATTTCGTAATTTACAGGGTATTACGAGAGATATTCCATTAAGAGCAGTTAAATCGATAGAAGAATTTTGTAAACCTCTTGAAAAAAAGAAAATATCTTTTAATAAAGACAATTTCTTTTTGGTTGCTTCGGATGATTGGTGGCAGAAAAAACGAGATCCTATACTTTTAGTAAAATCTCCGTTCGGAAACTACTACCATATCCTTTACGCCTGGGATACAGAGGTTAATATAGTTTCAGAGCTGTTTGATGAGTAAAATTTTGAAGACATAAAATCGGCCCCATAGTGTAGTTGGTTTAACACGTTGGCCCTTCAAGCCAAAGATCATGGGTTCGAATCCCATTGGGGCTATAAAGAGGTAAGGAGTAAATGTGAGTCAATTTAAAGTTGAAGTTGTTAAGGCGAAGTTGGAAAAGCATTCTAATGCAGATACTTTGTCAGTAGTAATAGTTGGAGGCTGGCAATGTGTTGTAAAAACAGCTGATTTTGAAGGTGTTGAGTTGGGAGCTTATATTCCGATTGATTCCATAGTTCCAGATGTTCCGGAGTTTGAGTTTTTAAGATCTCATAAGTTTAGAGTAAAAACTATAAAGTTAAGGGGTCTTTTAAGTCAAGGTCTTTTGATACCTGCAAAATGTGGTTGGTATGAAGGCGACGATGTTACAGAGGAGCTTGGAGTTAAGAAGTATGAGCCTCCAGAGATGCTTCATTTTGGTGGGGAGTTAATCCAGGAGCCTGCTGGGTTTGAATATCATACAGATATTGAGCAAATTCAGAATTATCCCAGTGTGTTTGTAGAGGGTGAGGATGACGTTATTGTGACGGAGAAGATTCACGGAACTAATGCTCGTTTTGGTTTGATTGATGGTGTGTTTTATGTTGGAGGACATCAGTCAGCTCAGAAGTATCCGGGTGTAACTGTTTATGCTAAGGTGGCAGAGAAGTTAGAAATTGAGAAGAAAATGAGGAGGTTGGAAAGAAACTATCTGACTGTGAAGGGGTGGGTTAAGGTAGAGAACGTTGTGCTCTATGGAGAAATTTATGGGAGATTTGGAGAGAAGAGAATACAGAGTTTGGATTATGGAAGAGTAGATCCTGGTTTGATAATTTTTGACGTCCAAGTGAACGGAAAGTTTTTAGATTGGCCTGACATAGAGAGGTGTTTGCAAGTTATGGATTTACAAACTCCTCCAGTTCTTTATGAGGGAAAGTTTATTAAGTCTATTATAGATGATTTGACAGAGGGGAAGACAGTATTGGGCAATGGTTTACATTTGAAAGAGGGTGTAGTGATAAGGGCAAGAAGGGAAGAATTTCATCCAGAGATGGGTAGGAAGTGGCTCAAGAGAGTTTCTAATAATTATCTTTTGAAAGAGTAAATGATTACTATTAAAACAAAAGAAGAAATTGAGATTATAAGTCAAAATGGAAAGATTGTTGCTGAAACTTTGGATTTGCTTTGTAAATCTGCAAAACCAGGAGTTAGTACTTTAGAATTAAATGATATAGCAGATACTTTTATTCGAGATCATGGAGCAGTTCCTTCGTGTTTTGGGTATAAGGGTTATCCGAAATCTATTTGTGTTTCTATAAATGAAGAAATTGTTCATGGAATGCCTTCGGAAAGAAAACTTGAAGAAGGACAAATTGTAACCTTTGATGTTTGTCTTAATAAAAATGGATTTCATGCAGATGCTGCTACAACAATACCTATTGGAAATGTTTCAGAAAAAGCTTTACAATTAATTAATGTTTGTAATGAAAGTTTTTATGAAGGAATAAAGAAAGCAAATGTTGGGAATAGAATTACTGATATAACTTTTGCAATTTACAGTTATGTGAAAAGTAGAGGATTTAGTGTTATTAAAAATTATGGAGGTCATGGTATTGGAAGGGAATTGCACGAGTCTCCTTTTGTTCCTAATTATTATTGTAAATGTAAAGAATTGGGGACCGATATACAAGAGGGCATGGTTTTTACTGTTGAACCTATGATTTGTGTTGGTAAAAGACAGATAAAAGTTTTAGATAATAAATGGACTGTAGTTACAGTGGATAGTTCTTTGGCTGCTCATTGTGAACATACTGTAGCTATTATAGATGGTAAAGCAAAAATTTTAACTAATTTGGAGGATGTATGAGAAACAAAGAGGAACGATTAGAAGAGGAATTGAATACTGTAAAGGAGCTCTTAGGTGAAGTTCGAAAGGAAAGAGAAAAAGGGATTAAGAGGTTTCAGGAAATAGAAAGGGAGTTTGAGAAGAAAAAACAAGAGTTTTATAGTGCCTCAGAAAGGTTATCTAAAGAGATTAGATATTTTGGAGATAAAGTTTATGTCCTTGAGCAAGAATTAGAAAGTTTCGAGGAGAAGAAAAAATGAAAATTATTAAATCTTTTTGGGAGGATCTTATTGAAGTTTGGTGTTCGGCTATTGGTTGTGAAGATAAACTCATAATTAGGATTGATAAAGATTATAAGAAATATGCTAAACTAAGGTTGCCTTTACCTTCAGAAGAAAGCTTTTATTTTGAGATGAAATATGATGAAGATAGATCTTTACGAACAAGAATTAAGAAAGCTTGGAACTATGTTAGATATAATAAACGATGGGATATGATTTTGTTTAACACTTATCAGGTAAAAGAAATGGCTGAAATTCTTTTACGAAAGATAGAAGAAATAGAAGAAGCGTATAAGGAGAAGTTACCTCCTTCAAAACCTGAATTTCCAAAATATAAAGAGATTATAGAGGGTAAGGAAGAGAAACCGCAGAAGGAATGAAGTTGAAAGGAGAGAAATGCTAAAAGCAAATTTTGAAGTAACTTGGATTTGGAAAGACCCCGATAATAATATTTGGGGGACCCCATGGACTTTTGTGGACGATGCTCGGCATAAACTAAAAATTGCACTTGAGTCTCATTACCCGCATGCAAAATTTGAGGTTAAGTATTCTGAAAAAACAGAGGATGAGAAACAAATAAAGGAGGAGTAAAGTGAAAAACTTAACATTAGGATTTATTGTATTTTTAATGTTATTGGTTGTTGTTATTTTTGTTTGGAAAGATAGCCAAGTAAAGTCTCTCCAAGAAAGACTGGATTCAATTAAGCCCCCAGCTCCAGACACAGTTCTTGTGAAAATAACAATTCACGATACTGTTTTTGTTAGTAAAGCAGATACTGTGTATTTTGATACAACTGAAGTAAGAGGAGATACTGTTTTTGTTTATAAATATCTTGAGGATACTATTGATCAACCACTATTCACATTAAAAACTCAAGTTTGGTCTAAATCAGAAGTTTTTAAATATTCTTTTAAATATAAACCAATTACATTAAGTCTTTTATTTAGTAATTACTATGATTTAAGAAAAGGACTGAAAGTAACAATGTCTCCACCAATTGGCGATGTAAATATTGACTGGGGTAATTATAAACCTCTGAAAGGTCCTCCTAAATATGATATGCGGTTGGGAGTATTGTATAGCGAAAAATTAGGTCCTGGAGCACAGTTCGGGGTTGGTTATGATAAAACTGCTCTTGGGGTTTTTGCTTTCCAAGGAACTTATGGCCTTTATTTTAGTAGAAGTTTATATAAATTTTAGAAAAGGAGAGGAGAAGCATGAAATACGAAGATATTAGGCATGGGATGAAGGTTAGAGTCACCACTATCTACCAGGTTAAGCAAATTTGGGGAAAGACCAGTGAGAAACCGATTCTATTAGGTACAGATAAAAATCCAAGGTTTGCTTATTTTAACTCAGACGAACTTTCCTCAGCAGAGGACGAAGGCGAAAAAAGAGGAGAAATAAATACACCATCCGTACTATTTAAAGACCTTCCAGACTCAGATCATCCAGGAAAAACTATTGGCGAGGTTAATCTGGAAAAGAAACACAACATACCTGAAGGAAGTTTAGTTGAAATAAAGAAAACGGGAGTTAGACTTTTTGTAGTACTTTGTGCAAGAGATTGTGACGGTACTCCTTTGTATTGGTTAAGCCCTGAATTGAGAGATCACAAAGATAGTAGAGAGGGCTTATGCCTTAAATGGGTTGGAGGTTATTCGGAAGAAGCTTTGAAAGTGATATAGAAAAAGGAGAAATTATGTTTTTTATTATGATACTGTCAATTCTTATTATTTTTTATTTAGTTGGATGCTTTCGCTGTGGTTATATGAATTATTTTTACATTGATTTATATGCAATACGTTTTAGATTGAAGAGCGGCGGTATCAACTGTTTTTGGAAAGATTTGTTTTTAGGAATACATTTTATAAAGGAAGAGCTGCATTGGCATCGTTTAACAATTAACTATGCGCGTTTTTATATGTTTTGGGAAGATTTATTGACAGGAATAAAAGGTCTTTATACAGGTAAAGTATTTTGGTAAAAACTTTATGAATGCTTCTTTATTTTATTTACGGGAAATGGCTTATGAATTTCTTCGGGGAGTATCATGTTCTTTGTTAGACATTTTAGGTTTTGATCAAAGCACTACTTCTGAAGAATATGCAGAATACATACGAAAAGGGATTAAAATAAAACAAGAAGATTGGCAAAGACATGAAAAAATGAAAATGCAGAAAAAATATGGTTTGCCTATAAGACCAAATCAAGATTCGAGAGAACTTAGAACAACAATTAAAATAACTGAGTTGAAGAAAAAGAAAAGAGAGAAAAATAATGACGATAGAAATGATAACCTTTTATCGGATTTATTGGAGGAATAGTGTATGAATAAATTAGACGAAATTATTAAAGATGCAAAGTTAATTATTTCTACTAAAACCATTTATACAGATTTCACCAAAAAGGTAAAAGAATTAGAGTTAAAACACTGGGATGCTTTTCGTGCTTTAGTTGATAAGATTGAACAGGGATATGTTGAAGATCAAACTTATAAAGGACTTCCAATGCTAAGTAATTGGTATCATCTTCTTTTTGATATTTACGATGCCGCTTCGGAATTGGAAAAGAGAATGATTTTTCACACAGTAGTTGACAGATGGGATGTTTTATTTAGACATTGGAAAACAGATATGGACGTAAAATGGGACAAAGGTCACTGGCAGAAACATTTTTGATTAAGACCCTCTGGTTAAGATTTAATGATTTTTAGTGTATTTTAATATAGATATGGAAGAACCTAAAAAATATGTATGTCTCGTTGGAAAAATTTTAAGGTGATTTGTGCTCGCATCTTTGACAAAGTTGACGATGCTATTGAGTATATTATACAATGGTTTGGAAAAGACGAAGAAGAATGAATTTCGATTTTTTGGACATAAAGTCTATAATAAATATAAAGGATTGTTCTTGTTAGTGGAAATTTTTTTGTTATATTAAATATGTATGATATAAAAATAATAGCTAAAGGGAAAGAAAGATTCAAAGACCTCTACGCTAAACCCCTCATAGAAAGACAAAATTTACGAAAAACTGATGGTTATAAACAATGTTTGCTTGATTTTAATGAATTAATTGCTGCTGCTGCTGTTTATAAAAATGGCATAAAATCTTTTTTTAAAGCCACTTTGAGATTAATCTACGGAGAAATTGAAATCAAAAAAAATATTGATGATAAGTAATTTTGGGAATAAATAATGTTATTAGGACAAAAGAAAAGGGATTGGTGTATTCATTTTAATCCAGATGGAATTTCTGAGGCAATGGATAAAAGTACAGCCAAAGATTATATGGAAATGTTCAAAGGAAAGTTTATAGAAAAAGTTAAGGGATTTAGAAAAGGAAGAAGAATTTATAATAAAAAGGTAAGGTGAAATGAAGCCAGGTTTAATTCTTATACACGGAAAAGCTAGGTCTGGAAAAGGGGAAGTTGCAAAAAGACTATGTGAGAAGTATGGATATGTGGAATTAGGGTTTGCTGATTATTTAAAGGAATTAGCTGTAACCGTGTTTGGATGGGATCCTGATGTAATATATCGAAATAGAACACCAGAAAGTCGTCGATTTATGCAACTATTGGGGGAAATCGGTAGGATCTGCGACCCAGATTTTTGGATTAAAAAACTTGAAGCAAAACTTAAAGGTAAATACTTTGGGAAAAATATTGTAGTTTCTGATCTAAGATATAAAAATGAAGCTGACTGGGGTAAAAATAATAGTGGGCAATTGTGGTTAGTTGAAAGACCTGGTGCTGAACATCTGATAGAGGCAAATCCAGAACACGAGTCAGAGCATTCTCTTGATGAATGGAAAATTTGGGATCATGTTATTGTAAATGATACAACACTTGCGGACTTGTGTAGAAAAGTGGATGAAATAGTATGTGGAGAGAAAGTAAAATTAACTAAAAAAGAAATTGGTAATAAAAATTTATTATTGCAGGACATTATAGAAATTTTAAGTGATTCGCCAATTGAGGGTGAGATTATTAATAGGTTAGCTGATAAATTATCTACATTTGGTTGGACCAAAATTTCTTTTCCTGCAAGAAAGTGGAAAAAATAAAATGATTAATTATCTTTGATACTATTAGTGAAAAATATGCTTTTGATTACTTTATGATGAATACAAGAGATTCTAAGTTTTTAATTAAATTATTTTTACAAAGACTATGGATAGATCTAAAAGGTTGTCTTTCTGAGTTTATTTATGCATGTTATACTGGTTCTAATAGTCATTATCCTCGGTATATTCATTATGCGATAAAGCAAGAAATTGGGGATTTTATTGTCCTTCTTTATTATTTGTTTTATTCTAAATATTTTGAAAAAGGTTTGAATAGATTTGATTTATTGAGATTGTATAAGCAAGCAAAACTGAAATAATGCTGGTCAAGCCGTAACACCTCTAAGCCCGGCGACTAAGTAAGTTGACTTTAGGACTGGGTAAATTTACTTTTGTAATAAGTCCCTCGCAAAAAGGGGCTGTGAAGCTTTCCATCATAAGAATGGGGTTGCTTGGTGGAAAGCGAAAGTCCTATTTGGTTTTATAGTTTTATGAGATAGCTGGTGAGGATAATATCTCGAACCGGCAAAAAGCGGGGTGTGGCTCAGTTTGGTAGAGCGCCCGGCTTGGGACCGGGAAGGCGTTGGTTCGAATCCAGCCACCCCGATTTTGGTAGTTATTAAAGATGAATTTTAGATGAATTTTAGATGAATTTTAGATGTAGCTAAAAATTTATGTTTAATGAAATATCTATAATAAGTATTAGTTCAATGGGGAGCGAAGTAGTTACTCTCATCGGACGGTATCAAAGAGAGGGGGCACAAAGAATAAGCCTTTCTGAAGAAGAGAGGAGTATTTTAAAGAAAGCCCTTAGCTTTGTTGATAATATGGAACAAGGCTACAGATTAGTTGTGGGGACTAGCCAGTTCAACATCAATTCTGATGTTCCCGCCTCTTATAGTTATTACCTGAGAGTAAGAAGTCAGTTACCAGAATTGGGGCCAATAAAACAAGCTAAAGATTTTGAAAAAGAAATAAAAATGTTTGCTGAGATATTAAAGAAGTTAAATGAAGAAAAACCTTTAGCTGAAATAAATGAAAAGCAATTAGGTAACGTCGGAAAATTCTTTTCAAGGCTGAGTGATTTTGCTCTTGAAGAGTTGTATGTTATTGATAATGAAAAAGAATCAATTTAAATATAGATAAAAATTTATGTTTTATAATTAAAGGATTTAAAGATGAAAGAAAAGTGCATACAAAAAGAAAAATTAAAGAAGAAGAAAACAAGAATAATTGATGAATTTGTATCTTATGAAATAGCTGGTGAAGATAATATAGGTAACATATATCTTGAACCAGTTTTGGTAATTATTAAAGATAAGGAAAATTAAATAATTAGAGGAAAAAAATGAGTTATTTAATCGGAGGAAGATTTGTTAATCCTGCTACATATGGAAAGAAAGGCAAAAATGAATTACCTTTAATAAGACTTCCAAGTTATAAACCTCTTCGTGGAGCATCTCTGGATCGTGCACAAGATTTACAAGCAAGAATAAGAACACAAGCCGCTGCTGATATAAGTAGAACAGCTCCCACCTTTAACGACCCTCGATATACATTCACAACTTTAAGTATTCCAACCGACATAAGAACTTTAAATGGATTATATAGATTTTTTGATGATACTGATCCAATAGTGGGAAATGCAATTAGATTGCATACAGAATTTCCGCTTGCTGGATATGCTTTCTCGGATTGCGGAGATCCCGGAATTCAAAAACATTATGAAGAGATGTGGGATCGAATTCATGGAGATCAGCTATTATTTGATTTGGGATTAGAATACTGGCGTATAGGAAATGTTTTTTTGTTTGGAGCTTGGAATGAAATAGATTTGATGTGGGATCAGTTTGCTATTTTAAATCCAGATTATGTTACCGTTGAAAGTACTTTTTTAAATGATGTTCCTTTAGTTAAATTACAGCCAGACGAGCATTTAAAAAGAATTATAAATACAGGTCAACCAAGATTTTTATATGATAAGTTATCTCCAGAAATTATTAAATATGTTCGTTTGGGACAAGAAATTCCTTTAGATCCTAATAACACATTTTTTATTGCTCACAATAAAGCTCCATATGAAACTTTGGGAAAGTCGATTATCAAACGCATTTTGAAAATGTTAATATATGAAGATAGACTTAATATGGCAAACTTTTCGATTGCTACTCGCCAAATAATTCCTTTAACAATAGTAAAGTTGGGGGATCCTGCTTCAGTTGAGGAAGATCATTTAGTTACTTATTTGGAAAGTAATCAACTTAAAATGAAAACATTTAAACAGCTGTGGGATGATTATAATGGAGTTGTTACCCTTTGTGGCGAAGGAAAAGAAGTTAAAGATGTACATAAATATAATCTTAAAGTTTTATCTTTAAAAGAAGATGGTACTCAAGTTTGGAACCCTATTGAAAATATTTTGAGACATCCTACTCCTGACGAGATTGTTGAAGTTACTACTCCTCTTTCAACACTTCGAATGACTGAAGGACATAGTTTGGTAAGAATTAATCCTGAAACGTTATCTTTTGAACATATTACTCCGAAACAATTAGAAGAACGTGAAACACCTACAGTTGTATCAATGGATCATTATGAATATTCGGTAGAAGTTGATAAAGTTTTTGATTTACCTTTAACAACTGATTTAGCGTACTTAATAGGATTGTGGACTGCTGATGGTAATTTTTGTGGTCATAGAAATGTTGATAACGATCGTGTTATGCATAAATCAAGAGTTAAAATTAGTAATGGCGATGAAGGAATTGGAAAATATTTAACTAAATTACCTTATAATATATCAAAATATGTTCAGGAGAAAACAAATGGTTTAGGAGGAGATACCGCATATTATATTCAGTTTCTTGAATTAGTTCAAGCTTTAACAAAATACTATGGTGTTCCTTATGATGATGGTAGCTCAGCCAAAACAGGTAAAGAAAAAGTTCCTCAAGAAATATTATTTAATAAAAATAAAAAAGTTGTAGGTGCCTTTTTCGCTGGCGTTTTTGATGGAGATGGTTGGATTAATAAATGGGGTTTAGGAGTTTCTTGTGGTGCATCTAAAGAATACCATCATTGGTTATCATTAGCTTTATTAGCTCAAGGTATTTTGAGTTATATTAGATTTAGAGCTGGTGCTTGGGAATGTAAGATATCAAGTAAGGGAAATAAATTAAAGTTTTTTAATTTGATTTCTCATTTTATAAAACATAGTAAGAAAAAATTATATATACAAAAATGGATGTTATCTATTGACGATCGAGAAAATCAAGATAAAACATATGTGTATGACTTAAATAACTCTCAAAAAGAAAATTTATTTAAAAATAGTTTTTATAGAAGTGGTGGTGGAGACCATCCATTAACTCAAGTATTAAACAATAAACGTGTTGGCTTAAATTATATTTCTAAAGCGGGCGTTGAGTGTGAAGCTAAAACAGTTTGCCAGAAGTTGTTTGGTATGGCTGTAACTAAGGTTGAAAGAAAGAAAAAATCTAGTGAATATGTATATGATTTAATGCTCAAAAATAAACCGCACACATATTTAATTGCTGGAGATGGATGGCTTATTACATACAACTCAGGATGGATTCCGGAACAAAGCGAAATTGAAGATGTTAAAGAAATGTTCGCAAGTAGAGAGATTGATCCAAATTTCACTATTTTCTACCACTATGGTATTAATGTCGACTTCTATGGAGCCGCAGGTAAAATTTTAAATATTACTCCAGAGCATGATAGAATTCGAAAATTAAAATTCTTGGGATTAGGTATAAGTGAGGCTATGTTATCTGGAGGAGCCGCGACCTATGCTACTGCTTATATGAATTTAGAAGTATTAAGGCAACGATATTTGCATTTTCAACTACGATTAGAAAACTTTGTTCATAAAGGATTGTTTGAAGTAGTTTCTAGAATGTGTGGTTTTTATCAAACTGATAAAACTGCGGTTGGTAAACACTATAAGGGAAAAGTTTGGGGCGATAAAAGAGCAATGAAAGATTTTCTTAAAAAACGTTATGCGAAATCAACTTTGAGAGATATACAAGATAATATAGAATTTCGGGAATATATTCAAAAAAAAGCAATTGAGAGTGCAAACCAAGGACTTGAAATAAGACCCAAATATATTTATCCAAAAATGAAATGGGATTTGCTATCTCTTACTTCTGATGTCCAATACAGAAACTTTTTGATGTCTTTTGATAAAATGTTTCCTGGAGTTAGAAAAGTTAGTGATGCGACTTATTATAGAGTATTAAAGTTAGATAGGGATCAAGAGCAGCGTCAAATTGAACTTGAAAATACTGAAAAAAGAGAAATGCAATTTAGAGAAGCTAAAAAAGATAAAGAATTTAAAGATAAACTTTTAGGCGCGGGATTATTACTTCCGCCTCCTGCTCCAGGAGCAAAACCTTTAGGTGGAGAAGAGCCTGTGGGAGGAACATTACCATCTCTTGGAGGCCCTCCAATTGCTCCAAGAGCTCCAGTTGGAAAAGGAGTTGCAGAAGGAGAAGGTCCTCCTAGTCCTGAAAAATTGAGAGAAGAATCAAAAAAGGTACAAGAGGGACTTGAGAAAGAAGTTATAAGTAGTGTGGAGTCTGAAGTAAAAGAACTTAAAAAAGCAAATGAAGAGTTATTAAAAAATCGTGATACTGAAAATTAAGCGTCCGAAAAAAAGAATACCTCTCCCAAAACAAATTGAACAAGCATTTAAAGTAAAAATGAGGTATTCCCGTAAACTAAAATATAAAAAAGATTGGAGAGATTTAGAAGATGCTTCAGAATATATATAAATTAATTAGAGAGGCTCCAGAAGAAGCAGAGATTGAAATGGTTTTTTCTTCGGAAAAAGCTGCTGCATCGGTTTATGATATTCTTATCTCTAGACCACTTCCAGTTCTTAATGTAAAAAGATTTGGTTTAACTTTGGTTTTTGGAAATCGTAAAGATGCCCAAGAATCAGTGGAAATGTTAGATGAAGCTTGGCCTGAAGAAGATGATGAAGAAGGAAAATCTCCTAGTTGGAGGGAAAATTTGAAAGAAGTTAATATTTCTCAACCTCCTGAACTTTCTCCTGCTGCAAAAGAACAATTAGAAGAAACAATGGAAGTTCCCTACTCCGATCTAGTAAATAAATACACTGAAGATGAGATATGGGATATAGCTAGAGGTAGAAAAACAGATGTATCTCCAGAAGAGATAGAAATGGCTAAGTTTTTAATTGAAAAAGGTATTGTAGCTGGTAGATTGAGTATGAAAAAAACTGCTCAAAAAGAATTAGAAGATCCTTTTCCAGAACCTCAAACATCTAAACAAAAATTGTTTAGATTATATAAACAGGAAGCTAAAGGTATTTATGATGAAGAATTAATGGATGAAATTATTATGGATTTTATAATTACTTCAGAAGCATGGATTAGTTGGTATGAACAAGAACTAGAAGCTGGTCCTGAAAATCCAATTTTTACAGGAACGCACTTAAAAATTTTTAAATTATTTATTGACATATTACAATCTGCTAAAACTCCTCAAGAAAAAATGATAGCAATAGATAAAGTGATAAATACTATTCATCAAGGAGGAGTATATGGAGAATATTTAGTACGAGATGTATTTGAACAACCTGATCCTTTTTTTGATGAATTAAGCAATTTAAAAATTAGTGGCTTAAACTTTAGAAAAACTGCTCAAAGCACTTTAGAAACTATTCAAAAGGCACAAGCTGGAGAGGGTGATGCTATTGCTCAGGTGATTGAAGAGAATATGGGGTTAATAACTAAGGAACTTAGTAAATGGGGATATTCTCCAGAAAGTGAAGAGTTTGAAGATGTTGTTTCTGATATAAAGATTGAAATGATAAATAGAATAATTCCACAATATAACCCTTCCAAAGGAGCTTTTTCAACTCTTTTAACAACTGCTATTTATAATTTTTTGAGAAGGGGAACTCGACAAAAAGAATATAAAGAAAGACAAAAAGAAGTTTCGTTAACAGAACCGGTTGGAGAAGAAATAACGCTTGAAGATACTCTTGAAGAACCTAGAGAGTTTTTACCTCAAATTACTATAAGTAGTGCTCGTGAAAGTTTACAGAATTGGATTCATATAAAAAATCCAGAACTTGAAAACCTTATATTAAGAATATTTGATTTGAAAGTAGAGGCTGATTATTCACATGATCAAATAGTAGAAATTTTGAATGAAGAAGGATTTAAAAGTAAAGGGAAACCAATTACTCGTTTCATGGTTAATAACTATGTTAATATATGGATAAAACCAATACTACATCAATATTTTGAATCATTTAGGAGTGCTTTTCTTTCTATGCGAGTAAAAAAATTGTGATAGAATGGATGACAAAAAATTTGAATTATATTTTAAAAACTTTTTAGTTCCATCACTTAGTAAAGAGGAAGAATTAGATTGTACAGTTACTATTTATACATCAGATGATTTACAAGAAAAAGAAGAGTGTGTAAAGAAATTACTAAGAGTAACTCTTCGAACTGTTTTTAATTTGGCGAGACATTATAAAGGGAAAGGGATATCTTTGGAAGAGTTGGTAAGTGAGGGGTATAATGGATTATTTAAGGCTCTTGATAGGTTTGATCCTTTTTATGAACCTCAAACTCGATTTGCAACTTTTGCTTATTTTTATATTAAAGATAACATTTTAGGATTATTTCGAGAAAATAAAAAAATTCATAGGTGTTCAACTTTAAAACCATCCCTTTGGGAATTGGTACAAGATTCTGATGTATCTAATGTAGATTTAAATCAAGAAGTTGTTTCGCTTACTGCTTTGAGTAAGGTTCCAGACTTTGAACAGAAGTTTGGAATTGTTGGCCCGAAAACACCTGAAGATGAAATAGTTGAAAAAACAAATGAAGAATATCTAATTTCTTGTTTAAAAGAATTACTTGATCCAAGAGAGCTTGAAATTGCTGTTAGTTTGATTGGATTTAAATATTCGAATTATGAGAATTTAACTCCAAAAGAATTAGCTTCTAAATTGGATATATCAGAAACTCGTGTATACCAATTGAGAAAAGAAATCGGAAAAAAATTAGTTGCTGGGGGATTAATTAAACGTAGAAAGGAAGGAAGTAAAGTGTTATGGAAATAGTTAAGGATCTTGAATTATTAAAACGTGTAAGTGAAAAAGCTACTTTTGATGAGTCCCTCGAAATTTGGAAGAAGTTAGAAGAGACATTGGACGGAAAAGAGGGCCCAGGGCTTTCGGCAATCCAGATAGGTATTCCTAAGAGAGTTGCTCTAATTAAGTGGAAGGACAAGGTTTATAGACTATTAAATCCAACTATTTTGGAAAAAAGGGGAGAATTTATTTTCAAAGGAGAGGGCTGTCTTAGTTTTCCTGGGGTATTTAAAAATACTGTTCGGTACATGGCCATTAAAATCCAAGATGAAAATTTGGGAACTTTTTTAGTAGATATTGGCACTGATGATATGTTGCCGCTTATTTTTCAGCACGAAATAGACCACATGGATGGATTGACTTTCTTTGACAGAATACAAAATCCAATTAAAACTGGGACAAAAATTGGTAGAAATGAACTATGTCCATGTACTTCTGGCAAGAAATACAAAAAATGTTGTGGTCGATAAGTTTCTATTTTTTGTAGAAAACCCGATAATAATATATGATAGACGGAAGGTAGACGTTGGGAAATTTTTATATAATTTAGTCTAATCTAGTTTAGTGGTGACACGTATTCGTTATTAGGATACGTGTCATCCTTAGTATTGCCCAAGCTTTAAGCGGAACTTTAAAAGCAGGTGACTTTATGGTTGCCTGCTTTTTTATTTTCATAAAAATCTATTGGAGGTTAAGTTTTGGCTCGTATAGATCAGTTAAGTGCCGAGAGAATTACAAATGAGATAATGGAATGGGGGGGGGGTAATAATTGGAAAACATCACAGATGTTTATTCAAAGTTCTTTAGAGGTATTTTGGAATGGCCAAAAAATTGTTTCTTCACGTGATTATAATTTTATAGATGATTATACAATTGGAATAAGTGGGTCCTTTGATTATAATGATATTGTTAAAAGAGACATTTTTATTTGTAATTATTTAGTTAAAATTTAAGGAGGTAAAAATGGCAAGAAGTTTGTTAAGACAACTGGCGCAAATTAGTGGAAGTTTTGTTTATGATGATACTCTACCGATGGCTATTGCAGAAACTGCAAGCGATTTATCTTTGGAAAAGGATTTAAATTTTCTTAGATCTCAATTCAAAGTAGTTACTGGAGAGACTAATTGGTTTGATGCTCCAGTTGCTTCATTGGCTGGATTAGAATCTAGTGCTAGTGCTGATATTGCTGGTCTTAAATTGGAAGATGCTTATATTGACTCTTTTATAGGTAAAGCTATTGGAATTAATTCTCCTGCTTATACAAGTCAAATCTATATTACTAATGGTGATAGTTTAGAAACTGCTATTGGAGAGCTGGATGCTGCAGTTAACACTAATGAATCTAGTGCTAGTGTGGATATCGCAGCTATTGTGCTTGAAGATGCTTATCAAAACGCTTTTATGGGTAAAGCTGCTGGTTCTGATTTACCTGCTTATACAAGTCAGATTTATATTACTAATGGAGAGAGTTTGGAAACAGCGTGTGGAGAATTAGATGCTGCGATTGCTGGTGTTGCTGGAGATAAGCTAGTTGAAGATATTGTTGCTGTAATTGCTGCTGAATCTGGTCATACCCTTCCTCATGGTAAAACTTATACTGTAGATCCCACTGGAGAAGGTTTGAATTTGGATGTTTTTGCAAATGGACAACTATTGGCAGTTGATAGTGGTAGTACTGATAGAGATTATGAGGAAACAAGTACTTCTTCGGTTACTTTCCACTTTACCGTAGAGGAAAATAGTAATTTGGTTTATATTATAAGGCTATAAGTTAGGTAATTAAATAGGAGAAAAATAAAATGTTAAGTAAAGAGTTAGTTGCAGAAAAAAGTTTAGCAAAGCTAATGCAATGTTTAAAAGATGAAGAAATATCTCTTCAAAATAAAATACCTTTATTACAAGCGCAGTTAGTTCATAATAGAAATATACAAACTTTGTTGTTGGAAATTGTTAAAGGAATAGAACAAGA
>Ga0315296_10001857_pt1 | contig 18274 bp, 12 predicted proteins | sample YL17G14_18_MG_FD_203921 | JGI IMG/M metagenome (GOLD analysis project Ga0315296, IMG submission 203921) | Sediment microbial communities from Yellowstone Lake, YNP, Wyoming, USA - YL17G14_18 | ecosystem: Environmental > Aquatic > Freshwater > Lake > Sediment | place: USA: Wyoming | collected... | reverse complement strand
TCAGGAGGTTTTGAAGAGAACATTTTTTGAAACTTTTGGCCATAGCCGTAAAAATCGAAAAATCGCACGCCAGTTTTATAAGCTGTTAAAACTGGCTGCTTAACAATCTATTTTTTGGAAAGTGCAGCCCATAAGATAACGGAATTTATCTAACCGGGTCCGCCATTACATCATTTCCTAAAATAACCCCACCTGCTCCAAATCTCTCAAAACATTTTACCGGCCAAATCCAACAAACGCAACAATCAACCAAAAATTTATCCACTAAAAAAAGACAGCTAATTTATCCCCCTTTAATCTGTAAAATCTGTGAAACTTGTGCCCGCGTAGAGCTTGCCCTGAATTAGCCGTAGCCCTGAGCGTAGTCGAAGGGGTAGTCGAACGGGCGGGTATCTGTTGTTAAAAATCCGTGTAATCCGTGTAATCCGTGGTTATATTAATCTGTAAAGCCTGTGCCCGCGTAGTCGGGTATCTGTGGTTACCACCCCGCCTAAGGAAAATCAACCAGATTTTTTTCAAACACTCATTCAACCCAACATTCGCTTCACCCCGTGAGATAACGAAGTTTATCTCATCGGGGCCAATTAACCGATTAACTAATTCTCTAATTCTCTAATTAACTAATTCTCTAATTATTTCTCGCTCAACCAGGTTGGGCCGTAGGTAATATCGACCTTTAGCGGCACATCGAGCTTTATAGCTCCCGCCATCTCCCGCGCTATCCATACGGCGTGTTTTTCAACCTCGCTGGCGGGCAGCTCGAAAACAAGCTCATCGTGGATTTGAAGAATCATTTTTACAGGCAATTGCTCGGTATCGATTTTTCTTTGAATGGCTATCATGGCAATTTTAATTAAATCCGCTGCGGAGCCCTGAATAACGGTATTGACCGCCAGCCGCTCGGCCTGCGAACGTTTGCCGGCGTTTTTGCTGGTTAGGTTTGGGATTTCTCGCCGGCGGTGCAAAATGGTTTCGGCGTAGCCGGTCTGCTTGGCCTGGGCTATGCAATCATCCATAAATTTGCGGATTGAGCTGTAGCGGGCGAAATAATCGTCGATAAACTTTTTCGCCTCGGCCTGGCTTATCCCAATCGAGCGTGACAGGCCGAAAGCCCCCTGCCCGTAAATGATTCCGAAATTGACCGCCTTACAGCGTGAGCGCATTTCGCTTCTTACCTCTTCGATTGGGCAATCGTAAATCTGCGAGGCGACGAAGCGGTGGATGTCCCGGTCGGCGGCAAAGGCGGCCGTCAGGGCCCGGTCCTTGGAAAAGTGTGCCAGCAGGCGAAGCTCGACTTGTGAATAGTCTCCGCTTAAGATGCAATCGGTTTTTTGGGCGGGGATGAAGGCGGCACGAATTTTGCGGCCAAGCTCTGTACGTATGGGTATGTTTTGCAAATTCGGGTTGCTGGAGCTTAATCGGCCTGTTGCAGTAATCGTCTGATTGAATGAAGCGTGTACCCGGTCGGTTCGCGGATTTATCAGTAAGCCGAGTTTGTCCGCATAAGTATTTTTCAGTTTGCTCAGAGTGCGGTATTGAAGGATCAAATCGATAACGGGATGCTGGTCGCTCAGTTGTTCGAGGACCGCTGCGTCCGTGCTTCGACCGGCCTTGCCGAGGCGGATGGGCGTCAGGTTGAGTCTATCAAAGAGAATCTCGGCGAGCTGCTTCGGAGAATCAATATTGAAAACCGTCCCTGCGTGCTCGTAAATCTGCCCGGTGATATTGGTAAGTGTCTCGGTGATTTGGCCGGACATCTTTCTCAGCAGTCTCGTATCCAGCGAGACGCCGTTGTATTCCATAGTCGCCAGTACCGGGACCAGGGGCATTTCGACCTCTTCGAATAATTTTTTGAGCAGAGGTTGTTTTTCGAGCCGGTCTTTAAGGTAAATATAAAGCTGAAAAGTCATGTCGGCATCTTCTGTGGCATATTCGCAGGCGGCGGCGGTATCGACCATATCAAAGGTAAGCTGGTTTTTGCCTTTGCCGATAAGGGCCGATATTGGAATACAATCGTAATTTAAGAAATCGGCTGCCATTTTGTTTAACGAATGGCTGCGAGCAGGGTCGAGACAATAAGAGGCGACCATAGTGTCAAAGTAGATTCCTTTAACCGGCAACCCGGTGTTTTTGAGGACAAGCAGGTCGTACTTTATGTTCTGGCCGACTTTTTTTATGTTTTGGTCAGCAAGTATCGGCGCCAGTTTTTTGCGAACCATTTTTATATCAAGATGCTTCGAGCCGAGCGGGGCTTTTAAGGGAAGATAAAAGCCCTTGTGGGGCTGCCAGGAAAAACTCAGGCCGACAAGGTCTGCTCGCATAGCATCAATAGAGGTGGTTTCGGTGTCGATGGCGAATAATTTTTTCTTTTTAAACTCATTAGAAAACCTGTCGAATTTTTCCTGCGTATCTACCAATTGATAATCGTGAGCGACTGTTTTGACCGAGGCGGGCTCCTCGTATCTCGTGACCCGTGACTCGGGGCCCGTGTCGCGAACGAGTGACGAGCTACAAGCGTCGAGCGACAAATTGCTTGTCAGGCCCAGTTGAGTGAGGAGGCGGTTGAAGCCAAGCTCGGTGAAGATTCGGGCAAGCTCGGCCTCGTCGAATTTCTCCACGGCCAAATCGCCGTAATCAACCTTCAGCGGGACATTACAATCAATCGTTACCAATTCTTTGCTCAGAGTAACATTATCTTTGAATTTGCGGAGGTTGTCGCCGCGTTTGCCTTTTATTTCATCGATGTGCTCGTAGAGGTTTTCGATTGAGCCGTACTTTTGTATCCAGCTAAGAGCGGTTTTTGGGCCGACATCCGGTATGCCTGGGACATTGTCCGAGGTATCGCCCTGCAGAGCGAGGCAGTCGATAAACTGCTGTGGTGTTATTCCCATTTCGGTGAGCATAGTGTTGGGGTTAGTTACCTTGCCGGTTTTTATGTCATAGATGCAGGTATGGTCGTCCAAAAGCTGCAACATATCTTTATCTTTCGCACATATATATGTGTCGATGCCTTCAGCGCCTGTTTTTTTGGCAAGGGTTCCGATTATATCATCGGCTTCAAAACCATCGACTCGAAGGACCGGGACATTCATCGCATCGAGAATCTGCTCAATTCGGTCTATCTGCTTTGGCATATCGTCCGGCATTGGCGGACGGTTGGCTTTGTATTCGGAATAAATTTCGGTTCTAAAAGTTGGGGTCTTGCTGTCCATTGCCACGGCGAGCATGTCCGGTTTTTGTCGATGGATGAGTCCCACAAGGGCCGTAGTGAATATATACGTAGCCTTGGTAGGCTCGCCGGCCGGGCTGGTCAGCGGACTCATCACGGCATAGTAGGCGGCGTAAATGTGTGCGTGTCCGTCGATTATATAAAGTTTCTTTGCCATTGCAGACACTTTACGTATTGCAGGCGGTGCTGTCAAGGGCAGGTTAGGAAAACGGTGGGGCAAGCCCCACCCTACAATTTCTACGGAGGATGGGCGAAACAAATTCGAAATGTCAATCTTAAATGCTCCAAACGAGATGCTTCGCTTTCGCTCAGCATGACAGAGGAAGGAAGTGTAGTAGTTTCGCGCGTGCGTGGGAGGCTGCATCGCCCCTTCGGCTGCGCTCAGGGCAAGCTTACCGACGACGGCTAAACGAGAATGTCGAGGAGACCTACTTGAGAAATAGGCGCTTAGTTGAAAAGTGAAGAATAAAACGAGGTACATAAGCTCGTGAATGATTGCAGAGCACAAGCGGGAACGAGGATGCGATTGGGGGAAGTTGAGGGCTGAGAACTGGCCGTGGTATTTTTTGGCGGCACGGTCGTAGGCTTTGGCTGCTGTGATTTCGTCAGTGAAGCGGCGTCCAAGGAATATCGGCCTGCCGTTGATTCTGATTTGGGCCTCAAAGAACCTGCGGCCGTATCGTCGGAAGACGCCTTTGTATTTTGAGTTGTAGGTTCGGTCGCTACGTTTTGCCCGGTTTTGCGTATTTTGGGCGTGCGTTGCGGGTCGGAGATTTGCCTTTCGGTTGTCAAGACCATTTCGATTGATATGGTCCACGAACATACCGTTGGGGACGTTGAGCACAGCGCGGTGTATAGGAAGATGGCGTTTTTGTCCGTTACCGGCTTGTGCCATTCGGGCTGCATAGAATGTCCTGCCGCTGCGGTACGCGTACCATTTGTGTTTGGACAGCCGCCAGTAATCATCGGGGTCAACAACGGCGAATTTGCCCTGGCTCAGCGGTATGCGGCGGAAGGAATAGCCGTAGCGAATGCGGCGATAGAGAAGTACGGGCCACGCAGTAAGCTTTTCCAGCCAAACAGGAATTTCAATAATGATTTTAATTGTTCTCTCCCCCGCGAACTGCAGAAGTACTAAGCACTAAATTCTAAATCCTAAACAATCTCAAAACTCGAATTTCAAATGTTCAAAACAAAAAATTTGTGATATTTTGGCCGGGGGCGGATAAAGCAACCCCCCTACTATTGGGGCTATCTGCACGAATGAGGCGAAAATAGAACCGTTTTTCGTCGCCCGTTACTCGTAACTCGATGTTATGAAGGCAGATAAAAAATTTTGAAAATTTGGATTTTTGTTCTGGGGTATCAGCGGATTTGATTGAAAATTAACCACGGATTTCACAGATTTACGCTGTTTATCGGGTTTTCGGATTCCCGTCATTGCGAGGAGCGAAGCAACGTGACAATCTAAAAAAAATAGGTAGCTGTCTTCGAATAAAAGGTTCAAATATGAGCTTCCAGAGGACATAGTGTCAAAAGCAGCTTATACGTAAAGCGCGTACGCGCTTTACGTATGACAAGTATGAATTTACAAAAAGCTAAATTCAAAATAAGAACCCTCCCAATCGACGCTTCGACCCATTCGACTACCCCTTCGGCTACCCCTTCGACCCATTCGACTACCCCTTCGACTTCCCCTTCGACTGCGCTCAGGGCTTCGGCTTATTCACGGCTACGGCTAATTCAGGGCAGGCTCTGCTCAGAGCAGGCTTCGCTTCCCGCACCAAATGACGGCAAGAACCTATTTGGTACGGGACAGGCAGGGCAGGCTCTTGCGCTCGGGATGACGGTCACCCCATTAGAAGGCAGAAGACGGAGGACGGAAGACAGAAGGGACGTTTCTAACGGGGTAAACTCCCATTAGAAAACGGAAAAGAATGTTTCTCACGGGGTAATTTTTTTTCTTGAAAATCCTACTGGAGTAGGGTAAATTTCTCATTGACGAGCTACCAAGCGAGCACATCTTGGGTTTGTGGTTCAGGATTAGGGCGGATGTATTTCAAAGACGCTTAAATGTTGAGGAAAAACGCGTGTTATGTGGACCGTGGAACTGGTACGGGTTCTTATATGGAAACCATATAATCAGTAATTGGTTCATTTGATATTATTTTGTGTTTACCTGGAACGTTGCTAAGAAGTATTCCATAAGGAGGATTTTATGCTTGTACAACGACAGCCTTTTGATAGGCCATATATCGATCGTACACCAGAGGAACCCGGTATCTACATAATTTATGATCTAGCCTGTCCAATCTATGTGGGACGGTCCGGTTGCAATATACGGCGGCGTCTTCAGACTCATCATAGTGGGTCTGGCAATCGAAATGTCGCTATGGCTATGAGAATCGGTGCCGGATCATCGCTTACTTTCAGATACTGCCTGCTTTCGAAGTCAGAGGCACGCCAAGTTGAAGGAGCTCTCATTCAAGAGCTGGGCGCTGCCGAGTATGCAAACCTCCGTCGAGAACAAATCCCCGATGATCCGGAAGGTTGGGAGTCTGGTGTCATGATTGCTAAGAGCGATAGGCGACTTCCACGTTAAGTTGAATCTATAGGCTCTATACATAAAACGGGTTTGCAGACGCCGTCATATTGTTGGGAAAATAGAGGTAGCATAAATCGGTGGGGCAAGCCCTGTCCTACAAAAATAATGAGAGAATCAAAATGATGGCATTGGAAATTCATTTGAAAGGTAAGAGAGCATGCTCTGCCGGCAATGGAGGACTGATTATTTTGAGTGCCGCGGTCACCAAGCATAAATCCCGCGATGTTTGGGATTTTCGTGTCCGGGGAATAACGGAGGAAAAGGGATACGAGGAGCACCTAAGCTGGATAGACCACCAAATGAAAGTTGGGGACACTGTTACCATAAAACTAATAGAAACCAAAGAACCCGATAAACCGAAACGGCGTTATCGAATACCATAGTTAACACAATATGGTCCTAACCAGACGCTTTAGTAGAATCGACTGGAGTGTCGGCCAGTGAGCTTTTTCTTATAGGGAAACGATATAAACAGTAGTTGTGTAGAAAGGCGGAATTATGACGGCAGAAACCGGATTGAAATGGCTGTTGCGATTTATCGCAATGACAACCTTAATGGCTTTATTTTCGGCAGTGATGCCTCAATCGTGGCTTTCTTACCTTATCAATAAGGGCGCACCCGGGACGACGACGGGAATTCTGGTAACTTATATGGCACGGATGCTGTCTATCTTGTATGCGTTTGTAGGGCTGCAGTGTTTTATCTTCTCTTTCGACATAGCACGCTACCACCTCCTGATTTGGGTGATAGGCGCGGGAAGTATAATTATTGCCATCATTGGACTGATTGTCCTTTTCACTGCGGTAGGGCCGGAACATCGAACCGGCATTTTCTGGATTGTCTTTGGTGATTTTGCAGAAGGTCTTGCTCAGGCGGTGCTGATGGTAATCCTTCTTTTGCGCATCCCGCACTGAGAACCTCATTATTAAGATATTGGTTTTTTTGCTTTAGGTTAATAGTAAAAGGAAAGCCCAACATGCGGTTTCACCCGGACGGCGTCAAGGCCGCCAGTGAGCCATCCCATTATACTAAAATAATATAAACAGTAGCTGGGCGTCACGTTCGGGAGTTACGTCTTAGGAGGCCCCGTAAGGCCCTGAAACATCGGCAGATATAGTGCTAAGAGCAAATTATTTGTTCTTCTTTTCCCGCTTTGCCTGTCTCTTCTCTTTAGCTGTTTTCTGGGGCGGTTTCTTTTTGTTTCGTTTGGAATCTTGTGATTTTGACATAAGATTTATTTCCTATAGATTTACATAACAACGATCTAATTACAATAAAGATGATATTGAACTGTATTTTTCCTGATAATGCAATAACCATTTTTCACAAGCGGACGCGTTCCTATCTCATTTTGGGGAAAAGGGGGACAGCTCGCAATGACAATTCGTCGATAGTATTTCGTTAAAGACTTACGCTGTCTTCTGTCTTCTGTATTCCGTCTTCTGTTGTCCACTATCCGTTTTTTTCTTAACTTACGCTTGACATTGGCCGATGATTATGATATGTAATGTCGATGGCTGTTGAACTATATTGATTAGGTTTGGATATTATGAATATTACCATAGACAATATGATTATCATAATTATTGGAGAGAAAATGAAGCTGCCCTGAGAAAGCAAACCAATCAGGTATCTAAAAGCCTTCCGGAGCAGCCAATTCCGGAAGGCTTTTTTGTTGGTGGATAAGGAGACAAATACATTGCTTCACAAATATTACGACTATACTGAAAAGGACATATTTCCTAAAAATAGATTTCTCCGCTCCGCGATGCTGCGCATCCCCTTCGGCTTCGCTCAGGGCTTCGGCTTTTTTCGGTCGAAATGACAATTGGTGATGTTGACAATGACAGTTAGAGCATTTACTATATGCCGCTGCCTAAAGTAGATGATGGTTTAATTGTTCTTTAGTTTTAGAGGATTTGTTAGATGTCGGATGAAAAAGGCAATAAAAAGAAAATAACCACAGATTACTCGGATTGCGCAGATAAAATAAAAATGGAAAAATCGGTGAAATCAGGAAGGGACCCCGTCCCCGCCTGCGCGGGGACAAGCTTGCCCCTGCGAAAGCAGGGGCGGGAACCCAAATCCGTGGTTGAAAAAGGTTATCGAGATACTTTGTGCCTGCCGAAGACGGGCTTTTCGATGAAGGCGAATCTGGTTCAGCGTGAGCCGCAGTTGCGTAAAAAATGGGCGAAGGAGAAAATTTACGCCCAAATCAGAAAGGCCCGTGAAGGTGCGCCTTTGTATATACTTCACGATGGGCCGCCCTACGCCAACGGCGATATTCATATGGGGCACGTCATAAACAAGGTCCTTAAAGACCTTGTTGTTAAGTATAAGACTATGGCCGGCTTTGATGCGCCGTATGTGCCGGGCTGGGACTGTCACGGTCTGCCGATTGAATCTAAAGTGGTAACGGAGCTCGGTGCAAAAGTCCGTCAGATGACAAAGCTCGATATCCGCAAAGACTGTTACAAATATGCGAGCAAATATATCAAGGTGCAAAGCAAACAGTTTCAGGAATTAGGTGTATTCGGCGATTTCGAGAATCCGTATCTTACGTTTAAGCCCGCATACGAGGCGGGGATTCTGGAAGTCTTCGCTGCGCTGGTCGAAAAAGGATTGGTTTATAAACAATTGAAGCCGATTCACTGGTCGATTGGGTGTGAGACGGCCCTGGCTGAGGCGGAGCTGGAATATAAAGATATTTCGTCACCGAGTATCTATGTGAATTTTCCGGCTGCTCAAGACAGCATCGGGCGGTTGGTGGAGCTTGGTCTGGTTGAACAAAGCCAGGCCGAAGGTGCGAAGGTCTGCTTTATGATATGGACGACTACGCCGTGGACGTTGGCGGCTAATCTGGCGATAGCTGTGCACCCTTATTTAGACTATAAGACCCTGACTTACGAACAGGAAGGAAATAAGTATGTCTCAGTAGCGGCAGCTGACCGTATCGAGGCGGTTGTCGCAGCCGGCAGGCTTAATGAGGGACAATACAGCATCAGCGAAAAATCCATCAGAGGCAGCGAGCTCGTGGGGCTGCGCTACGAGCATCCGTTTGTGGAAAATAAGCCGACGGATAAAGACGCCTTTATGGTCATACTTGCCGAGTACGTTACGACCGAAGATGGAACGGGACTTGTGCATACAGCGCCGGGCCACGGGCTTGAGGATTATATTTCGGGGCAAAAGTATAACTTAGCGGTCTATTCGCCGGTGATGGACGATGGGCGATATGATGATACGGTGCCGGAGTGGCTGCGAGGACGAAATGTTCTCGAAGTGGACAAAGTTGTCAATAACCACTTGAAGGAATTGGGGCTGCTCTATCATCAGGATGAGATAACGCACAGCTATCCGCATTGCTGGCGGAGCAAAGGGCCGGTCATTATCAGGGCGACAGAGCAGTGGTTTATCAGTGTCGATAAGGAGCTGCCCCCCACTGCTTTTTTGCAGAAGCAAGGAGCGGGGGGTAAGAGCCTGCGTGATTTGGCGCTCCAGAGCGTAAAAAATGTAAGATGGATTCCGCCGTGGGGCCAAAAGCGCATCGAAGGGATGCTCGAATCTCGGCCGGACTGGTGCATCAGCAGACAGAGAAGCTGGGGCCTGCCACTTCCGGTTTTCACCAATGTTAATGGGCAGGCATTACTCACAAAAGGGTCGGTCCTGGCTGTGGCTAAGCATATTGCCGAGCATGGCTCGGATAGCTGGTTTACCGATTCGCCCAGCGAGATTTTAGGTAAAGATTTTGAACTGCCGGAAGGATTTGTCCTCGATGAGCTGCAGAAGGAAGAGAACATTTTCGATGTCTGGTTCGAATCGGGCTGTAGCTGGTACAGCGTCTGTGTAAAAGAGGCGGGCTGGTCTGTGCCGGTGGATTTATATCTCGAAGGCTCGGACCAGCATCGAGGATGGTTTCAACTGTCACTTCTGCCCGGGCTTGGAGCGACGGGCGAAGCGCCGTTCAAAAACGTTCTAACGCATGGCTTTACCGTTGACGAAAAAGGAATGAAGCAGTCGAAATCGCTGGGCAACTATGTCAATGCGCAGGAAGAGGTGATGAAATACGGCGCGGATATTCTTCGGCTGTGGGTTACGAGTGTAAATTATCAGGAAGATATAAGGTGCAACGACGAGATAATCGGACGAACGCAGGACGCCTACAGAAAAATCAGAAATACGCTCAGATACCTGCTCGGCAATACTAACGATTTCGACCCGGAAGCCAGCAGTGTTGCCTACGATGAGATGTTTGAGATAGATAAGTGGGCGATGCAGCAGGTGCAAAAGCTGATTGCCGGTGTTACCGAGGCATACGAGAACTTTGTCTTTCACAGGGTCTTTTCGCTTCTTTACAACTTCTGCACGGTCGAGATGAGCAGTATCTATATGGATGTGCTCAAGGACAGGATGTACTGCGATGCGGCGGACAGCTTGTCGCGTCGCAGCGCCCGGACGGCTATGTATAAGATACTGGACGCTCTGATTCGGATGCTTGCGCCTATATTAGTGCACACAGCAGAAGAGGCGTGGGCTTCAATGGAGTTTAAGAGTCAGAAGGTCGGTAGTGTTCATCTGTCCGAAATGCCGAAGGTCGATGATTCGATTGATTACGGAAGTGATGAGCCGCGGTGGCAAAAGCTGATGGGACTGCGCGATGAGGTTTTGCGGGTTCTGGAGGGTTTGAGGAGAGAGAAAAAGATTGCAAGCAACCAGCAGGCGTGTGTGACCATCAACTGTGATGACGAAGATGCCGGCGTTCTGAATGAGCTCGGCCTTGAGCAGTTCGCGGCACTTTGTATCGTCAGCGAAGTAAAATTGCAAAAGGCGGTCGGTGAAACGACGGTCGTGGCGGAAAAGAGCGGCTACAATAAATGTCAGCGGTGCTGGAACTATTGGCCGAGCGTCGGAGACGACAGCAAACACCCGGATTTGTGTAAGAGATGTGTTTCGGTTGTACACTGACTGACACGGACTCAAGACTGACGACAGAGGACGGACGACGGAAGCCGCAAAGGAAAATCAAAATTAAAAGATAAAAATCAAAAATTAAGATGGCGGCGGCGGAGAAAAAATTAACGTCCCCCTATTCATTCCTATTTATTGATATTTTTTTTAATCACTGATTACGCGGATTTTATTTATCTTCTTCCCACAAGGAATAAATTTTCTCTGTCTCTTTTTTTGTAATTAGCTGCCATTTAGTTTGCGATTCAACTTTAAATAATTCTTTTAATATGTTTTTTCTTGCTTTAAGAGTAAAAGGCCCGAGCCCTTTTTGCCCATTCCTTCTTTGCTTGGCTCTAAAGTTAGTATTATCCCTAATTAGAGAAAGCCAATTACGAAAATCAAGCAAGGGCGCTAATTCTGGAAAGCCATCATTAGACATATTAGTGACGGCTCTATCTTTACGTATAACAGTGCAAGTCCAACACCCAAACCTACCTGTATGTCTATTATTAATAAGCTCTGTTAGATCTCCATTGGTTGCTGATTTATACAAAGATAATAATTTATTTGTGTCTAAACTTTTTGGTAAATCCTTTGAACAAAGAGTATTCCATATATCTTTACAACTGTAATTAACTATAGGAGCATAAATCTTTGTTTTAGTGTGACCTACTTGATAGTAAAATTTCTTTTTCTCAGCTTGACAACATGATAATATTTTATCTCGTTCAGGACTTTCTCCTCTTCGTGTGCCAAGTAAAACAATTTTCTCATCGTCTTCAATATTCGCCATGAACTTTTGTAATGGATTTATTCTCAAACGGTCAGTGCACCATCTAAATTTATTTGTTGGTGGCGGATAACCTCTACCAATTATTTTAACAAAAAATGTATCATCAATTTTAGGACGTACAATTTTTGTGGTAATAGGAATATTATACAATTTTGCTTCCGCAACCAAATTTCGGAGCACGTTTTTTGTAAAAGATTTAACTACTGGGATTTCTACCCCTGTATCTGAATAAACAATCACTACTGGTTTGTTGCATTTTCTTAATTTTGAAAGTGTCATAAATACTAATGACAACAATGCTGATGAATCTTTCCCGCCACTATAGCCTATAAACCAAGGACAATCTGATGATTGATATTCTCTCTTTATTTCATCTATGGTCGTTTTGTCAAGCTTGTTGGTCATCATTAGGTAATCTTTCCGCTGCATCCTCAATTAAATTATTTACTTCTTTAATATGGTGCAAATTAATATTCTCTAATTGTTCATTAGATAATGATAGCTGTTTTTGGGTTACTAAAGACATTAGAAAAAATGCAATGATATGTGTTGTGATTAGTGCTAAACCGCAAATAAAATATAACCATTTGAATGACATCCAACTCAAAATCAAATATATAAAACTAACAATTAAACTTGTTGCCTTTACATCTGCAATAGATGACCAAATAAGACCATTTAAACGTACACTTTTAGCTATATCTTTTAGAGATTCATCATTGTCAATAATACGATAAAAGATGATCATTAAAGTCCTACCTGTTGTAAGCGATTTGTTTTTATTAAGAATTAATGGATTATTATCGCACATTTTTAAAAGCTTATATTTGATATTATCATTTATTTTTTTAACCGGTTTTGAGAAAAACCAACTACGAAAATTTAAAATGTAGTAAAGTGTTCCGATGACTATTCCTAGTATTATAATTATACGTGAATCGAATATTATTTTGATTTTATTAAGTGATTCTATTGATAACTCTCTTTGATAAATTGGTAACAAAAACAAAACTATTAATATGCCAGGTATTATGAGCCTAAAAGTTTTTAACATTTCTTTGTTCATATCAACCTCGATTTTTATGGCTTTCTTTTGACCCTTTGTTGCATCTCTTTGTTTTCCTATTAGGACAAATTATAGACCTAAAGAAAAGGCAAATATCATTTAAGTTTTACCTGCGTGTATTTCATAAACACGGACTGGAATAGACACGGTCCTCGCCTGCGTTGGGATGACAACATTGACACGGACAGAAACACGGACGGGCACTGAGGTTGAACAGGAAATACGGCCATCGGTTGTAGCCAACATACCCCAGTGGAGCTTTTTATGAATTGCTTTACTTGTTCGAGGTTCATATAAATTCCCCTTTCGTTTACTGTGGATTGATGTAATGGCGTAAGCCATACTGCGTAGTATACGTCGGAACAGGGAAGAAGGCAAAAGAAAAAAAAGGATTTGAGATTGCCGTGTCAACTTTTGGTTGGCTCGCAATGACGGGCATAGAACGTCGTCGTGCCGACGACGGGTAAATAAAACCCCCAGGATAAACCTGGGGGCTAAACGAAACCTCCTAATTGCTCGCAGACCTTTTGATAGACTTCATCGAGAGTTATGGTATCGACGTTGTGTTTTGGGTTTGTGCTTTTTATCTTCAGGCCTCTGGTGTATGGTTCCCTTGCAACGAGACATTCGCTTCTTTCATAAGGCGCTATCCTGGCCGGGTTTGACCAACTGAACATTAAAACCAACGGCGTGCTTAGAGCTGCGGCGATATGTCCCGGGCCGGTGTCATTACTTACCACCAGCCTGGCAGATTTCAGCAAGGCTATTAGCTCGCTTAAGGAAGTTCGGCCGGCAAAGTTAGCAATTGGGACGTTGGCCAAAGTTTTTAGCCTTTCAACAAGAGACGATTCGTTTGAAGAGCCGATAGCAATTAGAGACAAGCCGAACTTTGCAGAGATTTTGTCGGCCAAAGCGGCGAAGCGCTCGATAGGCCAGCGTTTGTCTTTGTGTGCGGAGCCGGGCACAAAAACTGCGTAATTGTCCGGCGCAATGTCGTGGCTTGCCAATAACCTGCCGACCGAGTCGGCTGCCTCAGGGTGGTGCGGCAATACAAACTGTACGCTGAGGTCGGAGGCACCGGCAGTTTTGATTATCTTTAAGTAGTAGTCAACCATGTGAATACAGCTCTGTGTCTGAGTGATTTTGTGCGTGTAAAAGAGAGGAGCGAGCTCCCTGGCTTTAGACATTCCGTAACGTTTTTTACAGCCTGAAAGCCGGGCTAAAGAAGCGGTCCTGAAAAGTCCCTGAAAGTCGATTACGGCGTCGAATTTGGCACGGCGGAGCCGGCGAATAAGCGAAATAAGAGAAGCCAGTGCACCGGGATTGAACCAGGCCTTGCCGAGAAACCTGCGGTCGAAAGGAATTATCTCATCGAGGTGAGGATGATTTTCGAGAAGCGCCGTGAACTCGGGGCGAATAAGCCAGCTAATTTTCGCATCGGGGAAACTTTTGCGCAACGCCGTGAGGGCCGGCAAAGCAAGAACGATGTCACCCAATGAGCTGGGTTTTATTATCAGGATATTTTTTAAACCTTCCGACATAATGAGCTTGTATTCGGTATGAATCCGAATCATCACCGGGTTATTGTAAGCGATGGGGTGGTTTGAGGCAATTGGTTTTGTTCTGATTTGTTACAAAATCCAGGAATTTATCACCGGTATGTTGCGTTACTGCGGCTGAGTGTGTTATAATCAAGGCAGATAAACGTACAAATAAGACTAATCATGTGTGGCGAAAATTGTGCGTTTGTGAAGAGCTTCTTTGAAAAGGAAGGAGAACCGTTAGCAGCAAGGAGACAATGTAATCAGAATAATTTTTTAGCCTACAAGCCCCTGCGTGATGTCTCGCTTTTTCCTCTCCCTCCGCACTGCAGGGGCTTTTTTATTTTTTAGTGGTTGAAAACAGGCTCGCTATATTTCCTGCACTTGTCGCCAGGGAACCACAAAATTAACCGGTTACTGTTTTTTTGCACCCAGCCGTTTTGCTCATCGCTGTAATCATAGCTGTCCAAATCCTCCAAGCCGTCCTCTGCCAGCGGGCCGCAGCTACCGATTATGCTGGCATCCGGCGACTGCTCGATAGCGTAAATATCGCATGTTTCGACGTCCAACCTGAAGTTTTTAATCGTTTTCATATACGCATAATCCTCCCGCAATTACGTAAACTAAGTGCCGTTTGTCCTGCTTTTGGTTCCTTGCTGCTAACACCTCAATCTATAAAAAATATAGATTATTTTTGCCGAAGTGCAAAATTCTCAAGAAAGTTTTTTGTTCATTTTTTAAATTCCAGGCCACTTGCCGGCTTGCATATCTGATGAATTGTGTTATAATTATGGCGAATGAGCATACCGGCGAAGCTTATTATATCTCTTTGAAAAAAGAGAAAGGCAAACGTCATGAGCAAACGAAATAGCCTTACCCCGTTAGAAAATAAGATTCCTGACCAGAAAAGCGGAAGATTTCTCCGAAAGGAGTCCTTAGGACTAACGGGACCCGTTAGAAGAAATTTTTCTCACGGGGCGGGGTTTACTTTAATAGAGCTTTTAACGGTGATTTCCATTATCGTATTATTGGTGGCGATATTGCTGCCGACACTCCAGCGTGTCAAGAAACAGGCGAAGGCGGTTATTTGTCAATCCAACCTGAAACAATGGGGGACTATCTTTACAATGTACACGAACAACAACGATGGACTTTGCCCCAGACAGAAGTTCCATGGCCTTGCTACTCCCGAGCCCTGGATGTATATAATACATGATTACAGCACCGACAATGAAGGTATATACTGCTGTCCGATGGCCACAAAGATTGCCAGCCCGGTGGCCCAGGACAGCACGAACATTATGGGATTTAGGCCGACATCCGGTCCCGGTGCAACAACAGGTGGAACGTTCTTGGCCTGGGGAAAGCTTACATTCAAAATCGAGGGCAACCCGACACCGGCTTACTACGGCGGCTATGGTATGAACAACTGGCTCTCTATGCCCCAGGAAGGAGGCATGGTTATAATTGGGTGTGGACGGGGCGCAGAAGCGCTTAAAGAATCTTTCTGGAGTACCAGTAATGTCAAAGGTGCAGGCAATATACCTGTTTTCCTTGATAGCTGGTGGTGGTGCAGCTGGGTGAAAGATATTGACAGGCCTCCGGAATATGACTGCCAGAAAACGGATTTTCCCTGTGGATGCAGAGATTCTATACGGCGTTTCTGCTTCAATCGTCACGATGGGTTCGTAAACGCTGTTTTTCTGGACGGCTCTGTTAGAAAGGTCGGACTCAAGGAATTATGGCGATTGAAATGGCATCAAAACTTTAATACGGATTCTGTTCCGCCGGTTTGGCCGGAGTGGATGAGAAGGTTTAAGGATTATTGAAAAGGAAGTTATGCGACGGTAAAAACCTCTTATATCATTCTTACCCTTTAGTTATGTCCGACCAAATATTAATTATAATAAAACCCAGCCAGAAATACATTATAACGAGTATCCCAAGGCATAACGCGACTTCATAGAATATCTTCAAACTTCGCATCTTTCCCCCCTTGTGTTCTTTTAAGATTTTGCTTTTGGAAGTTTTATCCGGAAATTACCTTGCTCTTCTTCTAAGCGTTTTAGGCGACAACCCCCATATATAAAGTATAACTTATTTTCATCGAGTGACAAGGTCCGGGAAAAATCCTTGTTATCGTAGATGCCATTGTGTTCCGTGGCTATCTATACCAGAAGTATGTCCGAGAAATCTGCCGCCCGTAAATTGCATTACAGCTACTGAGTGTGGTATAATTATGTTACGCAAGAAAATATGCCGGACTCATAATTTCAGGAGGAAATTCTTGGTTTGTAAGAACCTTCTTCAAGAGAGAAAAAGAAACTGTATGCGCAAAGGAAAAGGCTTTACCCCGTTAGAAGTAAGACGTTATTTTCTAATGGGGTTTACGTTAATAGAGCTTTTAGTGGTGATTGCCATCATTGCGCTGTTGATGGCGATATTGATGCCGGCTCTGCAGCGGGTAAAGAAACAGGCGAAAGCGGTTGCCTGTCAATCCAATCTGCATCAGTGGGCCGTTGCCTTTGAGATGTACGCCGGTCAAAACGACGGATATTTCTGGAGCGGAGATTTTGACAGAGGTGGATGGGAGCAATATGCCTGGGTAGGGCCGCTGCGGCCTTACTATAGTAATGAGGCAAAAATGCGCTTCTGTCCAACAGCTACGAAACTCAGGGAAGAGGGAGCCAAAGACCCGTTTGCAGCCTGGGGGCCTATGCGGCAGACCGGTGACCAAAGCGGCAGTTACGGAATGAATAACTGGCTTTGTAATCCACTGCCTGAGGTGGAGTTTATACATGGGCGGGAGGCGACCAAAGATAACTGGCGGAATGCTTATGTTGACGGTGCAGGTAATATACCGCTGTTTCTGGATTGTGCATTTGTTGAGAGCAAGCCGTACGATTTCGACACGCCTCCTGAATATGACGGTGATATATCGACGTATTTGGTAAGCGCTTTACAAATGAAGCGTTTTTGCCTCAATCGACACGGTGAGTACTTAAACGGCGTTTTTCTGGATTTCTCCGTCCGAAAGATTGGCCTTAAGCAGTTGTGGACCTTCAAGTGGCACCGAAGCTTTGACATAAATAACTCGTGGACCGCAGCCGGCGGGGTCCAGCCGTCCGACTGGCCGGAGTGGATGAGAAGGTTTAAGGATTATTGAAAAAAAGAAGAAGTTACCCTTCCCTTACAGTCGGCTCGTGCTGCATAGCGAGCACTTTGCGGAGTAGCAGGCTCTGTTTGATAAAGTAGTTGCCGGTATTTTTCGTTAGACATATCCCTGCTCAAGCCATAATATGATTTCAAATTACACAATGCCCAAGACGAGATCCGCCCGATGGCTGAAAAAGGTAAATATATTTATGATTGGCCGAGGCCGATGGTTACTGTAGATGCGGCGGTCTTTACTTTTTCCGGTGACAGAGTTAAGGTGCTGCTTATCAATCGCGGAAGTGAGCCTTTTAAAGGTAAGTGGGCACTGCCGGGCGGATTTGTGGGGATGGATGAGGAATTAGAAGATGCTGTGGTTAGAGAATTGGAGGAAGAGACAGGGCTGACAGGAGTGCAATTAGAGCAGATGCGTACCTTCGGCACAATTGGTCGAGACCCAAGAGGCAGAATGATTACAATAGTATTTATGGGTATTGCGACAGAAGGACAAACCTGGATAAAGGCCGGCGATGATGCCGCCAAGGCACAGTGGTTCGACATAGAAGAACTTCCGGAAGATATGGCATTCGACCATAACGAAGTAGTCAGGTTTGCTATTGAAAGGTTAGACATAAATTCGCGTAAAACGCAGGACTGAATAGGGATGGATTCCTGCTCCTTCGACTCTGCTCAGGACAAGTTTCGCAGGAATGACAAGAGAAATGTGGAGCTAAATAAAAATGGATTCCTGCCCCCTACTTTCGCAAGGGTGTCAACCTTGCGCAGAAATGATAGAAGAATGGTGGGGAAAGCCCCACCCTATTCATGAAAGGCTGTCAATTGTCAAATGAGTTTTTTCTTTTTCTCCACATTTTATTTATTCTGTCAAGCCCTTGTTATTATTAAGCTTATCACATCCTGAAAGCTTTCTAAAAA
>Ga0315296_10001856_pt1 | contig 18277 bp, 15 predicted proteins | sample YL17G14_18_MG_FD_203921 | JGI IMG/M metagenome (GOLD analysis project Ga0315296, IMG submission 203921) | Sediment microbial communities from Yellowstone Lake, YNP, Wyoming, USA - YL17G14_18 | ecosystem: Environmental > Aquatic > Freshwater > Lake > Sediment | place: USA: Wyoming | collected... | reverse complement strand
ATCCCTTTGCCTGGGCTCCATCGCTTTGGCCCTCACAGTAGCCATCTGAGGTCTGGTCTCACAGGCGTATACCCCCCTGGCGTTGCCTCCATAGACGGGGCGGGTGCCTAGCATGAGCTTTGAATTGGGGTCAATAGTTAGCTCTATGCAGTCCATGGCGACGGCGGTATCCAACCTGAAAGCTAGCCTGGGAGCCAGGTCACGCCCTATTGCCGTCTGTCCCAAAAGCAGGATGTTTGGCGCAACCTGCTTCACCACCTTTTCCAAAACCGCAAGGTAACTATCGGTCTGGTAGTTGGCCAGAAGGGGGTCATCTACGACATAGACCTTGTCGGCGCCGAAGGCGATAGCATCGCTGGGAAGATTGCCAATGCCGCTACCCATTAGCACCAGAGAAAGCTCTTCAGCCAAAGCATTGGCCAGCGCCCTAGCGCCACCAAGCATCTCTAGGGTGAGGGCAGCCAGCTTTCCCTCGATAATCTCGCCACAAACCATTACCCCTTTATTCTCAGCCATTTATCTTACCTCCTCAGAAGCAATCGATGATCAGATTATATCAACTTGACCTCTCTGAGCTTGAGCGCCAGTTTGGCTGCTGCATCCTCAGGGTTTTCGCCCTCGATGATTTCGCACTTCCCCACTTTGACTGGAACGAAGAGCTTTAGCAGTTTGGCTCGTGCCCCGGCAGCACCTAGCCGCGAGGTATCAGCGCCAATATCCTGGGCAGTCCAGATGGGCACTTGTTTCCTCGCTGCCGCCATAATCCCTTTGAGCTTTGGATATCGAGGCTCACCCAGCTCGTTGCTTACCGTGATCAGCACCGGGGGTGAAACTTCGATCACCTCATAGCCATCGGTGACCACACGCTCTACCTTAACCTTGCCGTCAACCAGCTCCACCTTCTTGGCCACGGTTACGCTGGGGATGCCTAAGAACTCGGCGATGCCAGAGCCTACCTGACCAGCATCCCAGTCCGCAGCCTGCCGGCCGCAAAATATGATGTCATACTGCCCTACCTTCTTGATAGCCATCGCCAGCGCATAGGCGGTGGAGCGACTATCGGCGCCTTCAAAGGCTTGATCCTGAAGCAAGATCAGCTCATCTGCGCCCATGGCCATGGGTTTCCGGATCACATCCATAACAAAGTCCTTGCCCAGGCTGAGCACCGTGATCTTGCCCCCATGAGCGTCCTTAATCCTTAGCGCTGCCTCCACTGCCTGCTCGTCAAAGGGACTGATCACCTGCGATACTCCAGAGGCGGGAATAGCCTTCTTTGCTGCCTCATCAACCCTGAAACTGCCCGGTGGTGCCTCTGGATCCGCTATCTGCTTCACGCAAACGATCATATTGGGCATCGCAATCCCCCCTTCCTAAAATTAAGAACTATCGCAGTTTCTACACACTATCAAGGCAAGCCCGCCGTTAAATTTATCATGGCGGGAGGGGCATGTCAAGGGAAAGCCGCACCTCGGGAACGGCGTTCTTTGGGCCTCTTGCCCATTGCCGGGGAGCTCGTGGCACCCCTAATCTTAGTTGATTAAGATAGCACTAAACCTACTATGCGGCTCTTGACATCTAAGTTGAAATCGTGTTAAACTATTTACTCTTACTCAAAATAACACAAAATTTGACCAAGCAGGTTAAAATGTTAATCTATATAGGGAGTTGATTCTTGTGGAAAGGTTGATGACGGCAAAGGAAGCAGCAGAGTATCTCAAAATAAATTACATGACCGTGTATAAGCTGGCTCAGCGGGGCAAGATCCCTGCCACTAAGGTGGGAGGGAACTGGAGGTTCAAGAAAGAGATACTGGATGAATGGATTGCCCGGCAGGCGGCCATGGTAAGTGGGGTTGTGCTCGTAGTTGATGACGACCCCAGAGTGCGCGAAGTGCTTGAGGATGTCATTTCAGCACACGGTTGTAGAGTGGTCGCAGTGGGTAGTGGAGAGGAAGCCCTAGCCGAGGTGGCGAGGCGACACTACGACCTGATTTTCCTTGACCTGGTATTACCAGGCATCAGTGGGGTCGAGGCGCTGGCGGCGATAAAGGAAAAGGATAAGAAGGCGGTGGTGGCTATCGTCACTGGCTACGGCGATGATCCTATAGCTATGGAGGCGATGGCTCTGGGACCCCTGTTGCTCATTCGCAAGCCGTTTAAGACAGAAGATATCCGTGAAGTCGTCAATGTGGTGATCAGGGCGAGGCGCTGAGCCATAGCATTAAGGTGAGAGAGCAAGGGAGGCCTCAAAATGAGCACTGCCATGGAGCTCATCCGCCAAGGTAAGAAGAGGGAGATCTGGCAGAAGTACTGCGGTTTCATCGATTTTAGCGTTGATGAGTTTGTGGAAACCCAGAGGCATCTGCTCTTGGAGCAATTGAGGCTGCTTCAGGATTGCCAGCTGGGACATAAGCTGCTGTGGGGGATGAAGCCCTCCAGCGCTGAGGAGTTTCGCCAGCGGGTTCCCTTGACCACCTACAAAGATTATACCCCCTACCTCTTGGAGAAAAGGGAAGATGTTCTGCCTGAGAAGCCGATATTGTGGCAGCGGACCTCGGGAAGGTCGGGAGAGTACCCCTGCAAATGGGTCCCGGTTACCGAGAGGCTCTATCGGGAGGTAGGATATTATGTTGTCGCTATGTTAGCCTTCTCCTCGGCCAAGAGGAGAGGGCAATTTATTATTCGAGATCATGATAAGCTTCTCTACGGCCTGGCTCCTCCCCCCTTTGCCTCCGGGGCAATGGCGGGCCTTCTCGACGATGAGTTCACCTTCGACGTAATGCCTCCCAAGGATGAAGCAGAGCAGTTGGGCTTTATCGAGAGAATACGCGATGGCTACTCTATGGCCATGATAAAGGGGCTGGATATCGTTTTTGCCGTTTCCAGCATATTGGTGGCAATAGGGGAGCAGTTCAGCCAGGGGGCGGCCACCAGGCTTTCCTCGATGCGTTCCCGCCCCAGAGCTATACCGCGCCTGGTCAAGGGGCTGGTCAAAAGCAAGCTGGCAGGGCGACCGCCACTGCCCCGGGACATATGGAACCTCAAGGCACTGCTCACCGCAGGCATGGATACCAGCATCCTGAGGGAGAAGCTGAGGTATTATTGGGGCCGATACCCGTTGGAGATGTATGCTTCCACAGAGATGCTCATGGCTGCTCTACAGACATGGGACTACAAAGGCATGATCTTTACCCCCACTATTGGTTTCTACGAGTTTATTCCTGAGGAGGAGCATCTAAGATCAAAGAGGGACCGGAGCTATCGACCGCGCACCTTGCTCCTGGATGAGGTCGAGGCGGGAAAGATATATGAAATTGTATTTACCAGCCTCCAGGGAGGGCCTTTTGTCCGCTACCGGATCGGGGATTGGCTCCAGGTAACGGCGCTGCGCAATGAGGAGCTGAACATAAATCTGCCCCAGGTAGTCTTTTATGCCCGCTGCGATGACACTATCGATATCGGCGGTTTTTTCCGCTTCACCGAAAAAACGCTGTGGCAGGCGATAGAAAACTCGGGGATCGGTTACAATGGGTGGACGGCGCGCAAGGAAGTGCACGGGAGTGCTCCCCCAGTTCTTCATCTATACATAGAGTTGAAGCGGCAAAACAAAACTGCCGAGGCAGTCAGGCTTGCCGTTCATCAAAGCTTGAAAGAATTAAACAGGGAGTGGGCTGAGCACTGGGCTGACGTGGAGGAGACGCTTAGCTGGGAGCTATTGCGAGTGACCCTGCTCCCGGAAGGGGCATTTGGACGGTATATATTGGAGCAGCAGGCCGCCGGTGCCGAGCTTGCTCACTTGAAGCCGCCGCAGATAAATGCCCGGGACGAGATCATAAACAAGCTTTTGAAACCAATTTGAGGTGCTTAATAAACTAGGGGCCTTTTGATGAACTGGGGTGTTGGCACTGTTATTCCGCTGGCTGCCTGCGTGGTCTATGTTTTGCTCATGGTGCTGGCGGCGAGGCAAAGCCTGGATAGAAGGGTCAATCAGCTCTTTATCTGGTACGCCTTCTTGCTCATGCTGTGGAGCTTTGGTTCCTTCATGATTCACGCTAACTTCCCCAATATGGGTCCCGTTTTTTGGAACAGATTTTTGGTCGTGAGCGGAGTTTTTGCCTCTGTGGCCATGTTTCAATTTGTGCGTCCCTTCCTTGGAAAATCTCAGTCGCTATTGTGGCTTTCTCTGGGCTATGGTTTTTGCGCCCTGTTTGCCGTGCTCACTATCATGGGTTATACCGTGGAAAGCGCCTACTATGTTGAGGGGAGGATGTATCAAGAGCTGGGGTTCGCTATGTTGGCTCTGTCACCTGTCACCTTTGCCTTCGGAGGAGCGGCAGTCTTCAATCTGGTGCAGGGGTATCGTAAGGAAAAGGATCCCTTTGCCCGCAACCGGATCGCCTACCCATTGGCTGGTATCTCTATTGTAATGGTGCTCTCGGTGTCAAACGTCGTCGAGGAGTGGAGGTGGTACCCTATTGGCCATAGCGGCAACCTGGTCAATGCTGTCCTGCTCTCCTATGCTATTCTCAGATACAAGCTACTGGATATTCACATCGCCTTCACGAGGGGACTTCGCTACGCCCTACAAAGCTTGATCATTGCCGCTGTTCTCCTTTTCGCTGGTGCAGGTTGGTTCGCTGCCAATAATGTTCTTGATCTCATGAGCTGGGGCAGAGCGGTTGCCATAGCGCTTCTCTTTGCCATCGCCTTGCAGCTGCTGATTCGGTTGGTGCGGGGGCCGATCGGTGGGCTGTTCGCCGAAGAGCACAGCGATTATCGGCACATGCTCAGGAGCACCAGCCGCGCCTTGAGCGCCATGCCCGAGCTGGAGGATCAAGCGAGCTGGCTGATGGACAACCTTATGCGAACGATAGATGTTGAAAAGGGGGGCTTGTTCCTGTTGGACGAGGAGGAAAAGCGATATCTCCCCCGGGCGCTGAAGGGCTACGACAAGCCGGCAGTGAGCCAGATGCATCTGGAAAGCGATAACCCGGCGGTAGCATTCCTGGCCAAATCAGATCGCTGCTTAACTGCTGAGGACCTAGAGCGGGTGCCCCAGCTTCGTGCCATGTGGAAACTGGAACAGGAGCAATTGGCGGAACTGGAAACCAGAGTGCTGGTTCCGGTGAGGGTCAAGGATAACCTGATCGGTGTGATTTTGCTCGGCCCAAAACGCTCCCAAAAGATGTACACCGTTGATGAGCTGGAACTCCTTTATACCGTAGCCAATCAGGCAGCGATGGTTATTGAAAACACGAGACTGTATCAGGAGGCTAAAGATAGGGCGGAGTGGATTGAAATGACAAGCAAGCTAACCAAGGTTATCGGCTCCAGTTTAGAGATGGGGCAGGTATATGAGACCTTTACTACTGCGTTAAAAAATCTCGTCGATTTTGACCGCATCAGCATTGGGGTGGTTGAGGGAGACAAGCTCAGCTTGCTGGCGGTGTCCTCGGAGGTGGCCACAGAGTTGCGTAGTGGGGTCACCGTTCCGCTGAAGAAGACGGCTGCGGCATGGGTCATTGCTCATAAATGCGCTAACATCGAGAAGGACTTTGCCTGGGAGAGGCAGTTCCCTGTAGATGAAATCCATCTGCGGGATGGGTTGAGGTCGGCGATCCGAGTGCCGCTCTTCTCTAAGGGGGAGGTTTTTGGCACCTTAAACCTGACCAGCCGTAGCCCCAATGTCTATGGAGAAAGGGAGCAGAAGATCTTGGAGCAGATTGCCGGCCAGCTCGCAGTCGCGATCCAGAATGCCCTCCTTTATGAGGAGGCCAGGCGAGCCTACGAAGAGGCGAGGCAAGCCTACGAGGGGCTGAGAGAGGCACAGGAGTTTATGGTGCGGTCGGAGAGGCTCAGGGCTTTGGGCGAGATGGCTGGCGGGGTGGCCCATGACTTCAACAATGTGCTTTCGGTCATCTTGGGCCGGGCCCAGTTGGTTCTCGAAGATATAAAGGACCCAAAGCTAAAGAGAAGTGTCAAGGCAATCGAGCAGGCAGCCCTTGATGCAGCTAAGACAGTGCGCCGGCTTCAGGATTTTACCAGGGTGAGAAGGGATCAGACTTTCGATCAGGTCAAAGTGAGTCAATTGGTTAGGAGCGCTTTGCAGATGGCAGACCCCCGCCTTGCCGAGCGGCGCCAAAGGGATGGCGTGGAGATTGACGTTGGTATAGAGGTGAATGCGGTAAACTCGGTGCGGGGAGACATGGCGGAGCTAAGAGAGGCGCTGCTTAATATCATCTTCAACGCTGTGGATAGTATGCCACAAGGGGGTAAGCTGACCATTAAGGCGTGGCAGGAGAATAACCAGGCGGTTATCTCCATTGCCGATACTGGTGTTGGCATTCCAGATGAGATAAAACTCAAGATATTCGATCCCTTCTTTACCACCAAAGGCTCTGATGGTATGGGGCTGGGGCTTAGTATAACCTATGGTATTATTACCAGGCATGGCGGCAGCATCGAAGTGGACAGCACTGTGGGCAGAGGGTCCACCTTTTACGTTAGATTGCCTGCGGAGGGCGTAAAGATGGAAAAGAAGTCTTCTCCCGATTTGCCTGCCTCCACCGGGAAGGCAAATATCCTGTTGGTCGATGACGACCCCGAGGTAAGCGAAGTTCTTGAATTGATGCTGTCTCAGATGGGACACCGGGTGACGGTGGCTGCTCAGGGAGCGGTGGCCATCGCCCTATTTGAGCACAGCGACTACGACTTGGTAATTACCGACCTTGGGATGCCCGATATCTCAGGCTGGGAGGTTGCCAAAGCGGTTAAGCAGAAAAAGCCAGAAACGCCGGTCGTTCTTATTACCGGCTGGGGGGTCCAGCTTGATAGCAAAGAAATGAGTAAGAGCGGCGTCGATGGGGTTATTGCCAAGCCGTTTAGCAAACAAGCTCTTTTGGATCAGTTGTCAAGGCTGATGGAGCACTAGGTAGTGGCACTGGACTGAATACCTCGAGAGGGGGTTTGATAGCGGTGAGAAAAGAAAGAATTCTTATCGTTGATGATCAGCCTGCGGAGCGGGAGATGATGCAGGAGATCCTTGACCGTGAGAGATATGAGACAGTGGCTGTGGGAAGCGGGGAAGAAGCCTTGCAGCTGGCGCCGCAGGCCTTTGATCTTCTCCTCACCGATATCGTTATGCCCCATATGGGAGGCTTGGAGCTGGTTCGAGCATTTCAGGAGGTAAGCCCAGAGACTGTCCCCGTGCTCATCACCGGTTATGCCAGTATTGAAACAGCGCGGGCAGCAATGCAACACGGGGCATATGATTACATCGTTAAGCCCTTTGATCGCGCTGAGCTCTGCTCTGCCGTAGCCAAGGCATTAGATAGGAAGAAGCTTGCTGATGAGAACATGCGGCTTAAGGAGCTAGTCGGATTATATAAGGTAAGCCAATCTATGCTCAGAAGCAAGGACCAGAGGGAAGTACTGAAATTCATTCTCAATAGTGGGGTCAGTCAGACAAAGTCCAGCGGGGGTGCCATCCTCCTTTTCGATAGCCTGAAGCGGGGTTTGGTGATTGCCGCCGCCTCGGGGGCGTGGGAGCTTGTCGCCCAATTAGCCAATGCCTTGCTGGAAAGGGGCATCAGGTCTTGGGTTGGGGAGATTGGGGAGGCGGTACTTTTTACCAATGTGAAAGAGCATCCCCTTTTGGAGCGGGTAGGCCACCACTATCCTGAGGATAGCTTCCTGCCCCTTAGGGCTCAGGACATGGAGATACTATTGCTCCCCATAAGGAGCGATAACGAGACCCTCGGTCTGTTAAATGTCTTTCGTGAGAAGGCACCCAGACTATTTGGCGAAGGGGATCTTGAGCTGCTGACCATCCTTGCTACTCAGACTGGTGCCTTAATAAAGAGCCGTCAGTTGTTCACTGAGCTTGAGGATAGTTCCTTTCAGGTGCTTTGCGCCATAGCCTCTTGGGTAGATGGCAGGAGCCTGTGCACCCAGGGGCATATGGAAAGGGTAGCTGAGCTGAGCGAGCAGCTGGCGTCGAGGCTTTCTTTGAGCGAGGCGGAGATCAAGACGATAAAGCAGGCAGCCCTGGTTTATGATATTGGGATGATCGGGGTCAGCGAGTCGATTCTGAACATGCCCAGGGAACTTATGCCTCAGGAGCGGGAGGTGGTGAAACTTCACCCCGTAATTGGAGACGAAATCCTGAGCCACCTCCCCTTCCTCGCCGAGGTTCGCCACATCGTAAGGCATCATCATGAACGCATTGATGGTAGCGGCTACCCTGATGGGCTATCAGGTAGGCAAATAACCAGTGCGCTTCAGGTGGTATCTATATGTGATGCCTATGATGCTATGACTTCGCCCCGGCCGTGGCGACCGGCGCTTTCTAAGGAGGAAGTGATTGCCGCTTTGCAAAAGGAGAAAGGGGCAAAGTTTGATCCCGAAATAATAGATGCTTTCATAGATATGGTGAAGTCAGGGAAATAGCGTGATTGCAAGCAATCAGCTTAATAACAGCGTTGTATGTCTTTTGAGGCACTCGCTATCTCTTTAAGTTTTGCCTCGGCCTCTCTGTGCCTCTTCTTCATCGTGGGCACAGATTCTGTTAATGGGTTGTAGAATCCCCTTACCCTTTCCACATCGCTAAGCTGGGAAAGAATCAGGACTATATTGAGCTCTCCCCTCTCCCGGGGTAATCACTGCTCCTGGCCGTTAACGAAGACCGAGCCCAGCGCAATATGTGCTACAATGGTATGCCTATCGTTTTGGGGGTATGCCGATGGAATTTCGAAAAGAAAGAAGTACCGCGGAGCTTTTATCTCCTCATCGATTTGGAAGAGAGACTCAGATTGTAGAGTATAGAGAGGATCCCCTAACTGGTTCTCATAGCAGGATAAACGTTGCCCGGGCGGGGAGGAGGAAGCAAGCGCAAAGAGGCGAGGTGGATTTGAGCCAGGTGATAGCGAGCACTAAGGGGGACTGTTTTTTCTGTCCCCCGAACATCGAACAGAGAACGCCCAAATTCCTGCCCCAGATTTGCCCCTAGGGCAGGATAGAAAGGGGGGAATGCCTAATCTTCCCCAATCTATTTCCCTTCGCCGAATATCATGCTGTTGGCACCCTAAGCCGGGAGCATTTCTTGGATCTAGATGAATTCACCCCGGAAATGCTCCTGGACAACCTCATGGCTGCCAAAGAGTATATCGCTGCGGTGTACCAGGTGGATGAAGGTGCCAGATATCCCATGTGGGTGTGGAACCATCTACCCCCCAGTGCCGCCAGCATAATACATCCCCATGTTCAAATACTGGTGGATAGAGTGCCGGCACCACAATTGAGAAAGCTGGTGGAAAAGAGCAAGGGATATTTTGCCCAGCATGGCAGCAACTATTGGCGGGATCTGATCGAGCAGGAAAAGAGGCTTGGCCACAGGTATATTGGGGAACAGGGCTCCGTAACAGTTGTCGCTAGCTATGCCCCCCGTGGAAACGCAGAGGTCGAATTGATACTCAAGGATATAGGCAATTTGGCAGATTTGAACGAAAAGCAGGCCCGGGATTTCGCTGCTTGCATAGTGAAGATATTGCGTTGCTATAAAGGGATGGGGGTAAACTCCTTCAACCTAGTTACCTTTTCTACCCCTGTTGGGGAGAACCCTGATTATTACTGGCTCAACGCCAGGATAATCTCAAGGCCGGTCTTTCAGCCCTTCTATACCAGCGATGCCGGTTTTATGGAAAGGTTTTATGATGTGTGGGTCATCGAGACCTTGCCCGAGGATATTGCTCGCCAGATGAGGCCTGTTTTTGCTCTTTAGCCATGGCCCTGAAGGGCCTGGAAGTATTTGCCCTCGGTCTTTATCGCCGGGGCGATTACCATCTGCACACGCTGCATCTCTTTGATAGTCAGGGCGCCACACATACCCATTGCGGTGCGCAAGGCTCCGACCAGGTTTTCCGTCCCACCGGTGGTGGAGGTAGGTCCGAAGAGGATCTGTTTCAAGGTGCCGCTAGTGCCCACCTTAATTCGCGTTCCTCTGGGCAATGCTGCATGAGGAGTTGCCATACCCCAGTGGCTGCCCTGCCCCGGAGCCTCGACAGCTTGAGCTAAAATCGACCCCAGCATCACGGCGTCGGCGCCGGAGGCGAAGGCTTTACAAAGGTCTCCGCCGGTGCGGATGCCACCATCGGTGATCACCGCAACATATCGCCCCGACTCTCGGAGATAGTGCTCCCGGGCTGCGGCGCAGTCCATGGTTGCTGTTACTTGAGGCACGCCAACCCCCAGAACCTCCCTTGTGGTACAGGCTGCCCCTGGTCCGACCCCAACCAGAATCCCGGAAACCCCTTCTCTCATCAGACTTAGAGCAGTGCTGTAACTGACGCAGTTGCCTACGATAAAGGGAACAGGCATTACCTGGCGCAGCTCGGAGAAGACCAGCCCATGGTAGCTTTTGGAGATGTGGCGGGCAGTAGTCACTGTGGACTGCACAACGAAAATATCGACCCCTGCTTCTACGGTGATGGGGGCAAAGCGCTTAGTATTTTGGGGCGTCACTGAAACGGCGCACACTGCCCCTTGGCTCTTGATCTCCCTTATGCGGTCGCCGATGAAATTCTCCTTAATCGGCTCAGAATACACCTTCTGCATTAGGGATGTGACCTCATCATCGGGGGCGTTGGCGATCTCGGCCAAAACCCCACTGGCATCTTGGTAGCGAGTGCTTACCCCTTCTAGGTTGAGAACAGCAAGCCCCCCTAGCTTGCTCATCAAAACGGCAAAACGAGTATCCACCACAGCATCCATGGCTGAGGCGAGGACGGGGATGGAGAAGGTGATATTACCCAGAGCAAAATCGATGTTTACCTGCTCCGGATTTATGGTCACGTCTCCGGGAACTAGTGCTACCTCGTCGAAACTGTAGCAACGCCGCATTTCCTTGAACTGCGGGACGGCCATGTTCTATCCCTCCTCGTCTTCAGCTCTGATTGTAAAAGACACTATAGCAGAGGGAAAAGCCCGAAGTCAATGAGAGGACTTTAAGCCAGCAAATTTTACTGTCTACTTAAGTGATAACAGTAGCGGATGAGAGCGTTGACAAGCAGATAGGTTGGTGAAACAATAGCGGCATGGGAGGCTAAAAGGGAGCCATGAGAAAGAAAATCAAGAATACCACATTGGAGCTAGTTGAGGGCGACATCACCGAAATGGAAACCGATGCCATCGTAAATGCTGCTAACTCAGCGTTGAAGCTCGGTGGAGGTGTCGCTGGTGCCATTGCCCGAAAGGGAGGCCCCAAAATCCAGGAGGAATGTGACCGCATTGGAGGTACCTTTGTCGGCGGTGCTGTGATCACCACCGGAGGCAACCTCAAGGCAGCCCATGTCATTCATGCCGTAGGCCCAAGGATGGGCGAGGGGAACGAGGATCGGAAGCTTAAGGATGCTACTCTGAACAGCCTTAAACTTGCCGATGAGCATCACCTCAAAAGCATTGCCTTCCCTGCCATCAGCACCGGGATTTTTGGCTTTCCTATGGACAGGTGCGCTAAGATCATGCTCAGCACAACTATAGATTATCTCAATGGTGACACCGGATTGGAAAGGGTTATCTTCTGCCTCTTCGGTAGCGAAGCGTACCAAATTTTTACAAAGGAGCTGGAAAACCTGTGCCGATGAGCTGGTTTGAGGAGAAGTGATGCCTAACCTTTACATCGTGGCCACCCCTATCGGCAACCTGGAAGATATATCCTTGCGTGCCCTTCGCATCCTGAGCCAGGTGTCGCTAATTGCTGCCGAGGATACCCGCAAAACAAAGCGTCTCCTGACTGCCTACGGGATCAAGACCCCGCTCACCAGTTACCACGAGCATAACAAGAAAACTAAGCTCCTCTACCTTCTACACTGCCTTCAGGCGCAGGATGTAGCCTTAGTCTCCGAGGCCGGGATGCCAGGGATAAGCGACCCCGGCTACCAATTGGTGGTCGCTGCCAGTGAACAGGGCATCCCCATTGTCCCCATCCCTGGAGCCTCGGTCTTGGTCACTGCCCTCGCCGTCTCCGGCCTTCCCACTGATCAATTTGTCTACCTCGGCTTTCTTCCCCGCAGGAAGGGGCAGAGAAAGCGTCTTCTAGAGCAGATTGCTGAGGAAGAGAGGACTATTTTGGCGTTCGAAGCACCCCACCGCCTTCTTTCCGCTCTAGAAGACATCCTGGCGGTTCTGGGTGATAGGAGGATCGCCATTTGCCGTGAGCTGACCAAGATTCACGAGGAGGTTTTTAGAGGGACGGCGAGCCAGGCGCTAGCACATTTCGCCGAGCCAAAAGGCGAGTTCACCCTTGTCATCGCGGGCAAGGGGCAAAAGCGACCGCCAGCCGAGGATTTTGAGGATGAGCTACGCCGATTGTACCAAAAAGGCCTTTCCGCCAAAGAGGCCATCTCCCAGGTGGCGAAGGCTACAGGCGCCTCCAAAAAGGAGCTCTACCGGCTTTGGCTAAAGCTGAGCTAGCTTTTGTGTTTTCGCCGATTGTGATAGAATAAACTAGTTCTCAGCATGATTGGTTCGGCATGAGCGAGCGGATCTTTATCGGTGTTGCCTGGCCTTATGCCAATGGCTCCCTTCACCTGGGTCATGTCGCCGGGGCATATCTGCCCCCAGACATCTTCGCCCGCTATCATCGGCTTAAGGGCAACGAGGTGCTCATGGTCTCGGGCTCGGACCAGCACGGCACGCCGATAACCTTGCGCGCCGAACGGGAGCGCAAGAAGCCCGAGGAAATCGCTGCCAGGTACCATCAGGAATTCCTTCAAACTTGGCAGAAGCTAGGTATCTCCTTTGACCTGTTCACCACCACCGGCACCCAAAACCATCGCCAGCAGGTTCACGACTTCTTCTTGACCCTGCTCAAAAAGGGCTATATGTATAAGGACACCATGGCCCTGCTTTACTGCCCCAATTGCCAGCGTTTTCTGCCCGATCGCTATGTGGAGGGGACCTGTCCCTACTGCCACTTTGAAGGGGTAAGAGGGGATCAGTGCGACCGGTGTGGCAAGCCGCTAAACCCGGTGGATCTCATCGATCCTTATTGCCGAATATGCGGTGCTCTCCCTGAAGTTAGGGAATCGGAGCATTTCTTCTTCCGTCTCAGCGCCTTTAATGAGCAGCTTCTCGCCTGGGTGAAAGAGCAATCTCACTGGAAACCCAACGTTCTCAACTTCACCCTCAATCTTCTCAACGAGGGGCTAAAGGATCGGGCGATTACTCGGGATATAGAGTGGGGCGTCCCTGTGCCCATGGCTGGCTTCGATGATAAGCGGATCTATGTCTGGTTTGAGGCAGTAATCGGCTATCTCTCGGCGAGCAAGGAGTGGGCGGTGTCCTGTGGGGATGAGGAGAAGTGGCGCGATTTTTGGCAGGGGCATGCCAAGTCCTATTACTTCATTGGCAAGGACAACATCCTGTTTCACACCATAATCTGGCCGGCGATGCTCATGGGCTACGGCGGGCTCAACCTCCCCTATGATGTGCCTGCCAACGAGTTCTTAATCCTTGAGGGCCGGCCGCTATCCACCAGTCGCAACTGGGCAGTCTGGCTCCCCGATTATCTCGAGCGCTATGACCCTGACCCCTTGCGCTACTTCCTTTCGGTGAATATGCCAGAGAGCGCGGATACCGATTTTTCGTGGCGGGAGTTTGTGCGCCGCAATAACGATGAACTGGTGGCCACCTATGGCAACCTGGTTCATCGGGTGCTCACCTTCACCTATCGCAACTTCGAGGGCGCAGTGCCATCGCCCGGGGAGCGACATGAGCGGGACGAAGCGCTTTTGGTGAAAGTGAAGGATGCCTTCGCTGCCATGGATAGGCTTCTTTATCGTTGTCGCTTCAGGGAGGCGATGAGGACTGCCATGTCCCTGGCCCAAGAGACCAACCGCTACCTCGATGACAAAGCCCCCTGGAAAAGGATTAGGGATGATCGTCAAGGCTCTGCCACCAGCCTATACGTCGCCCTGTTGGCGATCTCGGGCCTCAAAACCCTTCTCTACCCCTTCCTTCCCTTCAGCTCTCAGAAATTGCATCAGCTTCTTGGATTTGAAGGTAAGGTGGAGGATACAAGCTGGGCTCTTGCCTCTCTTCCGGCGGGTCAAAAGCTGGCTCCTCCTGAGCCGCTTTTCGTTAAGCTGGAGGACAAAGTTGCAGACGAGGAAGCTGCAAGGCTGAAACGCTGATGTTGCTAGTGGATTCCCATTCACATATCGATGCCCCCCTTTATGATAAAGACCGCGATCAGGTGATAGCCCGGGCTGAGGAGGTGGGGGTGAGATTTATCATCAATGCTGGCTTTGATCTTAAATCGAGCCGTGCTTCGCTTAAGCTCGCCCAGAAGTATGCCGGGGTATTTGTTGCCCTTGGCTTCCACCCCCATAATGCTTCCAGGATGAGGGATGGTGACCTTGAAAAATTGATTCAGCTTTCCCAAGAGCCCAAGGTGGTCGCTATCGGTGAGATTGGGCTGGATTTTTATCGCAATCTATCGCCCAAGGAGGCACAAATCGAAGTCTTTAAGCGGCAGCTGGAACTTGCGGGCAGGCTGGGGCTACCGGTGATCATTCACTCACGCAATGCCGAGGAAGAGGTATTCACTATCCTCGCCGAGTGGGCAGTAGGCCAAAAGAGCGAGCCCCTGGGTGTGCTCCATTGCTTTAGCGGCGATAGGGAGCTGGCGGAAAGGTATATCGCTCTGGGCTTCTTCCTTTCCCTCGCCGGCCCTGTTACCTATCCTTCCTCCAATGCGGCGCAGATTGCCCCTGATATCCCCCTGAATAAGCTTCTCATTGAGACCGATTGCCCCTTTCTCACCCCGGTTCCCTATCGAGGCAAAAGAAATGAGCCAGCATTCTTGTCTTCAGTGGTGGAAAGGATCAGCAGGATCAGGGGGCTATCAATCGAGGAGGTGGCTGAGAATACCACCCGGAATGCGGTTCAGCTTTTTCGACTGCCAGTTCAAGCTTTTTGAGAGAGGAGCAAGTTGCCTATTTCTACTATCTATGAACCGATCCAGGAAGGCATGGCTGAGGTGGAGGCGAGCTTTAGAGCGGTGGGCGATGTAGACCTCCCTTGGATGGTTGAGCCGTTAAAATATGTTCTAGAGAGTGGGGGTAAGCGGATACGCCCTGCCTTGACCCTTCTTGCGGGCAAGCCTTATCACTACAACCCTAAGCAGATGGTCCCCTTGGCCACTGCTGTCGAGCTCTTCCATACCGCAACTCTAGTCCAGGATGATGCCATAGACAAATCTGCGGTGCGCCGCGGCAAGCCTACGGTAAACAGCCTTTGGGGGGAGGCGATTGCGGTTCTTTTGGGGGACTACCTTTTTGCCAAGGCGGCAGAGCTGGTTTGTAGCACTGGCAACCTGAGGGTGATGAGCATTTTCGCGCAAACGCTGATGCACATATCCAGCGGCCAGTTGAGACAGTATGTGAGCGCTTATAACTGGCGGCAGGACCGGCAGGAGTATTACCAGCAGATCGAGAGCAAGACCGCTTGGCTCTTCTCTGTGGCCGCCCAATCGGGGGCGCTCATGAGTGGAGCGCTCGAGGAAGAGGCGGAAGCCCTCAGAACCTACGGGCTTAATCTGGGCATGGCCTTCCAGATTGTGGACGACATCCTTGACTTCATCGGCGAGGAAGAGGAGCTGGGAAAGCCTGTGGCAAGCGACCTGCTTCAGGGGACCCTTACCTTGCCAGCAATCCTGCTTATGGAGCAGCACCCGGACGAGACCATCATAAAAGAGATATTCGAGAAGAGGGGGGATGTGGCGGGGGTGGCGCGGGTTATTGAGATGATTCGCAGATCCTCCATCGTTGAGAAGTGCTATCAGATCGCTGCCGACTTTTGTGCGCAAGCATGTCTCGCCTTGAAGGGGTTGCCTGACAATGCCTGCCGAAAATCGCTCCTCGATCTGGCAGACTACGTCATCGAACGCCACGAGTAGACTATCTTAGCCTTCTCTCCTCAGTCGGTCGAGAAACTCAACCGACTTCACCTCTCGCTCTAGCAGGTATCTGATGTAGTGGCGCATCAGTTGCTCCAATTCCCGGGATAATTCGGCGCTTAGTTTCAGCTTGCTGGCAGTGGCATAATCGCTTTTCCCCAGAAAGCGCATCACCTTTAAGGCGTTGAGGGAGATGGGGCGGGTTAGAGGCTCCCGCTCCCGACATTGGGGGCAAAGCACCCCTCCGCCGCTTGAGCTGAAGAAATTGGTTGTCGGCTCAATAGATGCGTTGCAGCCCAAACACCGGTCAAGCTCAGGCTTATAGCCCAGATGGGTGAGCAGTTTGAGCTCGAAGTAGCGAAGGGTTACCTCCGTGTCCTGCGCCTCGCCGAGCCAGCGCAGAGTGTTGAGAAAGAGTCTATACAGAGGATAGTTTTCCACATGTTCCGCGGTGAACTGCTCTACCAGCTCCGCAGCATAGAAGGCTATGCTGGCGCGCCACAGGTCGTCCCTGAGGTGGGGGAAGCTATCAATGGTCTGGCTCTGGGTGATGATGTCCAGGTTCTGCCCCCGGGCCAGCATCAGGGCGCTGTGGCAGAGGAGCTCCAGATGCCCCCCCATCTTGCTCTTGGGGCGGCGCACTCCCTTGGCGATAGCGCGGAACTTGCCCAGGTTTGGGCTGTAGAGGGTGAGGATCCGGTCTGCCTCTCCCAGATTCATCCGCTTGAGGATAATGGCTTCTGTCTTGTAAACCTTGGGTAAAGTCATTTTTTCGCTTTTTCGCCCTGGGGCAATTCTTTTATTATGGCGTTTCCGTGATTTGCAAAGGGCGAGCGTTTGGGTGTGTGAGGTGAACTACGAACGCAGTGCTAGGTGATGTAGCATGTCACCCTTTGACATATTCTCCACCGAGTTCTTGGTAGAGCTTGAATAGGTACCTAGCTACAGTTGGCTCCAGCTTTTGGAACTCTTGGTGTAATTGACTGTAGTCAAGGGCCTTAGCCATCTTTCGTGGGTCGGGCACTACGCCTTGTTGTCCTTTGCTTGGGATTTCTGCCCCTTCGAACATTTCTGGTCCGGTATGAGCAAAATAATTTCGAATAGTGTTTAGACGATTTAGGTTTTGGAGCTGCGTTTTGTCGAGATTTGGTATGATTTTCTCTAAGATGCTACGCTTGAGACCGAATGTGCAGTGTTCGTTATATAGAACCTCGAGAAAAAATTGTTTATAAACCCTTTTGAAGTAATGCTGGCAGATAATGGCATTAATTATAGTTTCTAGATTGATGAACTTCTCAATGACTTCTGCGCGCATCTGAGAGAGTGTTGGTGTGCCCATGGTGCAGATCCTTCTATAGCCGCCGGCCGCGCGATTAAGGATCAAGCCGGAGAAACACTTGCATTTGATCGCTGCTAATATCCCAATACTTCCGATTTTCTGGGTTTATCTTGCCGTCAACAATCGTGAAGCGAAACACGTCCCTCTCTACCTCAACAAGGAGGCGTGTCTTTTCTCTTGCCAACTCTTCCAGCGTCTGGCGATCATTTTCTATGCTGGTGTTTAAGTGATGGTAATCATCTCGCCCTTCCCATATTTTGAGGAGGGATTCTTTCACTTTATCGGAGATAAACGTTCTTGTCGAAAGCTTCCTTACATTTTCTTCGAACTTTTTGACGGGTTTGAAGGTGTTTTTGGTACAAAGGAATCGTACGAGAGCTTCTGCTACTGCCTGAGTAAGGGCTATACACCCGTAGTAATGTCCATCCCGAAAGAGTAAGCTACACTCAGCCGATATAGCTGAAAAGTGCGTATATGGTACTATTTCATGAGGCTTTACTTCCAAGTAACGAGCAACGCGGTCTGCTAAAGTTCCCTCAAACTCCTGCCTTATGGAGTCTTCGGCCTGCTTTTTTCTAATAAGTTCATGTACTGCCTTCTCGTCCATTCCCAATGCTCCATGCCGAATAGTGCCCACCACCCAAATAGACAAACCCAAATTTCGCCTAAATCTCCTGCCTGCCCTCGATGGCGCGGGTCAGGGTGACCTCGTCGGCATATTCCAGGTCGGCGCCGATGGGCAGCCCCCGGGCAAGGCGGGTTACTCGAATCCCCAAGGGGGTGGGCAGCGGAGCCACAAACACGCTGTTAGGTGAAGTTCTATTACGAATCTGTTATGTCTGATCGCCGCTTACTAGGAACGCCACCCACCACCTCGACGGCCTTCAGAGCGAGGGCGAGCCTCATTAACGGTAAGCGTTCGTCCGTTCAACTCCTTGCCGTTCAGGCCGCTGATCGCGGCCTGGGCTTCTGCTCCGTTAGGCA
>Ga0315296_10001855_pt1 | contig 18279 bp, 12 predicted proteins | sample YL17G14_18_MG_FD_203921 | JGI IMG/M metagenome (GOLD analysis project Ga0315296, IMG submission 203921) | Sediment microbial communities from Yellowstone Lake, YNP, Wyoming, USA - YL17G14_18 | ecosystem: Environmental > Aquatic > Freshwater > Lake > Sediment | place: USA: Wyoming | collected... | reverse complement strand
CTCCAGCCCCTGCTCCGTCGTGGGCGGTTGGCCGTTGTCCGCGGAATACATGTCAATCGCCGTTTCGAGGCCCTTGATGTCTGCAATCGCCTTGGCCCTGCGTCCCTGCTCGGCGCGCGTGAAAACGCGCGGCACGATTACCGCCGCAAGCGCCGCGATGATGATCATCACCACCAGCAACTCGACCAGCGTGAAACCTTTCTCCGGGCGCGGCTTCCCCTGAAGCCGCGTCCGCCAGCCGGCGGACGGGTCAGGAGACCCCGCGCCCGCTACATTCAGTTTGCTTGTCATCGCATTTCCCTCACAGGTTGACCGACGAGTATATCTGGAACACGGGCAGTAGAATGGACAGCACGATGAACGCCACGATGCCGCCCATCACCAGGATTATCGCGGGCTCCAGCAGGCTCGTCAAACGCCTCATCACCTGGTCATACTGGAAATCGGCCGCACCTGCATATCGCGTCAGCATCGCGGGCAGGTTCCCGGTCTCCTCCCCGACAGCGGTCATTTGCACCAGGGCGGGTGGGTAGAAGCGGCTGCCCGAAAGGGCGCGGCTGAGGCTTTCGCCCTCGCGCACCTTTTGCTGGATGTTCTTACCGTCGGCCACCAGCGCCCGGTTTGCAGCAGCCGCTGACGCAATATCCAGCGCGCCCAGCAGGGGCACCCCTCCAGCCAGCAGCGTCCCCAAGGTGCGCGCAAACCGAGAAAGGGTCGCGTTCGTGACCAGCCGTCCGAGCACCGGAAGGCGCAAGAGCGCGCTGTCGAGCATCCTGCCGAAGGCGTCAGTTCTGGCGGCCTTCCGCCCCGCGATGCAGAGCGCGGCCAGCGCCAGAACCACCCACGGGCCTGCCTTCGGCGCGGCATTGGCAATCGCCAGCAGAACCCTGGTCGGCACAGGCAGCGCCTGGTGCAGATCGGTAAACACGACCGAAAGGCGCGGAACGAGAAACGTAACCATGAAGATAATTGCGCCGATCGCGACCATGATGATGACGGCAGGATAAGTGAACGCGGAAATGACCTGCGCGCGCCGGATTTCCTGGTTCTCCAGGTATTCCGCCAGGCGCTGCAAGACGGCATCGAGGTGGCCGCTGGTTTCGCCCGCGCGCATCATCTCCACGTAAAGGTTGGAAAATGAGCGGGAATACGGCCTCAATGCCTCCGACAGGGGGGTGCCGCGCTGAACCTCCTGCCTGACGGCTTCGAGCAGAAGCCGCTGCCGGCCTGCGGATTGCTCCCATACTATGCTCAAACACCTGTGCAGAGGCATTCCCGATGAGACCAGGTCGGCCAACTGCCGGGTGAGCACCGCAACCTGCCCGCGGCTGAGGCGCGGGCCCGCTGCGCGCGCAGCGGCGCGCGTGCCGGTAGCGGGAGCCTCCAGAGCAGTCACGAAGACTCCGGAAGCGCGCAAACGCGACGCCGCATCGCGTTCGTCGGCGGCGTCAACCTCTCCGGCAACGAGCGTGCCGGAAGCGCTCAATGCGTGGTAACGATACTTGCTCATGCCTGCATTGCTCAGCCGCGCCCGCCAGAGGGCTCCGCCCGCAGGCGGGCGCGGCTGAGAATCCTGCCAGCGGCCCTATTCGCCTTGCCCTGGCCCTGGCGGCGGCCCAGCAGGGCCTGGGGCCATGCCAGGCTGACCACCGGGCCCCCGGCGGCCTCCCTGTCCACCTTGCATGCCCATTCCGGGGCCTCTCCTCTGGCCGAAGCGCTGGCCCACACCATTGTCAATCACTCCCATGGCCGTCAAGCGCGCCTGCGCCTTCAGAGAAAGCGCCTTGGTCAGTTGCGCGTCAATCGCCCTGACCTTCTGGTGATACGCAGTTAGAGCGCCCTCGAACTTCTGCAAGGCAGCGCGCAGTTCCGCGTCGGTTGCGTTCTCCTTGCGGGCCACCTCGCCCAGAGCCGTCACTTCCGCCATCTGGGCTCTGACCGCCTGCGTTCTTGCTGTGATGGCCTTCCTGGAGGCCTTCTTCTCAGCCTCGGTCAGGCCGATCCGGTCTGCCAGGCGGTCGAACATCTGCTCAAGGCTGGGCGGCGGGCCCATGCCCTGTCCCGGCCCCTGAGGGCCCGGACCCGGGCCGAATCCTGGGCCTGGCGCCGGGCCTGGCACCGGCCCCGGCGCTGGCCCCGGCGCTGGCCCTGGCACCGGCTGCGCGATGGCAGCGCACGCAAGCACTGCCACCAGCAAGACTGCTGCAACTGCGGTGAATCTCGGCATCATCCTCTCTCCTTTCTCCTATCCAATGCCAGCGCCGTTACAGTTCGTCGCGCTGGCAGACGTGCAAGACTTCCTCGACGGTCGTTCTGCCCTGGCTCACCTTATCGCGCCCATCCGCTAAGAGAGTCTGCATCCCTCGGCCCACGGCGCGCTGCTTGATCTGCGAGGCAGCCACCTTTTCGAGCACCTGCAAGCGCACCTCATCATTGATCGGCAGCAGTTCGAACACGCCTACGCGCCCCAGATACCCCGTGGAGCGGCACCGCTCGCATCCCTGCCCATGCCATCCGCTGAACCCGACCCGGACTTCTGGCTCTACTCCCAACTCGGCCAGGGCCTCGTCTTCGAGGGTTGTGGGCTGCCTGCAATCGGGGCAGATAACGCGCACAAGCCTCTGCGCCAGAACGGCTATCACGCTGGAGGCCACCAGGTAGGGCTCGATGCCCATGTCCAGCAGCCTGGTTACGGCGCCCGCCGAATCATTGGTGTGCAGGGTGCTGAAGACGAGGTGGCCCGTAAGGGCGGCGTGGATGGCAATGTCTGCAGTCTCGCGGTCGCGAATCTCGCCCACCATGATGATGTCGGGGTCCTGGCGCACGATGTGGCGCAGGCCGGTCGCGAAAGTCAGGCCTATGTTGGGCCGGACGTTTATCTGGATCGCGCCTGGGAGTTGATATTCGACCGGGTCCTCGATTGTTATGACCTTGCGCTCGGGCGAAATGATGCGGCTCAGGGCGGCGTAAAGAGTGGTAGTCTTGCCGCTGCCCGTCGGCCCGGTTACGAGGATGATGCCGTGCGGTTTGCGTATCACCGACGAGAACTGCGGCAGCGTTGCCGGCGGCATGCCCAGGTCTTCCAAGGCCATCAGACCGATGCTCTTGTCGAGCAGCCGGATGACCACTCCCTCGCCGAACAGCGTGGGGACGGTGGAAACGCGCATGTCAATCTGCCTGCCGGAAAAGCGCAGGCGGATGCGGCCGTCCTGCGGCAGGCGGCGCTCGGCGATGTTCATGTCGGCAAGGATCTTGACGCGCGAAACGATGGCCGCGTGCAGCCGCCTGGGAGGAGACGAGGCATCGTGCAGCACGCCGTCAATGCGGTAGCGAACGCGGGTGTTCGTCTCGAATGGCTCGATGTGAATGTCGCTGGCGCGGTCCTGGATCGCCTGGTGCATGATCAGGTTGACCAGTTTGATCACCAGGGCCTCGCTGGCCATCTTCTGCAGGTCGGATACCTCGAGGTCTTCAGCGGCCACTTCATCAACCTGCAGTTGAGCCATGTCGCGGAAGATGCGCTCCATGTAGAACTGCTCGATGGCCTCGGAGATCTCCGACGCCGCAGCGAGCACGGGCCTGACTTCCCCGCCGACAAGCAGGCGCAAGTCGTCAAGGGCCGAGACATTGAGCGGGTCGGCGGTTGCGACCACCAGCACCCCGTTTTCCTGCTGAAGCGGCAGGACCTGGTGCCGGAGCGCGAACTCGCTGGGGACTTTTTGCAGCACCTCCGGGTTCAACAGGCGCTCCACATCGCGCACATACTGCAGCCCCAGGCGCTCAGCCAGGAATCGCAGCACCTGCTCCTCGGCGGCGTAGCCCAAGCGGACGATGACCGTCTGGAGTTTGTCGCCCGTGCGCTCGCCCTCGCGCAGGGCGTGCTGCAACTGCTCCTGCGTCAGCAGCCCGGATTCCGCCAGCAAGTCCTGAAGGGATTGCCCAAGAGGCCGCCCCATCTGTGCGTTTCAACCTCCGCAATCCGATAGACGACCCAGCCGGCCTGGAGTTTCACCCCAGACGGCAAAGTCGTCTCTCGCGGGCGCGGGCAGGGCCGCCCTACAATGTGATCCCGAAGGCGCGGTGTAGGGCAATCCGCCAGCCGGCGGATTTATGGCTTGCCGCCCATGACGGCGTTGCGGCAAGGGGCCCTTCGACTTCGCTCAGGGTGAACAAGCCCTTGCCCTACACACGCCCGCCGATCGGCTCAGTCGAACGGCAACCAGGGGATGTTGTTCTCTGCGCGCCAGGCTTCGAGCCAGTTCCGACGCAGGTGCCCCAGGGACATGTACACCTTGCGGCTCTCGGTGTCACCGTACCGCCTGGCGAGTTCTGCGTCGGAGGGCGGATCGGGTGGCCACTGGATGTTCCTCAGCGTCTCGTGAACGTGGGCTGGCGAATCATCTCTGAGGTTCGCCAGTCGCGGCGTCGGTGCAGTTTCCTGTGACGAGGCGCTTCGCATCAACATATCAAGATTCGGTGCTACCCAAATCCAGAGGCCGCGTTTCTTCTGCTCGGATAGTCGGCAGGCCGCGGTGCCTCTTCCGGCCTCGACTGCCGCCCGCGTCAGCGCGCCTTCGGTGAATGCCTCCAGGTTGGCCCAGAACTCCTGGTAGCCCCAGTTGACGTCCAACCCCTGGGGAGGCAACCCGACCAGGTCTTCCGGCTCCGGCCGGATGTCTTCGTAGGCAGGCCACTGCCGGACCCGTCCGGCCGCGTAGGTCGGTATGAATCTCTCCGCTCCAAGTGATCGGATAAGCAGCGCAAGATCCTTGACTTGTCCGGTGTTGCGGGTAGACACCATGATGTTTGCGCCGGTCTCAATGCCAGCATCGCGGCAGCGCTTCATGGCGTTGACGATGGCGGCAAACGCGCCCGGGCGCTCGCATAACTCGTCGTGCGTCTTCTCCAGAGCGGCAAAGGTGAACCACACATGCCTCAGCCCAGCCTTCCGAAAGTCCGCCAAGAGTTGAGGGGCTTGCGGGTCCGTACCGAGCCGCCAGCCGTCAGTTGGGACCAGATGCCCCTCCTCGGTATTCTGAAACGCGTCGTTCCCGAGCTCAGCACTCCGTAGGAAGGACCAGACTTCAACCGGTTGGGGATGATCCAACAGTTCTGGCAGCGGCCACAACTCTAACCTGTTGGCAAGCGCTCGGTCCCAGGCCACTCGGGCAGCGTGCAGTTGCTCGATTGCGAACTGCAAGTCCGCGAGGCGCAGCCCCTCCCCCGAGAATTCCGGTTCCAACGTGGGAGCAGTGGGCCAGCGTTGACCTCCGACTTGCAGGCCAACATACAGAGAGTCGTAGATCGGCGGCCGCTCGGCGATGAGCCTGGCCTTGGCGGCCAGGTCGCGGGGCATAGCGAACACAGCAGCCTTCTTATTGATGTCGCTCACGAGAACCTCCAGTTCTCCCCGCAGGGCCTGGCGCGCCCGCCAGAGGCGAGTCTTGACGGCCCCTGCGGTGATCTCGAGGTGACCGGCCACCTCCGAAAGCGACAGCCCGGCAAAGTAGTGCAGCAAGACTGGCTCGCGCAGGTCAGCGGAAAGCCCGTCAATGGCATGCGCTACGATTAGCCGGCGCTCGACCTGCTCGTGCCACGGGCTTTCCCATTCGAGGCCCATGATGCGCGCCATCCGCTCCCTGAGTTGCCTCTGGTAGCGTTGGCTGCGCATCGCTTCCAGAAACACGTTGCGCGCAATCGCCAGCAGCCAGGGGATTGGATGCCGCGGCCGCTCTCCATTCGCCAGCGCGCAGTAGGCGCGCACGAACGTCTCCTGCGTCAACTCGCTTGCCTCGCCTGGCGAACCGGTGCGCGCGAGCAGGTAGCGCATCACCGCCTGCTGTCCGTGGCGCACAAGCGCCTCGAAATCAACCGGCTCGGGCCTGGCTCTCGATGATGCCAATAGTCACCTCCAGGAGGATGTTGCACGAGTGAGCAGTCTGGTCACGGCCCACTCCAGAGAGTTTTGAAATGCGCTCTGGGCAATGCCTCGCGCATGGCCTTGGAACGAGTGGTCAGCGGTCGGTGGGTTCGCCGGGCAGGAGGAGGACGGGGACGCGCGCGCCGTGCTTCACGGCGGAGGAGACTGACCCCAGCAGGAGGTCCATCAGCCACCTGTGGCCGTGCGATGACATGGCGATCAGGTCGCACGAAAGCGCATCGGCCTGCTCCAGGATGGTCTTCGCCGGATCGCCGTGCCCCACCACCGTCTGAACAGCAAGGCCGCGCTGCGCCAGGTCATCGCGGACGCGCGCAAGGTAAGTCTCGATCTCTTCCGCCTCGCGGACGACCGCGTCCCAATGGCCGGCCGTGCCGACCCGAATCAGAACCAACCGGGAACCATGCAACCGGGCAAGTTCGGCGACATGCTCGACGATCGCCCGGTCGCCGGCACTGCCATCCAAGCAAACCAGAATGCAGCGATACATCAGAAAGACCCTCCGAAGATTCTCACCAAGAGCAGCACGTTCAGGAAGACGATAATCGCCGTGATCGTCCACGCGGCCACGTTCATCACCGGGCGGTTTGCGTGCTGGCCCATCAGGCGGCGGTCGCGCGTGAACAGAAGCAGGGGGATGATGGCAAAGGGGAGATGCAGGCTGAGCGCGACCTGGCTGAGCACCAGGACCTTGATCTCGTTGACGCGCAGCAGAATCACGACCATCGCTGGCACCATGGTTATCAGCCGCCGCAGCCAGATGCTGAAGCGCACGTTGAGGAACCCCTCGATCACGATCTGGCCCGCCATCGTGCCGGTTACGGAGGAAGACAGGCCGGAGGAGAGCAATGCCACCGCGAAGGCAACTGCCGATAAGGAGCCCAGCAGCGGCTGCAGCGTCTGGTGGGCCTGGGTGATGGAAGTTACTTCGATTGACTGGTGATGGAAGGCAGCCGCCGCGACCACGACGATTGCAGAGTTGACGACCCAGGCCATCATCAGCGCGAAGATCGCATCAGCGGTGGCATAGCGGATCAGCCTGCCCGTGTGTCCCGCATCGCCGGGGAGGGCGCGGCTGCGGATGATGCCGGAATGCAGAAAGAGATTGTGGGGCATCACCGTCGCGCCCAGCATCCCCACGGCGACGACGATGCTCTGCGAATTCACGCGCGGGACGAAGATGTGATAGCCCACCTTCCCCCATTCGGGCTGCGAGAGCGCGATCTCGATGACATAGCACAGCCCGATTACCGAGATCAGGCCCATGATAACGTAATCAACGTAGCGATAGCCGTAGCGTGAAAGCGCCAGGATGAGAAACACGGCTCCCCCCGTCACCAGCCCCGCGATCGGCAGTGGCACCCGCAGCAGGATGTAGAAGCCCAGGGCAGCGCCCAGGAACTCGGCCAAATCTGTAGCCATCATCGCCAGTTCTGCCAGGACCCACAGGATCAGGCTCAGCGGCCGCGGGAATTGCTCGCGGCAGTTCTCGGCAAGCGAGCGGTTGGTTACCAGGCCAAGTTTAGCGGACAGGGCCTGCAGGACGATCGCCATGATGTTGCTCGCCAGCAGCACCCACAGCAGGTCGTAGCCGAATCGGGCCCCCGCCTCAAGATCGGTGCCCCAGTTGCCCGGGTCCATGTAGCCAACGCTGACGAGGAAGCCTGGGCCCAGGTAGGCGAGAAAACGACGATTGAAGATCTCGCGCGCGTAGGCGCGCCAGGCAGCCAGGCCACGCAGCCCGGCGCCGGGCTCCTGGTGCGCCTCGATCATCTCTCGCGCGGGCCGGGCAGCAGCCTGTGTGCTATCCTGTGCGTCGCCTTCCATTCCGCTTTGCGCCCTGCCAAGGTTCGGCGCTCTGGGAATACTTACCTGCGCTCAGGCGTTCACTGCGCGGCGGAACCGAGGACTTGGATCGCGGCGGGCGTGGGCACGCCCGCCCTACAGAACGCGGTAGGATTGACCGGGCCTCTGGCCCCCCGTTATAATCGCTGCGCCTGAGGTGCGTTCGATGAGCCAGCCCCTCGTGAAGCAAGCCAGCCCCGACCACGAAGCGCAGTTCTTCGGCCAGACCTACCGGCGCGGAACGAGAGATTGCGTGTTGAAGTTCTACCGCGCGGTGCGCAGCAGCAAGAGGCACTTCGACAGCCTGCTGCTTGCGCATGCCCCTGGCCGGATGGTGCTCGACTACGGTGCTGGGATCGGCCAGTACTCCCTTTTTCTCGCACGGCATGGCGCGAAGGTCGTCGGGATTGACATCTCGCCGACAGCAATTGAACTCGCGACGCAGCGCGCCCGCAAGGAGGGCCTGGACAACGTAACGTTCCGGGCGATGGACGCAGAACACCTCGAGTTTGAAGATCATAGTTTCGACATCGTGTGCGGCGCGGGGATCTTGCACCATCTCCATCTGCCCGCCGCCCTGGCCGAGGTGCTGAGAGTCCTGAAGCCAGGCGGGAAGGCGATCTTCCGGGAGCCGATGGGGCACAACCCTGCGATCAACTTGTTCAGACGCATCACCCCGAACCTGAGAAGCAAAGGCGAGCGGCCTCTGCGCATGGACGATTTGCGGGCCATCAAAGGCTACTTCGAGCGCGCAGACTTCGCGTTCTTCCACCTGTTTTCGATACTGATGCTGCCGCTGGCGGATCGCGCGATGGCCGCGCGCCTGGCGCAGGCGCTCGATCGCTTCGACAGCCTCTTGCTGAAGCGCGTGCCGGACCTCGCGCCGCTGGCGTGGCACGTAGTGATGCTCCTGGAAGGGCCGAGGAAGTCAGCGTCCGCGCGATAGTCCTTGCAGAACATCTTTTCTTCAGAAGGGGAAATCGGCGGAGCGCCGAACAATGAGTTGGGCGGGGCGGCATCGGGCGCGGCGGTGTGAAAGGGGATTGCCGTGCCTGTTTTTGTTGTGCTGGGAATTGTCTGCCTGGTTCTTGCGGCGTGCGCCGTGGGGGCCGCGGTCACCCTGAGCGCCCTGCGGGCAAAGCGCATCGAGCCGCTGGTCAACATGCTCCGCGCCTCCGAGGCAGAAACGCGGGTCAAGGCGCTCGACGCGATTGGCGACCTGCCGCCGTCGCTCAGGCGCGCGGTGGCAAAGAGCATCCGAAAGATGCTGGCGCCCTCGGCAAGGCCCTGGGACCGCGGGGTTCATGTTCGGCTGGCTTACTGGTATCTGAGGCAGACCTTCGCGCTTCTGGCCGATGCGCGCCCGCGCGTGCGCTCCGACGGCGCGCGCCTGCTGCAGGCAGTCCTTCGGCACATCATGCCCACCGCCGAAACAGAAGATGAGGTTTCGGAACAGCCGCTCTCCAAGCCGGCCTTCGCGCTGGTGGAAATGGGCGCTGGCAGGACCTTCATGCGCTCGGCTCGCGACCCCGGGCTGAAGGTAATGGCCTTCGCGGAACTGATGGAGGCGGGAATCCTCAAGCCCACTGTGACCGGGCAGAAAGAGCGCGCTCTCGACCAGTTGATGAGCGAGGCCATCGTGCCCCTTGGCTCGGCAGCGAAGGACATGAACGTGCAGGTGCGCAGGGGCGTCATCGAGTTGCTGGGCGCTGTGGGGACGACGGAGACGGCTCCTCTGCTCGAGGCCTCGCTGGCAGACCCATCGTCCGAGGTGAGAGCGGAGGCTGCTAGGGGCCTTGCCAAACTGGGGGCGGCGGACGCCGTGCCATCGCTGGTGGAATTGCTGCGCGATCCGGTCATTGAAGTTCAGGCGGCGAGCGCCTGGGCCCTGGCCGAACTGGGCGCGACGACTGCGTGCGCGGCGATTCTGGATGCGCTCGCCAAGGCGTGTCTGAGATACCCCGTCACCCATTCAGCGATCGAGGAGATGATTGCTGCTTCGGCCCGGCTTGCCGAATCGGTTCCGGTCGCGTTCGAGAGGGCGATGCGCGTTTTGCCCAGGCCCGCGGCTGAGAAGTTGTCGCAGGCGCTCGAATCCAGCGGCGTGGTCTCGAGATGGCTCGCGCTGGCGTGGGATGAGGAGCGCGATGGAGAGACGATCAGGTCGCTGCTGATGATGCTCTCGCGCTCCGGCGTCAGGGCGCCATTCCGCCAGGCGCTTGAGGCGACGGAGGCCTCGGTTCGAATGAGGGCGGCGCTGGTGATCGGTAGATGCGGCGAGCCTTCTTCGGTTGACATGCTCGGCCCGTTGGCGCGCGATGCCGACCTTCAGGTGCGGACCGCAGCGATAGAGGCTTTGGGCAGCGTCGCTCAGCCGCAGTCGTGCGCTGTGATCGCGGGATGCATTGATGACCCCGAGGCCGATGCCCGCAGGGCGTGCGTGTCCGCGCTGGAGAACATCGCGCGCACTGCGCGCGCTTGGCTCGATGGCACTTCGCCCGTTGATGCGCAGTTGCTGCGCGAGGCGATCGAATCCGCAGGGCGAGCGATCCGGCACGCGGCCTACGACCGCGACGAAGGAGTGAGAACCGCCGTGGCCAAGGCTCTGGCGGCCGCAGCCGACGACGAGGGGAATCCGCCGGCTGGCGGACTCCTCGTCGAATTGGCCTTGCACGATGAAAGCGAAGCAGTGCGCCAGGCGGCTCGCAGCAGCCTGCGCGAGACCAAGCCCGTGGCCCTCGAACCTGTTGTTCTCGCTGCCGCGTCCGACGCGGATCCGGCGCTGCGCGCGCGGGCGCTCTATTTGCTCGCGATTCTCAACGGCAGGCGGGTTGCCTGGCGTCTCGTCGAGGCTCTGAATGATACCGTAACATCGGTCAAGGACGCCGCCTTGCGCTGCCTGGGCGAGATTGACTGGAGCCAGGCCGCCGGCAGGCTGGTGACTCATCTTCGTTCGCCGGACCAGCCCATTCGGGCAGGGGTGGCGCTGTTGATGTCAGCGCCGGCGGGCGCTGGTTATCTATCGCAACTTGCGGACTGCCTGACCGACCCGGATGAAATGGTGAGAGCATGTGCGATTGATTCGCTGGCGGCTCATGGCGACGCCGCGTCGCCATACCGGCACGCGATCTCGCAGCGGCTGCGCGACCCGAGCCCTATCGCGCGCGAGCGCGCGATGGCGGCGCTCTCGCACCTGGGCGAGCCGCCGGCTGCGGAGAGGCTCATCGTCGGGCTGTCCGATCCCGACCCCGCGGTGCGGCTGCGCAACGCTGGCCGGTTGCTCGAGATGGCAGCGGCAGGCTCGTTCGACGCCCTTGCCAGAGCGGTTGACAACCCGGAGGCAGTGGGGGCTATCGCCGAGTCCCTGGTTGGGCAGGGATCGCAGAGAGGCAGGGCATTTGCGGCAGCGCTGCTCGCAGCCCCACGCGCGGAGCGCACGAGAATGATCGCTGCGCTTTCGCAAGCCCTGCTGCAAGTGGGCGCTTTCGAGGTTTGGCTGGAGGGCCTTTCGCACGTTGACCCCCAGGTTCGCGAAGAGGCAGCCGAGGCGATCGGCCTGTTGCGCGAGCCGAGGGCGGCGGGCTCGCTTGCGCTTGCGCTCGAAAAGGACCCCTGCCCATCTGTCCGTCAGGCTGCCGCCAGGGCGCTGGGCGAAATCGGCAGCGAGAGCGCGGTGGCCGTCCTGCTGGCAGCAGAGCAGGAGGACCCGGACCCGCTGCTGCGAAGCCTGGCCGGCGGCATTGCGCAGGTGGTCATGCAGCGGGCGGTGTCTGCCTCGCCTCAACTGCCTACCGACCGCCAGATTTGAGCCTGGCGGGCCGGATTCCCTGCGGCCACGTGGAAGACACCCTCCCATCGCCTTCCTGTGGAATAATCACCCGTAGTCTGCAATAACATAGCAGCACGTTCAAATGGGTAAGAACATAGTGGAGGAAGTGACAGCGCGGATCCCTCCGGAAAGGGCCGGGCGATGACGCCGAAAAGGCGCGTGGCAGTATTGGCTGCGTTGGTCATCGTTCTCGGCGTGGCGAGGGGGGCTCAGGCCGAGCGCAAAAGCGTTGGTTACTCGCTTAGTTTCGTTCGCGGCGTGCGCGCTCACGTCGTAACCGCCAACATGAACGACCCCGATGTGAAGATGACCGTCGTCCTGGCAAGCGGCGGCATCGGAAAGAGCGAATCCTTCCGCGGAATGATGAGGAGAACACACCCCGATGCTGCCATCACCGGCACCTACTTTGGCCTGCGCGACCGGCTCCCCACAGGGAGCATCATCGTCGAGTGGAGCCGCATGCACGGCGGGTTCGTCGGCACGGCGGTTGCAATCACTCCCTTCAACAGGGTTACCTTCGTTCACGGCAGGCCTGCCAATGATTCGGACTGGGGGGCCTACGAATCGGTCATCTGGGTCGGGCCGACGCTCGTTCAGTCGGGCAAGACATGGGTTGACCCCAGGGCGCAGGGGTTCCGCGACCCGTCGCTGTTCCGATTGCGCAGAAGGACCGCGATTGGAATCACGCGCTGGGGCAAGTTGCTCCTCGTGGCGGTGAACAAGCCGATCTATCTCAGCAAGATGGCTGCTGTCATGAAAGAACTTGGGGCCAGGGATGCTGCCTCATTGGACGGAGGCACGTCAACCGCGCTCTTTTACCGGGGCGATTTCCTTGCCAGGCCCGGCCGCCGCCTGACCAACGTCATCGCCCTCTACTCCAACGGCCGCCGCCCGACCCGCGCCGCCCAGGCCACCAAGCCAGCCCAACCGCCGACGCTTTGACCCGCGCCGTGCCGCGCCTCCCCATCCTGTGTTGCCGTTGACGGAATCAGGTAGGGGCACGGCATCCAGCCTTCGTAGCCGTGGCTGCTACGGCGGAGCAGGCTGCCGTGCCCCTACAAGAGAGTGAGATTCTTCGCTTCGCTCAGAATGACAGCCAGGGAAGGACTCAGAATGACATCGGCGGCCCACGTCGAACGGGGGTTAGGTGTGAAAAGAGCCGTAGGGCAGGGGCTTGTCCCCTGCCCAAACCCGCGGAGAGAGGGCAGAACGCAAGGTTCTGCCCTACGAACGGAAAATAGTGAGGGCGGTGTTTGAAAGGAGTTCATAGCCTAGATGGGGATGACGCCGAGGGAGAGGTTGATTGCTGCGCTGCGGCGGCAGAAGCCGCAGGGCAGAGTGCCGCATGTGGAACTCGAGTTCCAGTTGTCGGAGGAGATGTTCGGCGTTCACGCGCTGCGCGGGGAAGACCTGAAGGATGTCTCCGGCCCGCGGCGCGAGGACATGCTCAAGCGCAATGCCGAGCACTGGATCGAGGTCGCAAGGCGGTTCGATTACTCATACATAAATGGAACCCACTGGCTGCCGCGCGACGACCAGATCAAGACCTTCCAGTATATCCGCGAGATGGCGGGCGATGCCTACATGTTCTCCGTCTATGCGGATGGAACGTTCGGCATCCCGAACGGGACAAACATGATGGAGCACGCGGCCTGGCTGATCGAGCACGAGGAGGAAGCGCTCCAGCAAGCCCAGGAGAACGTCGAGAAATCAGTCGCCGGCTGCCTGGAGATGATCCAGGCGGGGGCCGAGATCGTGCTGATGTGCGCGGATTACTGTTTCAACGACGGGCCGTTCCTTTCGCCGCGCATGTTCCGCAAGTTCGTCACGCCTTTCCTGAAGCAGCAGATTGCGGCCTGGAAAAAAGCGGGAGCGTTTCCCGTCAAGCACACCGACGGCGACATCATGCCCATCCTCGACCAGTTGGCTGAGTGCGAGCCCTCAGCGATTCACTCGCTCGACCCGATGGCCGGGATTGACATCAAGCGCGTGAAGGAAATGGTGGGCGACCGGGTTTGCCTGATGGGCAACGTGAACTGCGCGCTGGTGCAGGCCGGCACGGAGGAACAGATCAGGCAGAGCGCACGCTATTGCCTGGAGCACGGCGGCGCGAAACAGGGCGGATACGTTTACGCCACGAGCAACTGCATCTTCAAGGGCGTCCCCCCACAAAACTACCTGGTCATGCTCGACGAGCGCGACCGCTGGCCGGATATGTAGCGGCGGAGTCAGCCGGCTGGCGGACTCCGCCCAATCCGAAGTTTGCGCCGCACAGGCTGGAACTCTGCGGGACAGGTTCAAAACCTGTCCTACCATCTGTTGCGGCAGGACAGGATTCTATCCTGTCCACGGACGTTCCACCACAGGCTGGGGCGGCGGGCCTGGGCAGGCCCGCCCTACACATGCTCGGCGAACGCGACCCCCACAATCAGAACGAGAAGATTTCGTGGCCTTTCATGCCGGTGCAGAAATCGGCCAGGACCCACAGGCCGCCGCTGAAGAACTCGCCGAAAATCAGGCCCAGGGCGGCAGGCAAGAAACGGCGATAGATGCGCGCTCCACCGTAGCGCAGCACCAGGACTTTCACCATCCAGCCCAGCAAGATCGAGAACCAGTAGTTGATCATCGGCCACGATGCTCCCATTGCATAGCCGATCGGGTGCAGCGGCCACCAGAGGAAATTGCGGTGCAGCAGCAAGAGCGCGACCATCGTCAGCGCGCCGATCCCGCACGTCGCAAAGGCCGCGCGGTTAGGCTCCTGGCCTTGCAAGACCAGCGAGGTCGTCCAGTTGGAGTAGAGGTTGTTCGTGTAGTATGAAGTGAACCACGGATTGAGCGCCAGGCCCCCGCGCGCGTACATCAGGCGCATGTAGGCCCACAGAGAAACCGGCACCGCAAGCGCGACTGCGAGCGCCATCGCCCCCGTCGTCCACCGCTGGCGAATCGAGCCCAGGGTCGCGACTTTGTATCCCTGGATTATGCCAGGCATCAGCGGGCTGCGGTTGTCGAGCATCCACAGGTGGTCGAACAACACCAGCGCAGGCAAGCGCGGTCGGCCCAGGCCAAGAGTTCCCACGCCATCGAGCATCAGGTTCAAGGGGCGATACGGATGCTGAACGTAGAGCATCCCTCCCGCAGCAACCAGCCGCACGCCGACCATGTGCATCAGGAAGAACAGCACGAAGATCAGCAGAGTGAAAAGGGTTCCGGCTCCCGCGACGCTGCCCCACGCGATGATCATCGCCAGGCCCAGGACAACTCCCCAGGCAGCGCTTCCAGGGTTCATCGGCTCGTCCGGCGATGCCTTCCCGCCCAGGCGCACGGCATTCCGGATTGCAGCCGACAAATGCTTTCTGGCGGTCCACAGGATATACAGGGCGAAGACGATGATCCCCCCCGCCATCTGCTGTGCAACGAAGGTGCGCACCGGGTAGGCCTGAACCCAGGCCATTTGATAGCCGAGATGGGCGCCTACCATCTGCTGGCAGAGGAAGAAGAAGTAGAAGAACCACAGGCTGAAGGACAAGTCAGATGGCAGAAGATACGACAGGCCGACGATGCTGAATAGAAGGCGGATCCAGAACGGCCTGACCGCTTCTCCTTGCGGGCCGATGATATACGCCCCGATGTCAACCAGGTGAACGTTGAGGCCGGGCAGCGCGGCGAAATAGCGGTGCAAGCCGTTGAGCGTGTGGATGGTGAAGGGTATCAGGAAGAAGGCCCATGCCAGCGGGTCTCGCAGCAGCGGCGCGAAGGCCGAGCGCCTTGAATCATAGTTCGTGATCTCCGCCGGCAACTGCACGAGCGGGAAAACCAGTTTCTCATCCTCAACCCACGGCCTGCGCAGCAGGGCGCTCAGGCAGAAGAATACCAGATACACCGCTGCAATCAGCACCGTCCAGGCGGCGAGCGTGGGCAGCCACGCGCCCCACGGTGTGGCCTCTCCCGGCTGTAGGCCCTCGTAGAGAGCCGTGGCAGCCCGATGCCCGGGCGCCAGCGCCCAGCGCGGGAGATGACTCACAACGGCGTCCTGGTAATGGTTCTCCGGCGTGGCGAAATACAGCGGCCCCGCAAGGTAGGGGATCAGCAGGCCGGTAAGCCCGAACGATGGGATCCCGCCCGCAACCAGCGCCATGACGAAAATTGTGAGCAGTTCCTCGCGGGCCAGGCCAGCGCCAAGGCGGCGCAGCGGCGCGTTGATGACGACCAGCGCAAACAGCAGAAACACCGCGCTGATGGGCAGGGCCGTCAGGCCGACCCATGTGCCCCGCATCACCAGGTCGCTGTAGGGTGTCGCGAGGCTGATAAACACCGCCGCGCAAGCGCCCAGAGCCAGGGCCCTGCGTGTCACGCGCCGCTCCCGTGTGTCCGGTTGCGCCGAGTGCTCAGGGCTCGGTGAAGGCCCACAGGTCCTGACCGAATCGCATGTAACCAAGCGATTGGCATAAGGCCAGCGAAGCCTCGTTTCCAGAGTCCGTGCAATAGATGGGGATCTTGCCCAGGTCCAGGATTTCCTCCGTGGCCGCGCTGACCACGGATGCTCCCAGGCCCTGCCCCCTGTAATCGGGGGCAGTGAACACTGCGATCGAGGAGACCAGCAGGCTCATCGCCGCATAATCAGCATAGGACACCACAGCCCCCTTGTGCAGCACTCCCGCGGCCCCCTCGAACGAGCCCCGGCCCCCGTGTTCGCGCGCCACTCCCCCGCCGCGGGGCAGGTGGTCTATGGAAAGAGGTGTAACCACGTGCTGGCGCTTTGATACGAAGTGAGCGCGGTCGGTGTAGAACAATTCGTTGCGCCATATTTCCGTCAGGGGCGCGATTCTCTCTGCGATGCGCAGCAGCCGGGTGCGATTGCGCTGCGAGAGGATAGCCGCGTCCAGCGGCTCCGTGTGCAGCAAGGGCGTCAGGACCTCGAGCAGCGGCCCCCTCGCCCGCACCCGACAGCCAAGCATCGTCTCGGCGATATACAGCGCGCACGGCGACCCGAACGGTATGTAGCGCTCATCTATCACCTCCGCAAGAAGCGCCCTGGGGTTCAGTTGGGACGGAGGCCGCTCCAGCACCGCCGAGCACGCCATCTCCAGCGCCAGGGAACGTGGTGGTTCGCTTGTCATCATGCCTCTCTCTATACATTCCACGCCGGGAAGTGGTATTATCGGACTCGTGGGCATGGCCGCTGCCCGGTTTGCCCTTGGCGCAGGCTTCCGATTCGCCGATCTGCCCAGGGGCGGTTACGCGCGCGGGGCGGATATTCGCTGTGCCAGCGTCGGAAACCTGGTCTAGGGGGAACGATCTCGCTGGTGGCACGTCTAATGCTGCAGGGAAGGTAGGTGGTAACGGCAAATCCGATTACCACACCAACAGGGGGACGGAGCGATGGAAGAAGTATATTCTGAGCACGATATCGAGCCTGACGAGCGCACCATGTCCCTGGTGCCGTCCGAGATTGCCGCGCGCCTGGTGGTCTTCCCCTGGCGGCAGGAAAACGGCCTCCTCGTGGTGCTGATGCCCGACCCATCGAACCTGTGGGTGCAGGACCAACTTTCGCGCATGACGGGAATGAAGGTCAGCCCCATCAGGGCCTCCGAGGATGTCGTTAGGAGGTGCATCCTGCGGTTCTACGCGGACCAGGGAGAAGTGCTTACGGTCGCCCCGGAGGGCGTCGCCGAGGAGCCGACTGCTGCGGGCTTCGAGCAGTTCGTTACTGAAGCGCCAGCGGTCATGGCCATCAACAGCCTGCTGGAGCGCGCAGTTGCCGAGCGGGCAACCGACATTCACCTGGAGGCCCACCAGGCGCGGGTGCTGGTGCGCTTGCGCATAGATGGCGTGATGTATGACCATGCCAAGATGCCGCCCGAGATGCTGAGCCCTCTGGTCTCCCGGATAAAAATCCTCGCCAAGATGGACATCGCAGAAAAGCGCCTGCCCCAGGACGGCCGCTTCGAGGGCAGGTTCGCCAACCAGCCGTTCGATGTGCGCGTTTCCACATTGCCCTCGATGTTTGGCGAAACGGTGGTCATGCGCATCCTTCCCAAGACGGCCAGCATGATGCGCCTCAAGGACCTGGGGCTCGACGAAAAGGAGTTCCGCGTGATGGAGCACCTGATCACGCGGCCCTACGGGATGATACTGGCAGTGGGCCCCACGGGGAGCGGGAAAACGACCACGCTGTACGCCTGCCTGATGAAGGTTGACCGGGCGAGCAAGAACGTGATCACGATCGAGGACCCTGTCGAGTATCAGTTGCCGCGCGTGACGCAGGTGCAGGTGCATCCCCGGATCGGGCTTTCTTTCGACCGGGGGCTGCGGCATATCGTGCGCCAGGACCCCGATGTCCTTCTGGTGGGAGAGATACGCGACCTGGAGACCGTGCGCATGGCGATCCAGTGCTCGCTTACCGGCCACCTCGTCTTCAGCACGATGCACTGCAACGACTCCGTGGCGGCGCCCGTGAGGCTGATTGATATGGGCGCGGAACCCTACCTGGTGGCTTCCACGTTGTCCGCCGTGATCGCGCAGAGGCTGGTGCGGCGCGTCTGCGCCAACTGCAGGATGGAGAGCGAGCCTCCCGCGGAGGTGCTTGCACGCCTCGGCGTGCCGCCCGATTCCGGCCCCTACTACAAGGGGCGCGGATGCAACGACTGCCGCGGCACGGGCTATCGCG
>Ga0315296_10001854_pt1 | contig 18285 bp, 16 predicted proteins | sample YL17G14_18_MG_FD_203921 | JGI IMG/M metagenome (GOLD analysis project Ga0315296, IMG submission 203921) | Sediment microbial communities from Yellowstone Lake, YNP, Wyoming, USA - YL17G14_18 | ecosystem: Environmental > Aquatic > Freshwater > Lake > Sediment | place: USA: Wyoming | collected... | reverse complement strand
CGCTGACTCTCCTCGCCCGCGTATGGTCAACCACCATGTCACCGCAGCCAATCCAGATCCTATTAGGAAGCGGATCACCCAAAGAATGTGGTAAGAGTTCGTGATTGAAAGTAACTGGTCAACGCCAGAAAGTGTTGAGACAACTATTGTAAAAATGTAATCTTGAATGAGAACTACCGCTACGACCAGACTCAAGCCGGGCGAAAGATAGCGCATGGCTGCTGTATAGGATCCGCCACCTTCATTGAATGGTCCCAGTGAGTACATATATAGAAAACCAAAAACGGCATTAGCAATCGCAATCACCAGCACGGCAATATAAGCATACTTCTGCAACCCATAAGGATGCAAAGCACTCATCATTTCTCCCGTAGCATAGAAGTACGAGGTGAAGTAATCTACACCGAAAAGTGCGATTGCAGCCAGCAAACCAATCTGCCCGGCGCCATGAATGAGAGCATGTTCCTTCTTCTCAACCGGGGAGGCTCGATAGGATAAATAGACAACCAACAACAAAAGCAGAATTGAAAAAATCATATTACTGTCTTTCCAATATTAATGGGGAGTTTCTTATTTGGAAGGTTTAAATGCGGCTTCCAGCAATCTGAGAAGGACCAGTATGTGCTTGCGAGTGGACGGGTTGAAGCGGGTATCCTGAGTGACCTTGGCCTGTTCTTCATGTGCGGCGCGAACAACAAAGGCGGGTACGAACATTATTCGCCCAGCAGGAATGACGACGAAGTGGTGAGTTTTTATTTCGAGGGACTGGTCGTCAAAATAGGGGAGGCTCAGGCTTAATCCTCGATTGAGATTTTGGGTCGCGGCACGCTGCTTGATTGTTCGAATGATCTCACGCGTCTGGTAGCGTGCCAGCGCTCGGCCCTGGTTGATCAATTGACCAAGCATGCCATACCGCTTGTTTTGATATACCTCATCCGCAAGCATACATGGAGCAAGCGAGTGAGCCGCATGGACAATGTAAAGGAAGCGCTGCATGGAGGCAATATGGGCCTCGGCCTCGCTGATCGTGTTCACCAGTAGTTTGTCTTTGTCATCAAAAGCGACCCATTGCGGTAGGTAGAACCGCAACGCCGCTGGCACATATGGAACAAGCAAGTCACCGCGACCAAATTCTGTCTGGTCTTCTTCGACGATCGCATCTGTTCTAGCGGTGATGGCAGATATCGGTTCTTTTCTGTCACTGACAGGGATTGTCGGGGTCTCCTCATCTTTTGCTGCAACATAAGTCACGGAGCGACCAGCAGGAAGCATATTGTTGACCATATGCATAGCTGTAACATACCGGATCAAGCCTGCACTAACCGCTACTGCCTGGAATGGAGACTGTTCCAATTCCGATATCCGCCGTCGCAACGTATCATGGACATCTCGACGAGCCATCCGGTCACGGAAAGTACTGGCAACCTGTTCGCGCAATGCCTGCGGGATAGATTCAGCTGCATTCTCACCAGTTTGAGTTGTATCACAGATAATACGGTCGGGCAGCATAAATCGGACATTCGGGGTACGCTCTATATAGGCATCAGCAAGCTGGCGAGCTTGGGCTTCAAGGAATCGTTGGAGGATGGGCGGTTGTGCATTGAACAACCTCTGCTGCAGTTCATATTCCTCAATTAAATCGATAGGAATGTCATGAAGATAAGATTGAGTTGAAGCTTTATTCTTTTTACTAGACATCATTGTTTATTCTTTCTAAGACAATTGGAAACAGCGATTTTACCATAACCAGATGACTGAGCAAACTGCAACGAAGGGGGTTTTATGCATGAAACCGTGGAACGGATTCTTCTAATATGTAGCCTTTACTTGAAAAACAATCTAAACCGCTAAACGATTCTTGACCAATACTTCCATTTTACACTATTATTGACCGCTCCTTTATGTCTGTAAAAAGTGGAGGGCAGTGAGATACATGGGAACAACCCCTTTTCACAATGTCATTCTACCTGCCGTGGTAGCCAGACATGTGAGCTCCGTAGCAGTGACAACGTATCCGGTTGGTTACCACCCTGTGGGTGCTGCCGACAACATGTTGCTATGCGGTGGACGGCAGCTTGAGACCGTTATAACGTATTTTATTTTTCTTAATTATTCATGTTAACAAGCATATACACCACGATATTCGTCTGGCAGTAACTCTGCCAGCGTTTGTATGATCTATCCCGTCCCCTAACGGACCGCTACGCGACGGATGGTATATTCAGCCAAAGGAAACGTGACCGGGACGAGCCCCAATCGACCTATGAACCCGAAAACATATTCGTTCTTCATACCGTTCACTGTCAGCGGGATAACTGGTACACCGTCCTCGAGCGACAGATAGGGTGCGACACCTATGCCTTGCTTTAGCCCACCAACCAAACTATAACATCCTTCTGGTGCCATGGTTATATTTCGTCCATCCACCAGCTCTTTTAATGCTGTCTGAATCGCACGATGGTCGGGAAGCCCGCGATGTACCCAGATCACTTCATAAACCCCCATCACATTTTCCAATATCGGATAATCGTAAAATCCGACCTATACAAGCGCCTCCGGGAAGATTGCCAGGTAAGTTACTGTCAGCATTGCATCGCCGATACAGTTGTTACCGACCAATATTGGTCCTTGCACAAGAAAATTATTCAGGCACCGGATAGCTGGCTGAGTGGCTATCTGCATGACCAACTTTGGAAATTCTTGCAGGATATGCCACACGGTACTCCACTATAATGAATTCAGATTATAAATAATATAAATTGCTTAGCCTGGAGGAGGTGCGCACGTACAGACCGCTTGGTGAGTGATCATCACGGAATCTGATCTTACATGTATCTCTTATTAATAACTATCTAAGATTCTTCTCCGTAATCCTCCGGCAGCCAGCAACACAACACCAGCTCGCGGGCTGCCTTGACCTCGTCCATGCGTCCAAACGGCGTCCTATGCGGCGCCGAGTGGAGCAGTTCGGGATCCTGGCGGGCTTCCTGGGCAATTTTGACCAGCGCGTCGACGAAGGCATCGAGCGTGTCCTTATTCTCGGTCTCGGTCGGCTCGATCATCAGCGCTTCATGAACGATCTGTGGGAAGTAATTCGTCGGCGGGTGGAAATCATAATCCATCAGCCGCTTGGCGATATCCAGCGCCCTGATGCCGGGTGCATCGTCGAACCTGCCTTCCGCTACGAATTCATGCATGCATATCCGGTCGTAGGGAATATGATAAGTACCCCGCAGGCGGGCTGCCAGGTAGTTGGCGTTAAGCACAGCGTATTCGGAGACTTTACGCAAACCGTCTGCGCCGTGCATCATGATGTATGTGAAAGCGCGAACGATCATGCCATAATGACCATGAAAGGCTTTGACGCGACCAATTGTCTTGAGGGGGTTGATAAAACCAAAGAGCGGCATGGTCTCGTCGTCACCTTCCTCGAGAATTCCAACGATCGGAGCCGGCAGGAAGTCCGCCAGTTTAGCGGAAACGCCGACCGGACCGGAGCCAGGTCCGCCTCCGCCATGTGGGGTGGAGAAGGTCTTGTGCAGATTGAAATGCATCACATCGAATCCCAAATCGCCAGGGCGGGTGATACCCAGCAGGGCATTGAGATTGGCACCGTCGCCATAGACCAGACCACCGCAGCCGTGAATGAGTTTGATCACCTCTTCGATGTTTTCATCGAACAAACCGAGCGTATTTGGATTGGTCAGCATCAAGCCGACGACGGTATCATCGCAAGCAGCTTTAAGATCTTCCAGGCTGACATTACCCCGTTCGTCGGAAGGAATCTGGATAATCTCCAGGCCGGTCATCCCTGAGGAGGCAGGATTGGTACCATGGGCTGAGTCCGGGATCAGCATTTTGATCCGCTTTGTATCACTACGCGAGCGATGATAGGCGCGCATGATCAGCACGCCAGTAAGTTCACCATGGGCGCCTGCTGCCGGCTGCAGGCTGACGGAAGCGAAACCGCTGATCTCCTTCAGCCATTCCTGCATCTGGTGCATCAACGCCAGGTTCCCTTGAACGGTCTCGACCGGTTGGAGAGGATGAGTGAACGCAAAACCCGGCAGCCTGGCAGTATCCTCATTTACCTTGGGATTATATTTCATGGTACAAGACCCAAGCGGATAGTATCCACCGTCAACACTGTAGTTGTAATGCGAAAGATGCATATAGTGCCGGATGACGTCCACCTCTGCCAGCTCGGGCATGGGCAATTCCCTGCGCAGCATGGTCTCTGGCAGTTTTGCGCGTGGTACGTCCACCTCCGGGAAGGTTACGCCAGTGCGCCCGGGGGACGAAAGTTCGTAGATGGTCTGTTCAGTCATTGCTCACCTCCGACAGGATCTCAACAAGGAAGTCGATCTCGTCTTTCGTATTCATTTCGGTTACAGCCAACAACATATGATCCTTCAGGGCAGGGTAATTCTGACCCAGGTCATAACCCCCAATAATGCCATGCTCAAGCAGGTTCTGATTGATCTCTTCGACCGGCTTTGGACAGCAGACAGAGAACTCATGGAAGAAGGGGACATCTAAGCATAGTGTATAGCCTGGGATCGAGCTTATACCCTCAGCGGCATAATGCGCCTCGTGGTAGCAGAGTTCAGCCACCTGTCGCAAACCGGTCTGACCAAGCAGCGACATATATACAGCAGAGGCAAGCGCCATCAGGCCTTGATTGGTGCAAATATTGGATGTTGCTCTTTCACGCTTGATATGCTGCTCGCGAGCGGTCAGTGTCAGGACATAAGCACGCTGCCCACGGCTGTCAACTGTCTCACCGACCAGGCGTCCAGCCATTTTATGGATATACTGCTTGCGGGTGGTGAAAAAGCCCAGGTATGGTCCTCCAAATGAAAGGGGAATACCCAACGGTTGACCTTCACCGACGACGATGTCCGCACCCATCTCACCTGGAGTTTTGAACAAAGCCAGGGCGGTTGGATTGGTCGCCACTGCGAAGAGTGCACCTGCGGCATGTACTATTTCAGCCAGTTTTGTCAGGTCGTAGATGCGACCAAAGAAATCAGGATATTGAACGATGACAATGGCAGTGTTCTCGTTGATGCTCGATGCAAGAGCCTCAGGAGTAGCGCCGAGGTCCGCACTGGGATCGTCTCCCGCCAGGTCCAAATTTGCATCCTGGACATAAGTGCGTAAGGTTTCCCGGTACTGCGGGTGCACGGATGGCGAGATCACGACCCTGGTACGTTTGCCCCGGTATTGAGCCAGCGCCATATTGACCGATTCAGCCACGGCGGTCGATCCATCGTAATGGGAAGCATTGGAGACTTCCATACCGGTTAAATTGGCTATCATGGATTGGTATTCAAAGATCGCCTGCAGAGTGCCTTGTGAGATTTCCGGTTGGTAGGGGGTGTAGGCAGTGTAGAATTCACCGCGCCGTAGAATATGGTCAATGGCGGCAGGGATATAGTGGTGATAAGCGCCTGCACCCAGGAAGCAAACCAGATCGCGGGTCGATTCGTTGCCATCTGACAGGTTCTGTAATTCGGTTACGGCTTCCATCTCGGACACTGCCGGTGGCAGGTCAAGTTTTGGAAAGCGGTGCTTGAGCGGGACATCCTTGAAGAGGTCCTCAAGGCTTTTCACGCCAATGGTCGCCAGCATCGCGTCCCGTTCTTTCAGAGAGTGGGGGATGTATGTCATATCAGCTCCTTGGTTGTATATAATTATTGATCAGGAGTGTGCATTTGGATCAATATACTGCACAACATGAGTAATCCATACTAAAACAATTAGCTACATCAAATATAAAAATGCCCGATATGGACAGCGATATCACATCATGTAAGATCTCAATAATTTCGCGTTCCCGGGTGACTTTCGTGGCGAGAACTGGAATAGCATTTATCCAGTTAGTGTGCTCGTTCAGAGCAGTAGGTTTCGTAGGAGGCAGCATCCAATAGGCTGCTGGCATCACCCATGTTTTCAACCTTGACCATCCAACCTGCTCCATACGGATCACGATTCAATACTTCTGGCGTATCAGCAAGGGCTTCGTTCACTTCAATAACCTTACCGCTGACCGGACTGTAGGTCTCTGCTGCAGCCTTAACCGATTCTACTGAGGCGATCGCCTGACCAGCCTGAATACTATCGCCGGCTGCGACCAGTATCTCGACAAAGACGATATCCGATAATTGTCCCTGGGCATAATCGGATAAACCCATGCTGCCATCATTGGGATTGATCCATTCATCGGTCTTGGTGTATTTAAGATTGGTTGGGGTGTTCATATCTTATACGCTCCTCTATATAAATATTGATTGGATAAAAAGCAAAAAGACGCACGGAATCCATCGTGCGTCCTCTGTCCTGGACCTGAGAGATTCGCGCTGTACAGCGTTTGCCCCGTCGGTGACCCCTGCAGTAATTCTCCAACAACAGGAAGTCTTTCCAGAGGATTTTGGAACAGGGTCCTTTTTACCTGAGAGTTTCGCCTGGTCTTGCCAGCCCCAGACTTGCCCCTTCGGTGCTCTTGGGAGAGACTCTTCCCCGTTCCCCGTAGGTTGATTTATCTCATTCTACGGGGAGGAAGGGCAGAAGTCAAGAGGTAAAACATCCTTATTTCCTTGATTTGGATTTTTTAGCAATTTCTGGTTGTTCTTTCTCTTTGGTTTTTAATTTTGCCACCTTTTTAGTCTGTTTTGGATCTTCCTGGTGAGGTTCAACCTGTGGTTTGACAAGTATCTGTTCCACTGGCCTGGATTCTTCTGGTACGATGGGTTGAGCCGGCATCATAGGGGCGACGGTTTGAGCAGGACCTCCTGGCGGGATGGGCTGCCTGTTAAGCATGGAAAAATAATGCTTAACGGTAGGGTCGTTGTAAAAAATCAAAACCAATATACCTACGATCGCGGACAGGACATTGCCTGTAATCACAGCGGTGATCTCCAATATGGCGATCGCTATTGAAGGTTGGATGGGCTGGGGAGGATTGGACAACAATTTTAAGGCATAGATGATCTCAAATATTCCGAGAATCACCGGCAAGATTGTCACAGGTGCACAGAGTGCTCCAAGGAAAAATGTGCCAAACACTACTGACGTGGTGATACTTAAACCCCACAAAATATTAATGATGCCGTTTATCAGGGTCATGATTGCAATGGCGGTGACCATTCCAGGTTTTTCGGTAATGGGAGCGTCTGAATAGATGCTCATTTTTGAATTCTCCTTTTCTTGGTTACTCTAACATCTAATACGTCACTGGCAATATAAAGTTGCAATAAAAAAGCCTGCAAATATGCAGGCTTTAAAACACGAGGCATGCAATGTGTGAGGCTATGCCCAGCCCTGGTTCTTAACAAAATTTGTGATTACAGGAATATTGACATATTCACCCTGGTAAGCCTTGATACCCCAATAGATGTTCAAGATAACACCGACAATGGCTATGCATCCACCCACAATAATAAAGCTTAATACCAGAGAGATTACCCAAAGGACAACACCCCAAGCTAACGCTTGAGCATTATGGGCGCGGATGAATGGACGGTTCTTTTTATCCTCCATTAATAGAAGGATTACCGGAACGATCGGGGTAAAGATATAAGCCAGCAAAGCCCAAAGCTTATCGTCGCTGGTGATTTCCGGGTTCATAGGTTGTTCGGACATATTTGGTTCCTCCTGAAAGTTAAATTTGATTTTCTACTTAAGGTTATTGTACATCCAAAGTGGACAAAAAGCAACCGATTTGGAAAGATGCTTTTCATATCATTTTTATCAGAATCTCCGCGATGCGTTGTTGGATATCTTCCGTCCATATTATTATCAACACAAAATATGCATGCGTACCACAAAGGAGAGACGATAATCACGAAGATACTGTGTCATATTGTATGTGCTACAATCAAATCATGACCGTCTCACCGCGCATCGTTTTTATGGGATCACCAGAATTTGCCGTCCCGTCCTTAAAGGCGTTGAGCACGAAATACACGATTGTCGGTGTCGTTTCACAACCAGACAGACCGGCTGGACGAGGGCGTAAAATCCTATCCCCGCCAGTTAAATCGACTGCCCTTGAACTGGATATACCTGTTATTCAACCGGATCGGCTGCAAGTCGCCGAGGCGATGTCGCAACTCAGCGCCTGGAAACCTGATCTGATCGTCGTGGCTGCTTTCGGGCAGATATTACGTCCATATATACTTGACCTGCCAAGATATGGTTGTATAAATGTTCATGCCTCCCTGCTGCCACGCTGGCGGGGAGCAGCACCGGTCCAGGCCGCAATCCTGCATGGCGACACGGAAACAGGCGTTACCATTATGAAAATGGATCCCGGGGTGGATACCGGCCCGATCTTGAGTCAGCATGAAATCCATATCATGCCTGATGATACGGCGGGAACTCTATCCGAGAAAATCGCCAATCTTGGTGCTACCCAATTGATCGAAACCTTACCGGATTATCTAAGTGGCAACCTTCAACCTCATCCCCAGGCAGAAGATCTTGCAACTTATGCTCCCATGCTCAAGAAAGAAGATGGGCAGCTGGATTTTAACCAACCTGCAGACGACCTGGTACGACGCATACGGGCATTCAATCCCTGGCCTGGAACATATATGATGTGGCAGAACACGCATCTTAAAGTACATCGTGGCCACGCCATCCCTGGTCATTTTGAACCTGGTTATCACCTGGTGCACCAAGGCTTACCTGCGGTGGGTACACCGAAGGGAATACTGGTTTTGGATGAGGTCCAACCACCAGGGAAAAAACCTATGCCGGGTAAAGCATTTTTAACCGGAGCTCGTCAATGGCAATATCGCTGATGCATGTTTTCCGTTCGCGGATATTATCTTGACTACCAGAATATTTTTTGAGTTATACTGATTTTTTTACAGGAGGCATCATGTCAAAGTACATCGCTGCCATCGACCAGGGTACAACCAGCACACGCTTTATGATCTTTGACACTGGTGGATCGATTGTTGCGGTAGATCAAAAAGAACACCTCCAACTGTATCCCAAACCTGGCTGGGTGGAACATGATCCGTTTGAGATATGGAATAATGTTCAAGAAGTAATCTCCGGAGCACTTAGAAAGGGGCATATCAATCCAAGAGATATTGCCGCGATCGGTGTCACCAACCAGCGTGAGACGACGGTCATTTGGGAGAGAACTACTGGTAAACCGATTAACAATGCCATTGTCTGGCAGGATACCCGGACTGATGTCATCTGTAACGAATTATCCCGAGTCAGCGGTCAGGACCGCCTGCGTCCTAAAACTGGTTTGCCGCTGGCAACTTATTTCTCAGGTCCCAAGGTCAAATGGGTCCTGGATAATGTACCCGACGCACGGGAAAAAGCCGAGCAGGGTGAACTGCTCTTTGGAAACATTGATACCTGGGTCATCTGGAATCTAACGGGTGCCCACATCACAGATGTGACCAACGCCTCTCGAACACAATTGATGGATCTTGCCTCCCTCGATTGGGATAACGAAATTCTCGCTTTGCTCGACATCCCGCGTTCCATGCTGCCAGATATCCGCTCCTCATCTGAAGTCTACGGTGAAGCCCGCGGTGATCTTGCCGGTATTGCCATCGCGGGTGACCTGGGTGACCAGCAAGCTGCTCTATTTGGCCAAACCTGTTATGCTCCCGGTGAAGCGAAAAATACATACGGTACAGGGTGTTTTATGCTGCTCAATACAGGCGAGCATCCTGTACCATCCAAGTGCGGGCTTTTAACCACACTCGGGTATAAGATAGGGGATAAAAATGCTATCTATGCTCTGGAAGGCTCGATCGCCATTACCGGAGCGCTTGTCCAGTGGATGCGTGACAACCTGAAGATGATCAAGAAATCAACTGATATTGAGAGCCTTGCTTCAGAGGTCGGGGACAGCGGTGGAATTTACTTTGTTCCGGCTTTCTCAGGCTTATTCGCTCCATATTGGCGCAGTGATGCACGCGGCGCCATTGTAGGACTGACGCGTTATATTAATCGGGGCCACCTGGCGCGTGCCGTTCTGGAAGCGACTGCATACCAGACGCGTGAAGTTCTGGACGCAATGGAGAAGGATTCCGGTGTCAAACTGACTGCTCTAAAAGTGGATGGCGGCATGGTCAATAACGAGTTGCTTATGCAGTTCCAGGCTGATATCCTCAATGTGCCGGTCATCCGGCCCAGGATAGCGGAGACGACCGCACTTGGCGCCGCGTACGCCGCCGGGCTGGCAGTTGGATTCTGGAAGAACTTCGATGAACTGCGCAACAACTGGCACAAGGATAAAGAATGGAAGCCCAACATGGATGCGGTTGAACGCGAAAACCGCTATGCCGGCTGGAAGAAAGCCGTCACGCGAACATTTAATTGGATTTGATCATATTTTATGGATCGCAAGACAATCTTTTCTTCCTTAAAAGATAATCCTGCAGTCTCCGTCCTTATCATCGGCGGCGGCATCAATGGCGTCGGCACGTTTCGTGATCTGGCTCTCCAGGGTGTGGATGTCCTGCTGATAGACCGTCTCGATTTTTGTTCCGGCGCCAGTGCGGCCTCTTCACATATGGCGCATGGCGGCATCCGCTATCTCGAAAATGGAGAATTCCGTTTGGTTCGTGAGGCCGTTCAAGAGCGCAATTCCTTGATCGAGAACGCCCCGCATCTTGTACGTCCGTTGCCAACAACGATTCCCATTTTCAAGTGGTTTTCGGGATTGTTCAATGCCCCACTTAAATTTCTCAGGCTGCTCAACAAGCCTGCCGAACGCGGTGCCATTGTCATCAAGCTTGGTTTGATCCTGTATGATTCCTTCACACGTAAACAACATACAGTTCCTCGTCACCTTTTTCGCTTTCAAAAAGAATCACTGGATTGCTGGAACCATCTGAATCAGAAAGTAATCTGTACTACAACTTATTACGATAGTTCCATTCTGAGTCCTGAACGCCTGACCATCGAATTACTACTGGATGCAGAGGGGGAAGGAAATCATGCACGTGCCCTCAATTATGTTGAATTGGTAGGAGCCAAGGGCGATATCGTGACTTTGCAGGATGCATTGACTGGTCAGACCTTCGATGTGAACCCGCGGCTGGTGGTAAACGCGGCTGGACCGTGGATTGATCTCGCCAACCAGGCTCTGGGTTTGTCGACCCACTTCATAGGTGGAACGAAAGGCTCTCATCTGGTCCTCAACAATCCCGAACTACTGGCAGCCATCGGTGACCACGAGTTCTTTTTCGAGAATAAGGATGGTCGTATTGTCTTGATCTTTCCTTTGTATGATAAAGTAATGGTTGGCACCTCCGACATTCTTATTGAAAATCCAGATGATGCCCGCTGCACCGATTCTGAGACAGGTTATTTCCTGGAAATGGTCAATCGGGTCTTCCCTGATATATTGGTTGACCACTCCCAGATCGTCTTCCGATTCTCGGGTGTACGCCCCCTACCAGCCAGTTCTGCCAAAACTACTGGACAGATCAGTCGTGACCATAGTATCCAGGTGGTTTATAGTGCCGGGTCGGGATTAAATTTCCCCGTCTACTCGCTGGTCGGTGGGAAATGGACTTCCTTCCGCGCTTTCTCTGAAATGGTTACCAATAAAGTATTAAAATACTTCAACCTGACTCGACAAAAGGATACCAGATCCATCCCTATCGGTGGAGGGCGTAACTATCCACCTACATCCAGAGAGAGATCAAGATGGCTCGACGGGCTGTATGAAAAAAACAATCTTCCGCTGGAGAGGCTGGATGTTCTTTTCGAGCGTTATGGAACACGATTAGAGGATATCATCACCTTCTTGGCTCAAGGGAAAGATGAACCAATGAAGACCTTGCCCGATTACAGTCGACGCGAGATTGCATTCCTTGCCCAAAATGAAAAAATCGTCCATTTAGATGATCTCCTCCTGCGGCGTTCATTGCTGGCGATGCTCGGGCGATTGACCCGCGATAGTATCGATGAACTGGCGGAAGCCCTCGGTGATGCCCTTGGATGGGAAGAGACTAAAAAGAAGGACGAAGTAAAACGGTCACTTGTGATAATGCGCGACCGGCACGGGGTTGTTTTTGATCAGTTCAAGTGATGTCTAAAATATTTATCTTAACGAGAATATCATGCATGGGTATAAAAAATCATTATAATCCAGGAGAGAATCGGATATGAAAGGAATTATTCTGGCTGGTGGGCGTGGTACCCGCCTTTATCCGCTTACGCTAAGCATCAGCAAGCAGCTTCTGCCGGTTTACGATAAACCGATGCTTTATTATCCCCTGTCAATGCTTATGCTGGCGGGGATTCGCGAAATGTTACTGATCAGCACTCCCAATGATCTGCCTCTTTATCGTCGTTTGCTGGACGATGGAAGCCAGTGGGGTGTCTCGTTTTCATATGCTGAACAATCCCAACCCCGTGGACTTGCAGATGCATTTATTATTGGTAAAGAATTTGTAGGAGACGCTACCGTTTCTCTCATCCTAGGTGACAATATATTCTATGGCAATGATCTTTGGAACCAGATGCATAAAGCCTCACAACTCCAGGAAGGTGCGATCATCTTTGCCTACCCTGTTCGTGATCCCAGAATGTACGGTGTAGTGGAGTTTGATAAAAATGGCAAAGCGACCAGTATCGAAGAGAAACCTCAACACCCGCGATCCAAATACGCTGTGCCGGGTCTTTATTTTTATGACAACCAAGTGCTTAACCTGGCTGCCCATTTAACCCCTTCTGCCCGCGGCGAACTGAAAATCACAGATATCAATCGTATCTACCTCGAACGTGGCCTCCTGCATGTCCAGCAAATGGGGCGTGGTATCGCCTGGCTGGATGCCGGAACTCACGAAACGCTGCTACAGGCAGCCAATTTCATTCAAGCGGTGGAAGAAAGACAAGGATTGATGATCAGCTGCCCGGAAGAAATCGCTTTCCGCATGGGTTTTATTGATGCAAATCAACTCCGATCGCTGGCAAAGCAATTACAATATAATGGATATGGAGATTACCTGTTAGAGCTTGCTGATGAGGGTCTATAGGTCAATTCCTAGGTCCAGCTATTATGGTCCATCCACAGCGAAGTTACGTTATTATTTCGCAATCAGGAACAAGGAAAAATGACATCCTGAATTATTCAGTGAGGTTCCGTGACTATCTCTTCAGACAAAAAATCAAACCTGACGGTCGCCATAGTCGTTCCTGTATTTAACGAAGCCGGTGTTCTTGAACAAACACACAAGAAAATCTGCTCTGTCATTGATGAGCAGACATATACTTTTAGGATTTATTACATCAATGATGGGTCAACTGATGGAACAGCGGATTCGCTTGCAGCCCTGGTCAAGGATGATACACGAGTAAGTGTGATTGAATTGAGCCGTAACTTTGGTCACCAGGCAGCTATTACAGCTGGACTGGCTAATGCGCAGGGTGAGATCGTTATCACGATGGATGGGGACGGCCAGCACCCGCCTGAGATAATTCCTCAAATGATCAATCTGGTATTACAGGGGTATGATATCGTTCAAACCCAACGTGTGAATGAAGACCGGCGAATATCCTTCAAGAAATGGACCTCGGATACTTTCTATCGCCTGATCAACCGAATCAGCGGTACACGCATGGAACCTGGAACAGCGGATTTCCGCGCCTTGTCACGTCAGGTTGTAGATGCCCTCAATTCAATGCCGGAATATCATCGCTTTTTAAGAGGCATGGTTGCCTGGATGGGTTACCCATGCATAATCCTGCCCTATCATCCTAGTGAACGGTTTGGTGGAAAATCTAAATATTCACCTCATAAAATGTTCAAGCTGGCTCTGGATGCAATATTTTCGTTTTCACTGGTGCCTCTATATATCGGTGTCAGTTTGGGAGGGCTGATGCTTCTTTTAGCCTTTCTCGAGATGCTGTATGTGCTCAGTTTCTGGGTAAGCGGACGCCAGTCTTTGCTGGCACCAGGCTGGAGTTCACTTATGTTTATTGTCCTGATCGTTGGTGGAATGCTGATGGTTTTACTCGGTTTCATCGGTATTTATATTGGTTACATCTTTCAGGAAGTAAAACGACGGCCTGTATACCTGATAAAAAAGATATATCCTGAACAAGAACAGGGATAATAAAAAGATTTTTCCCACTGGTAATCTCCCTTGATAGAATAATATTCATAGAGTTATGCATTCATCCAGGTCATCTCTTCGGATACTGTCATTCGGTGCTGGTGCCATTGGCACGTACATTGGTGGCAGCCTGGCATTAGCTGGACACAAGGTGGTTTTTTTGGAACAACCGGATTCCCTGGCTGTATTACGCCAGCGTGGTCTGAGGCTGGATCTGACAATTGATAAACGAAGAAAGACCTCAGAGGTATTTCTTCTCGATCCTTCGTCACTCATTTTTATTGGTTCTCTGGCCGAGGCATTCTCTTTTGGACCCTTTGATGTTGCCCTTTTTGCCTTAAAATCTTACGATACTGCCAGCGCACTGAAGGCTATAAAACCATACGCCGATAAAATGCCTCCCGTGTTGTGTCTGCAGAATGGTGTGGACAATGAACCTGCCATTACCAGAGTACTTGGCACTGACAGCGTCATTTATGGCACATTAACAAGTTCGGTTGGCCGCCGGGCAGCCGGAGATGTCATCCTCGAACGCCTGTGCGGCCTGGGTATAGCGTCCGGGCACCCGTTATCGGAAAGCCTCGTCACCAGCCTGGATGAGGCAATGCTTAAAGCCCATCTTTTCCCTTGTTCCAGCGACATGAAATGGTCCAAGTTATTATCCAATCTGGTCTCCAACGCGAGTTCTGCCATTCTTGATATGCCCCCGGCAGAGATTTTTAATAACGCCGGGCTGTACAACCTTGAGATGCATCAACTCCAGGAAGCGCTGGCAGTCATGACCGCGCAAAAGATCAATCCAATTAACCTACCGGGAATACCGGTAAGGGCTTTAGCCACCCTCAGCCATTTGCCCACGTTTGTCCGTCCGCTGGTTGCCAGGGTGCTAAGCGGTGGTCGTGGAAGCAAGATGCCATCCTTCCATATTGACCTGCACAGCGGAAAGGGCAGGAGCGAAGTGGATTGGTATAATGGTGCAGTCATGCGCGCTGGAGAAAAATATGGGATTTCAACCCCGGTCAACAGGCTCCTGAATGACACCTTGACCGCTTTAACAGAGGGGGCAGTCCCATGTTCGGATTTTGCCCACAAACCAGAAAAGTTGTTATCCCTGCTATAAGGTTTGCTATACTTTCCATTACCGGGTAGGTATTTGTTATATCCCGGAATACTGAAACACTCTCCATTGGTGATAAAATATCCATTCCTCGACCATAAAAGAGAGATATGAGCAAGCCTCCTTTCATACACCTGGTTCAGCCACGACCCGAGGTCGAGGTTCATCTCACTGATGGTCGTGTCCTTTCCGGTCCCCGAGGTTCCAGCGCGGGTGTTTTTTTCCCAGCCATTGCATCCAGTCTACCTGCACCGGTCGTCGGTGCCATCGTAAATGGTGATTTAAGAGAATTAACTTATCCAATTAAGATGGATTGCGTTCTCGAACCCGTGACAATGGCTGATCCTGATGGTATGCGTATCTACCGCCGATCTCTTACTTTTCTGCTCGAAATGGCGTTTAGCGACCTATTCCCCAAGAGTAAATTGACCATAGATCATTCAGTTTCCTCCGGTGGATATTATTGCCAGATCAGCGGACGACCGCCGCTCTCCGTGTCGGAATTGTCCACCTTGAAAGCTCATATGCAGGAACTGATCGATGCCGATCTTCCGTTTATACGAAAAGAAATCCCCTTGAAGGAGGCTATAGACTATTTCCAGTCACGTGGATACCAGGATAAGGTTCATCTTCTCAATCACCGCCGCAAGGATTATTTGACCCTGTACCGGCTGGGAGATCAAATGGATTATCACCATGGCTACATGGTCCCCTCTACCGGTTATTTACGTTGGTTTGACCTGCTTTCCACGAACGGCGGGTTCACCCTGCGATTCCCTCGCAGCCAAGAGCCAGTGGAATTATTACCCCTTCCCGATTATCCAAAATTACTGGCGGCTTTTCGTCAATATGGCGATTGGCTGACACGCCTCGGTATTGATAATGTTGGCGCTCTCGATGATGCCATTGAAACTGGACGCAGTCATGAAATCATTCTGGTTTCTGAAGCGTTGCATGAACAGCATATTGCGGATATAGCACGACAGATCATCGAACGTCATGACCAGATCCAGATTATTCTGATTGCTGGTCCCTCTTCTTCAGGTAAAACCACGTTCTCACGGCGGCTCAGTATCCAATTGCTTGCCCTTGGCATTTCCCCATTCCCCCTTGGATTGGATAACTATTTCGTTGAGCGGGACTTAACACCCCGCGATGAAGCTGGCCAGTTTGATTTTGAATCCATTCAAGTGCTGGATCTAAAGTTGCTCGCCGAGCATCTTCAGCAACTGACTGCCGGTGAGAAAGTGAGGCTTCCGAAATTTAACTTCAAGACTGGCATGCGTGAACCAGGTGATAAGATACATTTGAGTCGCGGGCAATTGATCATACTGGAGGGTATTCACGGCTTGAATCCTGATCTGATCCCCAAGTCATTAAGCAGACATGCGTTCCGCATCTACGTTTCGGCGCTGACCCAATTGAATCTTGACCGTCACAATCGTGTCTCCACAACAGATACACGCCTGATCCGGCGTATCGTGCGCGACGCAAGTGAGCGGGGTTATTCTGCCAAACAGACCATCTCGCAGTGGGAATCGGTACGCAGGGGAGAAAAGACACACATCTTCCCATTCCAGGAGAACGCAGACGTGATGTTTAACTCTGCCCTAGTCTACGAACTGGCAGCATTAAAACCATTGGCTGAACCATTGCTGCGACAAGTCCCACATGGTATACCGGAATACATCGAAGCCAAGCGTCTGCTGACTTTTCTGGAATGGTTCTTACCGATAGATATTGACCTGATCCCAGAAAACTCAATCGTTCGGGAATTTCTTGGAGGCTCGATCCTTGAAGATTTTAAGCTATGGAAGAACAAGACCGCCCGCTAAGAACAATATGCCTCTTTACCCTTTAATCTACTTCGATTCATAAATATAAAACCTGGCTCCAAACCATTTTCACCCAACGCATAATTCGTATAAAACAGCCCATGACATCATTGATAGGCTGGGATATCCAGAACCAGGACCCTATTAATCACCGCTATTCATAATAGTTACAGGATATCAACGATGAGACGCTTTTGGTTGTTAATGAATATATTTGCAATATTAATCATGGCATGCAATTTGTTCTCTCTCTATCCTGGTTCCATCCCAACCATAACGATTCCGTCATTGTTGTTAACCTCCCCATTCCCGGTCTTTGCAACCGCTCCACCCTCGGTATCGATCACACCAACGGCTATTCCCACTGATCTGCCACCTCTTCCACCTGACGGTGGAATATATCAGCTCAAGGATGAACGGATAATTGGTACCTATGCCGTCCAGAGATGGACCAATCCGACCAGCCAGATCGGGTTTGATGATGTGGTAACCATCAATGCTTCCGGGCAACCACAAATCCGTGTCGATATGGCCTCGAATATAAATTCGTTGACCGGTACAGATATCAACAGAGATGGCTATCCAGAAGTAATCATCGAGACATATTCGGGGGGTGCCCACTGCTGTTCCAGCACGCTGGTATATAGTTTAAGAACGACACTGGTTCTTATTCTTCAGAAACCCGATTCCAACGCGGGGGGTGTATTTCTGGATTTGGATCAAGATGGGATTTATGAATTTGAGACTGCTGACGATTTGTTTGCTTACTTATATTGCCCTTATGCCTGCTCACCATCTGTCCGGGTAATCATGGCATATGACCCCCAGGAGAACTTTTATGTTCCTGCCAGCCCGCGTTTCACGGACGTGTACGCACCGGTGATTGCTGAGCATGTGGACCTGGCCGAAGCTGGTCAACCAGGAGAACTCGGCGAGTGGGATAACACCACCAAATGCTCTGTTCTCCCCTTGGTTTTGGATTACCTTTATACTGGACAGAAAGACAAGGCATATGCAGAACTCCACCGTTTATACCTTTATCCAGATGTGGAAGATTTCTGGAAAGAGACCTATCAACGGGTGGGAGAGAGCCCTCTTTACACACCATTGGAAACAGACACCTGCGGTTGCAGCAAGTAAATGAATATCTTCTTTATCCTGTTGATCGCGCTGAGCATGGCGATGGATGCCTTTGCTGTTTCACTTGGCGCAGGCACAACCCTGC
>Ga0315296_10001852_pt1 | contig 18295 bp, 11 predicted proteins | sample YL17G14_18_MG_FD_203921 | JGI IMG/M metagenome (GOLD analysis project Ga0315296, IMG submission 203921) | Sediment microbial communities from Yellowstone Lake, YNP, Wyoming, USA - YL17G14_18 | ecosystem: Environmental > Aquatic > Freshwater > Lake > Sediment | place: USA: Wyoming | collected... | reverse complement strand
TGCCACTCGTAGGCTCAATAAGCTTGAGGAGCAGTCTTCCTGTGGTAGTCTTTCCGCTTCCGCTTTCCCCAGCCAAACCAAAGACTTCTCTCTCCTTAATATCGAAGCTGATTCCATCGACAGCATGAACAACCGTTTTCGTTCTAGAGAATAGCATTTCGGAAAATCCCTTACTTAGCGGGAAATGCTTGGTCAGGTTTTCTACTTCAATCACTTTGTTTCCGACCATTCGAATCCTTCCCTATTGTCCTCCGAAAAGATGGCACGCTACGCAACGATCTTCTTTGCCTATTTCCGTTGTGTTTGGCTCCTCTTCCTTGCATATTTTCATGACCTTTGAGCATCGTGGATGAAATCTGCAACCGCTCGGCGGTTCCAGTAGGTCCGGTGGAGTACCGTGTATTGATATCATCCGCCTTCGAGCCTCCTTTATGCTTGGAAAGGCGCCTGCCAAACCTTGTGTGTATGGGTGTAGTGGCTCTTTGAAGATGCGTGTAACATCTCCCTGTTCAACGATTTTGCCGGCGTACATGATTGCGACTTTTTCACACAGTTCGGCTATGATGGATAAGTCGTGTGTTATTAGTATCATTGACAGATTAAGCTTAGCTTTCAACTCGCTCATAAGTTTGAGCACCTGCGCCTGCACGATCACGTCCAGAGCGGTCCCGGGCTCATCGGCAATAAGAAGATCCGGGTTGCATGCAAGAGACATAGCTATGAGGGCGCGCTGTCTCATTCCTCCGCTAAATTCGTGAGGATAGTCTCTTGCACGTGTGAATTGAACCCCGACTAGTTCCAGCAGCTTGCCTGTTCTTTCGTAAGCTTCTTTCTTGTTTACTCGTGGTTCATTTGTCAGAATAGCTTCAACAATCTGGTCGCCTACTTTGAATAGTGGATTGAGGGCGTTCATAGCGCCTTGGAAAACTATTGATATTCCCTTCCATCGAACCTGCCGCATTTGCTCTTCTTTGAGGCTGACAAGATCGGTCTTTCTGAATAGCATTTTGCCTCCAACTATTTGTCCGTTGCTTGGAAGGATTTTCAGAATGGATAAAGCAGCCGTAGTTTTTCCGCAGCCAGATTCCCCTGCGAGTCCTAAAGCCTCCCCCTTTCTGACTTGAAAACTGATGTCATCCACTGCTTTCACTGGTCCCCTTTGGGTAGTGTAGTATGTCTTCAAGTTTTGGACGTCTAGAACGCTTGCGTCGATGTCGCCTTTGACTGTTGTTGGCATTTGCTTTTCCTCGTTTTCTAGCGTCTTTCCCTAAGCTTTGGGTTGAGTATGTCGTCTAGGGCATATCCGATGAGAATGAAAGAGAGAGAAATGGCTGCTATGCACAAGCCTGGAGGCATTATCCACCACCACATCCGGATACCCTCAGATTCCCCAGACATACCTTCGAGCATTCTGCCCCATGTCATCGTGGTAGGGTCATAGAGACCTAGGAAGCTCAGCCAAGCTTCATTTATGATAGCGCTTGGGACTGCTGTTGCCAAAGCAACGTAGACAAGAGACATAACGTTTGGCAGAATGTGCCTCAAAATAATGTGTAATCTACCTCCTCCGACAGCTTTGGCCGCTTCGACAAATGGTCTCTCTTTCAGGCTGAGAGCTTGCGATCTGGAAATTCTGGCAAACCCTGTCCAGCCGATCAGAGTCATCAATGTTACGAGAGTCCATATGCTTGGGTTCAAGACTGCCATGAGGACGATGTATAATGGTGTATCGGGTATCACAAGTAGCATGTCTGTGAATCTCATCAGAATTTGATCCACAAGGCCGCCAACATATCCTGCAGTCAATCCTACAGTCAAGCCAATAGTCGTCGTAAACAACGCAGTAAGCAAGCCAATCAGAAGGGAAATTCTTGCTCCGTAGACAAGCTGCGTAAAGATGTCACGCTGGTATTGATCAGTCCCAAGTAAACCAAACGAGTTACCATAGAGTCTTAGAAACAAGTCATCAACGTAGACCGTGACATTGCTCGCACCAGGCAGCGTGTCCTCAAACGTGATCTTCACGCTGAATTCATAGCCCGCCGATTCCGAAAACATCATTTTCACAGGCGACGCGGACCACTCAGAACCAAGTGTCTCTTCTAGCCAATCTCTTGTGTAGTAATTATCAGAGTCAATCGGAGGATACGGTGATATCCAGCCACCCGTGCCAATTTGGCAGTCTCCAGGAGCCCACGTGATTCTTTTGCCGGCATCTCCAGTTTTCTCGAGCACCACGTAGATTCTCATTGATTGGTTTTGGGGGTTGTCCACAAAGACGGCAACCTCGCCTGTGAATTGTTTGGGTGGAAAAGAATAAGGGTAGTTGAACGCAGCTGTCAGATTAACGCTGACCTCTCCATATGGAACAACATCGGATTCCCTTTTGAAGACAATGGCCATACATCCTGGTCCCGACCCATCAGGAAATCCTCTGTTGGGAATATATTCTGTGTGAATTGAGCTTTGATGTATCAATTCTGTTTCAAGTTTCAACTTCTCGATTGCTTCGGCTGATTTGAAATAAGGATCGGAAGTCACATCAACGTTTTCACTTACGTTTTCACCTGGAAACAAATACCGGTACCACGTGGGCTTTGACAATTTATAGGCAATCTTTGGAGTATCAACGATTGATACTGGATCGTAGGGGGTGATGATGGGAGCACATAATGCCACAAGTACAAATGCTGTTATTATGGCAAGCCCCAACATTCCTCTTTTGCTTCGACTGAAAACCTTAAGGAAATCTGAGAGTCTCTTGAGTTCAAAACGGATTTTAGATGTTTTGGTGCTCAAAGCTCTCACCCGTACTTTATTCGTGGGTCTATTATTCCATAGGTGACATCTGCGAGGAAGTTGGCGATAATGACGCATAGACCTATCAAGAAGAATATAGCTTGCAGAACTGGATAGTCGTAGTTGTCTATTGCGTTCCATATCCACCATCCCAATCCGGGATAGACAAAAACCTGTTCGGTGATTATCGCTCCTGATAGTGTGAAACCGAATGTTATTGCAACCTCCGTTATTATGGGTAGCAATGCGTTTCTCAGGGTATGTTTGAATAGTATAGTTCTCTCTTTGAGACCCTTTGCTCTAGCGGTTACAACATAATCTTCAGTTATTGCTTCCAAGACACTTGCTCGAGTTAAGAGAACATAGGCTCCAAATGAGATGAGGAAAAGCGTGATCCAAGGCAAGATAAGATATGTGAGTTTGGTTATGACGATCTCGAACATGCTTGTAGGAGGGTACAGCAACCAGCTGTCAGGTTGGCTGTGAGCTGACGGAAGCCATCCTAAGTTCATGGAAAATGTTAATATTAGCATCATTGCTATCCAGAATACTGGCAGGGCATAAAGTGCCAGAGATGTCGTGACTGATAAGTTGTCAAGCCACCTTCCTCGTTTGCGAGCAGCCACAGCTCCCACTACCACCCCAAAAGTGACTGCGGCTATCTCTGGTGGAATGACAAGCAGTAGTGTGTTACCCAGTCGCAGGAAGATTTCATCGAAAACTGGCAGGTTTGTCTTATAGGATACTCCGAATCGTCCTGTTAGCATGTTCACGATATATTTTGCGTATCTGACATGTAATGGTTGATCAAATCCCCATTGTTCTCTCAATATATTGATGATTTCGCCTTTTCCAAGCATGTTTGGGTTAACTAAGCGTTCAGCGGGGTCTCCAGGCATCATCATGAAGATGATGAAGTTTAATGAAATGACTGCAAAAACAAGGAGAATTGTGTAGAGGAATCTCTTAAGAACGAATACCTTGAAGCCCACTAGGTACCCTACCCTCTCCTGCTGCGTCTTTAGGAAAAAAAGAGTTGGATAAAGAGCTATTTAATGTTATCTTACTTCTAGGTCTCGGTTCTAGCAAGTCTTATATTTTCCGGTCACGCATCTACTATTGGACGAAAGGAGAAAAGAAAAATGAAACTGAAAATCATAGCAATATCTCTAACTCTGATGTTTCTAGCGACATGCATGAATTTCCCAACGGTTACAGCACCAAATCCGCCCTACGATAAGTTTGGACCAAGAGTCAAGGACATAATCTTCAACGTGGCAGGCGACGTTGGCAAGGAAGCTCAAATGCTGGAAGACGGGTTGATAGATGTCATGGACTGGGCTGTGCCCTTTGGCAAGATCAGTGCTTGGCAGACTAATCCGAACATTGTCTTGGGAGATTACGCAGAGGCTGGTTGGTACGAGTATGACCTTAATCTTCAGATGTGGCCAATAGGTCACGGAGTGATGAATGGCCTGAAAGTGACAGAAGGCGGTGCAGCACCAACAACAGCCATGGACTGGACACGTCCGCCGGACTGGACTGGGTCCTACTGGATAGACTACTCCGACCAGCGAGATCTTGACGCAAGAGAGTTCAGGAGAGCACTGGCTCATTTGACTGACAGAGGCTCGATCTCGAGCCAATTTGCAGGCACCATCACACCGATGGAAACGTTCATATATCCAATGCTTTCGAGCTGGTTGTACGCAGACGCACCGAAGTACCTATTTGGCTTAGACCTGGCAAGAGGACATTTGGACGACGGTGGCTTTATGGACTACCGCGGTGATGCAATGCGTGAATACTGCCCGAATTTTGCCGCAAGAGAGGCATGGAAAAATGCTGGGCGTAACAAGAACAGTCCGCCAGCTGGTGTTGAAGATATACCTGACATACAGCTATGGTCTAGGAGCGACGACCCTCCACGGAAATACGCAGGAAACATACTCTTCCAATACATGGAAGCAGTCAACATAGACGTTGACTACTACGAAGGCAGCTACGGCTATTGCACGTCGCATGCATGGAAGTACTATGATTATCACATATACACTGGAGGCTGGTCAGGGGGTTCAATGCCTGATCACTACGAGACGCTCTTCGCCTCATACAGAGATTTGTATCCAGCCACTGATGCAGATAACTACAACCGTTACCACAGGCAAGAATACGACGATATATCCTATGCCTTCAAGAGCTCACTCGATATGGATGAAGCCGGGGAATGGCTCGACCAGTGCCAGTATATGATACACGATGACGTTGCCTGTATACCTCTATACACTATGTCGGGTTATGTAGCGCACAGGAAATACTACCGCACAACATCCCCTCCCAACCCAGAGGCACCGTACTCAGGAAAAGAATGGTTGGGTTTTGCGAACGAATTAGGCTACGGCTACTATGGCGCCAATTTCGGTTTCTCCTCGATCAACGCGCATCCAGCAGACTATGAGAGAGGCGGAACCTTAAGACACGGACTCGTTGCCAAACCGGACAAACTTGACCCAGTTGACTCGGAATCGTTCTATGAATGGCTTATTCTCACCAAAATATATGAGCCGCTAATAGTCCGAGACCCGTACGATTCAACCAAATACATCCCATGGATGTGCAGCAGCTTCCAAACTGGCACATGGAACAACACAGAGAACAATCCTGCCGGCAGAATTTGCAGCAAACTCACGGTCAACCTGCTTCCAAAGATACTTTTCCACGACAACCACATGGTCACGCCTGACGACGTCAAGTTCACGTATGAATACAAGCAGGCAGCAAAGTCAGTGGGCGAGTACACTAATCTGAAGGATTTCCATCATTGCAACTACATAGGAAACACGATAGACGTATGCTTTAACCTCACGAGCTTCCTGGTACAATCATGGGTTGCCGGCGTAACCATAATTCCTGAGCACATATTCGAAGATTATCCACCAACACTTCCAGGTGACACGACCGAACCAGGATCGTGGGCTTTTGCCCCTGACGAAGAGGACAAGTTGATTGGCACAGGACCTTTCAGATGCGTCAAAGACGGCGTTGTTGGCAGAATAGACAAGGTGGAAGGTGAATACTATCACCTAGTAGCTAATCCCACATACTTCAGAGAATTGATTCAGCCTGACTTCGTCAACCACCCGGTCGGCGGTTCCTCAACGCCAGGACATGATGGCTTGGTTAACATTTATGACTTCTCAATAGTCATAATTAAATTCGGCCTTGCCAAACCCTGGGCCGGCGATCCCACTTGGGGCCCAATTGCTGACGTGGACAAGAACTACTATGTGGACTTGGACGACATCATGGAAGTAGGCGCTCGACTTGGAACGGGAGGCTTCGTGAATGGCTATCCCAGCTATTATGGATAATACAAAGGTGAAAACAGAATGAAAAGAATAAACCAAATCTGGTCTTCCTTCATGGCTTTGCTTTTGACTAGCACAATCTTGGTAAGCGCGGGCATTGCTGCACCACCACAACCGCCGCTTCCTCCAACAATACCCAATGTCTATGTTGATCCTGCGGCTGTAATCGATCCATTTGTGGACCCTGGTGAAACTTTCACAGTCAACATCAAGGTCACTGAGGTCACAGATGTCTACGGATGGGGGTTCTTTCTTTACTATAGATCTAGCTTGCTCAATGTTACGTCAATGGATCTAGGAGACTTTGCTGATGAGAGTTGGGCCTTCAAAACGGCCATCTTCAACGCCTTGGGCTATTACAGCGCAGCAGCTTACTCCACGCCAGGCAACCCGGTTGGGATTGAAGGCAGCGGAACTCTCGTCACTGTGACCTTCCTTGCCAAGGGGGTAGGAACCACTACTCTAGACCTAGTAAATACGAAGATCAACACACTCGTTGGTATTCCCGTGCCCATAGAGCACACTGCAAGTGACGGTCTCTTTGACAATAGGCCGGCAAACGCACCTCCTACTGCATGGTTCTTGGCGCCGTCAACTGGTGCTGAGGGCGACACCATAACGTTTGACGCGACAGCGTCATCTGATGATGGCTGGATAGTCGGCTATCAGTGGGATTTCGGCGACGGATCAACTGGCTCTGGCGATGTTGTGCTGCACACCTACCCTAATGTTGGAGTATACATTGTTACATTAACTGTAACTGACAATAACGGCGCAACCGGTTCTGCTCAACGCACTCTAGAGATTCTACCATGGATGACAGGCGGCTACTTCCCCGATCTCGCGGGAGGAGTAGCATGGCCAGAAGCAAGTGTAAACCCGAATGAAGACAAGAGTTTCAACGAGAAGCAACTGAGTGATCGTCTTACTCTTTGGGCGAAAGTTGGAAACCCCGTTGACAAAACCTTCCTCGTACGCGTGGACTTCGATATTTACAGCGTTGACGGAACTTACCTAGGAACAGTGAGCAGCGAAGTTGTAGCAATTAGCCCATATGAGACAAGGGATGTACCTGCATATTTCTATCTGGCAGACTCACGTTGGAGAAACTATCCATACTGGCGACAAAAGTACCATGTAACGGCCTACGCATTCCACAACACGACAGGTGGCGAAATGGAGAAGGGACGCTTCCCAGCAGCGTTGTGGTTCCGAATCAACGCAGAGGACCACGACCGCTCCATAGTCAGCATGACGGCAACATCACCTGTAAAAAGTGGGGACATTGCGACTATCACAGTTACCATTGAGAACCAAGGATGGGCAGACGAAACAGGGATTGTCTCGTTCGCTATAGATCTGAAGATTATTGAATCCCAAGTGGTCACTGTTCCGGTTCGCGAGCAAAGAACGGTCACGTTCTATTGGGACACACATGGTTACAAAGCAGACAGCTACTTCCTACAAGTAAGAATAACCCCACACCCATTCGAGAGAGACACGATAGACAACGTTGCTAACGGCGCAATTGTAGTAACGGTGTAACCTCTGGCAGAAGAGAACTTCATCACACACCCCCCCTTTTTATTTTAATCCAACATGGCAGGCTGGTCTACAGCGTGAACAGAAGAATACTTACAGCTGTTGCATCGTTCACGGTCATCTTGAGTATGTTAGTTGTGGCTACAGAACCCACTCAGGCTCTTAACTGGTCAACTGACACAAGATTAACTAACGACCCAGGTTGGGACGTGTCTCCTTCAGTTACGCAGACAAGTGATGGGAGAGTCTGGGTTTCTTGGACCTCATCGAGAACCGGGAATAATGAAATTTTCTACAAGACCTATGACGGATCTCTGTGGTCAGGTGAAACACAGTTGACGAATGATACCGAGAAGCGCGCGCGCGCTGTGAGTCCTTCCATCATGCAGACTAGCGATGGTAGAGTGTGGGTTTTCTGGAGCACGTATAATAATACAATAGACTACGACATTCATTTCAAGGTGTTTGACGGCGTCTCGTGGTCCGCCGATACCGCGCTCGTTACAGGAATTACAGACGACTTGAACCCCTCGGCTACACAGACAGCTGATGGCAGAATTTGGGTTGTCTGGTCGTCGCTTAGAACAGGAGATGCAGAAATATTCTACAAGATTCTTAATGGATCCACTTGGTCGAGTGACATGCCGCTGACGATTGACTCGAACAGTAACGATGCAGACCCAAGCATCATGCAAGCCAACGATGGAAAGATCTGGGTCGCTTATTCCAAGACCGCCCGAGCAACTCAAAAAACGGGTGATATCTACTATAGGACGACCTTTGACGGTGCGAATTGGTCTGCGGATATCCAGTTGACTTCGGACCCGTATGATGATTTGCACCCAACCCTCACACAATCCGTCAACGGTCGAATTTGGGTTGCATGGGACTCCGATAGAGATGGGCCGGGCAATGAGAGCATATTCTACAAGATTTTCGATGGCACATCGTGGACCGCTGATACTAGGCTGACCATCGCCATAGAACCAGACCAGTCGCCTTCAATCACTCAGACCGCAGATGCGTCGATCTGGATAGTTTGGGCGTCTTGGCGCCCGAGCGCCCAATATGATATCTACTACAGAACCGGCATGGAACTACATGATGTGACCGTTCTCGGCGTTTCATACTATGCGTCCCACAATACAACTGCCTTCAGAGGCGAGACAATCTATGTAGAAGTCGGTGTTCAAAACAATGGAGAGGCAAGGGAGCCCATTGTTGAAGTTCGTTGCTACGCCAACTTGAGCATCATAAGTTCCAGAACGATGTCGTTAGCTTCTGGACAGTATTATTCACTTGTGTTTGAATGGAACACACCTCCAAAGGCTAAGCCTGGTAAGTATGTGATAAGTGCGGATGTGGCTCCAGTTCTTGGAGAGACAAACATTGGAGACAACTCGTTGATTGGTGACGCGGTTGAAATCCGTATAATAGGCGATATAGTCGGAACCTATGGTGGAGTGGTTCAGCCAATTCCTGATAAGCGTGTCACCATACATGACTTCAGCATACCAATAATACACTTCGGTGACCACTGTAATAATCAGCCTTGGCCACATCCAGTATGGGATCCTGTTGCCAATGTTAAGCCGGATAGCATTATCGATTTGGACGACATAATGATAGTTGGTGCGCATTTTGGAGAGACGTAGACTGTTGAATGCGGATGGAAGCGCCTTGCTCAGCATCCGCAAATCACACGATTGGTAGAAGGAACGAGAGCGATAATCTCATAAACACATAAGCATATTTCATAAGGCAATGGAGGCATAATTCAAATGAGGATTATTCGTAGGTTAATGCTCGTAGCTGTCGCATTGACGTTTGCTACAGCAATGGTAGGGAAAGCTTGGGCCAGTCCCGAAACAACCATTTCGATTGCTCCTTCAAAAGTGGACGATCTGCCAACCGGCCAAAAATTCACGGTTGATGTTGTAATCGCAGACGTAACTAATCTTTATGGTTGGCAAATCAACGTTACGTTTAATCCTAGCATTCTAAATGCAGATAGGGTTGCTGAAGGACCTTTTTTGAAGAGCGCCAACGATACAGCGTGGCCTAAACCCGTAATTGACAACACGAGAGGTTACATATTGGCAAGTGCTCTTTTGATGCCTCCGTATCCACCTGTTGGTGCAACTGGGGGCGGAACGCTGGCAAACATTACGTTTACAGTGAAGTCGGGTGGCTCATCGACCTTACATTTTGACGAGACAAGAACCTATCTGCGCAGTGTTGCATCAGGGGTTCCCGTTCCCATCGAGAGCATTGTCAGACAGGATGGAACCTATGGTAGCGGCGGAGGTGGAATCTCCGGAGTTCCATTAGAGCTTATTGCAGGCGTCGCCGTCGCCATAGTGATTATTGTCGTTGCAGGTGCTCTTTTCTTGAGAAGGAGAAGGGCGTAGTTCAATGCATCAAGGTTTCGCTCAGCGAATTCTCATATACTGTGAATTCGTTTCTTGAGAGGAGCTAAGGGAGCATTGAGGAGAGAGTTACAGGGGATTTCCACAATAGGAATGGTCATCCTCTCCTTTGCACTGTTAGCCATAGGTGACATTCATGCAGCACCAGGTCCATCAGTAATCGTAGATCCAAGAGTGAGCGGTGCGGCACCGACCGAGTCCTTTTCGGTGAATATTATGGTTGCCAACGTCACGAATCTGTACGCTTGGCAGTTCAACCTAACCTTCAATCCAACCATTTTGGAAGCCGTCGATGTTGTGGAAGGACCGTTTCTAAAGCAACTTAGAACCGCTATTATGCCCCCGCCTAACATAAACAATACAGCTGGCTGGGTGTATGCTGCTGCTGCGTTTTTCAATTGGGAAGAGGCTGGGGCGAGCGGTAGCGGTGTGCTCGCGGTAGCGATTTTCAGAGTCAAGACTGCGGGTATGACTTCTCTTCATATATCCAGCGAAACTGCACTACTGACTTTTGATGGAAATCTGCCCGTTGACATGACGTATGAACCCGTTGATGGTGTTTTTGGGTATCCTCGCGACTTGGCAGTCATTGAACTTGCTGCTTCATCATCATCGGTTCCAGCTGGAGAGCCAGTTTCTCTCAATGCGACTATTAGGAACAAGGGGATTGTTGATGAGACCTTCAATATCACTGTTTACCGCAATTCAACAGTAATCGACACTAGAACTGATCTAACTCTGGATTCTGAAGCCAGCACTTCCGTAATTTTCGTTTGGAACACCACTGGGGTCGCTGCAGGCGGTTACATTATGAAGGCGGAAGTCAGCGTAGTTTCAGGAGAGAATGACACAGTCAATAACGTGTTTGAAGATGGAATTGTGACTATTCAGTTGGTGCATGACGTAGCCATTACAGGAGTAACAGTTTTTCCCTCATCAGTTTCGTCTGGAGGAGTAGTTTCTATTAATGTAACGGTTTTTAACAAGGGTAGCGCTACAGAGTCATTTAGTGTTGCAGTCGCATATGATAGCATAGTCATTGGGACCAAAGAGCTTGTAGATCTAGCTCCGGGGGCTTCTGAAATCTTGACTTTCACATGGGAAACTAAGGATGTTGCTCCGGGCAGTTACATACTAACTGCTGCTGCTAGCACAATTCCTGGTGAGACTAGCACTGAAGATAACGTCTACTCGAATGTAGCCCTGCAAATAACTAGTGCTTCATTTATGTTGCCTATCGAGTGGTTAGCCATAATTGTGATAGTCATCATCGTCGTTCTCGCATCCGGGATTGTTCTGTACATGAAACGCAAGTCAAGGAAGACGTGAATCCAGCCTTCTTCGTCGTTTCTTGGCAGTCTCGACGTTCATAGCAAGCTTGATAAATTCCATTTTTCTATTATGGTTTGTAAGTAAAGAGGAGAACACGATTCAAAGGTGAGCGATTTGAGAGAGAAAGCATTTTGGGTCTTTCTACTTATCCTGCTTCTTAATGTTGTAGTTATACAGAGCATGAACCCGAATTTGCGCATCAATCCGGTTCAAGCTCCGTCTATCCCTAACTTGTGTGTGGATCCTCCTGAAACAGTAGATCCTTTGTTGGTGGTTGGTCAAGAGTTCACTGTCAGCCTCAACATTTCAGATCTCGAAGATCCTAACCATGGTCTTTATGGTTGGGAAGCAAGAATAACGTTCAATCCAGAAGCTGTGAATTGCACGTCTCGAACCGAAATAGTTGAAGGCCCCTTCCTTATTGACTGGTTTGGCTATGGTTACACCACCTTTCAGAGATCAATTGACTACAGGGCTGGTTATGTGCTGGTTGCCGGCTCTAGCAAGCCTCCTTATGAAGGGGGTGGTGCCATAGGGGATGGCATTCTTGCTTACATCAATTTCACAGTCATAGCCAACGAAAGGGCGACTCTGCTCCAGTTTGCGAACGTCGGAGGAGAAGGAGGCACGTATTTGCGCAGTGCTGTAGGAGGGGTTCTCGTGCCCCTTGAGCCTCTCACGACTCAAGACGGCATTTTCGACAACCGGTCTGGACCAAATACGCCTCCTGTCGCAGACTTCTCTGTTCTGCCTTTACAGGCTACAAAGAGGGGAGAAGTCAGCTTCGACGCTTCAGCCAGCTACGACCCAGACGCTTGGATAATAAGCTACCAGTGGAACTGCGGCGACGGAACATCAGAAATCTACCTCAGAGAACGCTTACGAGACATAAACCTCACAGTCACATCGATACACGCATACAGCCTCAATGGCACATACCCAGTAACCTTAACCGTAGAAGACACAGACGGTGCAACTGCAACCAAATCATCACAAGTCACAGTCCTATTTGACATTGCCGTCACAAACGTCGAGTCACCTTTCATTGCAGTAATGCCCGGAACCATCGTAACCATAAACGTGACAGTGGAAAACTACGGCAACTTCAATGAAGCCTTCAACCTCACAGCCAGTTACAATGAAACCGCCATCGGAACCCAAGAAATCTGGAGCCTTGCTCCTCAAACACAAGAAGCCATCACATTCATCTGGGACACAACTGGCGTCGATTTCGGTCAGTACACCCTGAAAGCAAACGCAAGCATAGTAGAAGGAGAGGTCAACGTAGACAACAATGAACACATTGACAGCTTTTTGACCATTGCTGAGAGCAATGTAATCAACTACCCAGTTCTTGTCGGCGGCGTGAAATTCAATGTCGTCGTTGAGAGCACATCAAGCATCTCCGCCTTTAACTTCAACAGAGTCGAAAAGAGAACGAGCTTCAACGCGACCGGCGAATCAGGAACTGGAGGATTCTGTAATGTCACCATTCCCATGAACCTTCTGAACGCCTCCTCGCCTTACGCTTGGATAGTCGAACTAAACGATGTCCCGATTTCCTACACTTCTACATCAAACGGCACTCATTACTTCATCTGCTTTGATTACACCCACGGCGATATTCAAAGTGCTGTGAACATAATCGGAGAAACCGTCGCCACTCCACCAATGGCTCTCTTCACAGCCTCAAGAACCACAGCTCTAGCTGGAGAATCCATAACCTTCGATGCTTCGACCAGCGACGACCTGGACGGAAATATAGAAAGCTGGGACTGGATCTTCGGCGATGGCGGCGTCGGCACTGGAGAAATCGTTCAACATGCATTCGCGACAAACGGCACTTACACTGTGACCTTGACCGTTAAGGACGATGAACACTTGGCTAACTCAACACAGGTAACCATAATAGTCATAGACTACCCCATTGCCGGCTTTTCATATTTGCCAAGCGAACCTCTCGTTGACCAAACAATAAACTTCGACGCGGCAGCCTCAGACCCAGTTGGCGGCACAATCACAAGCTACACGTGGAAATTCGGCGACGGTCAAACAGGAACCGGCAGAACCACAACTCACAGCTACTTAACTACTGGAACCTTCACGGTCAACCTAACCGTAACAGACAGCGAAGGCCTAACAAATTCCACTACAAAAACAGTCACCGTCAAGATACACGACATCGCTATAACAAGCCTCACAGCAACACCCAGCACGGTCAGAATAGATGGGATTGTAACAATTCAGCTAACAGCTGAGAACAACGGCAATTTCACCGAAAGCTTCACAATTACAGCTTACTATCACGACACAACAGACGTCGCAATAGAAACGAAATCAATCACAAATCTGGCTAGTGGATACTCTCAACTTCTCACAATACTATGGAACACTGCAAACACTCCACCAGACACCTACACCATCAAGGCCGAAACATCAGCCATCCCCGGAGAGACAAGAACCGAAGACAACACCCTCACCGATGTAATAGTGACGCTTCAAAAGAAAACCAGCAGTCTCACTGTCGATGCCTCGTCAGCAACCGTGACTCTAGGCAGCAGCACGACCATCTCAGGAACTCTGACTCCCACTCTTCAAGGCAAGACAATAACCCTTCAATACAGACTTGAGGGACAAAGCTGGAACACGCTCAGCACGATGACCACAGATGCACAAAGCAACTATCAATTCCCATGGACGCCAACGTCAACAGGAACCTATGAAATCCAAGCAACGTGGCAAGGAGACGCAAACACTGAAGCATGCCAAAGCGAACCACAGAGTATCACCGTCAAAGAAGCAGAAGCCCAAGGAATCCCTATGGAATACGTTGCCGTCACACTAGCCCTCGCAATTATACTCATAGTAGTCGTGATCTATCTCGTCAGAATCCGAAAACGATAGAACCTGACTTTAGCAATATAGTATCATTCAAGTACGCGTATTATGTCAAAATACATGCTACGTGTTTACATAAAGCTCATAAGTCTCGTCCGCCCCTTATAAAAGATAGCAGAGAGGATGAAGATGATGAGGAAGGAGCTAGTTGTAGCCATATTTGCCATATTGATGCTAACCCTCTTCATGACTGACGTAACTCAAGCTGTTGATCCAAACCTCTCGGTACAGCCTCGTCTCATCCAAGACGAAACGGTGAAACCCCTCGATCCGCCATTGCAGTCTCATCCAACTGCTCACCAATACACGGCACCCGTAACCAGTCCTGCATACGCATATGACAATAACCAGTTGACCTATTCTTCAACAAACATCTCTCAACAACCATACCCCAGCGTTTATTCGCGCCCTACCGCATACTCTGGCAACGCGACGGTGTCTAATCCGACTTATGCTTACGACCTGAATAACGGCTCATTTGCAACGCTTGATATCATGAAGACCAGAATAAGCGGCAAGGATTACGCTCTCATGAGGGAGTTCAATGTCACGACATTCAACACGACAGTCATCACAGCCATCAGTTCCGTTGACGTCCACATCAAGTACAATCTCACACTCAACGGGTGGGGCCCCGCCGCTAAATGCTGGTACCGATTCGTGCTCTACGTGGGCACGAGTAAGAGAGTGTTACAACCCTTAACTGAGACACAACTCAACGTTTCAACTACAATAGGGAACTGGACAGCGGTACCTGAACCAAATGATGGGATATGGAGCAAAACTGAAGTCGGCAACATCAAAATCGGCATTCAAACCAGACCGAACATGACATTGGACGTGGGCACATTCCGGGCATTCGAGGTTTGGACTCGTGTATACCGACCAGTTGTGAAATACTTCGATGTTAGAACATTCAGCCCGACTGGAATATCAGGATACAGCTATCTCAATGTTCATATCAACTGTTCTATACTTATTGGGGGCTGCGCATACAAGATATTAGTTTCTGTTGGCTCGGCAAACACAACCCTGCAGAACTGGAATGGCGTGCCCCAAATAGAGCCAAAGGTATTTACCTGGGAGAATGTGACTGAACCCAATGACGGGTGGTGGAACCAAACAGACCTGAGCAACCTGAGAGTTGTTATCGAAACTCAGATAATCAAGTCTCAGAACAACGGAGAATTCAGGGTTTATGAGGCATGGGTCACAATCAAACGGCCGACTGTTAATTCCTATCCAAGCAGTCATGGGGGCACTGCCACTCCTAGCAATCCAGAGAGAGCATATGACAAGAACCAGATGACATACGCATCTATCACTGCGCCAGGAACTAGTTACGTTTATTTCGCTGTCACATCATTCAACGTCACAACTCTCAAGGAGTATGCAACAATTAACATTCAGATGAGATACAACGTAACAACTTGGAACGGCAGGTACGCGATTTATCTCTACGCCGGTGGCAAAAGACTAGATCTACAAAAAGCGACAAATTACAATCAGACAGAGCCTATAGTAAGAACCTGGGTAGGGGTGTGCGAGCCAAATGATGGAGTCTGGAGCACAACTGATCTGAGCAGCATGGAGATACGCGTTGAGGTTCGGAAAACACTAACAACAGGCACGTGCACTTTTCGAGAATACGACACTTGGGTAACAATTCCTAAGGACCACTTTACTGTAAGAGCCTACGTTTCAGACATCCAAAGCTCGGCTCCCTTATACGGTTGGGAGTTAAACCTCACCTATAATCCATCTGTCCTGCAAGCTGTAATCGTTTCCGAAGGCCCATTCCTGAAGCAAGTAGCAGGTGGCGTGACGAATTTCGCAGGCTACACAATAAGCGATGCGGGATCGCTGCATACCGGCTGCACAGTTGACCAATGGCTCTTGCCCGGAGGAGTCTACGGAAGCGGAACATTAGCAACCATCACATTTCAAGCGATAGCTAAGGGCAACTCAATGTTGAACTTCACAATAGCATATCTGGTTACATTTGACGGGTCGGTTCCCGTTGACATTGTGAATTTTACAAAATCACCTGGTTGGTTCCAATACTTGGCTGGAGACGTAAATGGCGACGCCAAGGTCAACGCCACTGACCTTTACCAATTGGGCAGAGCCTACGGCACAGCATCGGGTAATCCAAAATACAACATAAACGCTGACCAAGACAAGGACGGAGACGTAGACGGAGCCGACCTGACTACAGTAAGCAGCCACTACGGAGCCACATAAACAACCCAAGAACCCAATTCTTTTTTCACACCTCCCTAGGATTCGCTAGAGGATTTTCCGAAGCAAAGCAAGTGTCTTCGAAGCTGCATAGAAAGGATTAAGTAACGTTGCATACCCAGAAGTCTTCTTGAGCACCATTTGGTGCAATGACAAACAACATCAAGAGAGGAGAGAAAAGAAATGAGAAAGAAGACACTCTTGCCATTCGGACTCCTTCTTGCCCTCATGACACAGATACTCCTTGTTACTGGAGCATCAGCAGCTCCAACAGCCCAATGGACTTTCATGATATACGTGTGCGCCGACAACGACCTCGAAAGCTCTTGGGCACCAAACCTAGCGAAACTCGAAAGCATAGGCTCAACCACTAGTGTCCACTTCGTGGCGCTTGTGGACCTCAAGAGCACCCAGACTGTTGAACTCATGCACATCGAACAAGGTTCGCACACCGTATTCGCTACGTGGCCTGAACAAGACATGGGAAACCCAACAGTAGCTATAGACTTCGTCAACACGGCAAAATCATTGTACCCAGCCAGCAAGTACCTGCTAGACTTCTGGGACCACGGCAACGGCTGGGACTACTTCTGCTGGGACCAAACCGCAGACAACTGGCTCGACGTACCAAAACTAAGCCAGATAATGCACTCCGTCGGCTTCATCGACATAGTTGGGTTCGACGCCTGCGATATGGCACAAGCCGAAGTCTACTACGAGCTTATAGGCCACTCTAGCTATGTCGTCGGCTCAGAAGAAAGCATACCACTTATAGGCTGGCCTTACGACACGAACACCCAAGACTTGGTGAACAACCCAAGCCAAGACGCACGCACCTATGCTACCGAACTTGTAGTCAACTACGGAGAGCTTTACTCATCCTTGAAAGGATTCGGCGCCGAAACATTCTCAGCCATAGACGTCAACCAAATACCAGCCTTGACAACAGCCTTCACCACATGGACCACAACAATGCAAGCCAACCTCAACCAGTACAAGAGCAAATACACGTCGGCTCTGCGAAGCTCAAAGAAAATGTGGGCCACAACCTACTACGTTGACATGGGCGACTACATGAATAAACTGCTGGCACAAAGCATTCCTCCGACGCTAGTGACAGCGACACAAAACGTCAAAACAGCCATCACCAACGCGGTAATAGCCAACTGGTACGGAAAGAAACAAAGCAACATCTACGGCTTGACTTTCTACTGGGCAAAAGAAAACCAGTGGACCAGCGCTAGGACATACTACTTAGCAGTCACATGGGGACAAACAACGGGCTGGACAAACTTCCTCGACGCCTACTGCGCATAACGCAAAACCAATCGCCAAAACATCCCTCTTTTTTTCCATGAGACGACCGCGCGCGTTCCGAGCCTTGCATACAACAGTCTTGGGAAGAGGTGGATGCCAGAAGCAATAGAGAGTCTAGCCTACCCTCTTGTTGAGCGCTTCCCTAGCTAGTTAGATGCTTTCTAGAACGGTGCGTATATTCCTATGAACACGAGCCAAGCTAAGATGGTCTTTGCTACAAAGCTGAGTATTATGTAGAATCTCTCGCCATAGAGGTAGTCTTTCCATCGTCCAACGCCCTTATACTGAAGAATCATGTTGACTGCGAAGCTGTTGAACAACGCGAAGTATACGAGCAGTATCAAGTACACGAATGTCGGTGGATTAGTC
>Ga0315296_10001851_pt1 | contig 18304 bp, 12 predicted proteins | sample YL17G14_18_MG_FD_203921 | JGI IMG/M metagenome (GOLD analysis project Ga0315296, IMG submission 203921) | Sediment microbial communities from Yellowstone Lake, YNP, Wyoming, USA - YL17G14_18 | ecosystem: Environmental > Aquatic > Freshwater > Lake > Sediment | place: USA: Wyoming | collected... | reverse complement strand
ATCAGCATGTGAGTGATCAGATCCTGCATCCGTATCGGCGAGCAATTCATGCCGGTCCTGACCGCCGCCACCTCCGGCATTTCCAGAACGGCGTCCAGGACCTCGCCTCCGTATGCGCTCCCGTCCCCCACCGCCGCCGCAGATATGGTGATGAGAGGCACACCGACCTCGGCGAGCGCGCGATGGTACTCCACTGCGCCGTCCGCGGAGGTTGAGCTCTTCCCCGATCCCCCAATCGGGCGGACAAGGAGGAAATCCGCGAACTCCGCGGCGTCTTTGGCTGCCTTGACCGCGGACGAAAGCCGGGACTTACGGGACGTGGAATCGCCCGGACCCACCGCGACGATCAGATGAAGTCCCTCCGTCGCCTCGCGCCAGCGCCGCAGTATTTCGAGACGACGATCGCGATCGAGACGTGCGCCTCCTGACGAGTCCGCAAACAGCGCCACTCCGTCGACCGGCTGCGTCTTCATCCAGGCCGCGAAGCTCTCCACGGCGCGAAGGTCGGGCTGACCTTGCTCATCGAAGGGAACCGGGACCATCGGAAGAAGGGTCCCCAGGAAAACATCGGTCCACTTGGACATCTGCTGCTTCATCACCGCCACCTTCGTTTCTGCCAGACCGATTGTAAAGCCGTGACGGTTCAGGGTCAAACGGAAAGCAGAGGTTATTGTCTGTCCTCTTCGTAGCTTGCGCATCCTGCGCATGTCCTCTTCGTAGCATGCGCATCCTGCGCATGACTGTTACATCAAAACCCTGGAACAACCTCTCCCCCCACGCTCAGGATGAGCGTGCGACGAAGATTCCATGCGCAGGATGCGCATGCTACATGTCGGGCCCATGCGTGGCATCGTATCGCGGCCTTAATCAGTGTATAATGAATACCAGATGATTTTCAGACCCTTGCAGTTCTCACCATATATACGGAGGAAGCTTCAATGAGGATCGCCCGGAAGACGAATCGATGGCCGGCATCGCTCTCAGCCCTGCTTCTCGTGCTTGCATTGCTCTGCGTTTCATGCGGAGGATCCGGACCGACAACGCCTGATGGTGATGGCAACGGGAATGGGGACGTGCCGGTGACGCCCAGGTTCGTCGGGAGCCTGCATACGGTATGTTCCGAAGATGTCGCGGTCTATGGAAATATGCTGTATGTCGCCGACGGACCCGCCGGGCTGAAGGTAGTGGACATCTCGAACAAGTCCTCGCCCGCGATTCTCAAGAGCGTCCCGACATCGAACGCACTGAGAATCTACGTCTACCAGCAATTCCTGTATCTTGCGGACAGCGACGCGGGCTTCAAGATCTACTCGCTTGCCGCCCCCGCGAATCCGCTCGAGGTGTACGCAGAGGACACACGGTGGGCCACATCCGCCGCGTTCCATAACGGCTACCTCTACCTGGGCGACTACTACGGTGGATTCAGAATCTACAATGTCTCAAATCCGGCAAGCCCGGTGCATGCCAGGACAGTCCAGGCAACTCGCGTGCGCGACCTGGCCTTCAACGGCGAGACGCTCCTCATCAGCGACCCTCACTACGGGCTCGCTGTCTACCGGCTCCAGGATGCCGTAACGCCGATCTGGATTTTCTCGGACAGCCGCCGCGCGGCCAACTACAAGGACATCATCGGCTGCAAAGGCTTCGCGATACTCGCGAGGAGCGACGAGGCGTCGAGAATCAGCCTCTTCACAGTCGCCGACCTCGCGAGAATCGGGCTTGCGAGCGATACGTATCCCGCCAGATTCATCGAGAGCCTGACCGCATCCGACGACAGGCTTCTGGTCTCGTGCGGCGAGGACGGGCTGAAATGCTTCGACCTGAAAGGGCTGCCCGCTCTTAAGAAACTCTGGGAAATCGACACGCCCGGCTATGCGCGCAGGGCGAAGCTGTACGGGGACTTTCTTTATGTCGCCGACATGTCGAGCGTTCGCATTTTCGATCTCAGCAAGAAGGGGGGCGCTTCATGAAGAGAGTGACTTTCGGGATACGTCCTGCGCTGCCGGCTCTGATCATTGCGACGTGCCTCCTGAATGGCATCGGCTGCGCGCAGCACTTGCAGGAAAGCCCTGTACCGCCGCCCAGATCGGCGGCCGCCGACGTGTATAACTCGCTGGTCCTTCTGTACGGCGATCCGCACGTGCACACGAACCTGTCGGACGGCGATGAATCGCCGGACTACGCGCTTCGCTACGCGCGCGATGTGGCCGCGCTCGACTGGTGCTGTCTGACCGATCATTCCGAGGATATGGCGGAAGACGGCTGGGTTGCTCTGGATTATTACAGGTCGCTTCCAGCCAAGTACGACAAGCCTGGGCAGTTCTGCGTTCTCTTCGGCTACGAATGGACGTACCTGGTTTACGGCCACCGCAACATCTACTCCGCAAGCGCCGCCATCCCGGTCGTCTCCTGGGATGACCCGAGGTACGATGACCCGACTAAGTTATGGAAGGCGCTCGAGGGGTACGATGTGATCACCGTTCCCCATCATCCCATGCTCGATATGCCCAAGCCGTGGTGGCAGTACATCAATCCCGCTATGGATACCTGCGTTGAGTTCTACTCGAAATGGGGCATGTCGCTCTATGACGGGAACGACAGGCCGATTCTCGACAGTCGACCGGAGTACTCGGTCTATTCGGCAGTCGCGGACGAGGGTCTCCGATTGGGATTCATGGCCGGAAGCGACACGCACATCTCCCGTCCCGGAAGCGTCATCGGCGAAAGCCGCCAGGCCGAATCTCTTGAATACTCCAGGCCGGGATTGACCGCGGTATGGGCCACATCGTATACGCGGCAGGCGATTTTCGAGGCTCTCAAAGCCAGGCACTGCTATGGCGTGACCGGCACGCGCGTCATGCTCAAGTTCGCGGTGAACGGCCACATGATGGGGAGCGAGACCTCGTCAGAAGGCCCGCCCGCGCTGGAGTACGAGGCATCATCGGATGTCAGGATCGACACGATTTCAGTGATGAAAATCCATGACGGCACTGTCGAGGAGGTCCTGACGATTCCGGTCGATGACCTGGCCTGTCAGGACACTTATGTCGACAACGAGTTCGCCGATGATTCGGCGTATTTCATCACCGTCCTCCTCGAAAACACCGACATGGCCGTTTGCTCGCCAGTGTGGGTGGAGAAGGTCCACTCGGGCGATGTGATTTGAGACTCAGGGGGATTCAAGCCCGCAGGTGAGCGGCTGGACACGATAGCGGGTCAGACCCCTGAATTCGTCCGCATCGCGCTCCGAAGGCACAAGCACCAGAACATCTTCATCCGGAATCTCCGCCAGATTGACTTCCCCCACGGAGCGCCATTCCTTCTCGGCAGGCCAGTCGCCCGTCCCATAGCCCTGGATCATCTCGGGCGCTCCCTCCTGCGGCTTCTCGTCCGATTTGACGTAGGTTACCGGCCTTATCCCGGCGCTCTGGGCGGATTTGGAGTGGATCGCGATTCCGTAGGGCTCGAAGGTGGGTCTCACGAACCTCTTCCGCCAGCGCATGAGGGAGAGAGCGCCGCAGGGATCCAGCGCGGTGAACGCGACCACCGGCGTGCCGTTCCGGATTCGTGCCCCGGAGCCTCGTATCGTGCGCTCCTGCAGAATCCGTTTCAGCGTGCAAACCGCCGAGCGCGGGTATGATTCTCCGCAGGCCGCAATCGCGCGGTAGTAGTTCGCCGACGTCTCGGCCGGCCATGGACCGTAGCACCGTCTCGTCCAGTGCGTAAGATACCCCCAGTCCTCGAAATTCGCCGTCTCCGTCGGCAGCGTCATCCTGCACGCTTCCTTCGAGCGGCTTTTGTAGCCGGTCCGGAAGCGCAAATCGACCGTCTGGTCATCTCGAAGCTCCTGCTTGAAAAGCTTCTCCATCCGACCGCCGGCACGGATGCAAACCGGCACGACATGTCTCGCCAGCCTGAACGCGAGACGATCGCGGCCGTCCCACCATGCCTTGGCGCTTCGGGATCGCGGGGGCTGCTCTACGAACATCCACGCGTGTTCCTCGGGCTCGAGAGCGAAGTCCACCGCGACTGAAACAATGCTCGCGTCGGGCGAGCTGTCGGGACGTAGCGGGCAGATCACAATCGCCTTGCCGCGAAACTCCCCCGCAGCCCAGAGGACAAGCTCCCAGGTATTCATCCCGACTGAGGCAACGAGCGGAAAGCCGGAATGAATCGCGTCCCGGGCGGCCTCAATCGTGTTCCGAACCCATCCGTCCGAGCCCACGGGGGTCTTTGACTGCCTCGAATTCAAAAGCAGCGCCGGCTCCTTCCCCAGAAGCGCGGCATTGCCCAATGGGAAAGTGAGATCGAAGGGCTCTTTCAGTTTCCTAGGACGATTCATTCCGGCGCGCGGCGGCCTTAGCCGCCTCCACAACCTAAACGGACGCCGGAGCCGAAAGCTGACAGGGGAATTCAGTAGAAAGAGAGCACACATATCGCTTCGCGCTGTGTGTGCCACATCCTGCGCTTCTCATTTTCGAGTGGCACACACAGCCGAGCGTAGCGAGGATGTGTGTGATGACCAATGCACAAGCACACATATCGCTTCGCGCTATGTGTGCCACATCCTGCGCTTCTCGTTTCCGAGTGGCACACACAGCCGAGCGCAGCGAGGATGTGTGTGATGGAAGAAAAGCGGTTCAGATGTGAAGCACTAGCTCAGCGGGTCGAAAGCCGGACGGAATCCGTTCACAGTCCAGCGGTACGTCCGCGGCCAGGTGTCGCGGTACGAGAGCCGGGTCGCGTAGTCCTGGTCGCAGTCGCCGACGACGAGGAAGCGGTAGCTGCGATGCATCTTGTATGAATTGGAGGTCGGCGGGTCGAAGATTCCGTCCTTGTAGCGCTCGTAGAGCCCGTACTGCCACGAATCGAGGGTCCATTCGAAGATGTTGCCGCAGAGGTCGGCGACGCCGTACAGGCTGTCCGATGCGGGGTAGCCGCCCACCGGCTCGGGATCGCCAAGGGCGCAGATCGCGGGATTATAGACATCACCGTACGTGTAGATTCTGCCGTCCGTGGTCCGTCCGGACTTCTCCCATTCAGGCTCGTGCGGAAGGCGTCCGCCGACATAATTGCAGTAGGCCATGGCCTCGTACCAACTCAGGCCGGCCACGGGGTAGTCAGGGAAGGCATCCCCGATGAAGTGCTCGCCGTCGTTCCAGTAGTTGGGCTGGGTAATCCCGTTGCTGTTCTTCCAGTCCCAACCGCCGGCGGCCCAATAGGATTGGGTGCTGTAGCCGCCGTCGGCCATGAACTCGGCAAACTGCGCGCACGTGATCTCGTAGCGGGCGATGTAGAAATCGCCCGTACGGTTCCAGTGCGGCGGGGTCTCCTCGTTGTAGTCACAGCCCGGGTCATAATACGGATCATTCTCGGGATCGGAACCCATCCAGAAATCGCCCGCGGCGACATAGCACAGCGGCATCGGAGCGGAAATCGCGTCCGCAATGCCCGACTCAAGCGGGAAGTTGGGATAGACCGCTGCACCCGAGGAAAAAACGACGTCCTTGTAGCTCATCACGGTGACGCCGGCCTGCCCGCCTCCGCCGCTGTTGCCGAGGTCCACTGTCAGGAACAGCGCGGTGTAGCCGTCGAGAGGCACGTTCAGGCCCCCGATCTGAATCCTGTTTGTGAGACCCCGCGGGATCGGTCCCGCGACGAGCGTATCGAGACCCGGCCCGAAAACCTCATCGCCGTTGTCCAGCCATAGCTCGACACCCTCAATGAAGGACGGGTAGCTTCCCTGCGTGTAAAGCTGGAGCGACTGGAGGTTCACCCAGCCGGCATTGTTGAGAATGTCGATCCGCATCGCGGGCATTGTGAGAGTGTTGTCATATACCGTCTCCGCAAGGAGAGGAACAGCCTTCAGCGCGATCTCGCCGGGTTCCGGAAGAAGCTCCATCTCGACATGGAGATCGTAGTAGGCTGCCTGGCGCTCCGCGCGGACCTCGATGAAGTGATTGCCCGGGATAAACACATACGCCCGCAGGTGCTCATCAGCGTAGGTTGTGTCCGTGACCTCGATCGGTCCGCCGCCCCCGAGCCCCCAGAGGGTCAGGCTGAGATTGACCCCGTCCATGTAGGCGTCGAGCGTGACATCGATCACAGCGGGCTTGCCCACAGTGACGCGCCAGAAATCCGATGGGTCCTGATAATAATCGACCCTGCCGTCGGGTATCCCGTTCGGGTCGGGGACATCGATGACTCCGGAATCGTCCCAGGCATCATTAGGCTCAATCTCATCGGTCTCGAGGTTCCCCGGCACTCCGACGATGAGATCGGCCATCATGACGCTGAGGGCCGAGACGTTCAGGACCTGGACAGCGGTCGCCCCGCTGGAATAGGAATCGGAATTCGGATAGCTGTCGTGGTTGAAAGTATCGTTGTTGCCCGCGTAGTAAGGGTCGGTGTTGTCGCCGTTGTTCGCCTTGGTGTCGATATCGTCCCTGCCGTCGGCTTCCTCAAGATCGTTGTGCTTGTGTTCCCAGTTGTTGTTGTTCGACACCGTCTCGTCTATGTGCCAGATAAGAAGCCCCTCGCCGGGCATCTGGTAGTCATAGCCTGTGTGAGTCACCCATTCGAGCAGGAAATACTCCGCCCCGTACTCTCCCATGTGCCACAGGCGATACACATCCCCGTTCTCGGACCTGGGCGTGAAATGGACATCATATGTGTCCATGCTGATGGCGATCGGCTCCACCCAGCCGAGCTGCGACCTCGCCTTGGCGCACAGATACGCCTCCCCCTTCCCCATCAGTCCCCAGACTCCGATACCGTTGGACTGGAAGGTGTAGTCATAATAGTCGGGCAAGCCCATCATATGGCCGAACTCGTGCGCCGCGACCCGGTACGTCATCAGGTGCTCGCCGACGAACATCAGCGGCCCGACCCGCACCCCATCGACGACGTAGTCCCCGTAGGTCGCCCAGCCCCAGTAAAAGTCGCCCCAGCCGTCGGTGTTGCCGGCGTAGATGAAAAACACGCCGTCGGCTTCGTTGTTCCCGTCGGCATCGTACTCGGAGAAATCGTAGTAAGGGTCGGCCTTGTCGAGTATCTCGCCCAGCAGGTCGGTGTCCCAGTCATAAGTCGTCTTGGGATAGTCCGCCATCCAGTAGCCGTCCGACTCGCCCGGATTGGTCATGACTGCGCCGCCGAGGTCCAGGGCGCCGTCGGAGACCTGCCGGTAGAAGGAGCGCGTGGTATAGGTGCCCTCCCCGAAGAACATGTTGGACCAGTAGTCGGAATGGTGAGAAGGACTGGGGGGGACATCGGGGAATTTGATCGGGAGCACCGCGCAGTGGGCCTCTCCATGTGTGGGCGATTTGCACGCCTGCCTGATCAGCGCCGGAGCTTCGAACGCCAGCTCCACAAAGTCCCGCTCGTCGATCACCAGGTCCTCGTTCAGGTCGTAACGCGGATAGAATCCTTCCTCGGCGGGGGTGCGGCCGAAGTAGCGGGATATCCCCTGCGCGAAATCGCGAGCCACCTCGACAGGTTGTATCGAGGGCGGATTCAGAAGAGGCTCGAGGAGGCGGTTCATCCGGTCGATCCGCTCCTGGAGATCGGGCGCAGTTCTGAGGAGCTCGGCCTCCTCGTCGGACGGCGGCTCAATGGCCAACGCGGGAACGGCCTGGAGAGCAAAAAACAGAGCAAGGCCGATGCCGACTGAAAGAAGAAGCTTGTTCGTCATCGCGCCTCACCCCCGATTCTGAGGGTACGTCGCTCGCCCAGGCTGCTGAATGCGACGAGATAGTCTTCGTCGGCGACCAGTCTGCAATTCGCCCGCTCTTGGTCAAGAACTCTGAACCGCAGCGTGCAGAGGGTGCCGTCGCCCCCGATTCCCCTGAGCCCGGAGAACCTGGTGAAGGCGAGCGGCACGAATCCGCTGCAGTCAAGCTTGTGGAAGATCGCGTCTTCCTCTTCGACAACCCGGCCCCATTCGACCGCGACAGGGACCAGACCGGCGGGATCGAAACCGACGCGGAAGCTCATGGCGTAGAGGTCATCCGCATCGCTGTAGTCGACAGGGACCGATATCTCGTTCCCCGTCTCCACCACGGCTCCGAGCGCGATCGTGGCGGCTGCGGTCGACCTGTCGCCGGGAACGTCCGGCGACACAGGGGAACGGGAGCCATGGGAGCATCCGACCGCAAGAAAGGCGAGAATGACCCCCGTAGCGAGAAATCTCAGGGGACGAAGCCTGTACATGACAAGGGACCTCCGACGGGCGCTGTGCATATGCCGGGAAAACTGCATGCTCACTGGCTGCTTCCGGCATGGAAGCAGTGCGCATGCTCTATTGTACGGTCGGTGAGCGGGGCGGTCAAATCCGCGACTTAATGGATCGCAACGAGCCTGAATCGATGCCAATCCGGGTGCCGGGCACAGATTGAGGGCGACGAAGTCGCCCGTGTCTGTGCCCGTCGTCCACAATAGCTGTCATGACCGACATCGGAATCGGGTGCCGGGCACAGATTGAGGGCGACGAAGTCGCCCGTGTCTGTGCCCGTCGTCTATAATCGCTGTTGTGACCGATATCAGAATAAGGCCGGTCAGATTCAATATTCCGGGCCACGCGCACGAACTGACGTTCTCCTGCTTCCGGCGTCAACCTCTTCTCCATTGTGACTACGCAAAGGGTCTCCTGGCCGATGCGGTCAATTTGGCTGCCAAGAAGCATTGCTTCAACGTTTGGGCATACGTCATCATGCCGGAGCACGCGCACATCCTCCTCTTCCCGTACGAAGAGCGATATTCGATTGCCGGCATCCTCAAAGGGATCAAACAGCCGGTCTCACAGGCGTACATCCCATGGTGTCAGGAGAATCGCCCAGCCAGTCTTGAGAAAATGAGGACAGGACTTGCCAAACCTCGCCATCGATTCTGGCAGAAGGGCGGAGGATACGACAGGAATTACTGGACGATCGAGGAAATCCAGAAGCAGATTGACTACATACACATGAATCCAGTCAGGAGAGGACTCGTGCAGAGGCCGGAGGATTGGGAGTGGTCGAGCGCGGGATTCTGGATGTACTCGAAGGAGAGCAAAATCAGAATCGAGAAGAGGTACCTGACATTCTCATGACTGAGCAGCGGGCACAGGCACGCGAGACTTCGTCTCGCTCAACCTGTGCCCGGCACCCTTGATTTCGTTTCGCTGCACCCGGGTGCCGGGCACAGACTGAGGGCGACGAGGTCGCCCGTGTCTGTGCCCGTACTTCAAACGGGTCTAAGAACCGGGAGCTTCGACGGCATTTTGCCATTCTATGGTAATCTATATCAACAGCCCTGGCGAACTCATCTAAATCGGTGTAAAATTAGGATGCGACGTAGATATTCCTGCCCGATGGAAATACGTCCTGCCGTGTCTGCTTGCCGCCCGTATGGCGACAAGCTCGAATACCCGTATGCACGCATTCGGAGGACTATCATGAACTCCCGCCTGCACGCTATCGCCGGGGCGATTGCCATAATCCTGTTCGCAACAGTCTCCTGCTCCGGGCCGCAGCCCCAATCCCCGATCACCCCCGAGCTCACCCGCGCGACCGAATCGACGGACGCGGGGCATTATCTCTGGGCTTATTACGAGGTCTATGTCGACCCGGTCGGCAACAAGATCGAGATTGCGCCCGTTCGGGGAGTCACAGGTCACTGGAACGTGCTGAAGTTCCTCGAGCAGGGCCCATGCACGAACTGCGTCAGTGTGAAAGGGATGACCGACACCGGCCATGGCACGAAGCTGTTCGATGTCCAGATAACCCACCCGTTTCCCAACCCGAATCTCACCGGCTTTGATGTCCGCGGAATCACGATGTTCGCCGGGAGTCACACGTTTCCGGTCACCGGTCTGACCACCCCGGACAGGGCCACAGGCGACGGCGAGCTTGTGAACGCCGACGGGTATACCACCCTCTACAACGCCCTGACGGCCGGAAGCGGTCCGGGAGGGCTTCAGGGCTACATCAAGGGGAGATTCACTCGCCCGATGACACCCAACGCCCTCCTGAACGGCTATAAACGTCACATCTCGCCGGGCATGACCAATGTGCGGAACGCCTTCTATGCCGGCACTTCCATCATCGAAAGCTACGAGCTCGACATGCCGGACACCCAGTTCGTGTTCGGCTACGCAGTGGACGCATCCTGGGCGCCCCCGATCAACAAGCCCGTCCAGAACCCCAACACCGATTTCCCGCCCGAGGCCAACTGCCCCGAGCCCTGGAGAATAGCGGTGACCGAAGAGTCGGTGGGTCAGGGGCTTACCGATGAGGGCGGCGAGACGAAGCTGTACATCGACGTCTACGATCACCAGGGAAGATCGAGTCACTTCCCGCCGCAGGTCGAATGCCCCGAGCTTTTCGCCGGATCATCCAATGCCGTGTTCAAAGAGGACGGAATCGGCTATTCCCGGTTCGAGGTCGTCATCAGTAATGACAATCTGGCGCCGCAGGGCGAGTACAAGTGCCTGATCTCTGTTGTGGACACTGAAAACTCGACCGCGCCCGACTGGCTGGACCTGGTCGCCTATCAGATCGTGATCCTCACGGTCGCGGATTACGTCCAGCCGACCAACCAGCCGCCCGTCGCCGCGGCCCATGCGGACATCACCAATCCCCAGGTCTACCAGACGGTGCAGTTCTTCGATGACTCGACCGATCCCGACGGGCCGGAGGACCTGGCGAAATGGGAGTGGGATTTCTCGTTTGATGAGGTCGACGGGTTCCAGGTCGGCAAAGAGGAACAGAACCCGACCATCCAGTACCAGCAGCCGGGGACATACAAGGTCCAGCTTCGCGTGACCGACACATCGAGCCATGCGGACATGCTTGATGTCCCGCTCACTATCAACGTCGGCGGGTCCGGCAACGCGCCCCCGACCGCCTGCGCGGACGCCGACAACACTGAGCCGACTGTCGACACCTGGGTGCATTTCTTCGACTGCTCGACCGATCCTGACGGCTACAGCGACATTGTCCAGTTCGAGTGGGATATGGACGGCGACGGCGTGTACGGCGATAAGTTCGGTCAGACGCCGATGTGGAAGTACACGGAAGGCGGCGACTACGAGGTGCAGCATCGCGTCAGGGACACGGCCAACAACGTTGACGAGCTGGACGAGCCGCTTCTGATCGAGGTCAACGCGCCGCCTGTCGCGGCGGCCGAGGCAAGCGCGTACACGGTTACCATGGGCGAGATGGTGGTCATCACGAATACCTCCTACGACACCGATGGCAACGGCGCGATCGAGGACATATACTGGGACGTCGACGGCAACGGCGATTACGACGATCCGGTGGACATAAAGAACGACGACCAGATCGAGCTTTTCTTCTTTTCAGGCGGCATACACAATATCGGGCTTCTGGTGGTCGACGAACTGGGCCTGGAGGATGAGCTCGATGCCCCGCTCCAGATCTACGTCGAGCCTTTCCAGTCGTTCTGTGTCGAGCTGATCGACCAGTACAACTCGGCTTCGAGCCTCTACGGCGTTCGCGCATTCGACTACTACAACGCCGACATCAGCGGACTCAGCGGGCTGAACTACAACGACCCGGATGGTCCGTGGGACTTCACCGTCGTGCCCGCATCGGCGCCCGCAATCTGCGAATGGCTGCTCCCGACCGACCCGGAGGTCCCGTCCGCCGCCAAGTCCCAGTGGCCCAGCGCGGATTTCTTCTTCAAGGAAGACGCGCCCACCACGGGTCAGAATGCCTACTGTCCTCACGAGTTCGATTTCATCGCAGGCGAGCTGATCCTTGAGGGCCAGTACCAGGCCGGCACGATCTTCGACTACGATGACGCCTTCCATATCACTCACCCCATATGCCATCCGTGGTTCGACAGCGGCGGTGGGACCGCGAGTATCCCCGGAACCATCGATTTTGATGTGAGCTGGGATATGCAGACTCTGGGCACAGGACCGGCGGTCTTTACGGTCAGCGGCAATCTCACGGTGCTCAACTGCATGCTGATCCGGCATCACATGTCGTTCACCGACACCGATTCCGGGTACTACACATTTCATCTGCTGAACTACCAGTGGATCGATGAGGACGGGAACGAGGTCGCGTTCATGCAGGCCACCAATGGCCTCGAGGGCACCAATTTCAGCGGCAATACCTACACCGGCACCGTCATCTGCCGGGCTCTGAAGACGATCTCGTAAGTCTTACTGACTACGACGCCGCGCACCGTTCCGGCATCCTTCGTAGCATGCGCATCCTGCGCATGACCTCTTCGTAGCATGCGCATCCTGCGCATGATCGTCACATTAAAACCCTGTATCAACCTCTCCGCCCACGCTCAGGATGAGCGTGCGACGAAGACTCCATGCGCAAGATGCGCATGCTACATGTCGGGCCTATCCGTGCCCTCATATTGTTTCGGGACGTGGCCGCTTTCTTACGCTTGCAGGCTGGGCGGGTGTGATATCATTTGCACCGATTCCGTCCTTGTCCTCGGAGGTCCCAGATGTTTCCAATCTCTCTATATGCATTGTGGGGCAGCTACTCATGATAGCCGGCGGCAGGATCGCCGATATTCTCGGCGGACCCGACCAGGCCGCCCTGGACGAGCTGCCGCGCATGCTGCCGGACCTCACCACTCCCGAGCTATTCGACCTCCTTGAGCTTATGGAGGACCCCGAGATCTTCCGGAACCGCCTCCCGCTGAGGTTGAAGCTGTACGCGAGATTCGCGGAGGAGGCGCCCGATCCGGCATTCCGCCTTCTGGCCCTCCTGAGGCTTCTCAGGCGTCTCGGTTCCCGAAAAGATGTGCCCGATCTTGGCGAGATTCCCGAAAAGACCGAGGATTTCGCGGAGTATTTGGCCCGGCATGCAGGGGACCTCTGCGATGATGACTCGTTTGCCTCCGCGGTTGAGTCGCTCGCCGCTGCCACCCGCGCCTATCGATCAGGCGACCTCAGGTCCATGCGCGCCGCGACCGAAAAGGGCCTGAAAGCCTTACGGAACGTCCCGGTTTGGGAAAATCCCCCCGCAATCATCGGGCTGATAGACCTCGCGGTCGCGGAAACCGGCCACGAGCTGACCTCGATGGCCGCTACAGCCGCTTTCAGGGCCGGCGATGTGAACCTGGCGCGGGAGCTGGTCGATGACTGGGCGGATACAATAACAGCCTGGGAGGGCGTGCTTGGGCCGCTGCCCCGTCAGCGCTACCAGTACTATCAGCTCGTGGGATACCTGGATTACGAGGTCGGCCTGTACGAGCAGGCCCTGGCAGCCTACTCGAAGGCGCTCGAATACTCCCCCACACCCTACCGGAGCGCCTTCCTGTGGCTCAGCCAGGCCCAGATCGAGAGAGTTCTGGGGCAGCACGACCCCCAAAGCTGGAAGCACGCCTCAGATGCCATCTGGGCGCTCCTGGCGAGCCCGTACCCCCAGACCGCGGCCACCTGGATCGAATGGCTGGCCCTGGACTCCGATACGCCTGAGAAAGCCGCAGAGATCGAAAACATGCGGTCCGAGCTTGAGAAGGCCGGGGGGGTCGAGATAAACCGCGTTACGCGCGCGATGACGGAGCTGTATCGGCTCCTGGCGAAGCTGCACAGGTTCGCCGATCCCGAGGAGATCGCCCGGACTCTGAACGGGCTCATCGATGAGCTTGAGAAGGCGGGGTCGTGGCCGAATCTTGTGACCTTGCTCGCGACCCGGGCGGTCGTCGCGGGGAGGCTTAACGACCGCGAATCCATGGATGAAGCGATAGGCAAGGCGCGGGCCGTGATGGCATCGAGGCTTGATGTCGATTCGAGACCCCCAGCCGAATTCCTGCTGGAAAGCGCCCATGCGCTGGCCCTGAGGGACGTCGGCGCCTACGACGAGGCCTTCAGCGCCCTTTTCGAGAGGGCTCTGGAGGCGAGGAGAAAGTACCCGGGCGCGTACGGTCCCGACGAGAGGACGGCGGTCGAGGCTCTGTACTATCTGGGGGCGCTCGCGGGCAACGATCCAGACACGATCGAGAAGAGAATACGTGATACAATTAGACATGAAGGCTGAACAAAAGCGCCTTCTGAAGGTCTTACGAGTGTGAAGACAATGAAATCGATCAGATACATACTGGCTGCAATCGCTGTGCTGGTGCTGCTTGGGCTGTCGTCCACATTCTCGAAGACTCGCATGTGGACGCCACGGTCCGCGGCGGTTACGAACGGGCGGGCGATATCGACCGAGCTGTGCAAGAAGGGAAAGAGCGACGATCCGCCGTGGGATCCGGGCGACGAGTCGGCGCGTGCCGTGAGCCTCCGGCTCTCGGTCCCCGAATTCAGCGTGAGCTTCCTGCTCGCGAAGAAGGACGACACACCCTGGGACCCCGGCGATGAATCGGGCAAGGGCAAGCGAGTGGAGGGGCGCCATGGCTGAGCGGAGAGCAGGCGGGCGGCATCGCTCGACGCCTCTCGAAATCCTGATCCACCTGCTCATGGCGCCGGTGGCCTCGGGGACGTTCTCATGGCAGCTCTCTCCGGATCAGATGTCCAGGCTGGCCGATGACCTGAGGTGGACCATCCTCCGCAGGGTCTTCCCCGGCCTCAACGGGCGCACCCCGTACCGCGCTCTCCTCCAGAAACATGCAATCAGAGTCGAATCTCTCGATAGCTCATTCTTCCGCGACGTGCTGGAAGTGATTCGGGACGGCAGCGCGAGATCGTTCCGCCTGTCCGAGGCGCGCGAGATGGACGATCTCGAGTGCCTCGAGACGTGGTTCATTCCGGTGGTCCTTGAGTGGGCCGAAAATGAGCGGTCCAGCTCAGTGTCGCGCGAGCGCACGCCGAGCATCGAGGACCTGATCATCCACGAGGACTCATCCGGCAACCTGTACCAGAGGTTCCCCGACGAGTTCGCGTGGGTCGTCAGAAGACTTGCGCCGGATGTCGAGCCCGACCCGCCGCGCGAGCTTCCGGACGAAATGCGCGCCTTCGTCCACAGGATCGCGAGCGAGCTCACGTCCGCACTGAAGAGAATTCTCGACAGCGGGAAGCTCGAGAAGTACCTTCTGCTCATGGCGAGGCTTGAGGACGATATCTGCACGTGGGAGATGACGTTCGACTATCTCAACTCCCTCGGGCTGAAGCGCTATTCCAGTTGGAAGTCGCTATCGGTCGTCGCGAACCGTACACTGAAGGACTTTGCCGCCGGCCTCCCGCTGGAAGTCAGATCGGCGCTGCATCAGGACGACCCGAAGCTGAGTCGCGAGGAAAGGCACGACCGTCTGCGGACCGCGGTCGCCGCGGCGCTCGAGATCAATCCCCTCCCAACCCCAATGGAAATCCTCGCGAAAGTGGCTTGCGCATCTTGAGCAAGTCGTCTTCGTAGCTTGCGCATCCTGCGCAAGAATCGAGCGCATCACCCACGCCCATGATGGGCGTGGCACGAAGAGATCATGCGCAGGATGCGCATGCTACGTGTGTTCGTGGCTTGCGCATCCTGCGCAAGAAACGAGCGAACCGCCCTACACTCGCGCGAGCCAGAATTCGTACAGGTCACGGAGCGTCTTCTCGAAGGGGATTTCCGGACGCCAGCCGAGCGATTCCGTTATCTTGCGATGGCTGCCCTCGAGGACCATCACGTCGGACGGCCGCATGCGCGACGGGTCCTGCTCCACCTTGACATCCAGCCCGCTGATCTCCAGAAGTATATCGAGGACGGACTGGATCGGTCTTCCGGTGCCGGAGCAGATGTTGTAGATGTCCCCGGGCTTGCCCTCGGTCATGACGAGGTGGTAGGCGCGGACGACATCGCGCACGTCCGAAAAATCGCGCTTCGCCTCGAGATTCCCGACCTTCATGACCGGCGGCCGCTTCCCTTTCGCGATCTCGGCGAGCTGCTTGGAGAATGTCGAGGTCACGAACACCTCGCCGCGTCGCGGGCCGGTATGGTTGAACGCGCGGGTCCGGAAGACGTTCAGGCCGTAGGACTGGAAATACTGCCAGCCGAGGAGGTCCTGGGCGACCTTGCTGACGCCGTACGGGCTGAGCGGCCTGAGCGGCTGGTTCTCGTCGATGGGGACCTCGTCCGCGTAGACGAGGCCGTACTCCTCGCTCGAGCCGACGACGTGAATTCCGGCGTCGGGCACGACCTCCCTCGCGGCTTCGAGGATGTTGAGCTGGCCCTGGATGTTCGTGTCAAGCGTCTCCGCGGGCGCGGCCCAGCTTGTCGGGACGAAGCTCTGCGCGGCGAGATGGTATATCTCGTCCGGGCGCGACTCGGCGACCGTGTTGCGCACGCTCATCGGGTCCTTGATGTCCGTCTCGAAGAGAGTGATGGACCCGGCGCCCTCGAGATGCGCGATATTGTCGCGCTTGCTCCGCCACCGCACCGAGCCGAAAACCTCGTAGTTCCGCTCGAGCAGGTATTCTGCAAGGTGGCTTCCCACAAACCCGGTTATGCCTGTAATCAGCGCTCTCATGAGACCTCCTGTAGAAGGCTGGCGGTATCGGTCGGGTCATGATATATTCTTGTTCGACTGGGGTCAATGTATCCGGGGAATGATTCTGCAGTCAGACCTCACCCCCTGTCCCCCTCTCCACAAGTGGAGAGGGGGAACGGGGGTGAGGTGGAGAATCAACTGCAGGATACACCCAGGCAGGGAGCGGAACATGATGCGCGCGTGGAATACTGAATCAGCGGGTGCCGACGACAAGCGGAGCGAGTCCTCGAGCGTAGCTTGTCGTCGATACAGCCCCAGACCGTACAAGGGCTGGTGGCGCAGCGACGCATTCGTTCCATAGGCCGTCCTTCGATGCCTTTCCCTTGTGTCAATCGATATTTCGAGCCTGATCCTCGTCGGCCGGCTCGGCTCGGTACCGATCAGGACCGTCGACGGGAATGATTATCGTATTCATTGGAACGCCACTGACAACAGGACCGCACAGGAGGCGAACAGAAAATGACAAAGACAACGACCAAAAACAGGACTGATCCTGTTGCGATACAGGAGATCGCGGAGAAGCTCTATCTCGAGGGGATAAACCTTCCCGCGGATGAAGCGATCGAGCTCATCAACCTTCATGTTGCGAACAACTACAGCCTTCTCACGGACGATCCGATCGTTCGCGCGGAGGGCCCGTGGCTGCATACGCGCAGGGGACGCCGCATATTCGACGGGGTCTCGGCGTATTCAGCCATCAATCTGGGTCACAATCATCCGCTGGTGCGCGATATGCTCTTCCATTTCCTCAGCCATCATTCGCCCACCGTTCTTGGCAGATTCATGCCCGATCCGTTCCTGGGGCTTCTCGGGAAGAAGATCACCGGGATGACGGGATACGACAGATTCCTGCCGGCGAACGGGGGAGTGGAGGCTCCGGAGGCTGCCATAAAACTCGCCAGGCGCTGGGGGCATCGCGTGAAGAAGGTCCGGGGCATGCCGGAGATCATCTTCTTCTCCGGGTGCTTTCATGGGCGCACGCTGACGGTGACGCAATGCCTTGGGGAGGAGGTCGCGCTGGACGGGTTCGATCCCTTCATCCCCGGATTCATCAGGGTCCCATTCGGGGACATCGATGCGCTCAAGAAGACCGTCGGCAAGAACACGATCGCGATACTCATCGAGCCGATCCAGGGCGAGGGCGGGATAAACATTCCGCCGGACGGATACCTTCTCGAGGTCAGCCGTCTCGCTAAAAAGCACAATGTGCTCGTCATCTACGACGAGGTGCAGACCGGCTGGGGTCGCACCGGAAAGCTGTTCGCCTGGGAGCATGACGGCGAGGAGACCAGGCCGGATATCCTCTGCGTCGGGAAATCCCTCTCCGCAGGATTCGGGCCTGTCGCGGGCATTCTGGCGAGAAACGAGCTGATGGGGCTGTTCGATCCGGGATCGCACGGGAGCACGTTCGGCGGAAGTCCGCTGGCCTCCGCGATCGGGCTGGCTGCGTTGACCGCGATCGAGATCGAAGATCTGCCGGCTCAGGCGAGGGACAAGGGCGAACGAGTCATGGCGAGGCTGCGCGAGATCGCGGGAAGGAGTCGGCACATCCGGGAAGTCCGCGGGAAGGGCCTGATGACGGGGATCGAGCTGAAGGAGGACGGTCCGGACGGTCACGATTTCGCCGTGAGGCTGTACGAGGAGGGCTTGATTCTCAAGGACACGCATCGATGGGTGCTCAGGTTCACTCCGCCGATTGTCTCGAGCGTCGAGGACCTCGACACCGCTGTCGGGATGATCGAGAAGGTGTTCGCATCCTGACAGGTTGCATCCTGAACACTATGTGGGGCAGACTTTCCAGTCTGCCATCAGATTAAGGTCCGGAGCATCAGACTGGAAAGTCTGCCCCACATACATATGCGAT
>Ga0315296_10001850_pt1 | contig 18309 bp, 16 predicted proteins | sample YL17G14_18_MG_FD_203921 | JGI IMG/M metagenome (GOLD analysis project Ga0315296, IMG submission 203921) | Sediment microbial communities from Yellowstone Lake, YNP, Wyoming, USA - YL17G14_18 | ecosystem: Environmental > Aquatic > Freshwater > Lake > Sediment | place: USA: Wyoming | collected... | reverse complement strand
TGGTTTACCGGCACGGCGGGCGTCTGGGCAGAGCGGCTGGGGGTGCTGGACGAGGCCGGCACCCAGGTCGTCGCCCGCTACGGCCCCTCCAACGGCTGGCTCGATGGCCGGCCGGCCGTCACGGTCCATCCCTATGGCCAGGGGCGCGTCTACTTCGTCGGCGCCTACCTGGACGAGGCCTCGCAGCAGGTGATGCTGGATCGCATCGTCGCGGCGGTGGGGGTGTGGCCGGTGCTTCCGGCGCCGGCCGGCGTGGAGGTGCGCCGGCGGGTCAACGCGGCCGGGGAGGAGGCGTTCGTCGTGATCAACCACGATCCGGGCGAAAAGAGCCTGCCCCTCCCCTGGCTCGCCCGGGAGCGCCTGAGCGGGCAATTGGTGGCGGATGAGCTGCTCCTGCCCCCCTACGGCGTCGCCGTCCTCAGCAGGACCGACTGACCTGACACCGCTTTCGCACGGATTGCACGGATTCGACCGTCACCTTGGCCTCCGGCAACTTGCATGCTATAATCCGTGCCATCCGTGTATCCGTGCAGAAATCCGTGTCGTGCTGTGGGGGGTAAGCGGTCAACTTTGCCCTGTCGCAGCAGGTGACCGGGCTCTGTACGGTGGGCGATACCGCCTTGCTGCCGCTCTTCCTGGAGGCCTGCGCGCACTTTGCGCCGCTGGGACCGGCCGAGCAGGAGGCGTTGCTTGCGACCGCCGCCGAGTACGAACCGCTCTTTGTCTGATCGGCCCACCGCGCCAAGAGGAGTCGGGTGACCATGGACGTCGTCGTGATCAGCTCGAGCCCGAACAAGGATGGACTGACCGCCGCCTGCGCCGCCGCGGCGGTGGAGGGTGTGCGCCTGGCCGGTGGGCAGGCCGAGGAGATCCGGCTCAACGATCTGCAGATCGGGCACTGCCGGGCCTGCGACAACGGCTGGGGGCCCTGCCGGACGAAACACGAGTGCCAGGTGCAGGATGACTTTCAGGCCCTGCACGCCCGCGTGTGCCAGGCCGACGCCTACGTGTTGGTGTCGCCGGTCTACTGGGGGGAGATGAGCGAATCGGCCAAGGCCTTCACCGACCGGCTGCGCCGCTGCGAGGCCCCGCGCGACCGGGAGAGCGGCCTGCTCGACAAGCCGGTGATCGCCGTGGCGGCGGCCGGGGGCAGCGGCCGGGGCACGGTCTCCTGCCTGGCCAGCATGGAGCGCTGGATCCAGCACGTCCAGGCCCGCGTGTTCGACCTCCTGCCGGTGAACCGCTGGAGCAGGGAGTACAAGCTGGTGGCGATCCGCTCGGCCGCGCAGGCGATGGTCAAAGGCCGATAGGGGCGCACGGCCGTTCGCCCCTACCGGGTTTGCCGAGAGGGCTCGAGTCTATGGGCGAATTCGAACAAAAACAGGAACGCATTCAGGCCCTGCTGGCCAGGCACCGGCTCGACGCTTTGCTCCTGCGGCGGGTGAGCAGTTTCGCCTGGGCTACCTGTGGCGCCGCCTCCTACGTGAACGCGGCCGTCACCTGGGGCGAGGCCGCGCTGCTCATCACCCCGGCCGGCCGCTACCTGGTCACCAACAACATCGAGGCGACGCGGCTGGAACAGGAAACCGGGCTTCCGTCCCAGGGGTGGTCGTTCCGGGTCGCGCCCTGGTATGGGGCGGGGGACCTCATCGCCGAACTGCGCCAGGGCTGGCGGCTGGGCGTCGATGGCCCCTACCCCGGGGCGGCCGACCTCTCCGGCGAGATCGCCCGCCTCCGTGCCGACCTCACCCCCGAGGAGGGGGAGCGCTTCCGCGCCCTGGGCCGGCTCTGCGCCGAGGCGATGGAGGCGGCCGTCCGGGCCGTCCGGCCCGGCCGGACCGAGCACGAGATCGCCGGGCTGCTCGCGGGGGAAACAGAGCGCCGGGGAGTGCAGGCCATCGTCGACCTGGTCGCCACGGACGGGCGCGTCTTTGCCCACCGGCACCCATTGCCCACGCCGAAACGACTGGAACGGTACGCCATGCTGGTGCTCTGCGGCCGCCGTTGGGGGTTGGTCTGCTCGGTGACCCGCTTCGTCCACTTTGGCCGCCTGCCCGACGAGCTGCGCCGCCGGGCGGAGGCGGTGGCCCGGATAGACGCCGCGCTCATCGCCGCCACTCGCCCCGGGCGGACACTGGGGGAGATTTTCCAGCGCGCGATGGCCATCTACGCCGAGGCCGGCTTCCCCGAGGAGTGGCAGCGCCACCACCAGGGCGGCGCGGCCGGGTACGAGCCGCGCGAGGTAGTGGCTACGCCCCAGTCGCCCGAGGTCGTCTCCAGGGGCCAGGTCTACGCCTGGAACCCCTCCGTCGCCGGGTGCAAGTCGGAGGACACTCTCCTGGTGGGCGAAGGCGGCAACGAGGTGCTCACGGCCATGGCCGGATGGCCGGCGCTCGCGGTCGCCGTGGGGGACGATACCCTGGCGCGGCCGGCCATCCTGGAGGTTGACTGACGCTGCAGGAGTGCTACCGGGCGTAAGGAGGAGATATCCATGTCCAGGCTATTCGCCCGATCCCGGGGGTTTCGCGCGCTGGCTTTGTGGTTGCCGCTCACGCTCCTGGTCGGAGCCACCGGGGTGGGTGGCTGTGGCCCCGCCCCCACCCCGGCGTCCACTCCCACGCCCACGGCCATTCCGACCCCCGCAGGCACGCCGACGCCCACGCCGGTTCCCCATCCCCTGGTCCCCGTCTCGCCCGTTTCCCTTCCCCTCTCCGGCGAGTGGCGCTTTGCCGTCGACCCCGAAGGCGGCGGAGAGGCCCAGGGGTGGGCGGCGGCCGGCCTGGACGATTCGGGCTGGGCGACGGTGACGGTGCCGCACACCTGGAACGTGATGTCCGAGCACGCCGACTACGAGGGGCTGGCCTGGTACCGCCGTACCTTCACCGTTCCCGCTTTCGCCCAGGACGCCCAGTTGCGCCTCCGCTTCGAGGCGGCCTTCTACCTGGCCCGGGTCTGGTTGAACGGGCAATACCTGGGCCAGCACGAGGGCGGGTACACCCCCTTCGAGTTCGACGTGAGCGGGGTGGCCAACGTGGGTGCCGAGAACCTCCTGGCCGTGCAGATGGACAACCGCCGCACCGGCGACCGCATCCCGGCTGTCCTTAGCCCCGACTGGTCGTTCGACTGGTGGAACTATGGCGGCATCGTGCGCGACCTCTCCCTGGAGGTGACCAGCCGCCTGTTCATCGCCGGCCAGCGCATCGTCGCCACTCCCCACCTGGTGGCGGCGGACCAGGCGGACCAGGCCGAGGTGGTCACCACCGTAACGGTCCAGAACAGCTCGACCGATCCCTTCCAGGGCACCCTGGTCGCCGACGTCCTGGAGGACAGCACCGGCCGCTCCGTGCTGCCGGCGCCCGCCACGGCGGCGGTGAGCCTGGGGCCGGGGCAGAGCGCCGATGTGCAGCTCACCGCGCAGATCCCCTCCCCGGCCCTCTGGCACTTCGACCATCCCAACCGCTACCGCTGGTCGGCGCGGCTGCTGTCGTCCGGCGGCGAGGTCCTGCACAGCGCCGAGGAGACCTTCGGGGTGCGCCAGGTGGAGCTGCGGGAGGGCCGGTTCTACCTGAACGGGGAAGCGGTCCGCCTGGTGGGGGCCACCCGCCACGCCGACTCGCCCGCACACGGCCTGGCCGAGACGACCACGGTGATGGCCGCCGACTTTGACGACCTGAAGCGCCTGAATACGGTCCTTTCCCGGCCGGTGCACTACCCGCAGTCCGAATTCATTCTCGACTACTGCGACCGCAACGGGATCCTGCTCATCCCGGAGGTCCCGGCCTGGCAACTGACCACCGCCCAGATGGCCGACCCGCACATGCGCGAACTGGAGCAGCAGCAACTGCGCGAGATGGTCGCGACCGGCTTCAACCACCCCTCGGTGTGGGCCTGGAGTGTGGGCAACGAGATCGAATCGGAGGGCCCGGCCGGCCACGCCTTCGTCCGCGATATGATCGCCTACGTCAAGTCGCTCGACCCGACCCGCCCGGTGGGATTTGCCTCCAACCGCCTCGACCACCGGCCCAAGGACGACGCCACCGACCTGGCCGACCTGGTCCTGATGAACCAGTACTTCGGCACCTGGGTCGGTCCCAAGGAGGGGCTGGGGCCGGCGCTGGACTGGATCCACCAGACCTGGCCGGACAAGGTCGTCATCATCACCGAGTACGGCTTCGAGCCGCACTGGAACGCGCTCTGGGGGCCGGCCACCAGTTCGCTCGACCCCTCCCACTACTATCTCATCCCGGAGGATGTGCCCTCGGATTCGGAAGCGGCTGACCTGCAGCGCCGCCAGCTCATCCAGGAGCAGATGGCCATCTTTCACAGCAAACCGTTCGTCGCCGGGGCGATTTTCTGGACCTACCAGGATTACCGGACACGCAGCGGTTTCGTGATGGGTCTGCGGGACGCCGAGCGGAACAGGCGCGGCTCCTGGTGGCTGCTGCGGGAAGAGTATGCGCCGGTACGGATCGAGGGAGTGGAACTCTCTGCGGCCTCGGCCGGCCGCCGTAGCGTCACCGTGGCCCTGCGCACCCGTGGGCCCGTCGACCTGGACATGCCCGCCTACACCCTGCGCGGGTACCGCCTGCACTGGGTGGTCCGCTCGCCGCAGGGCGACACGGTCTTTGCCGAGGGCGATCTCGCCCTGCCGGTGCTGGAGCCCGGGGCGGCCTGGTCGGGCCAGGTCGATTGGGCGGTGCCGCAGGCCGAATACCTGCTCACCCTGAGCATCGTCCGGCCCACTGGGTTCGCCGTGCTCGAACAGTGGTATAATGAGCGAGGGGAATTGCTGCCGGCCGGGGGGCCGTAGGGGCGACGCCTGTGTGGCCGGCCGCCTGAGGACATACCCATGCGCGTCGTCCGCCTGCACGGCATCCATGACCTGCGCCTCCACGCCGAACCGGAGCCGCTGTCCGGTCCGGGCGAACTGCTACTGCGGGTGACCGCCGTCGGGCTGTGCGGTTCCGACCTGCATTGGTTTTCCGGCGGCGGCATCGGCGACACCGCGCTGGCCCGGCCGCTCGTCCTCGGCCACGAGTTCGCCGGGGTGATCGAGGGTGGCGAGCGCCGCGGGGAGCGCGCAGCCGCCGACCCGGCGATTCCGTGTGGGCAATGTGAGTTCTGCCTGCAGGGGAACCCCAACCTGTGTCCCTCCCTGCGCTTCGCCGGCCACGGCAGCGAGGACGGGGCGCTGCGCGAGTACCTGGCCTGGCCGGCCCGCTGTCTCCATCCCCTTCCCGATGCGCTCACCGATGCCGACGGCGCCATGCTCGAACCTCTCGGCGTGGCCCTGCACGCCATCGACCTGGGCCACCTGAAGGCCGGGATGACGGTGGGGGTGTTCGGCTGCGGGCCAATCGGCCTGCTGTTGCTGCAGTTGGCCCGCCTGGGGGGCGCGGCCCGCCTCTTCGCCACTGACTTGCTGCCCCACCGGCTGGACGCTGCCTGCTCCTTCGGCGCGACCGCCATGGTTGCGGCGGGGGGCGAGGAAGCCGCCGAGGTCCTGGCGGCGACCGGCGGGCGGGGGGTGGACGTCGCCTTCGAGGCGGCCGGGGAGAACGGGGCGGTGGAGGCGGCGATCGCTGCCGCCAGGCCCGGCGGGAGGATCGTCCTGGTGGGGATTCCGGAGCAGGACCGGACCACGTTCACGGCCTCGGTTGCCCGGCGCAAAGGGCTGACGGTCCTGTTGTCCCGGCGGATGAAGCACACCCACCCGCGGGCCATCCGCCTGGTGGAGAGCGGTGCGGTGGACGTGCGCTCGCTGGTGACGCACCGATTCTCCCTGGAAGAAATCGCCCAGGCCTTCGCCGTCGCCCAGGGAAGGGAAGGGCTCAAGGTCGTGGTCGAACCATCTCTGTAGGGGCAACCCTTGTGGCTGCCCCCTGATTGGCCCACTGCAGGGGCGGCGCCTGCGTGGCCGCCCGAGGGGCATCGATCGAGGAGGTGAACGTGGCCAAATACGCGATCGGCATCGACTATGGCACCGAATCGGGGCGGGCCGTGCTGGTGGACGTTGCCGACGGTCGCGAGGTCGCCAGCGCCGTCCATCCGTATCGGGACGGGGTGATCGACGAGGCCCTGCCCGGGAGCGACGTGCCGTTGCCCCCCGACTTTGCCCTGCAGAACCCGGACGATTACCTCGACGTGCTGCGGGCGACCATCCCGGCCCTGCTGCGGGAGAGCGGGGCGAAGGCGGAGGACGTCATCGGCGTGGGCACCGATTTCACCGCCTGCACCATGTTGCCGACCGATGCCGCCGGCACGCCCCTGTGCCGGAAGCCGCAGTGGCGCGACAACCCCTACGCCTGGGTGAAGATCTGGAAGCATCACGCCGCCCAGCCCGAGGCCAACCGGCTGAACGCGACTGCCCGTGAGCGGGGCGAGGGGTGGCTGCCGCGCTACGGGGGCAAGATCTCCTCCGAGTGGCTCTTCCCCAAGATCTGGGAGACGCTGAACAAGGCCCCGCAGGTCTATGCGGCAGCCGATCGCTACGTCGAGGCGGCGGACTGGATCGTCTGGCAACTGACCGGACAGGAGCGGCGCAACTCCTGCACGGCCGGCTACAAGGCCATCTGGAGCAAGCGGGAAGGATACCCGCCCGACGACTTCTTTGCTGCCCTCGATCCCCGGCTGCGGCACGTCGTGGATGAGAAGCTCTCGCGGCAGATTTATCCCCTGGGACAGCGCGCCGGGGGGCTGACCGCGGCCATGGCCGAGCTAACCGGCCTCCTCCCGGGCACGGCAGTACCTATCGGCAACGTGGATGCCCACGTCTCCGTGCCGGCCGTGACCGTGGTCGAGCCCGGCCGCATGGTGATGATCATGGGCACCTCCATCTGCCACATGCTGCTGGGGACGGAGGAGAGCATGGTCGAGGGCATGTGCGGCCTGGTGGAGGACGGGATCATCCCTGGCTACATCGGATATGAGGCCGGCCAGTCCTGCGTGGGCGACCACTTTGCCTGGTTCGTGGAGAACTGTGCCCCGGCCGCCTACCAGGAGGAGGCGCGGGCGCGGGGGTTGAGTCTACACCAGATGCTGGAGGAAAAGGCCGGCCGGCAGCGGCCCGGCGAGCACGGGCTGCTGGCGCTGGACTGGTGGAACGGCAACCGCTCCGTCCTGGTGGACGTGGAGCTGACCGGGCTGCTCGTCGGGGCGACGTTGGCGACCCGACCGGAGGACATCTACCGGGCCCTGATCGAGGCCACCGCCTACGGCACCCGGGTGATCGTCGAGGCTTTTGAGGGCAGCGGGGTGGCGGTGAACGAGCTGGTGGCCTGCGGGGGATTGCCGGAGCGCAACCGCCTGCTCATGCAGATCTACTCCGACGTCACCGGCCGGGAGATCCGGGTGGGGGCCACCGCCCAGGTGGGGGCGTTCGGCTCGGCCATGTTCGCCGCGGTGGCGGCGGGGAGGGCGGCCGGCGGCTACGACACCATCTACGAGGCGGCCCAGCGCATGGCCCGCCTGAAGGAGCTGGTCTACTGGCCCAACCCGGCCCACAAGGCCATCTACGACCGCCTCTACGCCGAGTACCGGGTCCTGCACGACTACTTCGGCCGCGGGCAGAACGACGTGATGAAGCGGCTGAAGGCCCTGCAGAAGGAAGTGCTGGCCGGTTCCAACCGGATCCCGCCGGCAGGTGCGGCGTAACCGCGGAGGGAGAAGGTCCTATGCTGGAGCTGCTGCGAGAGGAACTGCTGCGCCTGCACCTGGAACTTCCCAGGAACCACCTGGTCGTCTGGACGGGCGGCAACGTCAGCGCCCGGGACGCGGCGAGCGGGCTGGTCGTCATCAAGCCCAGCGGCGTCCGCTACGAGGATCTGCGACCGGAGCATTTCGTGGTGCTGGACCTGGAGGGGCGGGTCGTCGAGGGTGCGCTGAAGCCGTCCTCGGACACGGCCAGCCACCTCTACATCTACCGCCACCGGCCCGATGTCCACGGCATCGTGCACACCCATTCCTCCTACGCCACCGCCTTTGCCGCGCTCGGCCGGCCGATCCCGGTCTGCCTCACCGCCATCGCCGACGAGTTCGGCGGCCCCATCCCCTGCGCCGGCTTCGCCCTCATCGGCGGGGAAGAGATCGGCCGGCAGGTGGTCGAGCACATCGGCTCCTCGCCGGCCGTGCTGCTCAAGAACCACGGCGTCTTCACCGTCGGACCCACCGCCGAGGCTGCGGTCAAGGCCGCCGTGATGGTGGAGGATGCCGCCCGGACGGTGTGGCTGGCGCTGCAACTGGGGGAGCCCCAGGAGATCCCGCCGGAAGACGTGGCCAGGCTGCACCGGCGCTACAGCGAGCGCTACGGACAGTAGCTGACGAACGACGAACGATGAACGAACGCGAGCTGCCGGTCGTTCATCGTTTTTTCTCGCCCTCTCCCCCTCCCCCCCTGTGATCCCCATCACTCACCGCGTGAAACCGGCTGCCCCTCCCCCGTGTCTAAGGGAATGACCGGGGCAGATCGCTCCGGCCCTATCCCGGGAGCAGAGTGATGAAAGTCTTGCTGATCCAACCGGAGCACCCTTCCAGTGTCCGCCTCTTCGGGCGGGTCTACATGAGCAGCCTGACCCTGCCGGCTGTGGCCGCCGCCACCCCGCCCGACGTAGAAGTCACCATCGTCGACGAGAACGTCTCCCGCGTGAACCTCCGCCAGCCGGCCGACCTGGTCGGCATCACCGCCCTCACCCCCAACGCCCCCCGCGCCTACGCCATCGCCGACGCCTTCCGCGGCCGCGGCGTGCCCGTGGCCCTGGGCGGCGTGCATCCCACCCTCGTCCCCGAGGAGGCCGCCCAGCACGCCGACATCGTCGTCCTGGGCGAGGCCGAGGGGGTGTGGCCCCAGGTCGTCTGCGACGTCGAGCGTGGCTCCTGGGAGCCCGTCTACCAGGGCTCCAGACCGGACCTCAAGAACCTGCCCGTCCCGCGGCGCGACCTGTTGAAGAACTCGCGCTACTTCCCCGTGCCCAAGATGGAAGTCTCCCGCGGCTGCCCCTTCAACTGCTGCTTCTGTTCCACCACCGCCTTCTTCGGCCGGCAGATGCGCTATCGCCCCGCCGAGGAGGTCATCGCCGAGATCCGCTCGCTTGGCCATCTCCCTACCGCCCTCTTTTTCACCGACAACAACATCGTCGGGTACCACGAATATGCCCGCGAGCTCTTCGAGGCCCTCATCCCCTTGCACATCCGCTGGATCGGCCAGGCCTCCCTCGACGCCGTCCACGACGAAGAACTGCTGGACCTGGCCGCGCGCAGCGGCTGCTGCTCGTTGCTCATCGGCTTCGAATCGCTCACTCCCGAAGGGCTGGCCGAGGCCAACAAGAAGGTCAACCAGATCATCGATTACCAGGAGGCGGTCTGGCGGCTGCACCGCCGCGGCATCTCCGTCATCGGCTGCTTCGTCGTCGGGCTCGACAGCGACGATGCGGGGGTCTTTCAGCGCACCGGCGAGTTCATCGAGCGCACCAACATCGACGTGCCCCAGGTCACCGTCCTCACCCCCTACCCGGGCACCGACCTGCGCCAGAAGCTGCTGGCCGAGGGCCGCATCTGGGATTCCAACTGGAGCCACTACGACGTCACCCGGGTGACCTTCCACCCGGCCCGCATGACCGCCGAGGAGCTGCAATCCGGGTACGACGACCTGATCCGCCGCATCTACAGCTACCCGGCCATCCTGCGGCGGATCGCCCGCGCGAGTGCCTACCTGGGCTGGGGAGCCCATGGCTTCCTCCCCACCAACGTGGTCTACCGCCGGCTCTGCCACCCCGCCCTGAGGCGCGAACCGAAGCCGTTCGTGGCCCCGCTGGGCCGGCCGGCCCGCCGCCCCGCCCCGGAGGGCCGGCCGTTGACGACCCCGGCGTTCCCGACCCAGGCAGTCGGACAGGCCCGCGGCCGCTAGGAGGAGAAATCCGTGGACTGGAAAGGCAGGGTCGCCATCGTCACGGGGGCATCCAGCGGCATCGGGGCGACCGCGGCCAGGAGGCTGGCCCGGGAAGGCCTCCGGGTCGTCCTGGTAGCGCGGCGAGAGGAGCGCCTCCGCGGCGTGGCCGCCCAGATCGAGGCGGCCGGCGGGGAAACGCTCACCGTGGCCGCCGACCTCACCGAGGAGCAGGGCCGTCTGCTCCTGGCCGAGCGGGTCCACGCCGCCTACGGGCCGGTGGATGTCCTGGTCAATAGCGCCGGCCTGGGCTGGTACGGGTTCGGGACGCAGATGCCCTGGTCGCTGGCCCGGCAGATGATCCAGGTCAATATGGCGGCGGTGGTCCATCTGACCTTGCTGTTCCTGCCGGAAATGAAGGCCCGCGACCGCGGCCACATCGTCAACGTCGGGTCCATCGCCGGCAATCTGCCCAGCCAGGGGGTGGCCCTCTACTGCGCCACCAAGTCGTTCCTGGACGCCTTCACCACCGCCCTCTACCGGGAGCTGCGCGGCACCTGCGTCCACGTGAGCGTGGTCAAGCCGGGCCCGGTGTCCACCGAGTTCTTCGACACGGCCTCGACGGCCGGCCTGCGCATGCCGGCCGAGCGCTTTGCCGTGAAGCCGGAGCGGGTGGCGGACAGCATCTGGCGTCTATTGAACCGGCCCCGCCGGGTCGCCTTCGTGCCCGACTGGTACCGGGTGGTGCCCTGGGTCGAGCCGGCCTTCGGCTGGATCATGGACCTGCTGGGCCCCCTGCTGCTGCGGCGGCAGTTGAAGCTGCTGCCGGACTTGTGATCGAGAAAAGGAGAAACCCATGCTGAACGTCGTCACCGGAGCCACCGGCCACCTGGGCAACAACCTGGTACGGGCCCTGCTGGAGCGGGGCGACCAGGTCCGTGCCCTGGTCTACCCGGCCGATCCGCTCCGTCCCATCGAGGGGCTGGCCGCCGAGCAGGTGCCAGGGGATGTCTGCGACCAGGACTCGCTCCTGCGCGCCTTTGCCGGGGCGGAAGTGGTCTACCACCTGGCCAGCATCATCACCATTATGCCCAGCCGGACCAACCTGCTCTACCAGGTGAACGTGATGGGCACCCGCAACGTCGTGGAAGCCTGTCTCCGCAACGGGGTCAGGCGGCTGGTCTACACCGCCTCCATCCACGCCCTGGTCGAGCCCCCCCACGGCACCATGATCGACGAGCACTTCCCGTTCGACCCCAGCCGGATCGCCACCGACTATGGCCGGAGCAAGGCCCAGGCCGCCCTGGAGGTCCGGGACGGGGTGGAGCGCGGCCTGGATGCCGTGATTGCCTGCCCCACCGGGATTGTCGGTCCCTACGACTTCCAGCCCTCGGAGATGGGGCGCTTCTTCCTCAGCTTCGCCAACGGGCGACTGCCGGCCTGTGTGGCCGGCGCCTACGACTTTGTGGACGTGCGCGACGTAGCCAGCGGGCTGATCGCGGCCGCCGAACGGGGCCGCCGGGGGCACAACTACATCCTTTCCGGCGAACAGATCACGATCGACCGGATCATGGCCCTCCTGGCCAAGGCCACCGGGGTGCCCGCCCCTCGCCTGCGGGTGCCGACGGCGCTGGCCACGGCGATTGCCTCTTTCACCTGTTCCTATGCCCGCATGAAGGGGACCCGGCCCCTGCTCACCCAGGAGTCGGTGAGCATCCTGGCCAGCAACTCCTGCATCAGCCACGACAAGGCCACCCGCGAACTGGGCTACCAGCCGCGCCCGATTGCCGAGAGCCTCGCCGACACCGTCCGCTGGTTCGAGGAAGCGGGCATGCTCTGCCCGATCCGGCCGCGTGGCGGCCGGTTGGCGGCCTGGCTGCGGGGGATGGGGCGGGCCCGGGTTGACCTGGAGCGGATCTCCTGATAGAATAATGGGTAGACGCGTCCGGAGGATCGCCCGAGGAGGAGTGCGGTGAACTTGATGACTATGATCGTGCTGCTCAGCCCATGCTTCCTGGTCACCATGCTGATGCTCTTCGTCGTGGCGATGCGCTACATCACCTACCGGGAGCGCATCGGCCTGGCCCAGCTTGGCGTCCTGGTGCCCCAGGAGTCCATGTGGGAGCGATTGGGACAACGCACTCCGCGGGGCATCCTGTGGGCCGGCATCATCACCGCCTCGTGTGGGCTGGCCATCCTCCTGGGGCTCATGACCATTCCGATCGGCCCATGGTTGCTGGGTGGGTTGATCCCCCTCTTTGTCGGTCTGGGGATGGTCTTTATCTACTTCATCGGGGCACCGGCGCGCAAGCGGAACAAGGAGGAGCGTGAGCCCCCGCCACTCGAAGAGACGGCGCGCGCGGAGCAGCGGGAATGACGGGCGGAATTGCCCATGAAAGAACCCGACCCACACTTGCTGGAGCGTTGCCGGCAAGGGGATACCGAGGCTTTTGCCCGCCTGGTGGTCGAGCAGCAGGATTACGTCTATACCCTGGCCCGGCGGGTGCTGCGCGATCCAGAGGAGGCCGCTGACCTCACCCAGGAGGTGTTTCTGCGGGTCTGGCAGGGGTTGCCCTCCTTCCGGGGGGAATCCCGTTTCGCCACCTGGCTCTACCGCATCGTTGCCAACTGCTGCCTGAACCGGCTGCGCGGGCTGAAGCGGGAGCGGACCACGGTGAGCCTGGACGAGCAGGCGCTGGGAAATCTGCCGGCCCATGGAACCGACCCTCACGCGGAGGCCTGGCAGCGGGAGCGGCAGGCGCTTCTCTGGAACGCGGTGGAGCAACTGCCGGCCGGCTACCGGCTCGTGGTGGCTCTATTCTATCAGCAGGGATTGTCCTGCGCCGAGATCGCCGAAGCGATGGGAGTGCCGGTTGGCACGGTCAAGACCCATCTGCATCGGGCTCGTTTGAACCTGGCCAAGGTCCTGCCGCAAGGAGGCGAACATGCAGTGTGAAGAGGCCCGCCGCAGGATCCTAGAAGTGACACTGGACGGGGTGCCGATTCCCCAGGAGAGACCTCTCGGGCAGCACCTGCTGCACTGCGCGGAGTGCCAGGCCCTCCTGGTACGGCTCGGCCAGGTGGATTCCGCCCTGCGGGCGATGCCGTTGGAGGCCGCCCCGGCGGGGATCTCTCGACGCATCATGCAGGAGGTCAAGGCCTCCGCAGAGAAGCCGTTCCTGCCCTGGAACGTCTGGCTGCCTGCGTTCAGCCTGCTGGTGGGGCTGGCGGTGGTCTATCTGACGCTGCTGTGGCAGCGTGCAGTGGACATCACCCCGGCAGTGACTTCCTGGCCGGCCCAGATTGAGGTGTGGGTGGGGGGCCATCAGGAGATCTTCGGCACGGTAGGGCTCTCGATCGCCCTGGGCTTGCTCTTCTCTTTCGTGGGCATCGGCCTGGGGTTGTACGTGGGCCGGGTGCGCGCTGCGGCCGGCCGGTAGGCTCGCTGCGTTGGCACGTCTGCACGTTTGCGCGTTGGCGCGTTGCAGGGTCCACGTTTGCCCGGGGGAAGGGTGGCTACAGCACCACGGCGACTGGAGATCGCCCCTCGATGGCGTTCGGCCGGCCGTGCCCCTCGGGAACTCTTTCCATCGCTGCCCCCACAAAAGCCGCCTGCCCACCTGGTGCCTGCCCCTCACGGTAGCGTATGCCTGTCCGCCCGGGTGGTTGCGGACCGCGGCCGGCTGTAGTAGAATGGGGGCACCGCGAGGCCGGACGAGCGTCCGAGTCCCTTGGTGCAGATGGATGGCCGCGTCAGGGGAAGACCATCCCGGAAGTAGGAGGTGGTTCGATGCACAAACGAAGTAGAGTGTGGGTGGCTGTACTGGCCACGTTGTTCCTGGGCCTGTTGGCGGCCTGCGCACCTGCCCGACCTTCACCGACGCCCCAGATCGTCATCGTCACGGTGACTCCGCAGCCCACCGCGGTCCCGACACCGCCGCCCTCCTCGACGCCCGTCCCGGTCGTGACTACCGCGGTTCCGACGCCCCTGCCGTCCCCGACCCCTTCCCCCAAGCCCACGGAGGTACCCTCCGAGGGTCCGGGCACGGTCGTGCCGCCTACACCGGTGCCGCCTACGCCGGAGCCGTCTGTTTCCCCTGTCATCTGCGACACGGTCCCGATCCGCGGCTTTGGCAAGGTCTGGGCCGAGCACCCCGAGGTCCCCCAGGGGCTGGGCTGCCCGGCAGACTACTACTACTGTGCCGGGGGCACCTGCAGCGGGGAGCAGCCGATGGTCTCGGCGGTGGAGCGGTTCGAGCATGGCACGATGATCTGGGTCAACCGCCCGACCTGGGAAGGAAGCCGCTGGGTATACGTTCTGTTCGACGATGGTACCTACCAGCGGTTCCCCGACGCCTTCGTCGAGGGAGTCGACCCGGAGAGCGATCCCACGATCGTTCCGCCGGCCGGCCTCTACCAGCCGACCCGCGGCTTCGGCAAGGTCTGGCGCGAGGGGACCGGGGCCCAGGTACGGGAGCGGCTCGGCTGGGCCATCGAGCCGGAGCAGGGTGGGGATGGAGCCTGGCAGGACTTCTGGCGGGGCTCGATGTACTGGATCGGCCCGCTGGACCGCATCTACGTGATCTACGAATATGACGTGGACTATGACCCGGTGCACAACTACCAGGAATTCAAGGACACCTTCTGATGAACAGTCCGACTGAACTGCGCGCCCGCATTGCACCCGGACAGAGGCTGGTACAGAGGCTCCCGGTGCTACACTACGGTCCCGTCCCGCGGGTCGACCTGTCGCGTTGGGATTTCCGCGTCTTCGGGCTGGTCGAGGAAGAGCTCCGCTGGAGTTACCCGGAGTTCCGCGCCCTGTCGTCCCGGTGGCTCACCTGCGACATCCACTGCGTGACCACCTGGAGCATGCTGGATACCGTCTGGGAGGGGGTCCCTACCCGCGAGGCGATGGGGCGCGTCCGTCTGAAACCGGAAGCCTGCTACGTTCTCGTCCACGCCGAGCACGGCTTCACCACCAACCTGCCCCTGGACGTCTTTCTGGCCGAGGACAACCTCTTCGCCTGGGGCTACGCTGGTATGGAACTGGCCCCCGAGCACGGCTGGCCCCTGCGGCTGGTCGTCCCCTCGCGCTACTTCTGGAAGAGCGCCAAGTGGGTCCGTGGCCTGGAGTTCCTGGATCACGACGTCCCGGGCTTCTGGGAGCGGGCCGGGTATCACAACGAGGGCGATCCCTGGAAAGAAGAACGGTACGGGTGAGGGTGGATCTCAGGAACGTTCCAACGTTCGAACGTTCAGAAAGGAGATGATGATGAGCGAGCAGAAACCGTTGCAGGTTGGTGACCGGGCCCCCGATTTCACCTTGCGCGGCAGCCTGGGGAGCAAGGTGACGCTGGCCAGCCTCTACCAGCGATTGCATCAGGTGCCAGAACCGAACAGCAGCGGCGTGGTGGAGGTTGTACCGGATGAGCGTGATCGCTTCGTCAAGCAAAGTTGGTCGTGACAAAGATACAGCCTTCGTCCAGCAACTGCTCGTTGGCCCGTTGGGCCGCGTCCTGAATAGGCTTTCCCCTCCCCCACCGAGCGGGGAGAGGGGAGAGAGAACTGGTGTAGGGAAGTTTACTTCAACTTCTCCTGCCCTGCAAACTCCCGGTACGGCGACAGGTACCTCAGGACCATGGAGTCCTCTTCCTCGAGATTGTCCTGGACCATGCGGGCCAGCAGTTCGCCCAGGCCGGGGCCGAGCATGAAGCCCTGGCCACACATCCCCACCGCCAGCAGGAACCCCTCCACCTCCCGTGACCAGCCCACCAGGGGAAACCCGTCCGGCGTCATCGGATAGAGGCCGCGCCAGGTGCGCCGCACGCGGATGTTCCGGAGGCGCGGCATCAGGTCGACCATCCGCCGCGCCACCATGGGCAGGAAGACGCTCGTCTCCCGGCAGTCCAGGCCCCAGATGCTCGGGCTGGGGGTGATGCAGAAGATGATCTGGCCGGTGTAGTGCTGGTAGAAGTAGTAGTTGGCCGAGCCGGGCGCCGGCCGGATGTCCACCACCATCGGGTTGAGGAAGCGGGCCACCGGCTCGGTGACCGCGCCCTCGTGCGAATCGGGCCGCACCGGCACGTCCAGGCCGGCCAACCTGGCCACCGGGTCCGCCCAGGGCCCCGCGGCGTTGATGACCGCCTCGGCCCCGTATTCACCCCGGTCCGTCAGCACCCCGCAGGCGTGCCCGCCGCGGATGGCCAAGCCGGTCACCTGTTCGCCAAACCGGAACTCCACTCCCCGCTCCCTGGCGTGCCGGTAAAAGGCGTGGATGGTCAGCAGCGGCGAGGCGTGGCCGTCGCCCGGGGAGTAGGTGCCGCCGATCAGGTCCCGGCGATTGAGGTCGGGGATCACCCCCAGCAGTGCCTCACGGTCCAGCCAGTCGATGTTCAGCCCGAGCGATTTCTGGGTGACCAGGAGGTCCTTGAGAATCTTTTCCTCGCGTTCGCGGTAGGCGACGAAGGCATAGCCACCCTGATACCACTCGATCTCGTCCCCGTAGCGCTCCTTCCAGGTGGAGACGATTTCGATGCTGCGCAGGCAGATGCGGATCTTGGCCGGATCGGAGTGGGTGGCGCGGATGCCGCCGATGGCCATCTTGTTCGAGCCCTGCCCCACGCTGGAGAAGCGGTCGATGACCAGGGTGCGCAGGCCGGCCCCGGCCAGACTAAAGGCCGCCGGTGTCCCCACGCTCCCCGCGCCAATGACGATGACGTCGTAGGACTTGGCTATGTCACACCTCCTCCTCGGCGCCGGCAAAGATGCCTAGCGGCACCTCCATGAAAAGAGGCCGCTTCGGTTGATCTACGATCTCGGCAGCGGGGACCCCCTCCTCGCGGAAGAGGCGGTGGATCAGCAGGGTACAGGTCTTGGCCCCGCAGGCCCCCATGCAGGCCCGCGTCACGGTTTTGATCTCGCTGATGTCGCGGGCACCCTGCCGGATGAGGGCGCGGATCTCGCCGGCCGTCACCCGCTCGCAACGGCAGATCACCGTGTCGTCGGTCGTCCGCTGCACGTAGCGGGCCAGCGGCTGGCCCACCCGCTCCTCCTGGACGCGGATACCGGCGATCCGCCTGGCGTACTCCCGCGGCACCCTGACCTTGACCGCGATAGTGCGGTCGTTGGCCTTGATCGCCCGGACGCCGGTCACCTCGACCTCGCCCAGGACGGTGCCCGCCGTGTCCTCTACGGTCACCAAGTCGCCCACCTCGATGCTCTCCTGCAGGAATTCGTAGGGCAACGTGACCGTGGGGTACTCCGGATCCTGGCGGTAGTCCACCAGGGTGATCGCCAGGCCCGGGCAGACGATGACGCAGCGCTCGCAGCCCGTGCAGCCCTTCTCCGGGTCCTCCACGCAGAAAACCGGGGTGTGGCGGATGTCGCCCTCGATGCGGATGAGGCCGCGCTTGCAGACTGCCGAACAGGGGTCGCAGGGGATCTCCTGCACGCAGTGAAAGATGGGAAAGACGCCCCTCTCGGCCTCGGGGCGCTTCTCCTCTTCCACCTGGCCGGGCCTGGACTTCAGGATCTCGGCGGTGCGGTACCACTCGGCCGAGATCTCTCCCACGTCGCAGCCCAGGGCGCGGGCCACTTCCAGGCCCTTGATCTTGCCGGAGAAGATGGCTGCCGAGGCTTCGGCGATCTCTTCGGCGTCGCCGGCGGCAAAGACCGGCATGCTGTACTCCTGTGCCTTCAGGTAGAACTCGTTGACCGGGTCCAGCCCCACGGCGATGAGCACGGTGTCGCACTCGAAAGAGCGCTCGGTGCCGGGGATCGGCTGGAAGCACTCGTCTACCTGGGCGATGGTCGCCGACTCGACCGTCTCTTCCCCGTTGGCGCTGACGATGGTGTGCGAGGTGTAGATGAGCACGCCGAAGCGGGCCAGTTTGTCCCGGTGGACCTTGTAGCCACCGCACTCGGGCAATGCCTCGACCAGGCCGACCACCTCGATCCCGGCCTGCAGAGCGTGGTAGCCCGCGATCAGTCCCACGTTGCCCCCGCCGACGATGAAGAGCCGCCGTGCCGACCGGACCAGGTCGCGGTTGACCAGCGTCTGGAACGCCCCGGCGCCGTAGACGCCCGGCAGGGTGTTGCCGCGGAAGGCCAGCGACTTTTCCCGTGCGCCGGCCGCCACCAACAGGATCTGCGGCTTGACCAGGACGTAGCGCGACCCCTGGCGCAGGATGCCCACCTTCTGGTCGCTGAAGACGGCCAGGGCGGTGCTCTGCAGCCAGAGATGCACGCTGCTGTGTTTGCGCACCTCTTCTTCCAACTGGGTGGCGATGTCGATGCCGCGCGTGCCGGCGTAGACGGCGGCCACCGAGCCGAAGAAGCGGTGGGTCTGAAGCACCAGTTTTCCGCCCAGGCGGTGCTTGTCGTCCACCAGCAGCGTCTGGATGCCCCGCTGGCCCAGCTCGATGGCG
>Ga0315296_10001849_pt1 | contig 18309 bp, 23 predicted proteins | sample YL17G14_18_MG_FD_203921 | JGI IMG/M metagenome (GOLD analysis project Ga0315296, IMG submission 203921) | Sediment microbial communities from Yellowstone Lake, YNP, Wyoming, USA - YL17G14_18 | ecosystem: Environmental > Aquatic > Freshwater > Lake > Sediment | place: USA: Wyoming | collected... | reverse complement strand
ATAGGCGAAGCGCAAATAAAAGTGTTCTTCAACAGAATCAGCGTGACTTTGAGTGCAAAGTTCAATCTATGCAGAGGGAGGGGGTAGGCATCACAGGGACGCTTTCTTTTCGAAACATCGCCTCCACCAGACACCCACGTTCATGGACGATCTAGCAGCCTACGAAGGAATCGTCAAAGGTGGAATGTGTATTCTGGATTCAGATTAGGGGTTCATAAGAATGTTAACGTTTTATTTAAGTATCGTTCAGCGGCCTTCTTTGCGCGCTAAATGAGAAACAGCGGAAAAGTCCATGTTTTTGTAACAAAATACTGTAACAAAACTGTAACAAGTCGGTTTTTCCAGTAATTCCTAAAAGTCAACAGACGTAACATGCTATTTTGTGAATTTCTTCCGAATTGTGACTGTGACCAGTTCTTTGCGAATTGAGGCTCTTTTCAAGGACAAAGCATGAATAATTCCTTGAATTACGTCTAAGTATAGTCTCACGATTCTTTCGAAAAGTGTTTTTTCAAGTTCACCGCAAAAGAACGGCTATCCGGAGGCTCAGACCTGAGCAAAGGACACGAAGAAACCAAGGGAGTTCATACTTGGCTAACAAAAGACCAGTAGCGCGCATGCCTGTTCCTAAATTCGTTTGCGAGGTGGCTTGTGCTTCTGGTTTTGCTTGGTCTATGGATGGTGATGTGCCTTGGGATACGAGAAGCTACGTTCGGAACGCACGGCCCAACTCCATCGCACTTGAAAAAGGCGAGTTTAGGAACACACATGCGCGCACCCTAGCTGAATATGACTTTTTCTTTTGATTCTTTTTTCAACCCTCTTATGCGGACAGGAAGTTGCAGATATCCTAACTTCTCTCCTTTGGCATCCGTTCCAATCAATGTTACAGTATGTTCGGATTGTCCAATAATGCCTGCCTCTTTCACTGCATGTTCCATGCGTTCAATGAGGTCGGGTACGTATTTTGCCAATCTTTTCTTATCTTCCTGCCTGTTTTTTCTTTCTTTCGCTTTTTTCTCAAAGAATTCCTTGGCAGGGAATCCTTCTCCAGTAACCGTTTCATCAGATCTTACTCTAAACTTGCCGTTGCTTTGAACTTCAACACTATGTCTTACACCAACCCAATTCAACCTTCCAGTGAGTCTTTGAGCGTGAGCCATAACAGTGTAACTCAAGAGGCTGCCAAAATTAGTTGTCAGAAACACATCACTCACGATTAAAGGGAACGCGTAGTACGCTTCGCACACACCACTGTTTGCTATCGCGTCTAGAGCTCTGTGCTGATTCATCCGTTTGTTGTTGTTGACATGGAATGCAGCTGAAGAGTTGTCAACGCCTTCTTTTGCTGCTTTGAACTGAATTATGAAAGGCATAGTGCAGGGATAGAACACGTCGGCTCCAATCACAGATTCCTGCTGTTGAGTAAAACCAATGACTCCGATGCCCACGCTTACCATTCCTTCATGTGTGATGTTAAGTTCTAAGGTCTTCTCATTCACGAGTCGGTGGGGCATTTTCAACCACAATTTCAATAGAACCTTCTAAGTTTATAACTTTAGACAAAAGAAAAAATGAGTTTGTAAAATTCCAACACGATTGCAGATGAGGAACCTAAAAACCATTTGAGAAGAGGTCATCGCGCGCTAAACAGCATATTTTTAAAAGCAGCGAAAAGAAACAGTTGTATGCTCGCATGTGCAATAATGAGAGGAACGGGAATTGAGAATCTATATTACGCACTGTTCTGCAAAAAAGGACAACTCACTTTGTGACACAGGTAAAAAGGTGACACCTGACCAGTTATATTCGGCAACACACGCGCAACGGTTCATGATTGAATGTAGGAAGAAGGGCGCTATGTGGGCCATTTTCTCCGACAAACACGGCGTATGGTTTCCCGAAGAAAGACATGAATGGTATGATAAGGACCCCGATACTGTTTCTGAACAAGAATTTACGCAATTAGTCAAGAACTTCGAAGGAAGACTCGCCGATTTCGATGACATTTGGTTCTATTACAATCCAAGTCGTTTTCATCCATTATACGAAAGGCTCCTAAAAGAAGCCAGAGTAAAAGGCAAAATGACCCTGTTCACTCACAAAAAGCAGATCACATAGAGCGATAGTCATGTCCGAACGATGCAAATGGCTTCACGAACAACTCGAACAGCTGCCGTTCATAAGATATCCATTCAACCTCGACGAGCTGCCTGAAAACGGTATCTATTTCTTTTATGAGCAAGGCGAGTTTTGGGGGCACGGCAGAAGTAAGCCCCGAATAGTCCGAGTAGGCACGAGCAAAGATGGTAACTTCAGAAAGCGCATATCAGAACATTATCTATTTGACGAATCAAAAATGAACTTCGATTCCACCAAGCCTGCACCCCGAGAAAGAAGCATATTCAGAAAAAACATCGGTCGAGCACTACTCAACCAAAGACATGATGATTACTTGAAAATCTGGGAAATGGATTTTACCTCACACAAATCAAGAAGAGAAAACGCCAACCTCCGGGATATAGAGAAAGAAAAGAAGCTGGAAAGCGAAATAACAAAACTGCTGCGAGAAAATTTCTCCTTCAAATCCATTGCACTGAGCGGCCAAGCTCAACGCATGGGTAAAACGGGCCTGGAAGGCGCGCTAATCGGCACTCTTGCACAATGTCCACTCTGTCAGACTTCAAGTAAGTGGCTTGGAAGATACTCACCCAAGATCGAAATTAATAGTGGCAAACTATGGCTGGTACAGCACCTAAAGGCTAATCCAATCCGCGACCACGACAAGACAATAATACTTAATGCGATAAACGTGAGCAAAACTTCACGAGTCGAATAAGCTCAGGATCAACTCTACAGAAACTTTTCTGACTAGCGCGCTGGCTTGTCCCTTTATTATGTGTTGAAGTATGTTGGTGAGACTGCTTTGTCTGCTCTATTGATGTTTTCTGCTGCTTCTCTGTTCAGAACCATGCACAGTAGGCTGTAGAGCGCGTAGGAAGCAACGTTTCTTACGCCTCTGACCTTGTTGACTGCTAGGCTGTACTGCGTCTTCAGGAAGCTGTAGACCGCTTCAATGTGAGGCCTCTTATGATACTCATTCTTCTGGTCTTCTGGCCCGTAGGTTCGAAACTTCTTGTCCACCCTAAGGATGTCTCTTACTCCGCGTTTCTGGTTTGTCGGATACGGAATCACTGCGGCGTTAACAGCCCTTCTGAGTTTGCCATCACTGTATTGGCTGTCAGCTATCACGCTTCTCAATGTGGCTGCAGACCGCTTGAGAATCTGCTTGGTCTTCTCCAGCATGTTCAACGAGTGTTTCTTCTCGTTCTGGTTGGCAGAAGCAAAAACGCAAGTCAAAGGAAGCATGGTCTGAGAATCGATGGCTAAATGAAGCTTGTAGCCGAGTCCGAATGTTCTGCCTGCTCTTCCGACTCTGGCTTCCTCGTCGGAATAGCCTTTCTTGTTGTCTAGTGGATGGCGCGTGCTCCAGGCCTTTATGAACGAAGCATCCAATACGACATCAACGTCTTTTGCATCGTTCCGTTTCAATAGTTTAACAACTTTCTCCTCTATTATTCTGGTGAGGTTGTCTTCTCCGACTTTTCGGATGAACCTGCTGAGAACGCTTCTCGGATACGCTGCTTCGCATGTTTTGATGAGGCACAGTTTTCTGAGCCGCTGGTCTGTGTCGAGTAGTCTTGTCATTTCTCTTAGGCTGCGGACGCCTTTCATGCGCATGACGATGAAAGATCTGAAAAGTCCTAATGGGTTTCTGGGAGGCCTCCCGGGTCCAACCGTGTGGAAGCATCTGAGTAACGCTGCTTTAGCAAAACTTAAGTCTACGTTTCGGTAGAGGGTTTCAAGGGTCTCGTGTTTATCTTGTCCCGCTGGGATTCACCTCCTAAGCTTGGACGTAAGCCATAAAATACGAGACCCCAACTGCATTAATTAATTTAGGGACAAGCCAGCGCGCTGAGAAGAAACATGAGAATGCAAGCATCGGTGCTGTCGACTTCGTAAGAGAACTGGACGGCGCGAGGCATGAACTAGCAGAGCTTGCCAGATCTCTTTCTCAAGTAAAGCTGGTCTGGAGCGTCTTAACGATGCTTGCTTCTCCTCTTCTGCCCTCACTAGCATTTCCCTACAACATGGCTTTACCTGTCGCAAGTCTCTCAGCACGAGAAGCAGTTACCAAGATCATCGAATTGTCAAACAGAAAGAAGTATTGTTGGACATTTCTCATCGACAGACTTCAGCGAACCGCTAGTTCCTCGATCGATCGCGTCAGGACACGATGATCAATGAGCGCGCGCGTTATTGTAAGGTCTTCACTCTCTTGCTTATGAACCACATGAAACCATCAACTGTCGTCAGGTCAGTATCGAGCTCTGCACTAAGCTGGGTTAACTCATCATTGATGGTCCGATACTTCTTTCCAGCATCAAAAGTCGGTTTTGGTGTCCTTCTTATGATCTCCAGAGTGTCCTCGGTCCTGCTGTTCCAAACGCCGTACTTGTCAGGATTGAAAGTGTGTAACAGTGCGGTGAGGATGTTTCTCCCTATCCCTTGGCAATAGTATGCTCCTTGCAAGCCCTGTCGAACCCGCACCTCAACTTCGACAGACTCATCCTGAACAAAAGTCAGCAACTTCCATAATCTTTCAAGATCCGAAAGCGCCTTCAAGCCACTCCTGTAGAGTGTCGTCCATGATAGGTTGTTCTTGAAATAGAGAAACTGTCGGAAATTTTCGCCCAACTTCTCCCAGTCAACCAGCTTATCTTGGCTGAACCTTTCCTTGAATTCCGCATACACTTTTCTCCTACCGGCGATCCATAAAGGCACGTTGTCAAGAATAATTCCCTCTCCACAGTTGAAATCGTGCAGCCGCAAGAACTCCGCGAATAGAGTATGCACATTGATCTGGTCGCGGGTAAGGGACACTGGCTCAATCTCTGTTTCCTTCTTTTGAGGATGTGGACTTATGACGTATTTCGGCCATAGGTGCGACCCACACGATGGACAGAAAACGCTTTTCGAATATTCCTCAATGGAGAAGACCTTGTCGCATTTCCTGCATTCATATTCCGGTCCAGGCATAATCTCCTGTCGCCTACGATCTATTATAGTCACTATTTTCATTTAAAACTCGCGCGCGCGTCAGCAACTTTAACTTTGGTTCGTGCGTCTCAACTGATTTTGTGTCTTATTGTGAGTCAATCCGCACCCCTCAAATCCCTTCAAGCCTTAGGTTTACGAAACCCCAAATCTATTGATGTTTCAAACCATGGTGGGCCAGTTGATGAAGCTGGCGTATAAATTGAAACCTGGGTATAACTTTATTCCTTCCTCAAGGATCATTGATACAACTCCGACTGCTCCTGAACCTAGACCTGCTGATCCCAAAGCCTGGAACACTTCCTCTATAACTGTGGAATCTGCTCCATAAGAAGCAAGTATAAGCATGGTTCCGAATGTTAGAAATTTCACTTCCGAGATCCATCCCAATTTTGTCTTGAGCATTTTGAAGGATTTATGAAGCTTTATGATATTACTCTTCATTTCTTTTTCAAACATGCTATCTATGAATTTATGCATAACGTCTTGAAGCTCCTTGTTCATGAACTCGCTAGCGTTATCTAGGATTGAGTAGTTGATCGACTGATTGGCTCCCATATCCGCTAGATCCATTTTTGCATTTATTGCCTCGTCTATCTCCTTCTTCATGCAGCTTACATGGACTTTCTCAAACAAATCTCTAATTCTCTTGCATTCCTTTCTAATCTTCAAGACTACGTCTGCCACCTGCTCATCTGATAGATCAGATGGCACAAGTCCTAATGGATTGAGAGGAGTAAACCCGAGGAGCTCATTCATCGAGCGTATTTTTTGACCAAGGAGGTATCTAATGGATTCTTGAGCAGAAAACGCCTTGAACGCTTCGCTTAGGCTTGCGTCCTTTCTCAGCTCTCTTTCTATCTTGTAGAAAGCCTTACCATACCATGGCAGAATTGACGAATTGTGACTTGGAACATACGCGTAGTCATACGAAGAGAAAAGCTTGGTGCCTATAAGGTCTGCATTGCACTGCCCTCCACCTATACCATCCTCTCTGCTCATTCTACTTGAACCCTCATCCCAAAATTCATTCTTGGCCAATTCGGAGTATGCTCTCCCACCTCTCTTGTCAAGTTGGTAACCCAGCGACATTCCTTCCTCTCGGGAAAACGGAAGGTTGAAACTTTTGACTGCCTCTTCTTTGTAGAACTCTCTTAGCTTATTGAAGATCACAACTGGATTCTCTTCGTTAAGAGCACGAGCAAGAAGCGAGTAAGTCGTCATTCCTCCTATCGCAAAATTAGTCGCCCAAATGTCTATTGGTTTTTTCTTCCAAGAAGCTGCTAATTCAAAACCGCTGTCCAAGAGGTAGTCTATCTGGTCGGTGATAGTCTTGGCTTCATTACTGATTTTTATGCCCAAGGAGTCCTTTGCAAGTTTAGGATACGTTCGATAGAAAAAATACCCAGTGGCGGGATGAAGGATTAACTTCTCGTGAAGGATCGTATTGATTATGAGAACGCTTTTGCTTGCAGTCGGTGATGCTGGGAGAAAAGGCTCACAGATTGTCTTCAATTCTCATCACCTCAAAGAACTTTACAATAGCTGAAACATAAGAATTCTCTTCTTGGATCTAGTAACCAGGAGAAATCACAGTTCAAGAACGGTCTCAAGAACATAATTGTAACAAATTGAAACGCGCGCTTTGACGGAAAGACCAAAGCCTGCGGATTATTATTAGATCAAAACTGAGACTGAATATCATCATAACCCATCCACCGTAATAGATGGATTGATAGGCTAGATTCGAGCAAACCTCCTTCCAAAAGGCAAGAGGAATTACAACCAAACATCCAATACAAAGTAAGAAGGCTAACATGAAGATCCCAATTACAGCGATCACATGAATTGACAAGTGCTCTCGTTGATATTGTGTTTCCCACTGAAGAGGCGATTCATGTGGAAACAGCTTTCGGATTCTGTTTGCCTCAATTTCCTCTCTGATATACTTTCCCTTCAACAATACCGAATATATTTCGGATAAACCAATGAGGCCGAGATACGAGGTCAGTGGGGGAATCAGTAGAAGCGAGAATACACCAACAACTCCAACAATCCCGACAAGTGTCGCAGTCCCGCCAAACAAGATAGCTTGAAGATAAAGAACATTTCTTACCTGAGCTGTCATCTCCATGTTCAGCTTGTTGTATTCAGCAAGCAGAGCTGTAAGAAACAGTCTCTTAGATTCGATTCCTTCGATGGTTTCTGTCGAAGATTTGCCTGGTCGATCTCTACCAGCTTGAACACTAGATTCCTTCTTCACGGGTCTTGGAGTTTCCTTGATGGAGTAGAACAACATTAGTAGAAAAAAAATGACTAGGAAAACAACACCTGAGACGCCTATTAGTATTATGATCTCATTGCTTACCATTTCTGGTCACGTTCTATAGGAAAACCAAGGGAATATAAGTTTGCAGCTGACTTATCAACCATCCTCGCCTCTCAAAGGGTTTGCATAGAAATGCTAATGTTTATTCAAGATTCTGCGTCAGAGAAGCCCAAATCAAGCTCCTTTTTCGCGCCCTACTGAGAGGATTCTTCTGAGTGCAGCTGACGCCAGATGTCAAGTAGCTTCCTACGCAAAAACACACTCTCAACAGCGAAGAATGGGCCAAAATTCTTTGGGCATTGCCCTCGCCTTCTGCATTTGCTTCTTTACTCATTTCAACACCCCATATTTGCACAAAAAAAGGGGGAATTGACTTAACTTTTGCCTTTGACGAGCTCGCGAAGAGAAAAGCCAATTTCGCTTCTGGTTCTTAACGAGAAACGCTGCGGGCTCGTGTCTGGTTCTCCAAGTGCCGGAGCCTCTTTTTCCCCATATATTTGATCAGCTATTCTACATGACATATAATACTCGAGGGGATTCTCCGCAATGTACTGTTCCTGCTGTTCCATCATGCGAGCTAACTCAAAACAGTCCAAAGAACCATCAAGCATTCGCACAATTCCCATGAGATGTTCTTTGTTCTCAGAATAGTCGATCGCGCTATCGATTTCGTAATAGTCTATCCCATACTTGTCGCAGAGTTTTTCAAGATGTCTTCGTTCAAGCGGAGTCATGTGGCTGTAAAGGCGCCGTCGTTCTATACGGTTGATGTTTTTCACCCCGAACAGAAAAAAAGGGATTAATGAGCAACCTGCTTTGCCAATGAAAATCTCGGTTCTGGCTTCACGCCTGACAATAGGTTGTTTATGAACTCCATGATTGTTTCTCTTGTTTTCGCCTGTTTCTCAGCTGGATAGCAGTCAAAATGTATTTTGCTGCTGTGATTGCTGTCTGTGTATTCTTTCTCTTCTACGTCAAAGCTCCAAGAGTCGCCGTGTTTCACATGCCTTCCGAAGTACGCGTGCTTGGCATAGAACCTAATGTGAAATTCGTCTGTATCGACCTCTTCCATGCGCGTTTCAAAAGTCTTAATCACGATTCTTCCATGGACTTTAGGATCGCTGATAGCGTCGCAGGCCAGTTGGTATGCATAGTTCTGAAGTGCGGTTTCAAATTGTTTGAAACTGTATTCGCTTCTTATCGTTGGCATATTGCACCCCGAATATAGAAAAAAGGAGATTATTTGGTTTTTAAGCAGTTTTGCAGATAATTCTCGCATTGTTCGCGTGTCATTGCTTGCAACTGTTCAATGTACTGCTCGAACGTTAGTCCGTTGTGCGTCTTGCCGTTTTCTATGATGTGTTGCATCGATATGCTTTCAAATTCTATCAGCTCATCGCCAAACCGTTTTAGTGTCCAAGCTTCCCAGCCTCCTCCAACGGTCTGATTGACGAAGACGAGGTCCTTGTAGATGAGCGTCTGTCTGTATGCATCGTAAGTCATGAAGGCTTTCTTGAGCTCTGCGAGGTTGTCAACAAAGAAGAAACTTGGTTCCTCTGCGTCAACCATAGGGTCTCCCTGTTTGGCGAAGTGGCTCCAGAATCGTTTGGTGTAGGTGTTGGTTTGCATCTTTTCCAATATCTTCTGCGCGAAGGTCCAGTGTTCCGGATTGAAATCGTGGCCATCGCATCCGAGGTCGTTCTCTTTTGCTTCATCACATATTCCTGGCATGTGGCGGCACACTGTTTCAATTTCCTTGAGATTTTTCTTGTGGATGGCTATGTTCGTCAGTGAGCAGTCATGTGGGTCGTCTAATGCTGCAAGGGTCTCCAGATATTCCGCTTTGAGCTTCTTCTCCATTTTCAATAATTCATCATGCTTCAATTTTGCACCCCATGGGCACACACCCTTGGCCGTAGCGGGAACCGTCGACGGAAATCTGCGATCAAAGATGCACACCCCGAACAGAAAAAAGGAGGGTTATTCAATCACAGGGAAAGGCCACGTCATACATGTCGAGCCGATTGTAGATCCTATAGAATTCGGAGAGCAGCTCATCTTGATTAGCGTTAAAGTTGAAGTCCCATGACCTAACCATACGAAGCAACCGGCGAAGAGTTCTTATCTGTTTCCCATAGATTTTGTACGCCCATTTCGCCCGGTCAAAAATGAACTGCAACGTATTCTGTCCCGGTACATCTGTGTTGCCATGTTCTCTGTAGTATTGAAGCTGCTCCCAGTAATTGCCAATATGATAGTCTCGTTCTTTCGGAGCATTGCGATATCGTCTTTCCAAGTATTGATTGTTTTCGAGGCAGCACCACCAGAATGAATGATTTCCCATGTAGCGTTCTACGTCAAGCTGGAGCTCCATTTGATGGATCCAACAGTGTGGCAAATGCTCGATGAATTTTACTTCTTGTCGCAGTCGAATGATTGTGCTCATCAAGTAATCTTGCGTGTTCGGGATCCACACTCGCATTTTGAGGCGTTCCATAAGTCTTTGAAGGTTCTTTGATGGTGGCCGTAGCTTCGGTTCTGTCGGCGGATGAAGTCGCTCCTGGAGGATCCTCGGTCTCTGGGCTAATTCTAAAAGACGTTCTACCATTGCACACCCCGTAGAAAAAAAGGGAGAAATTATGACTGTTTCTTCTTGGCTCTGAGAAGCTGTGCGAGAGAGAACGCTGGAATCTCTCGTGGTGTGATGACCTCTGGTTTCGCGTTGACAGGCTGCTTTACTGCCTTGGCTAAGTCTTTCAATGAGAACTTGAATGGCGGTATCGGCTTGTAATAGAATTGTGATATGTCAGGAGGTTCCCACTGATTGCCCAGGTCCCATAGTTTGCTTCCTACACCAGAATATTCCTGAGCAATCATCAATGTGTCTCCGCAGATTATGGTGTACGGATGGTTGCTGAACATGGCCATATTAACTAAGCATGCCCGATAAAGCGAAGGGTCTATCTCGATTCCGAACAACGCAAGAGGCGCCTTGGGCTCTTGCCAAGTGGCTCCCAGCAGAAATCGACCAGTGCCAACACATGGTTCTCGCTTAGCGTCGCAATTCGACGTTAAGTATCGAGCACTGTTTGTGGCTTAACAGCGTACTTTTCCCATACTGGTTCAATTTCAAAAGTACGTCGCAAGCGTTGTTGTTCCAACAGAAGATTGCGGTCCAGTCTATGGTCGTATGCCATGGATTCAATGCTTAACCAAGCCTCTGTCATTGCATCTGGTCGTGGATGTTGCTTCTTTTCGCCAATCCCAACGGTCTTGACCATGAAATTGACTATCTGCATCGGCGTCAAAACTTGTGCTAATCTGTTCCCTTTGCCGCACAAATCCTGTTCAATGAAGAGATCTCCGAGATAGTCTCCAGGTTGCTCCTTTGCCTCTCTGATGTACGTTTCTATCAGGCCTCTGCCCGAGCCACACGCAGGATCAAAGTGTTCCTTGAGTTGTTGGAATTGGGGATAGCGTGGTTTGCTTATCGGTCCTTTCCATTTCACGTCTGGAAGGCTGTACTGCCACGGATTTGTCATTAGTCCCAGATGGTCGGCTATGAGCTCTATTGTGATGTTCCAACATTCCTTTTGAAAATGGTGGACTTTCATCTCAACTTCGTTCATCAGCTCGACCAAGGCTCTTTTCGGGCCCTTGTACGGCGGTATTGGTCGCATTTCCTTCAGTGAAAAGTGTGGCTGTGTCTTGTCACGTAGATGTTCTTGAGATGCTTCAGTTTTCATTTTACACCCCGAGATAGAAAAAAGAGGATTAGTCGATGTATGTTCTGACATCGACTTTGATGTTCTTGAAGACCAGCTTTTCTCTGAGGAACTTGCAGACTTCTTCTTGGAACAGCATTGCTTGTGTGCCTTGCATCGGTGGAGTCCACCACCATCCATGGTCACCGGTCTTATATAGCCGCCCGAACCAGCCTCGCCAGAAATCATTGTCTCCTTTCTTTCCTTCTTCAGAAGTCTTGCGCAGTAGGTCTATGATTTCTCTGTGGTCGTTCCATCTGAGCACGAGATTAGCTGTTCCACATGGGAACCAGCCGCGTTCTTTGCCTTCTCCGTATTTATCGAAGATTCCGTCTCCGAAGACTCGTGCTTCTTGAACGATTTGCTTCAGATACTCCTCCAGCGGTATGTCTTGAACTTTCATGTGCTCCGTCGTTGTGCAGCCCATTATGCCTTTGCCTTCATCTATGTTGAAGACTGTTGGATTTCCTGGTGTTCCTTCTCCTGGAAATTCTTTCACGTTTGGTTTTTCTGCCATTGGGTACACCCCGACCGAAAGAAAAAGGGAGATTAAACATTGCCTCTTCGGGTTGATCGTAACGTCGGGTCTCGGTGGCGATCTGCTTGCTTTTCATGAAGCTCTGCAGCGGAAACAGCATTGTTTCGACTTCTTCGACGACTCTCTTTGCGTCGGTCATCCACCCTGGAATGTCGTCTAAGACTCTGTGTCCAAACTCGTTCTTCTTGAAGAATGCTTTCAGGTCCTCAACAGTCGGATATTCAGTTACCCATCCTTGCTTGCTGTAATGAGCTATGCTTCCACAGTGACCCGACAGAAAATTGTAGAAGTAGTCTGACAAGATGCATTCTCCGACAGCTGGCATACGAAGCATGCTGCCGATCGGAATGTATCTTGGCTTTTTCCCGTTGTAAAGTGTTCCCGCCTCCATTATGCGTCTCAGGTTTCTGAGGATAGGCTTCGAATTCCAAATGCTGTTTCCGTCAAACATTATGGCTGCTTTCAAGTCGTTGTCTTCAATGGTCTTCTGAATTATCAGTCGTGCCTTGGCTTCTGGAAGTGACTCGAGATCTGGAATGGCTTTCACTAATGCTTCCGCTTTCTCAATGTCTGCCTTGCTGCCTAAGATCCTGATTTGGGAATGATGTCTGAACATTGCTGGTCCGCCGACTAAGGTCTTCTCAGCTCGCAATTTTTCACCCCAAGAGAAAAAGGAGAAGGGAGATTCAACGCGCGCGTTGTTGCCAATTTCTTCTACGTTCTTCTTGTTGTTTGGCTTTTACGTAGCTTCGAAACGGATAGAGCAGCCGTTCAACGTCTTCCACGGTCCTTAGAGCATCTGACTTCCATTCTGGAATGTACTCGGAAACAGGTTTTCCAAACTCATTCTTCATGAAGAAACGTTTGAGATCCGCTAACGTTGGATAGATGCCTATCCAGCCAGCTCTGCTGTAGTGTGGCTTGCTGCCACAACACAAGATTAAGAAATTGTAGAAATACTCAGAGAGTATCGGTTTGAAATCCTTTGGCACGGCAGGCAAGCATATACCCGGTTTGACACGTAGCCACTTGACCTGTTTGTTCCCATTCCCGTAGAGTCGACCCCGAGCTATTATTCGGTTGAGGTTCAGCGTGACCCTCCTTCTGCTCCATATAACGTTGCCTTTGTAGAGGATGGAAGCGTAGAGAATCTTGTCGTCGATCACGTCTTGGACCAACAGTCTGACTTGTACATCGTTCAGATTCTCAAGCCGCTTCACAGGTTCCAGGGCTTTCTTTGCCTTCGCTAACTGCTTCGCGTTTCCACAGATGCTTAGGTCTCTTGACAAAACCATGCTTTTCGTTAATGACACCCCGTCCGTGAATAGAAAAAAGGAGGATTACTTTAGGAATCCGCGATCGCTCTGATCTCTTACCCATGATTTAGCATTGTCCCTTAGCCACTCTCCAACGTCTCTTTCAATCCATTCTCTGAATTTCAATAGTTCTTCGTCAGTAGGATTGCGCTCAAGAAGACGTTTAAGACATTCACGTAGGTCTCCCCGTCTTATGACGATAGGTTGCATCGATTTTTCACCCCAATAGAAAAAAGGGGTTATGTATGAAGCGACCAGTAGACACCTTTCTTTGGACACAATTCTACAGTATGCGTGGCTGTTAGTCCGTGAAGGATTATGCCACCATCTAATCCAAGCGTGCTGTCTCTCCGATATGTTCTAAAGTAAAAGCTGTTTTCCACGCAATCTGGATGAACTTCGCCCGATTCGTCGCTGCGCGCGCAAATACGCTCAAGACTTTCAAAGCAGTCCTTGAAACTCTTTAGTGTTTCATCGCCTAATTTCTCAGCCAGTTCTAAGGCGTTCTTGAAGTGTCCTAAATTACTGAATTTCAGATGGGGAAACTCAGTAACAGTTGCCATGTTCATTTCTCTCTGTCGTGTGTGTACGTGTCCTGTCAAGATTTCTCTCATTGTTAGAGGTTCTTTTTCCAAATTGTAACACCCCTGAATAAAAAAGGAAGGATGTTAGCGCCGGTGCTTGTCGTACCATGCTTTCGTCACATAGCAGAAGTGGTCTGGTTGGTCGCATTGCATTCGCTCGAGGCCTTCGAACCTTGGTGGATCCGTTTCAAGAAACTGTAGCCATTGGAACTGTCCTGCTTCCTGCATTGGTCTTCCGCAGATCGGGCAGCCCTTCTTTGGCCACTCTGTGGGCTCTTTTTGGAGGCTAAGGTAATGGTCATCTTCCTTCGATAACAGTCTAACGGCGCCACAGTGGAAGGTTTCTGGATTCTGCAATATCTTGACAGGTGATCCACAAACCGGACATTTGGGCTTTTCCAATATTTGCTCTGACATGAACACCCCAAACAGAAAAAAGAAGAGGAGAATCTAATCGTACACCCCGACATAGAAAAAAGAGGGAAGGATTGAGCTTTTATGCTTTCTTCTTTGCAGTCGGCACAGTCAATAGGGCCTGGATCGGCGGCAAGGTCTCGAGGGTCTTGACTTCACGGAATGGTATAGGCGATGGAGCTGGGACGTCGCGGAGACAGCGATATTCAACCTTCTTATCGCTGATCTTCAGCACCCACACGAACTTTCCGTCCTTGAAGAGGGGCACAAGGAACCCGTAATATTGTGTGAAGCCACCGTTGGAAAAGGTCGTTACCACGACCTCGTCTCTCTTTGCGGCGTCTTCTGCTTCCTTGAACAATTTCGCATCGTTGCGTGGGTCCGCTGCGGGCAGCTCGTATTCCTCGTGGATCAAGAACTCTCCGAGAACAGTTGAAGAAACCCAGTAGCCATCTCCTTGTTCAGCTACTTCTGAGGGGGAGTCGACCACTCGAATCCGTTCTGTCGGTGGATAAGGTGCGACTTGGTCTCCTGTGCTTCCGTCTGGGTTGACGATGAAGTATTGTACTTTCTTTTTGTCGACTTGCTCGCCTTTCATGCTCAGAACAAGGCTTTTGTAGTGTTCCAAGATGCATTGAGCTTGGGCTAACGGTATCACTTCGCCCTTGCTGTTCTTCAAGGTAGTTTCAGTTGTTAGAGTTTCGCCTGTGCCTACTTGTTCCCAACGGGCCCCGCTGACTGTTCGCTCATCTCGTACTGGTTCGTCGTCCACTTGCTTTCGTAGCTGTGGTTCTTTGATCATCAATGCGTTGCCGACTTTCTGCTTGTAGACTCTGACGTCTGCGTTGCCTATTTTCAGCCATATTGTCGATGAGGGCAATGTTACACCCCGAACAAAAAAAAAGAGGAGCTATGAAACGCTCGTAGCATCTAAATAGTGTTTGAGGAAGTCGAATTCGGCATCGCTAAGCGTCTTGATGTTGCTGATGGTTACGCATCTTGTGTCTCCCTTGGCCCAGAATCGGTTTGGTTGATCTTTGTCTTGTACTGTCCCTTCAGCAAATATGTCCTGCAGATATGCGCACGCTACAGTTGGTGGGTCGTTGCATTTTATTGTTGTCAACAGAACTTGCGATTTGTATTCATGTTCTCCATCCGTGAACACTAACCATACGAGAATTTGTAACGTACTCTCACCCCGAATAGAAAAAAGGAGGATTTAGTCTGAAATAGCAAATGTTGGAAACCGAAGCACATTGTTGTCTGTGGTGACTTGGTAGAACTTCACGAGAACTCGAGTTTCCAGTCTGACAGCTGTGTAGGGCTCGCCAACCTGCTGGTCGCTGTAGGGCTTAGATATCTTTGGTGCATCCGAGAATAAGTCCTTAAACTTCCGCAGTTCCCACTCATTGAATCCGCTGCCAACACATCCTTTGAATACTCCGTTGTGTTCAAGAACAAGGCTGCCGAAGAAGTGAGCTCGGGACCTCTCGCCCGGCGTGAAGCCAACTACGTTGCAGCAAACGAATCTCCAGTTTTTCACTTTGAGCCAGTTGAAGGACCTGTCTCCCTCATTGTATGGGCTGTCGACTTGTTTGGCGATTAGGCCTTCGCGCTCCTTCTTAATGACTTCGTCCCATGCCTTCGGAAGATCCTTCACAAACGGAACATACTCTATTGTGCTGTCAATGCGGTCACGTTCCAAAATCCTCTGCAGCGTGGCTTTCCTGTTGAGGTAAGGCTCTCTCTCGAGGCTTATTCCATCGCCTTCTAAAGCGTCGAACACTTCCATCTTGATTGGGAGCTGCTGTATGAGACATGGGTCTGGATACTGTGTCGAGCACCGGCGTTGGCATGCCGTGAACTGTTCTTCACCTTGAAGGTCCAGAAAGACGGCTTCGCCGTCCAGTTTCCACTTTCCACGGAGACGCTTTAGGGCCTTCACAACTTCGGGCAGCCTTACACTATAGATGACTCCATTGCGGTTTTGCAACACTATTGTTCCGTCTTCATTGATGGCAACAACTCTGGTTCCGTCCCATCTACGGGACTGATTGTGCACCGAGTCTTGTACAGCGGCGAATAATATTCGTCGTCGTTCCACTCGTACAACACAATCAGCCTTTCCGCTCGGCGACGAAACCTCTGGCCATCAGTTTCACGAGCGCTTCAGCTATGGCTTTTCTGTATGCTACAGTGACTTTTTCTCCGTCAAGTCCGTTGTTTTCAAAAATCCCGTTGACCTCTAAATCCTGACATAACATTGGTCGTAGGGACAATATTTCACCCCAAAAACAGAAAAAAGAGGGTTATGTTTCCTGACCGAGATATTTCCTCCAGCATTTGTCAGAGCATAGGCCAGTTATCAGCTGTTCTCGTTCGAAGAGTTGGGCGTTTGGGAAGATGATTTGAATTGCACGTGCATCACCTTCAGGACGTGTGAGTTTTGGCTTGTAATGTTTGCGGCACTGTGGACAGATGGTTAAGCCGTCTTCGTCAAGCTCTCTGGGCATTTTCGTTTCACCCCGAAATAGAAAAAAAGGAGAGGGTTTACCTGCAGTCTTCTTTGAACTTGTCTCGTATTTCGGATTCGGTTAATTGTTCGGTTTCAATGATTTCAGAGGGAATAACGATAGCTGTTACGTCTTTGGGTTGCGTGGTCTTCAGTCCTTCGATTTCCTTGTGTAGCGTTGCAAGCTCATCTTTTGTCTCTACGATTCGCACTTTTATGAGGACAATGCCTACTTTGGGCAACAATATCACCCCAAACAGAAAAAAGGGAAGGGAGAGCTATTCACTCGGCTTTATTGTGCATGCATCGTCTAATTCATAATCTCCACAGTCTTCAACGTTTTCAGATACGTCATCACAATCGTATAGGCATCGACAAGTGGCACATTTATCCAAATAATTCACCCCGTTGTTGTAAGCGTCTATACTTGAGCCTTGCGGCTCGCCTTCCACCATTTCCTCGCCTGCAGATCGCTCATGCAGGCTGCCCGCTTCCGCCCACTCACCCGAAGGTGAGAGCCTGCTTGAAATTTTCATTGGGGGTGGTTTCAGCAGGTTTGATGGCAAGAAGTAATGATGGTTCTGTTCTGTGTTTCAAGGTTGAAGAGCTATCTTTCCTTCAACACGGGCTAAAAACTGCTCTCGTAGCTTTCCCCGCCAATCAGCTCAAGCAGTTTCCTCTCCATGTCCACATTGCCTTTGAGCAACATGGACGAAGATGTTCCTTAGCGGTTAGCTATCCACGAGACATCATTAGGGTTTCGAGTCTGCCCTTTTTTTATCAGACTCAGCGGTCTTCCTCGTGGATAGTCCTTGAAGGTCTGAGCATAGACGCTTTGTCGTTTGCGTGGACTTTTCTCCAGCCGCACAGCTCCACATCTTCTTTCTAATCGTCCCGCAATGAACGGCTAATTAGGTGATGCTTACGGAGTTGTGTCTTAGAGGGCTATTAGAGAGTCCACATTAGTGTAGCTCTTTATTCTGTCTGAATAACGGGCAGATGCTCTCAGAGGTAGCCTTTCTATGCCGTCAGCGGATTACTCCGTCTGACTTTAGCAAGAAAAAAAGGGTTGGTGGATTTTGCCCGACCAAAGAAGCTTACTGCTTCTTCGACTTAGTCTGCTCAACCGCTTTGGTTGCCCAATCGGACAGCTTGAACTGCGGGACAATGGGGTGTCCTAACTCCTTCAGAGAGTCAGGAATAGCCACGCTGTCGCAGTACTTCACAATACTTGCAAGAGGCTTTATCTTCTCGTTGAACGGCTTTTTGGCGTTGGCTACAACCTTTCGTGCGTCTTTGAGAACATCACGGCAAGAAGTAACTTTCTTGCTGTTGGCATCGTTTGGCGACTTGATGAGAGACTCGACACTCTCAGTAACCGCCTTAGCGGCTTCAGTCGCCGTTTTGCGTTCTACCTTCGTCTTTTCGTTTGCGTCGTGCTGTGTCAAGCGTCTGGCTGTGAAGTAGCCCCATCGTTCAGAAACGAGTTCTGCAAAAGTCTCAAGCAATGCAAGTCTGTCCTCTTGAGGAACTTGAACGGTCGGAGTTTCCATCTTTGGTGGTTTTGGCAATTCACTATCTCCTTTTTCATGTAGAGTCTAACCTCAGAGGCGTTGTTCCCGTTCAGATTTCAGAAAGAGCTTAAACTCCCCGCTTCTCAATCCAGAAAGAATAGGGGTTTCAATTTTCTTAGGATTAGTCCTAAGAGCCTTCCAGAACCCACGATGTTCAAAA
>Ga0315296_10001848_pt1 | contig 18311 bp, 25 predicted proteins | sample YL17G14_18_MG_FD_203921 | JGI IMG/M metagenome (GOLD analysis project Ga0315296, IMG submission 203921) | Sediment microbial communities from Yellowstone Lake, YNP, Wyoming, USA - YL17G14_18 | ecosystem: Environmental > Aquatic > Freshwater > Lake > Sediment | place: USA: Wyoming | collected... | reverse complement strand
AAAAAATGTCCCTCCGGCATCTCCAGAACACGTTCCAGGAGACTTGAAAGAAAATTTTGTTAATGAGGGAAAATTAAAAATGAAGTATGTCATATGGTATCGTGATTTATTAGTTCTTCATAAAAAGATTGCCCACGGCGAGATTAAAAATCTGAGAGGTATAGAGATAGACGCATGGCAGGACAGGGCAGAAGAATTTTTGGAGGTAATGGCTAATCTCGTCAAGGAGTTGATTGAGTAAGGTTTGGATAAAATAAGAATTTAGGATTTATTTGCAACTTTTCTTTAAAGATTCAAATTTCTTTTGGAGATCTTGCGCTTCTTTAGTATTTCGCTTTACTGTATTCATAGGTGAAGGATGAGGGTAAAGGAATTTTGAAGGATCATAACTTAGAATACCTGATTCATCAACTATTAAATACTGGTTTATTATTTTCTGAGCCGGTCTTCTATCTGCTCTAAGAGTATCCTCAATATACATGTCTAGTTTACCATCAGCCCCCACATCCCAATACGATTCCATATCAAAATTAATTTTAAACCACACACCACTCCAATAACTACCCCTGTCATAAGATTTTGTTACCAATAATACTTTTTGATTATAAATAGTGAAAACATCGCACTCTAACTCTACAGAATTTTTTATTTTATTTTGTTTTCCAATTTTACAAGCATTACCATATCCGTTTAGAGCTAATGCACCTAACAAAACAATTGTTGCCAGTTTTTTCATTTTCTCAGAAAATATACCCACCCCTATAATCAGTACCTCGGTAAACTAGAGTATGCTGTTCATAATAATCTTTATCTCTATCTAATTCTTGCTTTATAAGACTCACGCATTTTTCTATGTTCTCTTCTAAGCGTGATTCTATTATTAAGATTGATTGGGCGAAGGTGTTAATTCCTATACAATTATTAGGTAAAAGATAAACGTCTTCTCCGCCATTATTTGAATGATACAAATGTTTACCTCCTATTTTTGGGACGAGGTTTTCTAATAAGTCGTCTGTATGGAAAAATCTTTTTTGTTGTGATGCCCACAGTTTTGTTCCAAATGAATAAACTTTTTTCATTTTATTTTTAATCTTAGAAATCTCTAGAACTTTTGCTTATTTCTTCTTCATTACTTTTCTTGCTTTCCTTTGACTTGTACTTTTCCATTATCTTTTTTCCCAACTCATTCAAATCAGCAAAGTAATTGCAGGTTCTCAAAGATACTCCACGATTATATGCCTGACTCAAGAATTGATAAACTTCTAAAGCATCTTTTTCTTTTTCATTCAACACATCTTCTGGCTTTATTTTTTTGCCTTCCTGTGCTGATTTAATTATAGCTCCTTGTATTTTTTTGTCTAATTCTGATGGAACATAATCACTCAGTTCTTTAGGCACTTCAAAATCATAATTATAATTTCCTGCAATACTCTTAACAATTTCTCCTAAATCCTTAAGAGGCAATCTAAGTTTGTTTTCCTCAATCTGTTGAAGTATCTCTACAGAAACATCATAGTGACTGATTGAAGGCTCGCCATAAACACCAAGCCCATCTCCTTTTTCCTTAACTTTTTTATATAAATCATTTCTAATCTCTTTCACCTCTTCGCTGTTCATAACTTCATTGTAAGTATCTTCTGCTCCATTAACAGCTAACTGACCATATAAAAATGGTTTTTTTCTAATCTGATTGCTACCAAGAACACCCTGCAAAACTTTGTTCTCCAGAGTTTTTCTTGCAACTTCTCTCCTTTTCTTTTCAATTTCTTCTTGTGTTAGTTCCTTGTTTGTGCTTGTCATTTTCTTGTTTTTCCTTCTTTTTTATTTTTTTATTTTAATAATCCCCATAAATCCTTTTCACTCTTATTTCGGCAAGCAAATCATCCATTCTTTCTTGAAATTTTGTAACCCTCCCCACCCTGATACCATTACGATCAACCAAAATCGTTTCTCCGCTACGAGTATCATATTCTCTATGAACTCCGATTACTATCTGGGGGGCGTTCTTATCGGCAATTCCGAGGACTTCTTCATTTTCCCCAACAAATTCATCTCTACCAGTACTAGAATTGTATTCTTTAGCACAACCCTTTGGTGACTCTTTCTTTTGTGGTTCTCGTAATTCAGTTTCTAGTTTATTTAATTTTGGGGTTCCTGCTTTTTTTCTTAAATTTCTGTTTTGCTTAATATCAAAAGCTATTCCAATTAAAAAAAGATTTGTTGCACCGCATGCAACTCCTAAAACATCTCCAATACCCTTCACTATTTGGTATTCTAAAGAAGTTCTATCTATATCCTTATCCGTTAATTTACCTGCATCTATTGCTTCACCATGACTATAGAAGTTTCTACCAGAGATTCTTTTAGTAAGATATCCTGGTAAGTATACACCAGTACTTATTCCATCCAATAAACCAACTAAAATATTTTTCTTGATTGTCATTTTTTATTTTTTTCTTCTGCTTGTGAAACCAAAAGCTCTATTCTCGCTCTTTCGAGGTTTCTTTCATATTTATTATTAAGATTTTTTTCAAGATAATCTGATAAAGAAATATATTGTCCAACACTCTCTGGATTTTCTATTAAAATTTGGTTTGCAATTGCACGATTGTAAACTTTCATAATCTTAGGCATATTTTCTTTTTCAATAACTCTTACTCTTTTAGTAGGGGAGTAATTCATATTTAAACCACCTATAGTTAATCCTATCCCAGCTAATACTCCTATAAGTCCAGTAAGAAGATGTGTTTCTTTTATTCCTTGTGTCATATATTTTCCATAAATCCTAACTTTATAAATGTTTCTATAATGTTACTACTAAGTAATTAATGCACTTATCTCTTAACAAACTCATAAACAATCTTCTTCGCGCCGGGAATTTTTGACTTTATTCTTTTTAAGATATCTCTTGCAATACTAACGGCTTTTTCGTTAGGAACAGCAATGAAGAAAATCGTTGAGCCGGGTCTGACAATTGCTGCCTTTCCTATAGCTTTTCCAAAAGACAGCTGCATTCCTGTCTGCATTCTGTCAGCTCCTGCCGCAGTAAGCATTTTATTCTCTCTCTGAATATGATGGGGGAAAGGAACAATCCTAAAGATATACTGGCCTGAAAGTTCTTCATCAAGCCTTTTATTGATATACTGTCTGCAGGCTTCTATTGCATTATGTCTTATCTGGACCTTTTCTTTAGAAACCAGACTAATTTTATGAGGAAGCTTTCCCTCGTTATAAAGGGTTTCAGAACCCATGCTGAATTTTACAATTTTCTGCTGCGGGACTGTTTTTATATAAGATTTTCCTTTCTTCTTGCTCACTCTTGTATAAGGAACAACTTTTTTCTTTGAATATGCTGATGCTTTTCTAAGTCCCATTTTATTTTATTTTATTTCCACTTCGGTTGTAATTGCCTGCCCTGGAAGACCTATTTCGAAAATTGCTCTTACAAGACCCTTGCTTCCATGTGGTGCTGCAATTTTTCCTTTGATTATTTTTCCTGCAGGAGATTTCCATTCGACAGTTTTCCCTGCAAATTTCCCAGCTTCTTTTTTGTCTTTTGCACCAACGTCTAAAAGGAAATGCCTTTCATGAATGGTGTGCCTGCCTCTTCTGAACTGAATTACTTTGCCTTTCATTTGGATTCTCCTGAATACGAATGATTGAAAATCTTTGATTTGCCTTTCATCATTTTATCTTATCTTAATTTACTTTATTAAATATGCTCTTTACTATAATAATTATCAACAAAATTACTTTTTAAAATTTTGGAATTTGGATTTATTCGTAATTTGGATTATAAGTCTTCAAAAAAACCAAAATACTATAACCTGAAAAATCTAAATCTATGTGAACTCCTTTATGTTCATTATATTGTCTGCTATTACCTATCCAGGAACTTACTAAATTATTTTTTCTGATCACCTCTTTCTCAATTAATTTTTCACTAATATTATGATATAATTCTTGTGAAGCAAGCCCTTCATAAAAAAGCATAACAATTCTTTCCTTAGCATCTATTCTTTTGAGTTTTAAATTTTTCAGCTCAGCCAGACTCTCAAGTTTATTGATTTGTGGGATGTTTTTCCTTAAGATTTTTCTGATTTCTGATATATCAACCATCATCATTACATATGATTTTTGTTTTACCATTATTAAACTTCTCTGGAAATTTAATTTAAGTAGTTTTGCTACGATTATTTTAATGAAAAACAGTTTAATAAAAATTTCATAAAACTATCTCGAAATCCCCTATTTCCTTTTTCACAAGCTCAAAAATTTCTGGATTTACCTCAACACCCTTTCTCGCTTTTTGCTGCTCAATGTATTCTGAAACTTCTTTCATGCTCGAATTTTCAATTTTGTTGGTTATTTTTTTCACATCGCTTCCTATAAAAAGAAAACTTACTCCATTACAATGTAAAAGTTCTGCAGTCATGTCTTTTCCATCCTTTTTGTATCTGAGTCTCATTCTTCCTTTTTCAAGAGCAATGAGGTCGCTTCTCTGAGAATAATCGATAAGGTCATTAATCAGAATTGACGCATTTTTTCTTATTTCATCAACTTTGTGGGCATCCAGTTTTCCCCTCTTAAATTCAGTTTTTGCTTTAATAACATCTCTTAAAATTCTGAGATGCTGCTGCGTGAATTTTCCCTTTTTTACAATTTTTTCAAATTCAGAAACACTCGCTGCCTGGGATTTTTTACCGAGAATAGCTTCAAGCAGATTAAACAAATCCTTATAATTTTGCTCTATTGTTTTTTCCTGGGATCTTTTTTCTATCTGCTTTCTTAGTTCTTTAAGCCTTTTTAAGTAATCGTCTGTATCGTGAATAAGATTGTCGAGCTCTGCTCCTTTAATTTCCTTGATCTTTTCATGTTCAAAATCCTTGTAAATATCAACAATTTTTTCAAGAATACCTAAATATTTTTTTTCAAGCATTTTTTCTTTGTCAAAAAAAATCTTTTTCATTTCATGGGGTGTCTGCTTTGGTGTCGGCGGTGGAAGACCGTAAAGCATCAACAGGGCTTGGGAAGGAGTGATAACCCCCCAATAAATATCGTGAACAAGTATATCGAGAAGAGTTGCCTTTGCTCTTTTGATTGTTGTATCTCCCATAGACATAAACATATCAATTGCTTCTGGACTTGGCTTCAAACGCCCCATTTTAAGAAGAGCTTTCCACGGAAGGAAAGTTCCCTTATCATAAAGCGGAACACCGTCACGAATAAAAGTAAACATGACAGGATGTGCATCTTTGACAGATTCCCAAAAATCAGTCAATAAATAAATCTGTACATTAAGGATATTTTTTTTCACGCCCGCAAGAAGAGTTGCTTCTTCAATATACTGATAAATCATTCCTTTGAGTCTTTCTTTCAGTTCAAGTCTGGGCATTCTTTTAACATCTGTATCATTAATAATTACAAAAGAATCAACATCAGACTCTTTGGTTACATCTCCTCTGACAAGACTCCCTGCAATAACATAAGAGACGACATACTTATCAAACTTCTGAAGAATGAGGGATTTGTGGATTTCCGCAACCCTTAAAGCAGAGAGAATTCCTCTGTCATGAAGAGGAAAAGACATTCCTATAGCACTCACAATATCAAACTTGCTGTCAAGACAGGCCTCCCAGATATCAACAGGAGTTTTTATGTAAATCCATACATTTTGTTTTGTCCTGTCAATCTCAGAGACGATTTCCTTTTTTATTTTTGGAATTTCCTTAAATTTATCCTCTGGAATTAGAATATAAAGATGGACTTTTTTCTGTATTTTCTGGAGTTTTTCCTGAGAAATATCTTCTCCAAGTTCTTCCTCAATAAAGCTCTTTATTGACTGGGGGGGTAAAATTCCGACTGCCTTAATAAATGGATATTTTTTAATTATAAAACCTTTAAATTTTTCAAGTTCTTTCTTTATTTTTTCAAGATTCTTCTGCATTTTTTCAGAGCTCTCAGGAAGAGATGGTTTTTTAGCAGAATATCTATCAATTTCCATTTCAGGAATTTCCGGGTTTTCAGGATTTTGCTCTCTGAAATCATTATTTTTCTTCATGCTGAAATTATCTTTTTAACCCTTATAAAGGTTTTGAAAAGAATTTAAGAAATTTATATGCGTGAGCCGGGAGTCGGACCCGGGTCACAACATTGGCAATGTTGTATATTAGCCACTATACTACTCACGCGACATTTTGTTTACAAAATGGAGCTCACGAAATTCATGATTTCAGTGTGCTATAGTATAGTTAGAATTATTGGTTTTTAAAAATTTAGAAAGCTGAGAGATAATTCAGAACTCCTGCAAAAGACACCCAGATTATATAAGGTATTAACAGATAAGAAGCCGGTTTCTTAATCCTGTAAGTCACAAAAATCATTGTTAATATCGAAATCCATAATACGATTAATTCAAAAAATGAAGCCAAAGGATTTTTCAATCCAAAATATAGAACACTCCAGAAAATATTAAGAATAAAATTAACCCCAAATATCCAAATGATTCTCTTTTTATCAATTTTCTTCTTGGCATTAATCCATGAAAGATAGAGTGAAATTGCAATAAGGAAAAACAGAATATTCCAGACAATCGGAAAAACCCAGTTCGGAGGTGTTATGCTTGGTTTAATTGATTCATACCAGGCAGAATTTATTGCAGGAGATGTGAATAAACTTCCTATAAAAGCCACGGCATATACAATTACCAAGCTTGCAATAAGAATCCCGAAATTAATTTTCTTTTTCATTTCTTAATTATATCTTTTTTAAAATCTTTTTTTCTAATTTAAAAAGGACTAGCAAGCCGATGATAGCCAATAAACCTGTTAAAATAAAAACAATTCTGAAATTTATTTTTTCTGCAATCAAGGCACCAACTCCTGCCGTTATTGCAGTTCCGACCCCCACGCTTGAATTATAAATGGACCACTGGAATCCTCTTTTTCCTTTTTCAAGATTTGATGTGAACAAACTTGACCAGGCTGGATAAGCAAAAGCAGCCCCAACGCCATATATAAACTGAACAAAATAAAGATGGTAAATCTGTATTGAAAAAATATAACCGAATGGAACTAAAGCTATTAAGGCAGTTCCTAACCAGAGCATCCATATTCTGTCTTTTGGATTAAACTTATAGGCAAAAAATATTTGTAAAAGAGAATGAGTAATCAGAAAAATTGTGCTTGCAATACCTGCTGCTAAAATTGTGCCGCCAATAAGATTATCTTTGATGAATATTGCAAGAATCGGCGAAACTAAACCAAAGCCGCTAAATACAAAAATATCTGAAATTATAAGTAACTTTAGTGTTTTATTCATTTTTCTTTTATGGCTTTTGAAAGTAGCTGTGCTATTTTCACATCTTTATCAATTTCAGCCAATTATGTCTATATAAATCGTCTTTTTAATTTTTAAATTTAATCATTATATGGTCCTGGCAGGAATCGGACCTGCGCTTCCTCGGTGTAAACGAGGTGTTCTGCCATTAGACTACAGGACCCTTTCAGTTCCTAATTTTAAATAGAAAGTTTTGGCTTTTAAAAGTTTTGAAATTATTTTTTAAAAAGCTTTTTATCCTTAAAAACAAGCTCTGTATGCGGATAGGCAATTTTCACATTTTTCTCTTTTTTAATTTTATCATAAATTTCTTTGGTTATATTGCTTGATATTTCATAAACAAGTTTCATTGGGGAAAAAAATAAAGTTCTAATCTCCATAGAACTGGAATTCATTTTGAGTATTAACTTAATATCTTTTTTTATTTCTCTTTCATAATTTCCAGTAAATTTGTTAGTTGCTTTTTTTATTATCTCTAATGCTTTGTCCAAATCACTTTCATAAGTTACATTTACAACAACCTCTCCTAAAATAAAATCATCAATTAAATTATAGTTTATTACATTCTGCTCAAAAAGCAGATAATTTGGAACCATAATATTTCTTCCAGAAGGCTGGTCGCTTTCTATATGTCCCCCAATCTCGTCTAGATAAATATGTGTTAAAGAGATATCATAGACGTCTCCTTTAACATCTCCTATAATTATTCTGTCGCCGATATGGAATGGTCTTTTTACTACAACCATTATCCAGGCAGCAATTCCTGTAATTGGTCTTTGTAAAGCAAAGCCCAAAGCCGCCGTTAATAAACCAACTACAATACCCAACCCTGTCCAAGAACCGATGTATGAAAAAAAGGCCATAAATAAAACAAGAATAATAAGAACTATGTTCAGAATTCTCGTAAATATCTTTATATTTGATACCTGTTTTTTGTTTCTTGATTTTTTTAATAGGCGTTTTTTAATAACCTTTAAGGAAATATTGAAAAAGGAGATAAGAAGAATGACAACAATTATAGTTATAATTAAAGAAAAATCAATTTTCATCTTTTTCCTCCTCTTTTTGAAAAATCCATTGATAAATCAAAATGCTTCTGTTTAAAAACATTTTCTTAAAAAACGCCCGCACCAGGAATCGAACCTGGGTGTCCCGAAGGACCGGCCGCTCCGGGGCCGTGCAATACCATTATGCGATACGGGCGTAACGAAGTGAAGCTCTATCGCGCTAACCTAAAGGAGGGGTTAGTGTAAGTTAAAATCTTTGATTTTAACTCATATGCGATACGGGCTATACAATTAATCAAAAAAGAAATATATAAAATTAACTTAATCTTTCATCTCAATCTTTATGTTCACATTTTTCGGAATCTGCATCCTCATGATGTGATGAAGAACTTTTTCATTGGCAGGCAGGTCTATAAGTCTTTTATGGATTCTCATCTCAAAATTGTCAAATGTTGCTGTGCCGCTACCACACGGAGATTTTCTCGTTGTTATTTTAAGTCTTTTAGTCGGCAGAGGAACAGGACCTGAAATTGTTATTCCTGCCTTTTGTGCTATTTCTTTAATAGAATTACAAATACTATTAATCATTTCTATGTCTGTGCTGTTAATCTTGATACGAACCCTTGGCATTTTATCTTTGATTAAATGACTTATACAAAATCTTTGATTTTAGTTTTGGCATTTTTTTATAAAATAATTCCGTTGTTGACGTCGTCGCGGATATACATTTATCTTAAATAAAAATCTCATCGTTGTTTAAAAACCTTTTTATACTAAAACTTTTTATTATGTTTATATCCAGAGGAAAAAATGTTATTTAAAGGAGGGGGACATGGCTGAAGTATTTATACAAATTAGCTTTATTATCTTGATAGTGCTTGCTGTTTCATTTGTGATGAGGTTGCTTAAACAGCCATTAATTGTAGCTTATATTATTTCAGGAGTTATTGTTGGTCCTTATTTCCTCGGCATTTTACCCGGGATTGAAGCAGTTCATACTTTTTCAGAAATAGGAATAGCATTTTTACTTTTTATTGTTGGCCTTCATCTGACTCCGAGAGTAATAAAAGAGGTTGGTAGAATTTCTCTGATTACAGGACTTGGACAGATATTTTTCACAGCAATTGTTGGTTATTTTATTGCCATCCTGCTCGGATTTGTTCCTGTAACTGCCTTGTATATTGCAGTTGCGCTTACATTTTCATCCACGATTATTATACTTAAGCTTCTTTCTGATAAAGGCGACCTGGATAATCTTTACGGAAAAATTTCAATTGGTTTCCTGTTGGTTCAGGATTTTGTTGCTATACTGGCTCTCATTGTCATTTCTTCTCTTTCAACAAAAGAAAATTTTCTTAGCATTATTGGCCTGACTCTCTTGAAAGGGGCTGGATTAGTTGTTATCTTGGCTCCAATAAGTATTTTTTTGCTTCCTAAATTTCAAAGATTTTTCGCAAAATCTCAGGAGTTTTTGTTTGTCTTTACTGTAGCATGGGGACTTGGAATGGCTTCATTATTTTATTTTGCAGGACTCACTATTGAGGTTGGTGCCTTGATTGCAGGTGTTTTATTGTCTGTTTCTCCTTACCATCTTGAAATGAGCTCAAAGCTTACGCCATTAAGAGACTTCTTTATAATTTCATTCTTCTTGCTTTTAGGAGCCCAGATGGCAATAGGTAATGTCAGCTCATTAGTCATTCCTTCTATTATATTTTCATTATTAATTTTGATAGGAAATCCCCTAATTGTTATGGCTCTGATGGGGATGGAGGGATTTACTAAAAAAACAAGCTTTTTTGCAGGACTTACTGTTGCACAAATAGGAGAATTTTCCTTGATTGTTGCTGCTTTAGGGGTAAGAATTGGGCATATCCCAAATGAGGTTCTTTCTTTAATAACTCTAACAAGCCTAATCACCATAGGTATTTGTACTTATCTCGTTCTTTATTCAAACAAAATCTATCCTCTGTTTTCAAATTATCTCTCAATATTTGAGAAAAGGGAACTAAAAGAAAAAAGAAAAATAAGCAAAAACACAGATGCTGTTTTATTTGGCTATAACAGGATAGGGTTTGGGATTCTTACCGCATTGAAAAAAATAAAAAAGAATTATCTTGTCATTGATTTCAATCCGGATGTTATTTCTGACTTGAAAAAATTAGGAATTCCTAGTGTATATGGTGATGTCGATGATGATTCTCTTTTAAGAGAACTGCCATTAAAAAATCTCAAGCTTGCAATATCTACGATTCCTGACTTTGAGACCAATGAACTTCTCGTTGAGACAATAAAAAGTGAGAATCCAAAAACAATAGTTATTTTGAGGGCACATACGATAGAAGACGCTATGGAGCTTTATAAGAGAGGAGCTGATTATGTTTTAACCCCCCATTTTCTCGGAGGAGAGTATCTGGCAAAAATGCTGATAGAAATAAAGACAGATGAAGAGGGTTACAGAAAAGAACGTGAAAAACATATAAAGATGCTCATGCAGAGATTTGAAAAAGGTCACGAGCATCCAGAAGTCAAGAAGAATTGATAGAATTACCTTACTAATATCCATACACATAGGTAATGGTTAGATATTTTTGTTTTTATTCTCAAAAAACGCCAACCAAAAAATTTAAAATAAGTTATTATTATATCTACCCTTTACCCTCTTCTTTAGGCGGTTCAACATCCTCAATCTCAAATATATTAAAAATAAACTCAAAAAATCTTAAAATAATTTCAAGAAGGATTATAAATATAAGATAGGTTATTATCCCATCAAAAAATAAGGATATCTCACTAAATCTTGCTGATAGTCTTCCCACAATATTAGTAAAAATATTTGGATTTAGGACAGAAACCGCCAAAAAAGAAAGAGGAAGAATTTTTGCAAGTTCTTTTGCAAGGTTTTCACCATATCTTGGAAGATAAGAAGACATCCTAATGGATGCGATTGCAATTGCAGATATAAAGAGAATGGTATTTATTGATACTGCTTCTTCTACAAATAAAATCAGGAAAAAAGTAAAGATGGCATACCAAAAGAAAATGATGAAAGGTATAAGGAGGATATATTCCAGTAAATACAATCCAGCGGCAGTTATTTTTGTTAAAAGGGGGTGACTCGTTTTGTTATATTTATTAAGGTCAAATTTAAAGATATTTTTTGTTCCTATAAATGTATAAAGTTTCCAGATAAAAATAGAATAAATAATTATCAGAAGGACGAGCAGAAAAAGACTGAGGAAATTCTGGATCATCGGGGGGAGCGCGGATACAAAAATTCCATATTCCTGAGCAAGTTTAGACATAAAAACACCCACACCCATAAATAGATTTGGCTTTTATTATTTTTAAATCTTTCAATCTTTCAATAAATTTAAATAGAATATTTCTCTCTTTTTGACATGATTGATATAAAATTGCTTAGAAATTCTGAGGAATTAAATCAATTTGAAAAGATAAAATGATAGATATTAAATTACTTAGGGAAAATCCCGGGGTTGTTAAGGATAACATAAAAAAGAAGTTCATGAATGACAGACTTTCTTTGGTGGACAAAGTCAGAAAACTCGACGAAGAATGGAGAAAACTGAAACATAAAGGAGACGCTCTAAGATCAGAACGTAATAAAATTTCTCAAGAGATAAATCAAGCGAAAAAACAAAAGAAAGATGTAAAGGCTTTGATGAAAAGGGCTAAAGAAATTCCAAGAAAAATAGCAACGAATGAAGAAAAAGCAAAAAAATTAGAGATTCAGATATATGAGATTATGCAGGAGATACCAAACATAATTCTTCCGGGAGTCCCAATTGCAAAAGAGAAAAAAGATGCCAAAGTAATAAAAAAAGTTGGAAAACCAAAAGAATTTACATTTAAACCAAAAGACCACGCGATACTTGGGGAAAAACTCAACGTATTAGACTTTGTAAGATCTGCAAAACTTTCTGGTAATGGGTTTTATATTTTAAAAGGAGACTTGGCGCTTCTCAATCAGGCTTTGATAAGATATGCAATTGATTTTATGCAGAAAAAAGGATATACATATATAGAGCCTCCTTTGATGCTTAGAAAAAAAATTCTGGGAGCAGCCTTGGATTTAAAAGAATTTGAGAAAACCATCTATGAAATAAAAGGTGAAGATCTTAATCTCATTGGAACAAGTGAGCATTCTCTTCTGGGGCTTCATGCAAACGAGTTATTTATGGAGAAAGAACTTCCAAAGAAATACTGTTCTTATACGATGTGTTTCAGAAAAGAAATCGGTGCTCACGGAATAAATGAAAAGGGTCTCTATAGAACACACCAATTCAACAAAGTAGAACAATTCGTCTTTTGCAAGCCAGAAGATTCCAAGAAATACTACGAAGAAATGCTGGAAAATTCAATTGAACTTTTCAAAGAGCTCGGGATTCCAACACGTGTTGTTGAAATGCCTTCCGGAGAACTTGGGACATGGAGGGCAAAATATACTGACTTAGAAACTTGGAGACCAAGCACAAGAGCATATGAAGAAGTTGGTTCTATAAGCAACTGCACTGACTTCCAGGCGAGAAACCTGAACATAAAAGTTCAATTAAGAAATGGGGAAAAAGCAGTAGTTCATACTTTAAATAATACTGTTGTTGCGACATCGAGAGCATTAATAGCTATTATGGAAAATAATCAACAGAAAGACGGCAGCATCGAAATACCGAAGGTGCTTCAGAAATACATGAATGGCCAGAAGAAGATTAGTGTAAAATAAGAAATTAATAAAGCAGATAACAAGTCAAAAAATATAGTGCAAGTTTAGATAAAATTTTAAGGGGAATTAAGCGATAAGTGATAGAGTTATTTAAAATATCATCCATTTTCAATAAAATTCAACAATCCCGTACACATATATTTTTAAATCATAATCTTTAATTTTTAGGATGATAAAATCATTAGAAGACATATGGAACCTTTTTGGAGAATTAAGGAAATTAAAAAAACATATTCCGGAAATAACTTCTGTCCTTAAATATTTCTACCGGGATGAAAACCCAAAAAAATCTCTGGAAAAGATTATTGATTCTGCAAGAAAAAATCCTGTACTGGATGATTTATTAAAAATCAATAAAACATATGCCATGATTTCAAGAGCTGAAAAAAGGGCAGAAGAAAAAGATTGGAACTATGCATGCGAAGAAGCTGTAAAAGAGATGGGTGTAAATTATGAGATAAGAGGTAAAGAAAATATTCCTATAGATGGAAGAACTCTATATATCAGCAATCACCCCTATGGTATTCTGGACAGTGCTATATTATTAGGGGATTTTGGTTCTCTTCTCAGTAAAGTGGGGAGAGAATTAAAAATAATTGCTATGAATCAGCTGAAATTTATCAGAGGAATTGAAAAGGTTGCTTATTTTGTTCATTCAACAGTAAACAAAATAAATTTAGCATCTGTGCGGGAATCTTTACGATATCTAAATAATGGCGGAGATTTAGCGATATACCCTTCTGGGAGAATCTCTGGAGCAGGACTTAAGGAATATCCTTGGGAAAACGGTCTGGGAACTTTTGTTTCACATTCCTCATATGTAGTTCCTATGTGGTTTTCAGGCCCTGACCATGCAAAAATATATAATTTTCTTGCAAAAAATAAAAGAACAGAAACACTGAGAACAGTTTTCTCGTTAAATGAGGTCTGGAATAAAGCCGGACAAACAGTCGTGTTAAATATTGGAAAACCGATAAGAACTAAAGAACTAAAAGAAATAGGAAACAATAAGGAAAAAGTAGAATATTTAAGACAGGTTGCAGAAGCCCTGAAAGTTGCTGTCTAACAAGATTTAAAAATAAATTCTGATATCACATATAGTCTGCCTGCTTGATTGCCCATGTGGTCTAATGGCTATGACGCTAGCCTGTCACGCTGGAAACCCGGGTCCGATTCCCGGCGTGGGCGTGTATCATTTTATAATAGAGAGCCAAAGAATTCAATATAAAAATCTTTTTAAAGTTCTATGGGTTATTTAAAAGATGGGTGCAATAAAATACATATTTAATAAATTGCTTAGTATATTCCTTTTTGCTCTTGCCCTTATTCTTTTTATAGCATTTGGTTCAAAAACAATATGGATCTTAGTTGCTATTATTATTTTTATCGCTGGGGTTTATTTTTGGAAGCATAGTCCTTTTTAAAATTTAATAGGAAATGGGCGTGTTTTCAGAAAACTTAAAAAGACCTTTTCATTAAATTTTATATGGCTAAGAAGAAGAAAACCCCCAGAGAAAAGATAAAATATCATATAAAACACAAATCAAAATTGCTCCTTCTTTTAATTGTCAAGATTTTGTTGGTGCTTATTTCAATTTTTGTATTATGGGTTGTTTATTCGTTGCTTAAGAATTTTCTCGGTATAGTTCCTGTACTTATTATTTCTTTTGCAATTGCTTCTCTTGTATATTTATTTTTAATTATAAAAGTGTTAAATTTGTTTAAGTTTTAGGATTATTATGAAGTGGAAAGTTGTTAGCCTTATTTTTTTTATTTTGGTATTTATACTTCTGATATTTTACTGGATTTTGCCAATTGGAGAACTCATTGAATTTGGGATTTCTGGTTCAGAAAATGCTAATTTCACTTTGAATTCTTCTTTAAACAAAAGCATGCAATTCTATGAAAATATGAGATATCAGAGCCCGAATATTTCTTACAGAATTGATGAATGTCCTTTGGCAAGGGAAGATGAGATGAAAAGAGCTTTTGTTTTTCTGGAAAACCATACCGTATTAAATTTTTATAAAGCTGATAAGGGAGAAGGGATAAGCGTAACGTGTGAGGATTCTGTCAAAGGTGAAAGGGGGTTATTCATTGCAGGTGAGGGAGGGGTTACCAATGTCACTGTAACAAAAAATTTTAATGTTATTTTTAATGGAATGGTTCTGTTATTAAGAGAGAGCAAATGCCCTGATCCAATTGTGGGTACCCATGAACTTCTTCATGCACTGGGATTTGATCATTCAGACAACCCAAACAACATAATGTATCCGACAGTAAACTGCAAGCAGACTATCGGAGATGACCTTATCAATTATATAAACTGGATTTATTCATTTCCGACTCTTCCGGATTTATCTTTTGAAAATGCTTCTGCATCAATGAGGGGAGGATATCTCAATTTTGTCATAACTGTAAGAAATAACGGCCTGAAAAATTCTGAAAACTCCACACTGATTATTTATGCAGATAATAAATCTATAAAAGAACTTGAAGTTGAACCCATACCAATCGGCAGCGGAAGAAGAATAACCCTGTCAAATATTTTTGTTATGCAGAGAAACATCAAGGAATTGGAACTTTTTATGAAATATGATTTTGATGAACTAAACAAGAATGATAACAGAATCACTCTTGAAATAAAAGAATAAAAAATAAATATTGGCTGACTTAAGTTGTCTCATCAAGCTCTAAATCATCTATCTCTTCATCAAAATCCTCCTCTTCTTCAGATTTTTCAAAGGTAAAAAACTCTTTATCAACAACCTTATTCGACCTCATTTTATCGTTTTTTTAAAATATGCGGGATTTTTAAATATTTCTATAGTTGGAATTTATTCCATAAAAATCCATGGCATCGAGTATTTGGTTGTAAGCTTTTTCGCAATCCTTAAAATTTATAGGATAATTTCTGCAAGATAATGCAAGAGACTTTTCCTTTCTTTTTAGTTTCATAGTTCCAGATAATAGTATCTTTTCTATAATTTTTAATGAACTATTGTTTAGTATTTGCTCAAGCATTTCATCCTCTTTTATCTTCTTTTTGCACTATAAATAAATACCCATGGTTTTGGTCCAGTTTCTCTATACCACGTTCCATCTTCATCAGGTCTTGGGACTGTTTTTCTATTTAATACCCTTTCATCATACATCTTCTTTAATTCTCTTCCAATTGTTTCCCAACTCCAACGATTTTCTAATCTTTTTGTAACTTGAATAATAGAAAGATTATTCTCTTGTATAAAAATCTCTTCAATAGCTGCTCTCAAATTACTCGCCATTTCAATTGTAATAAACCTTGGTCGGGGCTTTTGTCAGTGATTCTACCTCATACCACCACGCACGATATTCATATTTGCTTGGTGAAATATCTTTAAGTAAGAACAATTTTTCTTCTCTTGCAGGGATATATTCTGTTATGCTCTCGCTCATTGTTCTCCCATAATAATCTTCAAAATAAAATTTTACACTGAAGTACCCCCCAACATACTCTCTATTTTTCACATAAACTTCATATCTATAAATATCATTACCAAAGATTCCCTTGCTTATTTTTAGCTGGCTCCATTTATAATATCTCAAATATTCATCAGAAGGTTCTGCATATCTAAAATCACTCGGAACATAATAAACCTGCGCATAATTTCCGCGATCAATTACATATGGTTTTACAGAAACAGGTTGCGATTTTGTTAGATAAATATTATAGGTATTAAATGAATTCGTTATTGTTGTTCCTTTTACATCTGAACCTATCACAAAAAGAACCAATAAAAACAGGAAGACTATAAAAACCGCTCCTGAAAGGATTTCAATTACTCTTCTTTCATTCGCTTCCATAATTTCCGTAAACTTTTTCTGTTTTTAAGGATTGTTGGGTTGGAATGGATGTTTTTAAGCAGCCTCTTGTAGATAAACTGTTCCATCTTTTGATTTGATAATTGATAGAAAATTTTTATCTAAAAAATCATTTCCAATAAAGCAAGGAATTTGTTGTGTAAATATTGTTCCCTTTTTTAATCCTACAGGAACTCCTACATAAAGATTATGTTTAAATTCTTTTATTTTGCTTTCACTATCCCTAAAAAATAATTTGCATTCACCTAAATCTCTCAATTCAAATAATATTCCTCCCAACCATACCTGTTTATGATAAACTGGTTTATCTTTATAAGAGATTCTGGTTTTTTGAATCGTGGTTTCACTAATAACACAAAAAGGACATCCAGTATCTACAATAGCAGAAGCATTAAAGTTTGGAAGAGAACCGTATTTAACAGAAAAAGTGATCATATCTCTATCATAACCTAAACTTTTGGCTTTTAATAAAGGAATTTTAGTTGGCATTTCAAAAAATCAAACAATCATACGTATTTCATCTTTTGAAACAAATTCTATAATAATGCCAGAAGGTTCAATATCTTGAGAAATCAATTCTTCTTTTACTTTTTCAATAGAAGCATTTGAACAAATAACTCTGTTATTTTTAAAAGCAATAAATTGATTTGGATTAGTTTGTCTTAATTTTGATAATTGTTGTTGAAAAGAAATAAAATCTTTCTCATAATCAAATAAAGATGAATTAATATTTTCTTCCATATCGCTCTTTTCCTCTTTGATTATTTAAATGTTTCTATATTTTTAAATCTTTTTCTTGGTTTCTCTAATTTTCTTCCTTCTTTTTTATCCTTTATTTCGTTTTCCGATTTTTTCGGATTAATATAAATCCCCGCACCCAGAGTCGAACTGGGGATCTCTCGGGTGCTGTTCCCAATTTCTCGGCTTATCAGGTTTCATAGTAATCATAATTGAATCTCCACCCTAGATCAAAGATCTACAGCCGAGCGCTCTAACCACTGAGCTATGCGGGGTTTTACCCTCGCTCACTACGATGCCGTCCATGCTTGGCCAGCATAGAGCTATGCGGGGATATTTAGAAAAAATGTCTGGTATTTTTAAAAGTTCTTATTCTTTAGACCGACTACGCTTCAGAAGCCGAATTCTCGGCTTCGCGATGTCAAACAAAGATTTGACGTCTAGGGCGGGCTTATTCTTTAATATCTTTCTTTCTTTAGAACGACTACACTTAGGCGTTCTTTCTTTGCTCTGCAACAAAAAATGCGTGGTTTGATTCAGACTCGTGAATTTCACCTTCTCTCTCATATACTGCTGTTGCTGTTGGAAGAGCAAACTTTCCGAGGACACCCACCTTAGAATAAATTATA
>Ga0315296_10001847_pt1 | contig 18322 bp, 22 predicted proteins | sample YL17G14_18_MG_FD_203921 | JGI IMG/M metagenome (GOLD analysis project Ga0315296, IMG submission 203921) | Sediment microbial communities from Yellowstone Lake, YNP, Wyoming, USA - YL17G14_18 | ecosystem: Environmental > Aquatic > Freshwater > Lake > Sediment | place: USA: Wyoming | collected... | reverse complement strand
GTAAGCTGGACAAAGTTGGACAAAGGAGTCCTTGTCCTCCCAGAAACGGCACTGGGGTCACACTCCTTGAGGCCAGTCTTCGTGTCAGGTTGGCCTCAGGAAATGGTCCGGAGCCGGTCCTTATAATCTCCTATCCGGAGATGTCCAAGATTGTCCAACTTCTGAGCAGCTGTTAGCAACCCTTTCCGGACGGTCGAAACCCAATGCCTCCAAAGGACATGAACATCATCGTTTTTGGCTGCACCCAATGCATGTACAATGCCGCTGACCTTGCAGGCACAATGAAAATACAATATGATGTGAGTGCTCGCATTATCCGAATGCCATGCACCGCGCGGCTTGACATCAACTTCATTCTAAAGGCTCTCCAAGAGGGTGCAGACGGTGTTCTTGTGGTCGGTTGTCATCCTGGCGACTGTGCTTACAAAACGGGAAATCTGGGCGCAGAAAGGAGGGTACGGTTCGCGAAGAAGCTCATCGATCAACTGGGCATGAACGAGGGCCGGGTGAAGATGGTCTTTGTTAGTGCCGCAGAGGGTGACAAGTTCGCGGCTGAGGTCAACAGATTCGCCGACGAGATCAGGAAGATTGGGCCGAACCCGATACGCCTGTAGGAATTGGCATGCTCCGTGACTGATAGAGAAAATCCGCCTCAAAACGGTTGGCTCCTGAAAAGGGAACCCGCCATTCTCAGCACTTTCAGCGCCCTTTTCATGTTTGGATTACTGGGCGGGGTTCTTCGTTTTCTGTTTCCATTCCAAATACTGAATCTGGGAGGTTCTGAACCACTGATTTCATTGGGGAGTACATTCTCTTCGTTAGGCCAAATTGTTGGCCTGCTTGTCTTGACCAGAATCGTCCATAGCAGGCGAAACACACTTCTCACTGCTGGAAGTCTCTTAGGAGTGTTTGCCTTCATTGCCGCTATCACTTCCGATAGTGCGCTTCTCGCTGTCTCACGAATCGTTGACGGCGCGGGGTCGGGCCTCTTCGCTATCCTGGTGATTCGTGTCTCATCCGACCTCAAGTCATCTCGCGGTGAGAGCATTGGGACACTCCTTGCGGCCCTGTTTCTTGGGTCTGCCATAGGCCAAGGGCTTGCAGGAGCCAGCGTGAATGCCATTGCGCTGATTACTGCACTAGATCAGACACATACAATCAGAGTAATTGCTGCGGCGCTGTTCCTTCTTTCTCTTGCAGTGCTTGGCACCATAGGTGCACAAAGCAGTATGTCAGGAAGAGATGGACTGATTTCTTCTAGGGCACATGGGCATGTGCATCCTAGTATTATCACTCATACTCTATCATCACGGCCGGTGTTGATTCTTGCATGCGTCTACATAGTCTATGATTTCTCTCATGGCATCTATACACCCGGACTGTCTATTCTTATCGAAAACAACGGAGTTCCCATCGATCAGATTGCATATGGCTACCTCCTCGGTGACTTGGTATGGGGTGCTACACAGGTATACGCCGGAAGGCTGGTGGATCGATCCGGTCACTATAGTCCGCTATTCGTGAGTCTTATTATCAAGGGCGCAACAGTGACCTTGTACCCGAGCGCGTCATCTTTCATAGTACTGACGTCAGTACTAGCCCTTGCAGGAATGTCTGAGGGGTTTATTGAACCATCGAGGAATGATGCCGCCATTGATTTTACTCCAGCCGTTGAGCTAGTTCATGAGCACCAACATTACTATGTAACCCGTACCACAGGCTCTTCGTTTGGCATAGCCCGGCACAAACACGAACATACTCATGCTGCCGGGTCTGACGAAGTAGTGTCCTTCCTGCAGACACTGGGCATGGCTGGGTTTGCCGTGGGCTCGCTTGTCGGTGCTTGGTTACTAGGGCAGGGCTTGACCCTCTCCACTCTCGTGTTCATCGGTGGAGCATTTCTGATTGGTACAGGTCTTCTTTCCCTGGGGCTCCGTAAACGGGCTGTTGTTTCGTAGGGTGACTTCAGGGAGCATCTACGAATTCCTGACGGATTGAAACCCAATCTTGAACTTGAGCTATTGCCCTACGGAGGCGTACCCAAAGGCCGTTGATGTCGGGTTGAGTACAGAAGGCAGTGCTTATATGGGCACTAGTCATGCTGATTAACTATAGTGAATATGGGATGAACATATGACGATAATGGCTCCTCTGGTTATCTCACTGAGGGAAGGTATTGAGGTAGCTCTCATAATTGCAGTGATGATGTCATACTTGCGTAAGTCAGGGCAGATGTCCCTTTCTCGCTATGTCATGACTGGCACTGCAATGGCTATTGTCACCAGCGTTGGAATAGCCCTTCTGATGGCTGCGGTCTGGGGCGAGTTCGAAGGGCCTGGCCTTGACGCATTTGAAGGAATTGTGATTGTTGCTGCGGCAGTTCTGTTAACAACGATGATTCTCTGGATGTGGAAGATGGGCCCTAGAATCGCGTCAGATATTGAGGCATCAATCAGCAGAAGGACAGGAGTACGCGGCGGCATTGGACTGGTCTTATTGAGCTTTACTCTCATTCTCAGGGAAGGTACGGAACTCGTTCTCTTTTCGATGGCTCTAGCAGTACAGGATGCAGCCCAAACATACATCGGAGTCACTTTGGGGTTGCTACTTGCCCTGGTCGCAGGAGTCGGCATCTACCAGGGCTCATTAAGAATCAGTCTTCGATCCTTCTTTAGATGGACTTCGGTGTTCTTGGTGCTCTTTGCGGCAGGCATGGTGGCCTATGGAATACAGGAGCTGCAGGATGGAGGCTTGCTTCTAATCGGGCCACTTCAGGTATGGGATATCAATCCCCTTGTGTTCCCAGACGGCAGCTATCCGCTGCTGCACGAGAATGGGCTAATTGGAGGCCTTGCCAAAGCTTTGTTCGGATACGATGGGAATCCTTCAGCTTTGATGGTCGCAGGATACATATCGTATCTGTTTGTTGTGTCAACCTATTACATAGTCAACAGGAGACGCGTCAACGGGCGAGCCGATTCCTCCGAGCGACAGGTCACACCAGTTTCCACCGCGGAATAGCCAAAGGAACCCGGTTTGATCTAGGGCCTCGACAGCAAAGGCTTTCACCGGATGCAGGATGTCCTTGTTGTCGATGTGCAGTAACCGAAACGGCTTTTGGCTGTCCTCGCAATCCCAACTAAGGGGGAATACAGATACACTCAGATAGGCATCGAACTGGAGACAAGGCGGAGCAAGCCTCGAAGGTTCAGAGAGAGAAGGGCGAGAAAGCGCCCAATTCCCAGAAACAGAAGAGTACTCTGAAAGAGAGAGTACGTGAGCTATTTGCGGAGAACAACATGTGTGAGCTGGCGTTTGATGAGCTTGAGAATGACGCCGAAGTAGACACGATGCTTGAAGACTCAAACAGGATGGCAATAGACCGGTTGGGGTATTCTGATCACGGCCATACTCACTCCCTGATTGTGGTAATGAATGGAATCCATCTCCTACGGACACTTAGTTCTGGAGTTCAACCGACGATAGTACAGGAACAGACTGGAACATTCGAGGACGCAGAGCTAATCGTACTTCTTGGCTGTTATCTGCACGATATTGGAATGAGTGTTCACCGCGAGAGGCACAATGTGTTCTCGGTGACACTGGCAACGCCAATCGTGGCTAAAATCTTAGAGAAGGTATACCCGAAAGACCGCCACAAACAGACTCATGTCAGAGGGCATGTTCTTCACGCGATTTTCTGCCACGACAAGCTGATTACTCCTAGCACCATTGAGGCGGGAGTCGTTGGTGTCGCAGATGCACTTGACATGACAAAGGGCAGGGCAAGGATACCGTTCGAGGCAGGAAGGGTGAATATCCATTCAGCCTCGGCCATGGCTATCAACAAGGTTGATATCAAGAAAGGCGAAAACAAGACCGTTCGAATCGACATTTCAATGAGCAATGCATCGGGCATCTTCCAGATTCAAGAACTCCTGGAGAAGAAGATACGCCACGCAGCACAGTTGCTCGACCACATAGAGCTATATGCAATCATGGCTGGACAAGAGGACCGTATACTCGGGGAAGAGCTTAGGGTGCTCTAATCCATAACAGCTTCAGAATGGGGCCCACTATCTTGTTGGGAGCTCTGCACATATCGAGAAGCCACCTAGATAGGTTGTATGGCCATGCTGAGAGATGTCGGCCTCTTGAATCGGCCGCTCTGCTCTTCGGCCGGCTCGAGGGCAGCGCTGTCGTCGTTACCAGAACCGAGCTGGTTGACAACGTCTTAAGGTCAAGAGTCGCTTTCGAAGTGGATCCCGTAACCGAGTACCAGCTGCTTCAAGACGCCGAGGTGCAGGGGGAGGATATGGTCGGGATATTTCATTCGCATCCTGCACCGCCTCAGCCGTCAGAGAGCGATCTCTACAACATGAATCTCAATCCAGTCGTGTGGCTAATAGCATCGAGAACAACCGGGGGTTGGAAGAGCCGGGCCTTTGTGCTTGAAGGCAAGAAGGCAATCGAAGTTTCCCTTGTTGTAGCTTGAGCCTACCGTGTCAGCCCTTTCAATGTTCCAGATGCTCGTCTTGGCTGAAAAGAAACCTTTGTGCCTTCAATCGAGGTTATCAATGCCGCCGAAGCGAGTAGCTTGTCCAGTGATTCAGCATTGCACTGCAGAATCCCTGTCCCTTCATCAGTGTCGTACTGGCCTATGAAGAGTCTTGAATCTGCTACGGAGACTTCTCCGAACAGGGACAAGAAGCTCTTCCGGATTGCCGCTGAGAGCTGATACACATTGATCAGCGGGCCATCTCTATGCAGATGGAAAAGCACGTACCTTCTTCTCATCCTGCGCATTTCTATTCATCCTCGCGGACTATCTCGATTCCGGGCGTAATCGACTCAGAGCTTCTCTTGCGTTCGGAGAGGCTTAGTATTCGGTCAGGAACTTGATACACAGTCTCCCTTGAGTGCTGTTTGTCCATACCCAACAGGATGCCAATATGCCACACCGCAGAGGGCGCCCTCATCAAGATGGGTTCCGAGGCACAGCTCGACAGAACGACATTCATGCCTGCACTTGTTGCTGTGGCTACTGATTCTCTGTAAACCTTGAGCACTTTCGACCTGTCAAGTCCCGAGGTTTCAAGAAGCGGTGCTATAGGAATTTCCAGTGCAATCCCGGTCTCCGCGGCCAGCTTGGCAGTACTTTCGTGGATGATGTACTCCTTCGATAGCTCGACGATTGCCAGAAGGTCCACTCTGGAATCCTCTGCTGCCCAGTTAGACACTTCGATATCGCTCAGCGGCACTGCAACTATGGCGGCCCGTCGTCTCACGCGAGCTAGCTGCTTCTTTACTGATTCCAATCCCTTTCCAGTGATGTCTGCTCTGGTCAATAGGACCATGCCCTCGTTCGTCCTCGTCACAGGGCTGCCCAGAGACAGCGAAGTCGCAAAGCCGGTCAGTCCCAGTCTACCTGCCATCCCAGTGAAATCTGCAAGCCTGTTGGAACTCGGTACTCTTACGTTCAGATCCACGGGCACTAATCAGCCCTCCACAGCAGCTAGGCGTTCTCGAATGAATGCCATGGCTTCTTCTTGAACGCATCGAGGATACTGGCGAACCTGCACTTGGACACTAATGACATCAGGTTCTGCCGCTAACTGCAAATGACCAAGATACGCAGCCTGCTTATCAATCCTGACGAAGAGAGCGCAGTGGTCGTCTAGGCGTTGTTTCAACGTCTCAAGAAGGGTCTGTCTGTCACCGGGCGATAGTGCTTTCAGAAGATGGTCGGCTGCAATCTCACTCGATACTTTGTCCGCGACCGCTGCAGAAATGACCACTATGGGTACCTGATTGTACCCCTCTGTCTTTGTAGTATTTACCTTTGCCTTGTCGCGTATCTCTTCAGGAAATACGTTCAAGATTGCAGTGGTTACCCTTTCTACAATCTCCGTTGCACGTGAGTAGGCTCGGGCCTCAACCCTGGAGAAGAATGGCATGTCGAACTCCCTGATTGGAGTAACACAGTCTACTTTCCAATATTGCCCTTGGCCCCGAGTGATGGCCTGATCTTTTCAGCCCCATGACCCTTTCTCCGCAGACCCCTGCTTTTCTTGCCCGCCGAGCTGAGCCCGCGGTGTACTCTGCCTTTCTGGACAGGGTCACACACCCAGTTTATGGCTGGGTCGTTGTAGATTACGGGGTGACTAGAGTCGACCAAGATGCACTCATACCATATCCACTTGTTGTCCTGGCCTACCCAATAGGAGTTCAGCAAGCGGAGGTTGGGGAACTTCCGTGCCACTCTCTCTTCGGCAATCCAGCGACGAGACTTCTGTGGCGTGTACCTAACTACACCCATACGCCTTGGCTTTCGTCCGGCCTTAGGTCGTACCTTCTCACGTGGGCCTCGGCCAGTTCTAACTCTTACAACAACGTAGCCTTGCTTGGCTTTGTAACCCAATGATCGGGCTCGTCCGAGTCTTGTCGGGTGTTCAAGCCTTACAATGCTATCCTGCTTTCTCCAAACGATGAATCTGTCTCGGATGGTCTCGGTGCGCTTGATCTCTTCTTGCATCCAAGTTTCATTCATGTGTTTGTATGCTGACATCTGACTGCTTCCTTTGCCGTGAATCAAGTCTCTTTGTTTGAGGTTCAGCCACTAGGGCCACATCCCATGCGGACGTATCCGCCAACACAAAGGAATGGTGTGGTCGGGTTCTTGCGGTTGTCCCGCCTGCTCGACCACAGTTTTCCCGGCGAGTTTCACTTAAAGATGTAACGATTGAACGCATCAGCCGGTTTCAATATACTATCGTTCATTGTAAGTTGGACAAAGTTGGACACAGGAGTCTTTGTCCTTCCAGGAACGGCACTGGGATCACGCTCCTTGAGACCAGTCTTCGTGTCAGGTGGGCCTCAGGAAATGGTCCGGAGCCGGTCCCTATAAGCTCCTATACGGAGATGTCCAAGATTGTCCAACTTCTAGGCAGCTGCTGCATACCCTACTTCTTGGCAAACTCTGCGATTACTTTGTCGACGGTCAGTTCTCCTATCCTGCTTTGGGCTTCAAGTGTGGATGATGCGATGTGTGGCGTTGCCACGACCTTAGGATGCTTGACGAGTTTCCAGTCCTTGGGTGGTTCGTCCATGTACACATCCAAACCCGCACCCGCAATCGTCCCTGCATCGAGCGCCTTCAGTAGAGCCGCTTCATCAACAATCCCACCACGCGATGTGTTGATCACGTACACTGTCTTTTTCATGCGGGCAAGTTCTTTCTCACCGATCATACCCTTTGTTTGAGGGACCAGAGGAACGTGCAGAGTCACGAAGTCCGATTTCTCTATTATGTCTTTGAGCTCAGCACGCTTTATGCCGAGTTCCTTGCAGGACTTGCTGATGTCTATCACATCATAGGCAAGAACATCCATGTCGAAAGATTTCGCCCTCTTCGCAACCTCTGCTCCGATTCTACCCAGACCTACGATTCCCAGTGTCTTCTTGTACAGCTCCGTACCTTCCAGTTTCTTTTTCTCCCACTTCTCTTCCTTCATCGTGCGGTCTGCGAGCGGAAGGAACCTGATCAGCGAGAGCATGAGTCCGAAGACCAGCTCGGCCACAGAAACAGAAGGACCCTCCGGAGTGTTCAGCACCTTGATGCCTTTCGCCTTGGCGGCTTCTGCATCTACATTGTCGAGACCAACGCCCGCTCTGACTATGAGCTTAAGCTTGTCTGAAGCGGCGATGACCTCTTTGGTCACCTTTGTGGCACTTCTGACCACTATGCATTCAAAACCCTTGATTTGCTTCTCCAGTGGACCATCGGTCTCTGGTTTCCTAATCACAACAGTGAGTCCTGCTTTTTCCAGCCTCTTCTGGGCGGACTCTGCAACGGGATCAGCAATCAGCACACGTACCATGACTTTCACCATCCGAATAAGGTGGACGCAGACTAAGCTTACTCTGTCTTAAGCTTGGTGACCAAACACTTTCTTAAGGCCGGATTCGTCTTTCCTATTTCATGAAACGGCAACTGGGGCCTTCAAATTCCATCCTGCCATGCCCCGCTATTCTTCTGAGCGTCAAGGGGCCGGATCGGCCGAACATTATCACACTCTCGTGGGTGGCCAATGTATGTAGCGAGCCACCGACAGTCGTCGTGGGTATCCGGCCAAGACGATACAGTCATAATCTTGTGAAGAACACAGGTGACTTCGTTGTGAACATTCCGTCTGCCGACCTCATTGAGGCAACAAGACTATGTGGCACAAAGTCGGGTAAGGACATAGACAAATTCACAGCGGCTCATCTCACTGCAGAGCCCTCGACAAAAGTCGTGTCTCCAATGATCAAGGAGTGTCCCGTCAACATTGAATGCAGGACAAAGCAAGTGATTCCACTAGGGAGTCACGACCTTTTCATCGCCGAGGTCGTAGCTGTCCACATAGACGATTCTATGCTGGATAAGAAAGGCGATTTCGATGCAGCAAAGGCGAAGTTGTTTACCTTTCTTCCATTGACCGGAGACTATTGGACACTTGGAGAACCGCTTCGCGAAACGGTCTCAGAACACCGGACGATCTCCAAGGCACGCGGTCGTTGACAGGTCTCTGACGAGGTTCCGTTCCCTCGGTAACTGGGTCCTAGAGCGAGATGCTCAAACAACATGGGAGAGGGCCGCTCACTTTGTACCCTTTGCACTTACAATCTTAATGACATCCCCGTTCTTCAGGACGGTCTTGTCAGAGATTCGCATCTTTGTACGGGCGTCAATTGCATGTATGAAGCTCTCCATCAGGTCAGTATGAATCACTCCCGCAAACTCTTTCGCCGTTATACCCTCGGGGACTAGGTAGACATCAGGGAGAACATTGCCGTCACCGTCAGTGAGTGAGTTCGGGTCATGGACCGGATAGATAGCTATCATATGCAGATACTCGAACACTGCCCGGTTGAGAATGCCCTGCACTCCAGTTCCTCCATACTTCTTGAGAAGGTCCTTCTTGAGCTTCTCCAGCTGCATGCGTTCGTTTTCGTTTAGCTGCTGTGGCTGCAGAATCTGAAAGTCGTTGTCCCCGGGTATGTATTCGATGATTCCTTTCTTATCCATGTCTCTGAGCGCCTTCTCCGCTAGGGCGCTCACTGGCACAACTAGTGTGCCAGGGAATGCTTGCTGCAGCCTCTTGAGGTTCTGTTCTGCGGTGGGGCGGTCGATCTTGTTGGCTGCGATTATTATGGGCTTGGCCACCTTTCTGAGCACCCGGACGAGCTTCTTCACGTCGTCGTTTGTCCACTTGTCTGCCGCTTCGACCTTGAGACCCGAGTCTCTAATTGCCTTCATGATATGTGCCCTGCTAACATTCAGGCCCGTAAGCTTCTCAAGCAGAAGCTCCTCGACCTTGGCGGCTTCTGCTTTCACTCGTCCGGATATCCTTCTCCAGTCCTTCTGAACTATTGCAAGCATCCACTCGGTGATTTCATCTTCAAGGAACTTCACATCCTCAAGGGGATCATGAGATCCTGCAGCGACTTCCTGCCCCTCCGAGTTCGTAGAGCCACTCGTGTCAACGATATGAATCAGAACATCAGCCTGCCTCAGGTCATCTAGGAACTGATTGCCCATTCCCTTCCCTTCATGCGCATCAGGAACGAGACCTGCAACGTCGATCAGCTTGATTGGTATCATTCTGATACCCTCAATGCAGGCTGAGTTCTTCGGGTTATCTTTCACCCCAAAGACTCTGCATGCACACGGTGTACGTACATAGGTGACTGCAACATTCGCCTGTATTGTGGTAAAGGGGTAATTACCCACCTTGAAGTCAGTCATGCATGCCGCATTTGTGAACGAAGTCTTGCCAGACGATGGTTTCCCAACAATGCCGACACTGAACCCCATTGCAAACATCTCTCAGCTTGTGGAGTTACTCCATCACTTGCGAGAGATAAACTTCTCCAATTGTTCCATCGGAAGAGAAGGTGGGCACAATGTATTGCGTTAAGAATCCACACAATCAAAACTGTCTGTGTAGCTGCATGATACCGGAGAGCGCGACCCAAGTGAAATCCCGGACGAGTAATCCGGGGCTTGGCCGTTTGTTAAGTTCAGCCGTCTGGCTATTGCCAGATTTTGGGTCCAGTAGATGCCGAGGTGTGCAGGGCCTGCATATTGTGTGCTGAACTGGCCGAGAAGAGCCACTGGGGTGCCTTTGAAGAAGGCAGCGAATCCAACGCCGCCTTATATGCATGGCCTACGGAGGTTCACTCATGGAATGGATGGCGTTCCAATCGGGTGCGTCAACAAGCATGACAGAAACTGTCAGCGACTACATACTTGTCAGGAGACCGTCATTGCCGCGCTGGTGGGATCCAGTGGCAAGACCTCATGTAGCGGTTATAGTTGAGGACCCCATGACTGACTCTGCCATCAGATACTACCTGTCTCGCACGGGTGATTCAGATTCGAACGGCCGCATCCCCCTTGAGGTTTCAGACATTGAGAGGCTTCCGGAAGGCGCACTTCTTGAGGTCCGATTCAACATGACCAAAGCCAACCTGTACAGACTTGAGCTAATAGACAACGTTCCATGCTGGAGATGGTTGGGCCGCTGTAGAGGGCTATCGGGCTTTGAGTCGGAACTGATTGACTGGAATCACCTGCTTGATGATGTTGAGTTGTACCGGCTCACAGGATTGACCCCCAACTAGCCGACTACTACTGCAGTGACGCCTACGACCCTCGAATTCTCTTGTTGATATTTCAGGTCAAAGCGTTTTGCCAGCTCCTCTCAGTCAGAATCCAGTCGTATCGATGCTTTTCGGATTGTAGCATTCGGCTCTTGTCTCTTGGTCGGCAAATTCGACCGGAGAATTCTTTAGCAAGGTCACGATGTGCAGAAAGGATTGTAGTATAAAATTACAATCAAGAAGTTGATGAAAATGACCGGGGCGATATCAAAGTCAAGTAGGTTCGTGCTACTCCTGTACTTCATAATCGCCCTCATTGTCGGGGTCTGGTTCTTCTTTGCACCCCAGCTGTGGAATGCAGTCACAGGCTGGCCCTCAGAAATAGCCTCCGGACGAATGCTGGGTGCGGCATGCGTTGCGCTGGCCATCGGAGCATTGTTGGCTTATAGAGCGAAGTCCTGGGAGCAAATCGAGATATTTGTGCTACTAATCATAATCTGGGGTGTTATGTCAGTTGTCGGAATGCTCTGGAACATCCTGACAATGACGCTTCCTTTCGCCGCTTGGTTCATGGACGGATTGGCGGCCCTGTTTCTCCTGCTGTTCTGCTATGTCTACTACAGCGGCAGGAGGTAAGCGAATCAGGCATATGTAGTACAAAACTAGATGGACGGAGAAGAGAGCTTTTTTCGGCTCTCTCTCCATCTTCAGGTTTTTCAGTCTATACCATCATCAATCGAAGTTCCTGTATTGGGGTTCAGTAGTCAGGAAAGCGTCTCGGTCTCTGTGAAGGCTGCGCAGTTCTCATGGTAGGTTGAGCAAATGTACTCTCTCGCACAGTCAAACCAAGAAGGGCCGGGTTGGCCGGGGATGGCCCGGCTCAGCTTCGATAGACTAGCCACATTACGTGGAAAACGAATCCCAGTAGGAGACCCCAAGCACCAATCGTGATAAGGTCCATATTGAATGACCAGACCGCGCCGACGGCGAGGAGTATTACTGAGATGATGATCAGTATGTATGCTGGATTCTGTACGAATGATTTCAAGCTAAACTTCATAGCTGATTTCCTCAAAGCGGCGCCTCCAAGGACAGATATAAAGTCTGCGCACAAAGCCGTAGCACGCGCCAAAGTCGGCGCTGCTCCTGTCCGGATTCTCCGTGACAGAGTGAAACTTACCTCAGAATCCAAAATGGAGAAACGGCCGTCTCCTAGTCTAGAGTGACTCACGATACATTCTAGTACGTTCCAGTACCATAAAGAGTCGATGAGGTTTTGGAGGGCGCGCCGAGGAAAGCAACATGAGTCTGCTCGTCTCTGTAAGTGGTGCGGAAAGCCTGTTGAGACAGTCCGCTGGAAGGACGGCCCAAACTTCTACTGCTCGTCGAGATGTTTTTGGGCCGGACTGCTTCCAGCTATGGCAATATTGGCTGTTTTCTGTACGCCGATCATGATTGCTACAATCCTTTTTCCAGTTAGAGTGATCAATCTCTTCTGGGCCGGTAGCGGTGGAGCGTTCATTCCGATTGAAGACATTTCCCCTGTAGGTTTACTAGTGGTCTTGGGCGAAATTGCAGCGGCCTGTGCCGCCTCAATTTACTCTTGTAACAAGGTCTACATTGGGTGGAAGGCTCGCAAGGACATTCGTATGGAGCAGGATCCCTATAATCGTGTTCTGCAGTTTTCTGCTCATGTCTATCATCTGCAATCCAGCGGCGCTATGCATACAAGATGAAAAGTGGTAGCGGGCGGTCGATTTGAACGACCGGTCTCATGGTCCTCTATCCGAGTATGCCAGCTACGTTTGGTCTTGACTCTCTTAAGCAGCGGAATCTCGGCCATTATACGGCTGGTTGCCGCTTTGGACGGGTGTCACAGACCTCTTCAATCCCGCAAGAAAGCGGTGACAACGCTGTATTGCCCCGAAGGACTGGAAGAATGATGGGCGGGAATGTGTGTAGCACAAACATCGTACGAATCCCGAGGCACACTCACCTTCCGAGTTGACTCTCTGAACTCTAGACCTTGGTGGTCGTTATTTCCTCTTATCCAAGTTCTCCTTGACTCTGTAGCTCACCATTCTTCTTACCAGGTCAAATGGTATCGGCTTGTTCATAGGGAATCTGACGGTACCCTTGCTTACTTCATAATCGGACAATTCCTCTTTGAATGCCTCAATAGCTGATGGAGTCGGATAGAACCCAATATGATCCTTGAAGGCCGCAAAATGAACCAAGTTGCCATTCGATTTGAAAGTAGGGATTCGATAACTGATCGCCTCTTCTGCTTCAGGTGCTGAGTCCCTAATTGCTTGTCTCAGCTTTTCCAAAACACTCTGGACATTCCTAGGAAAAGAAGCAATGTACTCATCTATTGTTTCGAACACTTTCTCAGGTGTTCTCGTAGTGCTCCCCTGCAATCGATGCTTCTTGGGCGGAACAGAAACCCCAGAACCTGATAAGTGCTCCGATTCAGAGAAATGAATCCAATTGAGACTAAGGCCTAATGGACGACCGATTTCAGGGTTTCACACGAAAGCTCTCATCGAACTCAGGGTACGAGTCCTGTGGAATTCATGGTGGCCTGCAAAAGGCAGAAAAGGGATGCGGCAATCTGTCCATAAGACGACTGGCGTCGCGACCGGAGAAGGGATCTTCAGGCACAGACTTGATAGGATGTCGCAGCCCTCAGCCGGCGCTGTGATTGATTCACAACTCAGACATTGACATCCATTACGGAGGATGCGGTGATTGGTGCTGGGGATGGAGAAAGCAGAGCTGTACAACATCGTATTGATGACAGTCGTTTGGCTCTCTGCAATGGCATTGACCGTGTGGGACTTCATAGTCCTCCAGTCCCCAAGCTATCGGTTCGGTGCCATCAGCTTCATTGGCTTAGTATGCTTCATGGCAGGGGTCACCATTCGCTTAGTCGCTAGGAGAACACTGGGAGGCCGCTTTGCGCACCGCCTGGCGAAGGCAGAGGGACGCACTCTGGTGAAGCATGGTGTATACTCGTATGTCAGACACCCCGCATACCTAGGCAGCAACTTTGTCGATAGTGCTATCCCATTGCTGCTGAATAGTCTGCTTGGTTTCCTTCTCATGCAGCTCTTGGTCCCTCTACTTCTGCACAGAATCCGAATCGAGGAGCGCATACTGATTAAAGAGTTCGGCGATGAGTACTCCGAGTACGTGCGGACGACAAAGAAGCTTGTCCCCTTCATTTACTAGGATTCAATCTGACCCGAAACGCGCATACGTCGTAGAACCAAGAATCTCGGCTATCTTGTCAGTGCTTAGGGATCTACGCTCACCCAGACTGTTCACTATGGCAATCTTCTCAGTGCTTGGAAACTGCTTGCTCAGAACTCGTGAGATGCCACGCGTCTGACAGCTTGCGAATCGCATCAGTGGCAATCAGGATGCTGAGGCTATGAAGGTGGGTTCTCCTGACAAACGAAGGCAGAATAAGAAATGGTAGCGGGCGGTCGATTTGAACGACCGATCTCAGAAGGCGCACGTTGAGGGATTCTGCATCTTACGTCAGACAAGTCCGAGGATTGAGCAGCCCTTAGGCAAGTCCGCATGTGTGCAATCACCAAGGTCCCAAAGTACAAGTTTATCAGCCAACATTTGAACACTTGGTCAACTGTTCAAACGAAGGTGACACCGCTGTCAGTAATTCCCAGAGAAGGCCAAGGCGCAATCTTGTCTTCTGATTCAGAGATAGAGGCAGTTGTCAGGATTTTCAAGGCGCTGTCAGATCAGACGAGAATCAAGGCATTATCGGCGCTCACATTGAGTGGCACATACTGCATTTCGGACATTGCATTGATGCTGAACATGAGCATTAGCAGGGTAAGCCATCAACTTAGCAAGCTTGAGAACATGGGCTTCATCAGGCGTACCAAATCGGGCAAGAAGGCGTACTATCAGATCATCGATGATTGCATTAGAAGCATACTTGGGACGGCGATGGAGCATGTCAGAGGAAAATAGAGCTGCTTGCGAGGTATGTGAAGAGGAACGAGTAAGGCGCGAAGCAGTTGGCTTCCGGCAGAAGTATGCCATTGGTCTTTTCTCCACCGTATTGCTTGCTGTCGGCCTTATCATCGTACTATCTGGTGAAAACCCTCTTCTCAGCTATGTGCCGTTCATGGCAGCCTTGCTGGCATCAGGTCGATGGACTATTCCTGACGGCTTCAGGGATCTGTTGAAGAAGCATCTGGGAACGAGCTTTCTCATGACGGTGGCAGCTTTCGGTGCGATGCTAATAGGCGAACCGGCGGAGGGGGCGACAGTGATGCTCCTCTTCTACATAGCCGAACTGCTTGAGGAAAAGGCCGCTGACAGAGTGAAATCTGAGATTGGAACCTTGGTAGAACTCGAACCGCCCTCGGTCGTCGCAAAGGATGGTGATGTCGAGGTCCGCCTGTCTCCGGATGACGTTTACGTTGGACAGATTATGGTAGTGAGGCCGGGCGAAAGGATAGGCCTTGATGGGATCGTGGTCAGAGGAGCATCCACGGTAAACCAAGCACCGATAACTGGTGAGTCGAACCCAGTCGAGAAGAACAATGGTGATCAAGTATACGCAGGTACTGTGAATCTGGATGGCTATCTTGAAATCGAGGTCACCAAGCTCTCGCGTGACTCCGTACTATCCAGAATCGTTCAACTTGTCAACGATGCTCAGAAGAAGAAGTCATCAAGCGAACGTTTCGTTGAACGATTCTCACATACATATACACCAGTAATGGTTGCAGGGTCGTTGCTGTTAGGAATCGCATCCCTGATTCTTGGAGTCTCTCTTCAAGGTTCGGTCTATAGAGGGCTCACTCTGCTCGTGATTTCATGTCCGTGCGCATTTGCAATCTCAATACCAGTCAGTATGGTTTCTGCGCTTGTAGGCTCGGCGAGGGACGGTGTCTTGGTCAAGGGGGCGGCAATTCTCGAAAAGATGAGCGACGTTAGAGTTGTCGCTTTTGATAAGACTGGAACTCTGACATCAGGCGATTTCGCTCTGGAGAATGTATGTCTCCACGACGATGCAACCGAGGAAGAGATACTCGAAGCTGCTGTGTCACTCGAGGGAATGTCGGAACACCCCATAGCTCAGGCCCTAGTCCGCGCCACAGAAGGCATGCCTCGCGAAACCGCCGATGAGTTCGTCTCGATACCGGGTCGGGGTGTGAAAGGCAAGATAAACGGGGACACGTATACGGTTGGAAGCCGACGACTTCTTGATGAGCAATCGGTAGAGCTGGTTGACAATGAGCACAGCTGTGGGGTTGGAACTGTTGTGTATGTTGCCAAGAACTCCAAACATCTGGGCACCATTGTTCTTGCAGACATCACAAGAAAGGGCAGCAAGGAAACCATAGCAGAACTGAGAAGGCGCGGTGTGATGACTGTGATGCTCACAGGCGACAATGAAGTGGTAGCACAGAAACTAGCAAAGGAGCTCGGATTCGATGAGTATCATGCCGGGCTTCTGCCGGAGCAGAAGGTCAGACTCATAGAAGAACTGGCAAAGAAGGGCACTGTAATCATGGTCGGGGATGGAGTGAACGATGCCCCCGCATTGGCTGCCGCGCATGTCGGTATCGCACTCGGCGTAATATCGAGTGACGCTGCGCTTGAGACTGCCGACGTGGCTCTAATGAAGGACGATCTTACGAAGATTCCTGGTCTTCTATCTAGGGCTAAGAAAACCATGAGAATCGTTCGTCAGAATGTTGCAGTCTCGATCACGCTGAAGCTATTTCTGGGTGTGCTAGCTGTACTCGGGCTCATCTCGCTGTGGCTGGCCATTGCCGTAGGAGACATGGGCCTGACACTTGCTGTCATCGGCAATGCTCTCAGGCTCACAAGAAAAAGCGTCTTCTAGAGAACTCTGACGCATCGCGGACGATACGATTCCAGAACATGAACTGAGTAATCATACACGAAGCTCTACGAAATGCATAAACTGATTCGGGACGAGAACCTTCCTGCTGACTCCATAGCCCATCATCGCATGACTATCTCCGGACAGAAAGCGCAACAAGAATAGGAGATGGTGGCGGGTGGTCGATTTGAACGACCGATCTCAGGGTTTCACACGAGAGCTCCCATCGAACTCAGGGTATGAGTCCTGAGGGTTGAAGTAATAGTAGAAGCGCAATAAGTACCAAGAATCGCACGTCCATTGGGATTACATTATGGCGAGCGAGAAAGCTATACAAATGATCTCGAGGAGACTATGGTGGAGTTGTCGAAGCTTGTGCATAAGGAGCTTGTAGAAAGGCTGACCAAGTGATACACGAAGCTTGAGCAATCCATTGCTCAGACACGCAAAGGAACAGGATTCACGTTCGCATCGCTCTTCGAGGACTGTCTGAATCCTCTCGACTGGTTCAAGCTAATAAGAACGTAGCACCGTCTTCAGCTTCCTCTCTTCGAACGTTATCTTATACTGATTGAAGAGAAGGTCTCGTCCCAGCACTGCATACGGGATTGCATCTTGGTTTAGAGGCACCATGACATAGGCTGCCGGCATAGAACACACCGGTCGCATTCCCTTTAGCAATTGGAGATCGACACAACAGATTTGAATCGGGAGAGTTCCGCCCGCACCTATTGCGGTCGATGTCTTCTCTGCCGTGAGATTTAGGGATTCAGAAATCCACATCGGTATGAACGTTGAAGTAGCTCCCGAATCAATCAAGCCCGTAGTCCTCAAGGATAAATCCCCATTGCTCACGCGAAGGTGGACCATGGGAAGCTTGAGCTGGTGTCCGCCCGGATATGCATAGCTGAGGTACCTACAAACAAGAGTCTGTTTTTTCGAGCGAATAGCAGGCAAAGGGAACCGTTCATTGTAAGTTGGACAAAGTTGGACACAGGAGTCCTTGTCCTCCCAGAAACGGCACTGGGGTCGTACTCCTTGAGGCCAGTCTTCGTGTCAGGTTGACCTCAGGAAATGGTCCGGAGCCGTTCCTTATAAGCTCCTATCCGGAGATGTCCAAGATTGTCCAACTTCTGAGCAGCTGTTAGCAACCCTCAAAGGAGCATGATCTCGTCGCGAGGCACTTTCATCACGAAAGGTTCCTTGTCCGGGTACTTCTTCTTGGCTTCCAGAAACACTTCTTTGCCAGAGTCCCCTACCGAAACGATCTCGCAACCTACAACGGCAATCCATCGGCCTACGTGCTGACCGATATCGAGCATCATAAGTGCGTCAAATTCACTCTTGCACGCGGTCATCCTCTATCCCTGCGTTTCTCTGCGTGAGCCAAACAAAAGATTGTGCTCGTGTGACCAAATAGGATAGGTATCCTACTCCTATTTCAACCTTGACCTTATGAGCCCATATACCTTTTGCTAGGGCCGTTCCTCCAGAATGCGTTTGACGGAAGACTGGAACAGAGCAAAAGCACTGAAGCGAGAAACTGAGATAGTGGTGGGCGGTCGATTTGAACGACCGGTCTCAGGGTTTCTCAAACTTCTACATATCACAGCAGAAGTTGTATGAGCCCTGCGGGATGTATGATGATCTGCAAATGGCAGATAAGAGCAACTGACGGGAGGAAAACATGCGGGGAGTATTCAGGGAGTGACTTGGAAAGAGAGTCTTGAGCAGCTTGGTTTCGACAAGTTCGCGAAGCGTGTCGAGCAGAATTCAGGGCAG
>Ga0315296_10001846_pt1 | contig 18342 bp, 52 predicted proteins | sample YL17G14_18_MG_FD_203921 | JGI IMG/M metagenome (GOLD analysis project Ga0315296, IMG submission 203921) | Sediment microbial communities from Yellowstone Lake, YNP, Wyoming, USA - YL17G14_18 | ecosystem: Environmental > Aquatic > Freshwater > Lake > Sediment | place: USA: Wyoming | collected... | reverse complement strand
GAAGGGGTCGATTGTTGTATCCGGGTCAGGGCCGTTCAAGCCAGAATATATGCAAATGGCAATTCAGCGCAATAATTATCCATTCTCATCATTGCAGATAGAGACCCTCCCGCAGCACGTTGACTGGAGGAGCACAGGCCGCAGGGAATGGAATGGGATAGTCTATATCGAGACCCTGCCCATGTCGAAGAGGGATGCCGTGCGCGAGGCGAAGAAAATCCGGAGTCTCGGGGGACTTGCGCGGGTCTCGATACCCTGGGGCGGCAGGTACTCCGTCTGGTTCAACCCAAATGGATCGAAAGCTGCCCTTGATTATGTGAGCGGGTGGTGAACAAATGGCCTTCGGAGACCGCCTCAGAGATTTCTGGAAGGGGATCCCTAAGTTCAAGATCCCATTCGACAGGGTAAAAACAGGGGAACTGGTGTCAAAGGACAAATACAGGAAATGGGGACGAGGGGGAGCTTGAAATGGTGTACAGACCGAAATCATGGATGGAGATGCTGAACAGCAAGTACCGGAAGATTGTGAGGGGCGGCATGTATACAACCGAAGACCTCGACAAAGCGAATGAGGCGATTACAACGGCCCTCACGAAGATCGAGAAGATCATAGCGAAAAGGGACAAGGAAACCAAGGGGAGGAGATAAAGGATCATGCCGTATGTGATCGAGCATGCAGCGAGGGTCCGGGAACCGAGTGAGTTCCGTAAGGGGACGTTCAGGAGAAAGTCTCTCATGAAGAACGTCGTGAAAATGGTGAAGAAGGGGAAAGGGTGGGTGCCGAAGATATCGAAGGTGCCCAACGGGGTCCGGATCATCACCGGGAAGCTAAAGGGCGGCGGGACTTCGATGCTCGTTCAGGCGTACCGCTTTGACAAGACCACGTTCACCCCGGCTGAGGCCAAGAAGTGGCTCAAAGCGGAAGGGGTTATATGGATACGGTTCGATCAGCAAAGCAGGAGTACGCCAGGTGAAATGATGAAAACGACTGCCGCCTATAGAGCAGAGGCAAAGGTCCACGAGAAGGCTTTGAGGTGGGCAAAGGCCGCCAAGTGCTGGGAGATGGCGATTCGGATCTATCCGAAGAAGGCCCTAAACTCTTCCATGGCCGAATTCGATATCAGGAACATGACTGCCAGGATGGATGAGTGCAAGAGGGCGGCAGCCAGGAAGAAACGCGAAGAGGGGCGGAAGTAAGATGGCACGGGAAAAGATTCCGGCTCGGTTTCATACCGTAGATTACTGGGAAAGGGCAATCTTGAAGGCAGGGGGACGCATTCACGGAGTAAGTTATCCGTGGGCGTACACGATGGAAGCGGATTTCGTTGATGGGGGATGGTGGTTCTCGAAGATCCGTGGCAAGAACCAGCGTGCCGAGGCAAAGAAAAACAGGGACAGGATAGCCCGTGAGATGCGGAAGGATGGTTGGAATGTAAAGGTCCATACAGAAGAGTCGGGACTTTTCATCAACGCTGAACGCTACAAGAAGGACAAGACCTTCTATCTGAGAAGGGCATAGATGGCACAGAAGAAGACTCCGGGCCATTTCCACACCGCAGGGTACTGGATACAGCTAATCAAGAACGCAGGGGGAATTAACCGCAGAATTGGTTATGCACCGGCGTATACAGGTGAAGCGGATTTCGTCAACGTGAGCTGGGGGCTCTCGAAGAACCATGGGAAGAGACAACGCGCCGAAATGAAATTGAGCCGGGACAAGATCGCTCGTGAGATGCGGAAGGATGGCTGGAACGTGAAAGTCACCACCGATTACCATGGCTACCATATCGACGCTGAACGCTACAAGAAGGACAAGGGCTTCTATCTGAGGAGGGCATAGATGGCACAGAAAAGGAACCGGGCCATACCAGGGCCAAGGAAAAACGCGAAGGTGGAGAAGAACACCCCGATGAAGAAGGCCGTGAGGGTACTCACGAGCCTCGGGAGAGGGGTCAAGTCGGTAAGCCGGGAGGCCGCGCATGTCGGGCGCGAGGTCGCAGCAGCAGGCGGACGGGCCTGGTCGGACTACTCGGACTGGGCCAGGGCGCAGAACGTCAAGGCGGCTGAACACAATCTCGCCATGACCGAGCTCAGGATGAAGAAACGGAATATCCTGGACGAGATGCCCGAGATGGTCGGTGGTGACGAGGGTGGGGGTCCGGGCTGGGGTGGAGCGGACGGCCAGGGCAGGTTCCCGCTGCCGGAGCGCAGGATGCCGGACCGGAGGTTCGTGCCAGCCACACCAGTCGGTTATCCTACCTTCCATGAAGCTCCCGCTATGCAGGCACACCCCCAGGGTGGCCAGACTATCACCGTCAATGTAGGAACCGGACAGGGCTCCAGGGGTCTTCCGCCCAGGGAAGAGTCCATCCACATCCCCATGGCCGGTGAGGTGCCGATGGAGATGGCCCCCGGACAGGGTTTCGAGCGCGACGAGCGTGAATTCGGGCGTGAACCAATATCAGAGGAACCTCAGTTCCCCCAGGGATTCCAGAGGGCCAGGCCGATGATCAGGCGCGGCCCAATCGCCAGATATCACCCCCTCGATCAGACAGGGATACTCGGGTCCACAGGCATCCTCCAGACCAGGGGGTTCCTCGGGCAGACCGGGGCACTCAACTCTGGCAGGACGGGTGGCACCGGGCGACTCCTCATGTCTACAGGGATGCTCCGTGCCACAGGAGCATATCAGAGACGCACCTATCGACCTCCGCAGACCATAGGAGTCGAAAGCCTCGGACCACTGCCGGAACCACTGCCTGAAGAGAGGGCACGGCCAACTCCACCGCCAAGGAGACCGGGCCAGGTGCCTGGGAGGAGACAGCGATGAAGCATAGGTTCACATTAAAGGAACTTGACGAATGGGACGACAAAAGGATCCTCATGATGCTCGTGACAGAGCGGATCAGTCAGATAACAAATATGTATGTTCCACTGAATTCACGACTATCAAGAATCAGGGGCAACCTGGAACGGGGAAAACTGGAAAAGGCACCCAAGGGGAAACCCGCCTGGTATCTAAAGGGGCGGTGAAGCATGGCGGAGAAGAAATCAGGAAAGAAGAACGATGAGATCCTCCCCATCGGTGCGAAGAAGCGGACCCCAAAGAAACAGACTGAAACGGTGGTCCAGTCCAAGAGCACCAGGGAAGCCGTCAAGAAGATGGGCAAAGGTATCGTCGGCGTCCTTGTCGGGGCCAGGGACACCGTGGAGCGATACAGCAACTGGGTCCAAGAACAGAACCGGAAAACCGAGGAGAAACGGCTGAAGATGCTCCAGGACCAGAAGGCCCAGGGCGAGAGCAAGCCGGAAACCGGCCCGTCAGTCGGTGTCAAGGGCATCGGTCTCTTCCAGGGAACGGTCAGTTATCCGGGCCTGGGACAAGCCGCAAGGCCGGGGAAGATGAACATCCCACCGCCACCGGCTACATCTATCTGGGACTTGGCCAGGGACGCCCAGGACAAGGCGGGAAAGAAAGGGAAGGAATGAAGGGCATGCCGCAGGTCAAAGTAAAGCAGGTCGGAAGGGGGCACAGGGGCAAGGGCAGGAAGGTCTTCGAGGTCAGGAGAGGCAAGCGGTTCGAGGGCCTCTATTTTGATGGAAAACGGGCAAAGGCGGCAGCAAACAAACTGGACAAGAAAAAGAAGCCAAGGAAGGGGAAATGACTATGGCGAAGACATACAGGGTTTTTCTGAGCAGGCACTACATCTCAGTGGAGTTCTTCGATGTCGAAGCGGATAGCCAGGCGAAGGCAGAACGTGCCGCAGAAGTAGCGGCGAGGCACCTGTATCCGGAGATGAGGGCAGTGGCGGCAGACAATGGCTGGCATGCCGATAAAGCCACAGAAATCCTACATCTCGGGTATAGTTCCGTGCCATTCAAGCCAGAACTCGTGTACCGGACCACGGCAGCAAATCTATACCAGGATCTCAAGAACCGCAGGTTCACTCGCATCGGGGGCCGCAGGTTGCCGGAGCCACGGCTGGGGAGGTTATAATCATGATTTGCATTGAGGCAGATGGTTATGGCGGTTACAAAGTAAAGGTATCAGAACCAGGAACAGGATCAAGGGGGCACTCGGTCCATGCCAACAACTACAGTGAGGCCATCCAAGCAGTGGGACATTACTACCATAAGCCGTGGCATGAAAAGCCGCGCAGAAATTGCCCGTTCTGCCGCAGAATGAAAGAGGAAGAGAGGAAGAGATAACTATGGCAGAGTACGTTGTCATCGATTCGGCAGGCAACCGGGAATGGACCAAATCCTACCGGGATGCCCAGGCAAAAGTAAAGAAGAAGATCGAGGATGGCTGGGGGCCATGCCGGATCGTGAACGCGGCCAGGCAGTCCACTCACAGCCCAAGAAACCTGGCCAAGTACCTCAAAACAGGGGGTGGGGTCTGGTCCACCACCGAGCTCGCGGGGATCGTCCTGAACAGGGGCAGCGAGGCCACAGACTATACCTTCCGGATGGGTCCACCCTTCCCACTGGAGATGCGGAGGGCTGCCCAGCAGAGGCTCAAAGAACGGGTCAAGAAGGGCTCGCCAGAATCGGACATGGTGAAACAGGCCCTGGGCACGAGGCTCCAGAGAAAGTCCAGCAAGATCCCTGCAAGAAAGGTGAGGGAAGGCCTGAGGGCGTGAATTATGGCACTCACCCCAGCCGAGTTCCAGGTATGGCAGCGCAAGGTCAGGCAGGCGAATCTGGCCATGTCCCTTGACCCATCCGCTGCATATGCAATATCAGGGATGTCCAGAGAAGAGGCCGCGAAGATTCTCAGGTTAGAGGATGCACGCATGCAGCGGAACAAGGCAATCAGGGTGAACCACATGCTCGTAAGGAGGAAAATGTAATGGTCTACACACCACTGTCGTATTCAAGACCGTCGATGACACAGCCAGGGTCGGAGCGTCTGCCCGATGCAGAGGATCTCCCACCAGTCAATATCCCCGGGGCGAGGCTGAAGTATGTAAAGAAGCTCTGGTTCAAGGATCACCCGCTCTGCGGCTATTTCTTCGGATGCGACAGGGGTTGTCCCCGCTATAGCCCGGTGCCAAAGATGGGACAGGTATTCCCCCACTGCGGCCATCCTGATGCAAGGGACGAGAAATATCTACCGTGAGGTGAACGATGCTGCCCCTAACCCCAGAAAAAAGGAAATACTGGTATAACAGGCTGGGCTGGGTCAAGTACAGCCCGATGATGACTTACCTGGAATACCGGAAGAAACTTCCGCGTTCTATCAAGCCGAAACGGGCCGGGGCCGAGTACTTTGACATCATCATCGTGACCTTTGGGGACCACTTCACGATATTCCGCATAGGCGAAAAAGGGTATATGGGCAAGCCGAATGCGGTGGAGGCCCATGGGTCGTACAAGACCTTAAAGGCAGCCATCAACAACGCAGGGAAGATCATCAAAGAATCAGGAAAGCCAATGCCGTAGGTGTGTCATGGTCCGAGCAAAGCCGGGAACTGGAGACAAATATTTCAAGGCACACGTTCTTTTCTATCATACCAAGAATATCGAGCCGATAATCAGGGGCGGATTCATAGATAGCGAATGCATTCCTGTTCTTCGTGCTTTGAATAAGTTCCCAGGCATCTTCCCGTTTGAATCCTGTTCTGGACATGGGAAAAAATATGTTGGAAATTTCAGGATCTTCTTCGCATCAAAGGATACCAGGAATCTGGATATAATCCGCAAATGCGTCGCAACCGCGCCAGCAAACGGGAACTGGAAAGTAAGGTACGATGGGCGGTTCCAGAACTGGATGCCAGGAGGAGAACCGGATCCACGAACTGGCAAACACATTTACCGAAAGCATTCATGGACCGGGAAATGGGCGTATACATTAGATAGCTGGGATACGCCGGTTGGGAAACCGGCCTACGAGGATGCAAACCGTATCGCGGTCTGCCTGAACAGGCATTTGAGGGGGAGATGAAGATGGGGGCCGTTGGGGATCCAAAACATTTGATAATCGGGACGAAGGTTGACCTGAAGGCACGCACCGGAGCCCAGAGAAGGGCTGATGTCAGGCTCCTGGCCCAGAAGCCTATGAAGATCCTGCGGGAACGCCAGGAGGCCGTAGGAACGGCCAAGAAGAAGGTCGAAGTGGCATTCATCGAAGCCCATGCGAAATGCAATCTTGAAAAGAAGAATGAGGAAATCAGGAAGATAGAGAATCTCCGCGAGCAGGAACGGGATCTTGCCAACGCCATCGGCCTCAAAGTCATCACAACCAAGGGGTTCAAAGGAAAAAAGGGGAAGTGACATGGCGACACTCACGAAAGCTCGGATGGAGATCCCGAAGGAGATGGCGGCTGGGAAGGTCATCAGGGAATTCTCAGGCTTCGGTAACAGGATGAGGCGGAGGGCGACTCTGGAGGATCGGCCATATAGGGATCCAGGCAAGACCGAGATGATTTACGGGACATATAATAAGGAAATTAAATATTCAGATTTTCACGCCCTATATTTCGATCTGAAATTCATCAAGAAATATTACGTCGAATGGGCTCATAATTATTATGAGCTTTCGATGGAAGGTAATCGGGCACTCCAACAGAAAAAGAGCGGGGGAAAATGAGCATGGCGACCCTGACCGAGAACCGAAGGACAATTCTGATGGCGATGGGTGAGGGCAAAATCATTCGCATACGTCAGCTCTTCAATCAAAAACCAGTGGCACACCTGATAGACAGGCCATACCGGGTGCCTGGCCAGTTTAAATCTACATGGGGAACATGGCAGAAGGAAATCAGTTACAATGATTTCAAAGCTCTCTACCTGGAATCGAAATATCTCAATGAAATGTTCTACACCTCCTGCGATCATTACTACGAATTGAACCAGGCAGGCAAGGCAGCCATGATGAAGATGGTCCCGGCAACAATCGTCAGAGGGTTCCCCATGCATTGTGACCTGTGCCGGAATCTCAACATGGACATGAACAACCACGGCGGCACGGTCTTCAACTGCGACGTTGTTCACGAGGAGATCACGGACCGGCGGATAGCTGAGTGCCAGGCGAGCAGAGATTACGTCCGTAGTCCGGGGTACTGACATGGCGAACTTGACTGAGAATCGGGAGGCAATTCTGCGGGAGATGGCCAAGGGGAAAGCCATCAAGGAGTATACCGGGCATGGCAGGGAAGGGGCCTACACTTTCCTGGTGGATCCACCTTACAGGGTTCCAGGTACGACGAAAATCACTAAGGGGGATACCAGGCGGGTGGTAAAATATTCAGATTTCGAGGCCCTGGCATTCGACCTGAAGTACATCATCCAGTATTACACTGACTATCCTGACGTTTACTACGAGATCACCCCTACGGGGAAGGCCGCATTAGAGATGGGAAGTAAGAAATGACGAAACGAAGCATCATTCGGGAACGGCTGGCGGCATTAGAACATAAACAATGGATAGCCTGGTCGCAGTCCATCGCAAAGACGGAGAAACTCTCTCTGGAACGATTGAAGCGGTGGAAGAAACTCTGGATTCCGTATCGCTCCTTATCTGAAGAGGATAAGGACCATGACAGGAAGTGGGCCGATATGGTGCTCAAAATCATCGACGGAAAGTAAAGAGGACGGGGCATGACTTCACAGCGGGAGGCAAAGGCAGAAGGATACAATACCGGCTATGGCATCGCCCAGATGAGCTGGCCGCCACGGTGTCGAAGGAATCTGACAAAGGCCGGTATCGAGAAGTTCGTTGGCAACTGCCAGGAGGCAGAGGAGAACGCGAGGCAGATGTCGCCATTCGAGTTCACGGCATCAGCCTTCAATGCGTCCAGGTTCCCTGACGAAGTATGGTCAGCCTATGACGATGGGGTGGCCCAGGGAGCCAATGCATTCGTCCGCGATGCTCTGAAGTCGATGAAAAAACCGAAGACGAAGGCGAAAGCGAAAGGAAAAGGGGGAAGATAACTATGGCGAAAAAATGTCCACATTGCAGCCACAATTCAGTCGTCAGAACTTGGCCATCTACTCATGGAAAAGGAAAGAATCGAGTCCATTATGGAAAGGTCTTCTGGTGGTGTCGGTTCTGTGGGTATGCTGGTCCAGAATTACGAAAACTGTATGGGTCTCCTGAGGAGAAAAAAGAGGCAGCGAAGAGGAGGAAGTGACCATGTACGGATTTCCAGGTGGACGGGAACCAAAAAACAGGGAACTTACAGCGTACCGGAAGAGTCCTGAGTACAAGATGAGGAGAGCAGGAAGGGGCGAGCAGGGGACTGACAGGAGACCCGACTGGCTCAGGCAAGCAGTTGAGGACATGAAGGAGACGAACCGCAGGCTGGTCCAGATAGGGCCGAGGGGTCGTTGAAAATGAGAAAGAAGTTCCTGGTCTGTCAGATCAATAACCTGAAAATCTATCGTGATGACAACGAGCTCCCGCGCAATCGGTACTATGTCGTGGGTCCGGATGGAACGAAGTATGAAGAGTTCAGCAAGCTCGCGCCTGCAAAGGCATGGTGCCGTGAGACTCACGACTTCGTGAGGAGACCGAAACGATGAGTGATATGAAAGTCTATACCGTCACCTATCGCTCGGGGCGATGGAAGAAGTGCGGTGGCTGCAACTGGCGGGTTCGGAAGGTCTGGCGTTTCGGTAAGGAACGAATTGACGTTTCCAAGGATCCCGACTACGCAAATGGCCTCTGCTGCTACTGCATGAAGGAACTCATCGAAGAGAATGCCTGGGACTGGGGCAGCGAGGCAGCAGGGAAGGCCCTCGCGGAATGCAAAGAGGAGATCGAGCGGGAGAAGGGCCAGGCCCTGAAGAAAGGGGCGAAAGTAGCCCCGAGGCACAGGAAACTAAACAGGAAGGGGAGATGAACTATGGCAAAGAAAGGAGCACTCTATCCGGATTTCAGGAAGTTGAAGAGGACCGGCTGGCAGCCGAGGGGAAAGGACACATTCGCCAGGGGATTCGACGTTGTGAAGATCGTCCCGGTGAATACGGAACTCTGGTACATCACGAGGACAACCTACATGGGGGCCAAGGCTGGCGAGGACGAGATATTCCATTCCTACGATGATGCCAGGCGGAGACTTACCGAGGTCGTCATGGCGACGGGGGATCTCTGAATCATGTCCTTCGGCATTCAGGAGGATAAAAAGACCCAGCACACCATCAAGACCTATCCGGTTGCCAGGGGCGTCGTGAGATCCCTGCACGGGAGCGGAATTGATTTCGACTGGGCAGCAGACGAGACGAAGAACTTCATTCGGCTCTACAACGGGTACGATCAGATGGATGATGTGGGGTACTACATCGGGATATCCTGGTTCACCATCTGGATCTCGAAGAAGAACCCGAATCAGTTCAGGGTCACGTTCCAGGACCGGCAATCTTACGCCCTCGCCAAAAAGTGGGCAACCGACCAGTATCTCAATCAGGTCGTCGAAGAAACACTCAGCGAGATCGTAAAGAAGATGCGGATCGGGAAAGCCCGGGCCGGGAAGGGACGGAGGTGAACCATGGCATTGGATAAGGCACATTTCAAGCAAATGATGAACCATGCTGTCAAGATGAAATGGACTAGATTAATTCCCGAAGAATACTACTGGGCTGGAACATACACAAATAGGAAAGCTGGGGAAGAAGAACTAAAGGCAGCACTTGCTCTTGGATTCAATGCCAGACTTATCGATTCCAGGAAATACCCTATAGGCCGCCAAAAAGGTCCATATTTTTGGCTCGGTATCGCAAAGGAGCGGTGAACCATGGGAAAATATTTCAGGGAACCGGGGGCACCAAGCTTTCGGAAGTTCGGCGGTGAGAACTATAATTATGCAGGGTACGTTATCGGACTGAAGAATGCGAAGGAACGCGCCGCTTACCTCCGTGGCGAGGGGCTCAAGGTCAGGATGTCAATTCCCACGGGGATCGGGGGGAAGAAAGCGAAGAACGTCCGCGAAATCTGGGTCAGAAGGAAATGAGCATGTTGCCGAAAACGAGGGACGGCGCGAGAGTTTTGGGGGGACTTTATCTCGTTGATTCAAAGGCCCCGGTTTACTGCATCAAGTTCCGGCGGCCAGTGAATCAGCCTGGTAAGTTTCCGGCAATGCGGGACTATCTCTTCCAGGGGTGGAGAGTCAATCTGGACAAAATCCTACCCAAACTGGAAGTAATGAACAGGAAGGACGGACTGACCCAGGTGGATATCCACATGGTCTATGACTGGGACTACAATCCGGCGAGGGGCTGACCATGAAAGACAAGAAATTCACGTCGGTTCAGCACTACACCCGTGTCGTGAATGGCAAGCGGAAGAAAGTGCGAGCGCATCTGCGGAGGATGCCGAGGGACTGACCATGGGAATGATTACAGGCTGGGCAAAGGTCGATCTGCCAAAACGACACTCGAAAGCAGATCCCTACTGGGGAATAGAAAAGTGGAACAACCATAAGGCCATGCTCCTGGACAATACTCTCAGGTTAGCACCGGACGGAATGCGGACAACGAACTGGGTTGAGATATCCAGGCTGAAGGATGGGAGATGGCAGGTCAGGGCTTCTTCGATTCAGGGATATAACGTCGGGCACCCGCAGTCCTCGAAGGAGAAGGTCAGGGAGATCGCCATGAAGTTCATGCGGAAGTATCCGCTTGGGCATCCATGGGGCCAGCCGCTCACGAAGATGCCAAAATACAGGAAGGGGATGGAATAGATGGCAAGGGTCGCAAAGATTCTGAAGGTGGAAGGGACGCTCGCGGACACTCCGAAGAGGATCACGTTCCGTGATGCCAGGTACGAGCAGGGTGAGGGGGCACATACCATCCCGGAAGTCCAGAAATCTAAGAGCTACTGGGAAGGAGAAAGACCAAAGGACAATTTCATCATCGTAAAATCCATCCACAAGAACAAGCCGTACCACATGCACCGGGGCACGGAAGTCTTCTATTGGCTCTATGTCCGGGGGTCGTGGTGAAATGGCGAAACTCAGGTGGCTTCGGTCAAGCAAGGGTGCAGCCCCGCACGGGCTCATCGTAACCCGCGAGAAGGGAGACCCGGTATTCTACGGGAACTACAAGGGTGCAGGGGAATCGAAGTTCCTCCACTGGGTCAAGACAATGCTCATCAAGCGGTACGGCTGGGATCTCATCAAGAAGCTCATGTGGAAGGATGGGCATCTCGTCGATGATTATCAGCATTGCATTAGGTCCAGGTATCAGACCACAAAGCCGAACATTCTGCTCTATAACGATCACTGGGCCATTCGCGGTCTGGATGAAGAGTTCAGGAAATGGAGCGAAGCGAAACTGTCAGTCATGCCTGCCTGGGAGCCGTTGCCCAAGAAGAGGGGGAAGGGAACATCATGAAGAGAACCATCAAGGGAAAGACGTACTACATCGAGAAGGAATCGCGGAAGATCACTGATACGGGCCTCACCATCAGGGACTGGAAGCAGGGCTACGGAGTATATCGTGTCAGCAGGGCACCTGGGCACCCAAGGGAGATCATCGGGTTCGTCTATAAGGGCCCGGTTGCCATGAAGGGTGACGACGCCCTGAAAGACCCGAACAAGTGGACGGTATGGGGGTTCAATAAGCAGTGGAAGACCCGGGACGAGGCCATCCGGTTCGTCACTGAGCACCCGCACGTCACCGCGCCACTGGCAGTCAGGCCGTGGTGAACATGCCGGAAATCGTGGGGAAACAATTAACGCCAAGTACCGAACTGGACTTGAGAAAGAAATTCCCAGGCCATACATGGTGCAGGGAATGTATGGCGAAGGGGAGGATGAATTCCAGGTTGAAGGTGCGCGGCATCGGGCCGTATGGGACACATCCGGCCTTTGTCTGCCAGACCTGCGGCATGATCTACGACCCGTTGGGCCAGGAATATGATGCAACGGTGACTGCAAGGGTCGATAGCATGAAGCAGGGCGTGGAGCGTGTTCATCAGAAGATGAAGAATCGGGAGTTCATATAAATGGATAAGAAATGGCATTTTCTCAGCGGCGATATGAACTGGCGGCTCTACGGGGGGCAGTGGTATCGGATGGTCGATCAGTCGAAGACGATGGATCCGAAATGGAAATGCCCCTTGAATGCCTACCATGTCATCGAGTTCCACAATCTCGAAGAAGAGGTCGGAAAAGGACGCTACGATGAAGAAAAAGGCAAATACGTCGCAGTCTGTGATTCAATCGATCTCAGCTACGAAGCCTGGCGCGAGAAGATACCTGCGGCTCTCAAGTGCGGCGGCCATTTCACTTCACTCATGAAACTCATGAAGATGCCTATGATACAGAGAGAGCTTCTGATCCTGGAGGATATGGTAGGGTATTCCGGTGGAGACCGGGTATACTCGATGTACGGGAAAAACGCCAGGGAAGTCCTGGCAGAAGTGATGGCAAGAGGATAACCGATGAGGACTGCACAGGAGATGGGCGAACTCTTCGAGATAACCCCCAATGACAAGGAAGAGAGGGAGATTGCCAAGCGGCTGAAGGTACCCCTCACCCTGAAGGTAGGGAAGAAGACATATCGGCTGGCATGGACCGCAGGCTTGAACACCGTGGTCACATCCAGGAAGGGCGCACTCAACCTCGCCAAAGCCATCAGGAAGAAAAAGCCTCTTCTGGCCAAGGTCAAGGAGATGAAGCATATCGATAACTTCCAGCGATACGCCGTCTATTTCAATGGCTGGTGGATGTGAATGGCAAGGGGGATCCTCAGGAAGCTGGACCCGGGTAAGTCAGAATTAGGACCGGGATACCTGCCACTGACAAGGCAGTGGCACGACAAGAACTGGTCCCTCGCCCCGGCAAGGATGGACGGGCTGCACAGGCGGACCCCGTACAGGTACAGGTGGCAGGCACAGGACGCTGCCTACTGGGTGAAGCAGACTCTCGAAACGAGGGAGAAGAGAAAGGTGAATGCAGTCGTACTCCAGTTCGAGTCTCCGGTCTTCAAGCGGGTCTACGGCGTGTATTACCGGAAGGCGATAAGAGAATGAAGATGAATATGGCCGAGGTGAGGTGGCTTTACGAGATAACGCCTGAAGATAAGCAGATAATCGAGATCGCCAGGAAATTGAAGGTGTCCCTATCCATAACCTCCGATAAAGGGATCTACCGGCTTGCCAAGTTGGTCGGGAAGAGGGTCTTGACAACAAAGAGGAGCGCAGTTCTCACGGCGCAAACCATCAGGTGGCAGGGTCACTGCCTGGCCAGGGTAAAGGAAATGAAGCAGATACCTGGTGCCGAGCGGTATGCGGTCTATTTTCATGGGGAGTGGATGAGATGACAAAGAAAGGATTTGCGGCAAATATCGAAGAGAAAACGAAGAAGAACACCAATTATCGCAGGGTGCTCTACACGGGGAAGTTCACCCAGCTCGTCCTGATGAGCCTGAAGCCTGGCGAGGAGATCGGCATGGAGGTCCACCACGACGTTGACCAGTTCTTCCGGTTCGAGAAAGGGATCGGGGTTGTAATAATCAACGGCAGGAGATTCAAGGTCAAGAACGGATCCGCAGTCATCGTTCCAAGGGGCTCGAACCATAACGTGATCAATACCTCAAGCAATCTCCCTCTCAAACTCTACACACTCTATTCGCCACCGGAGCACAAGGATAAGCTGGTCCAGAGAACAAAGCAGTGAGGTAAAGGATGGCAAGCAGCCTGGCGAGCCGCATTCTGAAGGAAGGGCCAAAACAAATCGAGCAGATGAAGGCGTCATCCAAACCCTATTATGAGGACAAGCGGTTCATCGGCTTCTCAATGGACGAAGGGTCGTCTTGAGATCGGGATAAAGAACCCATATTCGACGCCCAATGGATTGAAATGGCTCAGGAGCTCGGAGACAGCGATGAAGAAGGAGCTCATGCCCCTCGGGTTCACCAACATCCATATCGAATTCTGGGGTGGGAAGAAGTGGGGATTGGTAGTTGGAGAGAAACCGAGGTGAAACAATATTGAGGCTCCCGAAGCGCATCCTTGACGATATCGACCCGGAGATCCGTCCGCTCACCATCGACTTGAACAAGCGGGGCTTCGAGACCAGGGAATGCTGTGCGGGGCACGATTACTCATATACTGTTGGCAAGGTGACAAAGAAAGGCACCGAACCGGGCTACATCGCGTTCTACGATGGGACTTTCGATTTCGGAAAGATCGGGAAAATACTCAGAGACTTCGGGCTGAAGGATCTCGAATTAATTCCGGCGAACAGACACGACTATGCCTTCCGTATGGTGTATTTCAGGCCAATGGGAGAAACCCATCACTTCCTTGCCGAAGAAGAAAAGGTGGCTCAGGGATCTACTCGGTCCCGCATCATAGGGAGGACGAGTTTTCCACGGAAAGGATAAACCCCCATGCATATACATTAGGGTTAAGTACCACCCACCCCCTTTTTTCCACTGGAGCCAGTCCGCAGGTAACGGGAGCTACCGGGAACAACGGAACGAGACCCTTATATAATCATAACGACATAGTGAATTCCGGAGTAGGTAGAAAATGGCAAGTATAGTTTCAAGCTTGAAGAAGAATATCATCAGCGTTTCATTAGTGATTATCATAATCATCATGGCAATTACCATCACACTGGTCGTGGAAGGCAAGTATTCCGAATCGGTCACGCCACCCCAGATATGCGGGGATAAGGCCCTTCAGTATATCAATAAGTACCTGGTCAAGCCGAACACCTCGGCCTCACTGATCACGGTGAACGAGGATAAGGGGATGTACCGGGTCATTACCTCGTACCAATCGCAGAACATCGTTGCATATACAACGGAAGATTGCACTCTGCTCTTTCCAGAAATGTATAACATGTCGAGTCCACTCACGACTCTAACCCCAACCCCAACTCCGAAGATGCAATATTCGAGGACCGAGGTGCCGGTAGTGGATCTCTACGTGATGGCCTTCTGCCCGTATGGAACTCAGGCAGAAGCGGTTATGGCTCCGGTGAAATCTCTCATCGGAAATAAGACCAACATCAGGGTGAAGTTCATCACCAGGGTCTCGGGTAATACAGTGGCCTCCATCAGTTCCCTGCATGGTCTGGAAGAGGCAAAAGAGGATCTCCGGCAGGCATACATCCAGGCAAACTATCCGTCAGTGTTCTGGGACTATCTCGCGGAATTCAATTCACAATGTTATCCCGTTTGGCAGAACCAGACTGCACTCGACTCGTGCCGGGCGAAAATCATGGCCGATGTTGGCATAGATGCTATGAAGATCGAGGCAGCCTCCCAGGGCAGCGAAGGGATCGCGCTCCTGAAGGCAGATGCGACGGATGCAGCCCAGAAGAAAATATCAGCTTCTCCGACCCTCATCATCAACGGCGTCACATATACTGGGGCCAGGAATTCGGAAGCCTATCGCCAGGCAATCTGCAACAGTTTCCTCAATCCACCTCAAGAGTGCAATGTTACCCTCCAGTCCGCAACCGCCCAGGCAACGGGCAACTGCGGGTAATCTATTTTTTCGGAACGGGAACCTTTTATAGACATAACGACATAGTGGAACTTATCAGGGAGTAGATAGGAACATGGATTGGTTGCTATCGTTGATCGTAGGGAATGCGGCTCCGCTTCAGGTGCTCAAGGCTCTGGACGGTTTGCATACAGCCGTCATCATGCTGTTCTGCATCTGTCTGGTATCATTAGTCGTTTTGCCGCCGGTACTCGGGGCAGTATTCCGTTCAAGCATCGGCCTCGGGCTATTAATAATCATCATCTGGCCAGCTATGGTATTCTGGGCGGGGGTCATTGGCCTCGTCATAGGAAGCCTCTGGACAGGGAACCTCGGTTGGGGAATCCTTGATGCCGTCGGCGCAATGATGGGATTCATGGTCCTGCTCCTGATCATTATCGGGCTCGAAGATTTGAGGATACGGGTGCAGTCATGATAAAAGAGAAGAAGCAGTCGAGGGGCATTGTCTTATGCATCCTGTTCGCAGCCCTGATTATCGGCAGTGGTTGTCTCTCTACCCAGAGAGGACCAGTTGTTGCCACCACAGCGGATGGGTATCAGGTGCGATGTGCAGACGATTACGCGAAGGGATGGGAAATCGGGTATGAGGGTGGAACGGAAGTTGCATATAACGCCCTCAGAGACGATGTTGCCCCGGTCACTCGTGAGATATTCCAGGAGAGGTATGGAAACTATTCGTATTTGGACTACGACTCGTTATTAAAGTGGTGCCAGGATTCTGGAGAGCGCGGGTATATTGAGTTTCCAATATCCCAAAGGGTCGAGAAGACACGTCTATCCTGCCTTGCTATCCTGAAAGGAGCATCAATATGAAGAAGCAGCCGAAGGTGAAAGAGCCGAGGACCGTCTACCAGAGCATCGGGGATATCAGACAGGGCCTGGTCATCATCCTGGAGGACATGAAGAAGAAGGAGATGGATGTAGCCCTCGACAAAGTGAGGAACCGGAGATTCGCTCAACCTCATCACAAGCACTACATGGAGGCACGCAGGAAGGTCGAGGAAGAGGTCGAGCGGAAATATAAAGTCCTCAAAAACCTGAAGGAGTAGATAATGGCCGAAGAAGAGAAGAAGCCGTCGGTGTTTGCCAAGATTCGGAAGGAGTATAGCAACGGGAGGATCCTTACGTACTTCCCGCTGCCCTTCTGGATAGTCCAGACCAAGAAGACCCAGTTCCTCAACTGGTTCAGGAGATTCGCAGTCCTCGCGGTCAAGCTGCTGCCAGTCATAGCCTTCATAGGGATAGCCATGATGGTCTTCCAGGTCTGGCTCGCAGGCGCGGGTCTGTTGAGCGTGGCCCAGAACCCGGTCCCTGCGCGGCTGGCGAGTCCCAGGAACATCCTTCTCCTCCCGGGGGTGAACGAGTTCGTCCCGCTGAGCGCAGGTGTTCTCTTCGCCCTCTTCCTGGCCATGCTCCTGCACGAGCTCGCGCACGGGATCTTCGCCAGGGTCTACGATGTCAAGGTCAAGGCCGTGGGCTTCATCATCGCCCTGGTGTTCCCGGTTGCGGCATTCGTGGATATGGACGAGGAACAGCTAAAGAAGGAGAACTGGATGAAGCGGGTGGCAGTGGCAGCAGTCGGCCCGTATATGAACATCTTCTGCGGCCTCCTGGTGTTCCTTTCTATCCTGGTCCTGATCGACTTCAACTTCGCCGGTTATGGCCTGCTCGGTTTCCTCATCCTCCTGGTCCTGCCCATAGACCCGATCCTGGGGAACAATCTGGTCCCGCTCCATCATCTCGCCATCGCCTATTCAGGGATGTCACTGTACATGCATTTCGTTCAGTTCTTCTTCTGGTTCGGCTGGATCAGCTTGATGCTCGGGATAGCGAACCTGATCCCGGTGCTCCCGCTCGATGGTGGGCACGTCCTCCATGCCGTCCTGGAACGGACCATGCAGGCGAAGGCCATGAAGCGGTTCGAGAAATATAACATCACCGCAACGAAGGTGGCCGCCGTCATCATGCTCGGGATAATTGCCAGCTACGCGACGACCATCCTCTGGGTCGCATTCTTCGGGAGTTAAGTCATGATCACTCTCGTCTGTGCAGCATGCGGTGAAAAAAAGCAGGCAGATTTCCCACCACCCCAATTAGGCATCGACCTGATCCCTGCGGCGGAATTCGTGGGGTACAAAGCCATGTATGATTCTAGGTATGGCCGCATGGTCATTTTCTGTAGCGATAAATGCATAATAGCCAACCGGAATAAAGACGGCACGCTGAGGAAGTATTGTCGGCCACCGAAAGGGGAATGACGATGAAAGTCTGCACTATCTGCGGGGATCCGGTTCCAGAGACCATCGTAAAGAAGATCAAGGAGATTGTCCGTGCAGCACCAGAAAATCAGTAACCATCCGGTGGTCAGGTTCACTAACAGGCACCCGACCATTAGCGGGTACGGGTTCATCCTGGCCGCGCTGGGCTGCCTGGTCATCCTATTAGCGATCTCGCCGTATTTCAGGTATTATCACGAATGCGCGTTGACGCCATGCGTGGTTCCGGTTCTCGGGCCGGTGGAAATCCTGGAGTTTGTCATCTCCCTGCTCCTGATCGGCGTATTCTTCGGCATGGGCTCACTTTTATCATAGGGGATGCTTAATTTGACAGAGATACAGAAAATTCTCATGTTAATTTCATCGGGACTGCTTGCGATGGCATTCTGGGTCATTTATTATTGGAGCCTCGGGTGGCTGCCGATGAAGGTACCATAGAATGGAACCCTTATAAAGATCGGAATTAAAGAAGTTTATCCTTAGTAGGATAGGTCAACTACCCCACCGTAAACGGATGGGGCTTGCAAACGGCTAATCGAGACGAAACAGTTGACTAGACCGAAACAAGGGTGAAAACTCGATGTCAAGCGCATGGAAGGCTAC
>Ga0315296_10001845_pt1 | contig 18363 bp, 15 predicted proteins | sample YL17G14_18_MG_FD_203921 | JGI IMG/M metagenome (GOLD analysis project Ga0315296, IMG submission 203921) | Sediment microbial communities from Yellowstone Lake, YNP, Wyoming, USA - YL17G14_18 | ecosystem: Environmental > Aquatic > Freshwater > Lake > Sediment | place: USA: Wyoming | collected... | reverse complement strand
AGCTCGCTACTTCAATGTTTATGGTCCTGGCGAAATACCTGGTGCTTACCGTAATGTCATTCCCAACTTCATCTACTGGGCACTCCACAAAATGCCTCTCCCTATAACTGGCACCGGGGAGGAGACCAGAGACTTTACCTTTGTTGATGATATAATTGATGGCACATTACGTCTCGGCGTAGTCACCGAAGCAGTTGGCGGTGCCTTTAATTTAGCCTCAGACACGGAGACCAAAGTTATAGATATAGCCAACATGGTCAATGAGATTACTGGCAATCCTAGCGGGGTGAGGTTTATCGCTCGAAGGGACTGGGACAAAATCACCCGAAGAAGAGCTTCCATTGATAAGGCAAGAAAGGTCTTGGGCTACGAGCCCAAGACGAGGATAAAAGACGGGATTAAAAAAGTATACGACTGGATTTTAGAAAATAGGGACAAGATAGAGGCTTGCGCTAGATTTTGATTCTAAGGGGGAAAATGGCAGATAAGCTCAAGGTCGGGATAGTAGGCTGTGGTGCTGTAGCGGTTAAACGGCATATCCCCGGCTTTACTAGACTTAAAAAAGATGTTGTTCTTCAGGCGCTTTGTGACAAAAATGAAGATCTAGCAAGAGAAGCGGCGAGGAAGTATAACATTCCTAAAACATATCAAAGTCTGTCACAGATGCTGTCTGGGGAGAGCCTGGATATAGTCGATATATGTACCCCACCACAAATTCATGCGCCTTTGGCTATAGAGGCACTAGAACGAGGCTGCCACATATTATTGGAAAAGCCCATGGCGCTTACCACTACTGATTGCGACCAGATGCTCGATGCCTCTCGCAAATATGAAAGAAAACTATGCATCGTTCACAATGTCCTGTTTCACCCTCCGCTACTTAAAGCCAAGAATTTGGTGGCTGAAGGTGCTATCGGCGATTTTACCGGGATGAGAATCTTCCTCTCCGACCCCAGAGACGAGATGATAATGAGAAAAGATTACTGGATACACAAGCTCCCCGGTGGCTTAATCGGAGAGACAGGACCCCACCCTGTCTATATATCCTTGGCTTTCTTAGATAAGGTAAATAGTGTGGACGTCTATGCCAAAAAATTCCTGGAGCATCCCTGGGCTCCCTTTGATGAGTTCAGGATAGAACTAGAAGGAGAGAAGGCTGTCAGCTCCATAGCTATCTCATACACCAGCAATCGCTACGCAGCTTACGTCGATATCTTAGGTACAGAAGGTGCCTTGCACCTTGACCTCCAAAGTATGCTAGTCATTCGCCAAGGGGCTAAGACATCACTAAGCCCCTGGAGTCTAGTTTCCACTTCACTAGGTTCTGTTTCTCAAACAATAACCGGGTTGCTAGCTAATAGTTTCAAAGTAACCACAGGAAGGTTTAGGCTGGGGCACGATACCGTGATTGAAATGTTTGTCAATAGCATTTTGTCAGACACTCAACCTCCGGTGACAGGTGAAGAAGGCAGGGAAGTAATCAGGGTTATGGAGATGATTGTTGAAAAGCTCTATCACAAATACGGTCGCCCCACCACCTGAATAGAGGTTAGCCGAAGTATGCCCGTAACAAACCTGAAGCCGATGAGACAGAAGGAGAAAGAATCAGTTAAGCAATACTGGGACAATATGCCCTGTGGGACAGGCAATATCACCTACCCTGAGGGGTCGCTGGAGTACTTTGAAGCTATAGCTGAGAAACGAAACCGGTTGGAGCCTTTTATTGTCGAGTATGCTCAGTTTAACAGATGGGCTGGTAAGAAAGTACTTGAGGTGGGCTGTGGCGTTGGCAGTGACCTACTCCGGTTTGCCCAGGCCGGAGCACATGTAGTCGGGATTGATTTATCACCAAAATCTGCTTTCTTGGCTAAATCGAGGTTACACACCTATAATTGCCGTGGGGATGTGTTTGTAGCCGATGCCGAAAATCTCCCCTTTGAAAAGGATGAGTTTGAGCTAACCTATTCTTGGGGAGTTCTTCATCATACCCCAAATCCAGAAAGAGCCATTCGTGAGATTTACAGGGTAACAAAGTCGGGTGGTGAAATTTGCATCATGCTTTATCACCGGCATTCACTGGTTGCCTTACAGCTCTATCTATTGTTTGGTGTGCTTGCTTTTAGACCATTCCAAGGCTTAGGAGATATAATCGCCAACCACCATGAAAGTCCAGGCACAAAGGCTTATTCTGTAGCCGAAGCTCGGCAAATATTTTCGGCATTCAGGGAATTGGAAATCATGGTTCGCCTTACCCCCTATGACCTCCGCTATAAAAGAGACAAATACCTCCCAAGGTGGGCCGGTAAGCTTATCCCACAACGTCTTGGCTGGTTTATGGTTATCCGAGGACGGAAACCATGAAGTTTGACTAAGATGGCAGGAATTTGCGGCGCAATAGGAATCGAGGACGAGGCACTATTAAGGAGAATGGCATCGCTCATAGAGCATAGGGGCGAGATAGTGGAAGTCTCCGTTGATAACGGCGTAACCATCGCTTTAATACGCCATGCCGAAGAGTCCGGATTATGGAATAAGGGACAAATATCTGTTGCCTTCGACCACGACATTTATGCTATAGGCGACCGCTTGGTTCAAGACAATTCAGATATTTATGCTCACCTTACAACTCATGCTTCGGCTAGAGAGACCGTAAAAGCCTTAAGGGGAAGTTTCGCCCTCGCCATAGTCAATGCGGGCAGGCATGCAAAACTGACATTAGCCCGCGACATATACGGCACTAGGTCAATTTATTATTTGCAGACTCAGCGAGTTCTTTTCTTTGCTTCAGAGATGAAATGCTTCCTAGCCCTTGATGAATTTAAACCCGAAGTTAATCCTGAAGCGCTAAATTACTATTTGAGCTGCGGTTTCAGTCCCGATAGGCAGACTTTATTCAAGCAAGTTTACAAAGTCTTACCAGCAGAAATGATGGAATTTGAAGACGGAAATGTGCAATGTATGAAATACTGGAGTCCTATACCCTGTAAGCAGGCACCTTTAGATATAAACCATTGGATTGAATCCACCTGGGCTAACCTCAAAAATGTCGCCAAAGCCCAACTGCTAGCAAAAGAAGATAAGGTAGGGATAGCCCTGAGTGGGGGCTTAGACTCAGCTCTGATAGCAGCTACGTTAAAGCACGTCAGCAAAGAATTAAGGATAGTAAGCTTCTCCTTAGATTATGGTGAGGGTGATAAGGCTGAGCTGAATATGGCGGCAAAGATAGCTAAACACTTGAATATAGATTATCGCCTGGTTCAGCTAGATGCAGCGGAGGTTGTAAAAGACTTAGAGCAGTTGCAATGGTTCTACGATGAACCTTTAATAAAGTTCACCTTTATACCAACCTATTATCTTGCAAACGCAGCTAAGGAGCAGGTAAAGACATTGTTCACCGGTGATGGTGGGGACGAGCTGTTTATAGGTTATAGGAATGACTACTGGAAAGACCCTATGATAGTCAGCCTTTTCTCAAAGCTAGGACGAATCAGGAAGCCTGTCTTGGAGGTGGGTAAAAATCTGGCTGCCCCTCTAGCCGACTGGACTGGTTCAAAAACCCTGTCACTAGCTGCGGAGTTCTTTACCAGAAAGGATGCCAGTCATCCGGAGTGGCAATACAGGATAGCCTCGCGAGTTTTTCAGCCCTACTTTGCAGAGGAGGACTTGGCAAGATTACTCCGTAATAATGTTCCACATGGAGTAACCGACAACACAGTTAAAGCCATGAATACGGCAAATACTAGCAACAATATCGAGAGGATATCTCATACCATGGTTAGTGGTGAGCTTCCCAATGACCTGCTGAGGTTAGATAAATCTATAGCAGCTACTGGGCTGAAAATAAGGTCTCCCTTTCTTGACCCGCAGATGACAAACTTCGCTTTGAGCATACCGATATCATTAAGGCACCGGCATGGGACAACTAAACACCTGCTCAGGCAATTAATTAAGAACTACGACTTGCTGCCACAGGAAGTAGCTGCTGGTAAACAAAAGGTGGGGCTAACCGCGCCAATACATAAGTGGCTAACCGAGAATTCATCCCGAGACTACTTTGATGCTTTGCTTCAGTCCAGCGCCGGTCTCCCGAATATAAATATGGCTTATATACGTAGGTTCTATCCCCCAAAGACATATACTCAAACTTTGAAAGCCTGGAACCTAATAGGTGTATTATTATGGGTGAAGACTTTTATGCTAAAATCTGGGAAGGTCTCTAAATGACACTACCTAATGATTGGGAAATCAAAAAGTGCCTGGTGCTTTCGCTTAGCCTGTTACTAGCCATGCTTGGGCTCATCGGGCTAGCAGCTTTAGGCTTCGATGTCCCTGTCTTAAGGCAAATCGTCGGTTTTCTTTTCCTCACCTTTGTCCCTGGCCTACTTATTCTCAGAATCCTCAAGATTCATAATATAGGCATGATTGAGAGCGTGCTTTATTCAGTGGGGCTCAGCCTCGCTTTCATTATGACAACAGGCGTAGTGGCAAACTTCGCCCTGCCACCTTTAGGAATCTCTCATCCTATCGCCCTAGCGCCATTAATAGCTACTTTCACCGTCTTTTTCTTAATATTATGCTTCCTGGCTTATAAACGGGATAAGAACTTCCGCCCGGCTGACTCTCTACCTGAGGACAATGAAAAAATTGCAAAACCAGGCTTTAGCTCTATCCTCAACCCAACTTTACTGGCTATCCTGCTGCCTCTCCTTGCCATCTTAGGAGCCAACCTAGTCAATTCCTATCATAATAGCACCCTTCTCCTTGCTCTTATCTTTATCATTACAGTTATTATCGGCTTAGTCGCCTTCAATAAATTCATCCCCCCACGAGTTTATCCTTTCATGATAGTCATGATGGGCATGGCACTCATATACCAGACTACTTTGATATCGAGTAACCTGGTGGGCAGCGACATTCATCTGGAGTATTATTTGGGCGAGCTAGTAGTAGAAAATGGTTACTGGGATGCCACCATTGCTAGCGCTGTGAATTCCTGCTTAAGCATCGTCATGCTGGCACCTATCTACTCGCTCCTGCTCAACATGGACATTATCTGGCTTCTCAAGATAATTTATCCCCTTCTCTTCTGTCTGGTACCTCTGGTACTTTTCCATATGTTTCGCCTTCAAATCAAACCTAGTTATGCTTTCCTGGCCACCTTTTTCTTCATCTCTATGCCGATGTTCATGATGGACATGGCTCAATTAGCTAGACAGCAACTTTCTGAACTTTTTTTCGTTCTGGTAATATTGCTCATGGTAGACCGTAAGTTAACGTTGATACAGAGAACTACTTTGGTCCTTATCTTTGGTTTTGGCGTAGTTGTGTCTCACTATGGGATGGGTACTGGTTATATCGGTTACTTGCTTTTGGGCGCGCTGGTGCTTGTTATCATCAAAAGTCGTCCCGGCCGGACCCTATGGCAGTGGCTGGTGGGGAAGTCTCATTCTCTGCCTGCCGACTTAACCTCAGCCGGTGCTTTTACCAAGAAAGCCCTAGCCATTATTGTTGGCGTAAGCCTACTTTTCATGCTTGTTTACTACAGTGTCGTTGCTTCAGGAGCAGCCCGTGGCTACCTTGTTGTTCCTCACATTGCCCAAAGCACAAGCGAGCAAGTGATTCATGGCATTACCACACCACCGGCAACTGAGACACCACCGGCAACTGAGACCCCACCGGCAACTGAGACCCCACCGGCAGTAGAGTTACCCGGTTTCATTCAAAATATAACCGCCAGGTTTCCAATGTTAGACCCCTTAACCAAAGAGCCTTTGACTCAGACCGCCTTGGGTCTTGACTTCCCTTTAGCCTCTCTAGGGGGGAAAGCCTGGCGTATCTTCCAATACCTGGTCGAACTCTGCCTTATCGTGGGCTTCATCAGGCTTATTTTCCGCCCTAAAAGATTGGGCGAATTCAAAGCCGAATACCTCTCACTGGCCATAGCTAGTGCCCTGATTTTGTTGGGCATCTTTGTCCTTCCCACATCGTCCTATGGCATGGGTACCTCTCGGATTTGGCAAATCACTCTACTCCTTATGGCACCTCTGTTTCTTTTCGGTGGCGAGGTCATTGGGTATGGTATACTCAAGTTAGCCAAGGTATTCCGAAGGGGCTTTGCCTCATCGCAATTAACCTTTAGCAGCCCAGCGCCTTTACGGTTTTTGGTCCTTGCTATACTGATACCCTACTTTATCTTCAACAGTGGGGTTGTCTTCGAGCTTAGCCGAAGTCAGACCACTTATTTTATCGATATGCCCTATTCCATCGCCCTGTCTAGCTACAGAGTAGATGTGAGCACCGTTTTTACCAAGCAAGACGTTGCTGCTGCTGACTGGCTCTGTGGAGTAGGGCAAGCGGACTATCTCATTTATACAGACCATCACAGCAGTAAGTTGTTCGGCCAGAAAATTTTCTTTTCCGGCCGAGTGCAGGACCTTTATTACACTACTGAAGAGAAAGAGCTATCCTCTCCCAGCTACATCTATTTAAGAACCTGGAACACACAGAATAAGGTACTTACCTTCGGCACCGGCTATGCTGCGCGGCAAAGTATTAACTTTGGTGATTTGCCGTGGCTTGCCTTGAAGATGGACAAAAGCGCAAAAATCTATGATGGTGGGGGGGCTCAGATACTGTTGTTAGACCACTAAAGTAAGCATTTTACTAGCCAAGCAACCTTTGATACAGCTTCACAGTCTCCTTAACAGTCACCTCAAAATCATAATCCGTGGCTATTTCCTGAGATGTTATGCCCATTGCTTCTCTATCGCCACTGTATATTTTGAGAATAGCTTCGGCCATCGCCGGGGGGTTTCTTGGCGGCACGACATAACCATTTTCCCCTTCCTTGACCAGCCATTCCTGACCCGTGCTCACTATGGGTAAACCGCAAACCTCAGCTTCAAGTATTCCCATGATGAAATCCCTCTGAAGTATCGGTGATACATACAGGTCAGACAAGGCATAATAATCATATAGTGTTACCTCTGGCACGTTCTTCAAATGTATAACGCTATCCATCAACTGGTAAGCCCCTATCTGGTTGTACATATTTTGCTCCTCTGGGCCAGTGCCAATGATTATCAACCTCGCCTCAGCTAGTTTTTGCCTGACCAAGCGAAAAGCATCAATTAAGTAGCCAACGCCTTTCACAGGATAAAGATTGCTCACAGATAGCAGCACGAAGTCTTTATCAGTTAATCCCAATTGTTCCCGAGTCATCTTTCTAGCTTTAAGTCTTTCCTTTATGAAGGAGGAGTAAACGCCTACCGGTAGAACAAATATCTTGTCTCGACTAACCCTGCACGTCTTTGCTATTTCTTCAATTTGAAACTCACCTTCAGCAGCGATGGCAGCGGCACGAGCAGCGCAATATCTCCACGCTGGCTGGACTAAGAATTGATAATACATTTTGGTCAAGCCACGTGCCTGTAACGTATCTACATCAGTGAACCCTTCGTTGCCAAACACCTGGAATACTGTAGGAGCTCGGTTCGATGAAGCTAGATAGAAAAAGGACATTGTTGTAGCAGTATGCAAGATGTCAAAGCTAATATCTCTGAGGTATCGAGCTAACCTAAAGCTGTATAATGCACTGGTCACGGTGTTCATCTTCCCACCAGTGGCTGGACCAATAACTGTGCCTCTAACAGTGCTGCAAACCTCTGTTAGCTTTCCCCTTCCTTCGTCTGAATCAACAATCACCTCGACATCAATGCCCTCTTTAATCAGGTATTTGGCCAGAAAAAAGAAATACTTATTACCACCATAGTAACGACGGCTGCCATTGCATGTCAGGACTACTTTCATCTTTGTTCTCAAGCCTTGATAAATACTGCTGAAATCATAGCCTGGTAACTTCATCAAGCATTCTACTGTATCAGATAGCGCTTTTCAACTTATTGTCTCAGAGAATGCGTTATGCTATGATGGATTAGCAACGCTGGCTAAGCAGTAGCTAGCGGGAGTCAAGCATATAACAGGATAAAGTGTGAACCTTTTTACCAAGAGTAAGAGGAAAAGTTAGAAATGGTAAAGCGGGCACTTATTACTGGAATAACCGGGCAAGATGGTGCTTACCTAGCGAAATTCCTCCTCGGTAAAGGCTATGAGGTATTTGGCACTTATAGAAGGTTATCCACCCCTAACTTCTGGAGACTGCAATATCTGGACATCTTTGAAGAAATTAATCTCATTCCTGCTGACCTGGTAGATTCATCCTCAATCGTTGAAGCCATCAAAATATCCAAGCCTGATGAGATATATCACCTAGCTGCCCAGAGCTTTGTTGGCACATCCTTTGAGCAACCGGTTGGTTCTGGAGAAATCACTGGGCTAGGGGTAACCAGGATTTTAGAAGCAATCAGAGAAATAAATCCTACGATAAAGTTCTACCAAGCCTCAAGCAGCGAGATTTACGGTAATGGCAGTTCCGAATTACAGGCAGAAGATACACCATTCCAAGCAGCAAGCCCGTACGCCGCTGCCAAGCTCTATGGCTTTTGGTTGACCAGAATCTACCGAGACGGTTACGGGATGTTTGCCTGCAATGGCATCCTGTTTAACCACGAATCACCGTTGCGGGGGCTGGAATTTGTTACCCGGAAGATTTCCAATGCCGTGGCGAAGATTGCCTTAGGCCAGGAGAAGGACCTAAAACTCGGTAACCTAAAGGCAAAGAGGGACTGGGGCTATGCCCCAGAGTATGTTGAGTCAATGTGGCTTATGCTCCAGCAAGATGAACCTGATGATTATGTGATTGCCAGTAATGAGGCACATTCGGTGGGAGAGTTTGCCCAAAAGGCTTTTGCTATTGCTGACCTGGATTGGAAGAAATATGTCAAAGTCGACGAAAGATTTTTCCGACCTTTAGATGTCAATTTCTTGCGGGGGGATTACTCAAAGGCAAAACAAAAGCTTGGCTGGGAGCCGAAGGTAAAGTTTGACCAACTGGTGGAGATAATGGTTAGGGAAGATATGAACCGCTGGCGAAGATGGCAGAAGGGAGAAAGATTTTCCTGGGACGCTCCCAATTACCCCAACGAGAACAAAATATTATCCAGAGTGCTGAGGCTGGAGCGCTAGTAATGGTAGGATGGAGAGCGATATGGGAAATGTTTGTAGAATTTGTCACAGTGAAAGTCTGATAAAATTCTTAGATTTGGGATTTACCCCTTTGGCTGATGATTTCCTACTACCACACAGGCTACAGGAGCCGGAAGTATATTATCCTTTACAGGTCTTTATTTGCACTAATTGCTCTTTAGTTCAGCTTGGTTACGTGGTTCCACCAGAAATACTGTTCCAGCGGGACTACCCCTATCTATCATCCACGACTAAAACCGGTACTGAGCACTTTCATTCCCTTGCCAAAGAGGCATCTTTAAAGTTTGGTCTTGACCCAACTGATCTGGTAGTTGATATTGGAAGCAATGTGGGTGTATTACTACAGGGTTTCAAAAATCAGGGGCTTGATAATGTCCTAGGTATTGAACCAGCAGAAAATATCTGCCAAATAGCCCGCAACAATGGTATAGAAACCATAAATGAATTCTTCAGCGAGGAACTAGCCCTCGAAATTGTAAAAACAAAAAAGAGAGCAAAGATTGTAACCGGGACGAATGTTGTCGCTCACATAAACGACCACCATGCTCTGGTAAGAGCATTAGATATATTACTGGCTGAAAAAGGGGCCTTTTTCTTTGAAGCTCCCTACCTAGTTAATCTAATAGATAATTTGGAATATGATACAATCTATCACGAACATTTATCCTATCTGTCTGTTAGGCCGCTAGTTCGTCTATTCCGTCAGTTTGGCATGGAAATATTCGATGCGAAAGAGATACCTATTCATGGGGGTTCTCTCCGTTATTTTGTAGCTAGGGAGGGAGACTACCCTATTTCCACAAATGTCGCTAGATTAATTGAGCTGGAAAACGAGAGAAAACTGTATGATATAGACACACTTAATAATTTTGCCAAGTCTGTGCAGAATAACCGTGAGGAGCTTAACTGGATGCTCAGGTCAATAAAACATGCTGGTAAACGGATTGCTGGGGTGAGCGCACCGGCAAAGGGAATGACTTTGTTGAATTATTGTAAAATCGATTCCGAAATCCTCGATTTTATTACTGAAAAAGCACCTATGAAGATAGGAAAATATACTCCAGGCACTCATATACCTGTTTTGCCGGATTCCGAATTGATTAAGCAAATGCCAGATTTTGCTCTCTTGCTGGCATGGAATTTTGCTGATGAAATAATGAAGAATCTGGATGAGTATAGAAAGGCTGGCGGAAAATTCATCATCCCTATTCCAAAACCGTGTATTGTTGGCTAAATCATAAGGTTACAGGTTTTCGAATTCTTTTTTGAGAGGGGTCAATCATGGAAGTAATCCACAAAAAGAGTGCATTCGAAGACGAGAGGGGTTGTATAACAGATATCTTAGAAAACGAGATTATCGAGTATGTTACTATGATATCCTCAAAGAAGGGAGCCCTACGGGGGAATCATTACCACAAAGAGTCCGTGCAATATACCTTTGTCCTTAAAGGAAGTCTAAAACTTTTGACTCAAATGCTAGGTGCAGAAATCGAAACAACATTTATCAAACCTGGCGATTTAGTCTTTACTCCTCCAATGGAAAGACATGCTTTGGTGGCTCTCGAAGATTCAGAGTTTCTCATTTTAACAAGGGGACCTAGAGGGGGAGAAAATTATGAAAAGGATACGTATAGGCTCACGGAAAGCCTACTGTCAGAGGGGAAATAGATGCCTGATATATACCAAGACAAATACGCTGCATATTACGACGTAATCTATAGCGATAAAGACTACAAGGCTGAGTGTGATTTTGCTGAGCAAATCTTTCAAAAATATTCCCCGGGCCAAATAAGTACAATCTTAGAGCTTGGCTGTGGGACAGGGGGACACGCTATTCCATTAGCCCAAAAAGGCTATAGGGTTTCTGGGATTGATATATCAGAAGCTATGATTGCAAAGGCAAGAAAAAAAGCTGAAGATGCTAACTTAAAGTTGCACTTCCAAGTGATGGACTTGCGTAGCTTCAATCTTGATAGAACCTTCGATGCCTGTATTGGCATGTTTGCTGTGATAGGCTATATGACAGACACTAGAGATGTGCTATCAGCCCTGAGAAGTGTGAGAAAACATTTAGGGAGTGACTCTCTCTTCATTTTTGATTTCTGGAATGGCCTGGCGGTATTGAGAATTTTGCCTTCAGTGCGAGTAAAAACAGTCGATGACAAAGAACTGAAAATCATCAGGATTGCCCAGCCGGAGCTTGAAGCCATCAACCATATCTGCCAGGTACACTACCACATATTAGTTATTCAAAACAACACCTTGGTCGACGAATTCAAGGAAACTCATACAATTAGATATTACTTCCCTCAAGAGATGACTCATTATCTTGAAGATGCTGAATTTGAAGTGTTACGGATCTGCCCGTTTCTAGATTTAGGCGGAAAAGTCGATGAAAATGTTTGGAATATAACAGTTATAGCAAAGGCTGTATAAGCTAGATTAAAAAGGGAATTTAAACATGTATCGTCGTACAAAGTCAGCGATGCTTTGGAGAGCTATTAGGCCTTTTGTGGGGAAAGATGTAGGTAGGTTCCCGTTAATTATGAAGGTCTATAACCTTCTGTATCACTTTCTTAAACCTAAGGGAATAATTTTGCTCGAGATCCAGGGCAATAAGATGTACGTGGATATGTCAGACCCTGTTATCCCCAAAGAGTTATATATGACCGGTATTCATGAAATAGAGGTAACAAACTTGTTTAAAAGAATAGTTAAAGAGGGAATGACCGTTGTCGATATCGGAGCTCATATTGGATATTACACACTGCTTGCAGCAGGCTTAGTAGGTGAAAACGGTAGAGTGTTTGCTTTTGAACCTAGCCCTGATAATTACTCTCTACTTGCTAGGAATATAGAGATAAACAATTATAAAAATGTTGTTCCAGTAGATAAAGCTGTTTCAAATAGGACTGGTACTGCTAGGCTGTTTTTATGCCCAGACAATAAAGGTGAGCATAGATTGTGGGACTCTTACGAGAATCGAGAATGGGTTGAGGTCAAGACAACAACTTTAGATAAGTTTTTTGAAAGTCGTGACTCAACAATAGACATTATCAAGATGGACATAGAAGGGGGAGAAGCGGCAGCTCTACAAGGGATGGATAATATAATAATGAGAAATCCGGATTTGAAGATTGTCACTGAATTTTGGCTTGAGGGAATCAAAGGCTCTGGTTCTTCTCCTATAGAATTTCTGAACTCCCTGACGGAGCATGGCTTTAAACTTAACTGTATAGAGAGAAAGGGTATAAAACCTGTAACTCCTTCCGATGTGGTGAGAATTTGTGAAGATAGAGGCAATAAAGGGCTAGGAGGTTTCATAAATTTTTACTGTGAAAGGAAGTAAAATGATCCCGGTATGTGAGCCATTACTTGCGGGGAAGGAATTGGAATACGTTTCTGATTGCCTCAAAACTAATTGGATTTCTTCCGTAGGGAAGTATGTAGTCGAATTTGAGCAGAAATTTGCTGAATATTGTAATTGCAAATATGGGATTAGTACTACAAGCGGGACTACTGCCTTGCATTTAGCCGTCGCCGCTTTAGGTATTGGAAAAGGGGACGAAGTTATTGTCCCTGCCTTCACCATGGTTGCTCCGCTATTTGCTGTCGTTTACACCAGTGCTGAGCCTGTCCTCGTGGATGCAGAACCAGAGACTTGGACTATAGATGTAACTAAGATTGAAGAAAAAATTACCCCCAGGACAAAAGCGATTATGCCAGTCCATATCTATGGTCATCCTTGCGACATGGAGCCAATAATGGACTTAGCCGGGAAATATAAATTATATATTATAGAAGACGATGCTGAAGCTCATGGAGCTGAGTATAAAGGTAGGAGGGTAGGAAGCTTTGGGCATGTCAACTGCTTCAGCTTTTATGGTAATAAAATAATAACCACTGGAGAAGGCGGGATGGTGGTTACTAATGACAGCAAGATTGCTAAAAAGGCGCGGACTTTGAAGGATATGGCTTTTTCCAGTGAAAGGCGATTTTTGCATGCTGACCTTGGTTTTAATTACAGAATGACTAACATTCAGGCAGCTATAGGTCTGGCACAGCTTGAGAAAATAGACGAACTTATTGAAAGAAGACGAGCCCATGCTCATCTTTACCACGAACTACTAAAGAACATTGAGGGAATCAGGCTGCCAATAGAGAAGGAATGGGCAAGAAATGTCTACTGGATGTATTCTATCCTTATTGAAGGCGAATTTGGCATAGGTAGAGACGAGCTAATGGCCAAGCTTCTAGAAAAAGGTATTGAAACCAGAACTACGTTCATACCAATGAATAAACAACCCATTTTCCATAAAATGGGACTATTTAGAGAGGATAAATGCCCTATTGCTGAAGAGCTGTCTAGGAAAGGACTATATCTTCCCTCTGGCAGCGGGTTATCTGATGAGCAAATAAAGAATATCTGTGATACGATAAAAGGTCTGAGCGTGGGCAAATAGAAATATAGGCCTGATACATGGGTGCGGCTATGGTGCATGCTCTGATTAACTTCACCAGAAGATTAGCATTTTATGTCTTTCGAACTATAGCTAAGCCTTTAATGGGCACAGGTATTGGGTTACGATGCCGACCGCTCGGGAAAGCCTTTGAACATCTGAGACGGCTAGTGATAGCTGAAGACCTGGTCTTAATGGAGGTTGAGGGGTCAAAAATGTATCTCAAACCTCGGGAACACACATTTGCCACCGCTCTGCTATTGGGCAAGGCGTACGAGAAATGTGAGACGGACTTATTCAACGAAGCTGTTGAGGAGGGGATGGTTGTAATTGACTGCGGTGCTAACATTGGCTACTACACTTTGCTTGCGGCTAAGCTTGTTGGGGAGCGAGGCAAAGTCTTTGCCTTCGAGCCAGAGCCATCAAATTACGCTCTACTCGTCAAAAACATAGAGGTAAATGGCTACAGCAATGTAGTTCCAATAAGAAAAGCAATCACTGATAGGACTGGCACCATTAAGCTATCTCTGGCTGATGACCCATCTGGTCACAGCATTGGCCAAATTGATCGGGCTCATGCTCGCGGGGTCATGATGGTTGATTCTGTAACTCTGGATGAATTCTTAAAGCAAAATATTACCCCCATTGATGTGATCAAGATGGACATTGAAGGCGCTGAGATGAGAGCTCTCGATGGAATGGAAAATATAATTCGCCAAAATCCTGATTTGAAGATTATTACAGAATTTTGTCCGTTTTACATGGAGAAATGTGGCTCTTCCGCTGCTACCTATTTTGAAAGGCTTAAAAGCCATGGCTTCAAAATCTACGTTATAGATGAGCACAGGCAATGCCTGGAGATGGTTTCAAATGTCAAGCAAGTGACGAAACTCATACATGAGCTGGCTGTTAGCCTACTCTGCCAGAGGACACCCTACACAGGGCAGTTCCTTTGTGAATCGAAGCAAAGGATTATCTTGAAATAATGCCACTGAACGACGGATGGATAAATGATGAGTAAAGTTATCCTTTTCGGAATAGATGGCGGCTCCCTTAAGTTAATAGAGCAATGGAAAGACGAACTGCCTACTTTCAAGCGGATTATGAAAGGCGGTGTCTTTGGGGAACTGCTATCTACCGTTCCGGCATTGACCTGCCCAGCTTGGCCATGCATGTTCACTGGGAAAAATCCGGGGAAACTTGGAATGTACGATTTCTTGAGCCTTGAATTGAACGATGAGCGTGAACCTAGGGTTTTTAGTTCGTTAGATTACCATTCTTCATCCCTGTGGAAAATCTTGAATGAGTACGGCAAAAAGGTAGGTCTTTTAAATGTCCCGATGACCTTCCCGCCGCACAAAATAGACAGCTTTGTAGTTTGTGGCCTCGGTACGCCACAAACGGCGGGTGTAAATTATACCTGTCCTGCCGAATTAGGGGAAACTCTAAATGAACTCGTTGGAGGCTATGAAATAATCCCCAGCATAATATTAACCCTCTATGGCCAAGAAGAAAAATGTCTGAAAAAATCTAAGGGGATATTGAAAAAAAGGGTAAAGGCTGCAGAATACCTCATGGATAATTTCCCTTGGGACCTTTTTGTCTGTGTATTTTCTGTCTTGGACGTTGTCCAGCATTACTTCTGGCGTTATATGGATACTAGCCATCCAAAGCATATTGCTAACAGTAAATATAAAGATGTTATCAAGGATTTTTACAAACGCATAGACGAAGCTATAGAAACACTAATCAGTGAAATCTCTGAAGACACGAATATATTGATAGCTTCCGACCATGGATTTGGCCCATATTATGGAGGCTTTTCGGTAAACAAATGGCTGGAGGAAAACGGTTATCTGAAATTCAAGCATAGTGCTCATCGGAAAAGTTTAAATGCTGGTCTGCGTGAAGTTAGAGATTTTCTATTGCCCCGCTTAAGCCCGAAATTAGTCCGCCTTGTGGCTAAAGTAATCCCGCAGGGACTTGCAAATAGATTAACTACTAGGGGGGAATCAAAGGACAAAATGTTACAGATATACAGAAATATAGAATGGGCTGAAACGAAGGCCTACGCACTTGGCATGACAACAGGTGGGATATTTATCAATTTAAAGGGGAGAGAGCCAGGTGGCGTAGTTGAGCCGGGAAAGGAATATGAGAAGTTTAGAGACGAGATTATTGACAAATTGAGCAAGGTAGCTGACCCAAAAACAGGCGAACCTTTGAGCTTTCATACTTTTAAGAGGGAGGAGGTACATTGGGGTCAGTATGCTAACCTGGCACCGGATATTTCAATTGAGTTGGGAAGCAAATATTATCCCACAACTTTAAGCGGAGAATCACTGTGGATTGAATATGCAGCTTCGGGGTCACATGTCCCCCAGGGGATGTTCATGGCTTACGGACCCGATATTAAGAAGGAGGGGATGAGACTCGCAGACTTGAAGATATATGATATATCTCCGACCATTTTGCACATTTTTGGTTTACCTATTCCTGATGATATGGATGGGAGAGTGCTAATTGAGATTTTCAAGGCTGGGACTGAGCCAGCAAAAAGAGCGGTGGTCTATCAAAAAGCCAGCGAAATGGAAAAAATAAAGGGAAAAATAAAGCAACTAAAGGCTTCGGGCAGGATATAGACTCGATTCTTGACGAGAAGAAGAACTAAAAATTGCTTAAGCTATTTAGATAAATCTCCTCATTATCTTCTTTAAAGGAGTGGCATCTATGCCGCTCCTCTTTTCTATCTCTAGAAGCAGCGCTATATCCTCTCGGTCAAAGCTTCTAGTAAACACCGTGGCTATGCCATATATGGCATAGTAAGAAATAAACAGCAGTGGCAGCATCCATAAGGTAATGGTAAGGAAACTCCCAATCGTGACCTGGAAAAGAAATGCCAGGGCTACAGAAGTTACAAGCGGCTTAAGCAGGTTTTTGCTGAGTGGCTGAGTCTTGCATAGCGAATAGAGCCTCAGTAAGCGGATAACGCTTGCCAGGGCTAGAGCTATTGCCGAAGCGATAGCAGCTCCGATTATACCCAATGGTGGGATGAGGGCAATGTTCAGGGTTAGATTCATTACGGCTGCAGCCAAAGTAGCCCACATTTGGAACCCGGGATGCCCCAAGGCTACAAGTGTAGCTCCACTGGGACCAGACAGGTTGGTGATGATAAAACCCAAGGACAGGATTCGCAAAGCCGGAGCAACAGGAATATAAGCTGGGCCCCAGAAAATGTTAAGCACAGCCTCTGGAAACAGGCATAAAACCAGGAAGATGGGCAGAGTCAGGAAACTCAGCCACTTGGTTAAAATAGCATAGTTCCGCCTCAACTCAGCCATCAGATTTTGGGAATATAAGCTGGTAGCCACCGGAGTATAGATCAACAGTAGCGCCGCCATCGGCACAGAGATGAAGTAAGCCAAAGGATAGGCAGCGTTATACAGACCTACTACCTCTGGCGTCTTGAAGTAGCCAAGCATCAGAGTATCCATCCAGAATATTATCATGCCCAGCATAGCTGTGCCTAAGAGCGGCAGGGAGAAAATCAGCAGCTCTTTCCTAAGAGAGCCACCGGCTTTGCTATCGGTGAATGTTATCGGCTTAGGTAATTTCCTTACGGTGTATACTACAAAGGCAATGAGGGTGAAGACGAGAGCTGCCAGATACGCATAGAAGACAACGATGAAGGGTAGGTCAAGTAGAATTACTCCTAGCAAAAGCAATAGAAACAAGATGTTCAGCATGATGGACTGAAAATATGCCTGAGGTTCCACTCGGTCAAAGCCTCGGAAGATGGCAGCAAGGATATTTATCAGGGTGAAAAAGGGTATCCCAATAGCAAATATCCTCAGCGCTGGGACTAAATCTTGGGTATGGAAGATGTTTAGGGCAATAGCATTGGCGCTGAAGAAAATAGTTACGCCGATGATGATGCTGGCAGCAGTGCCTAACTGCAGCGAAGCGGATATAGTTCCGCGGACTCTAGCCACTTCCTCTCTACTTCGGAAATAAGCAATATATCTGGTGGCTCCGAGGTGTAAGCCAAGGCAGGCTAGCGTCATAGAGACGGTCAACACTACCAGTGCCAGGGAGAAGATGCCATAGTTAGCCTCCAAGCCATATCTGGCGATGATGAGCCTGGCGATAAACTCGAATAGTAGCCCAAAGAACATAGCCAGCATGGCGATACCAGTGCCACGGGCTATTTTCTTAAGAGAATCATCTAGTGGTTCAAACACTGAGTTTCATTATATATCACCTCTGATTCAGGGTAAAGAACTTGACAACTTCCTCTTAATTAAATATAATTACTAATTACATATAATTAGTTATTACTTGACCAACTTGACTAGCTAGTAAAAAGGAGGGATGCCATGGGCGAGGAAGGGAAGAAGTTTACTACCGTGTCTATTCCGACACCGCTATTTAAGAAAGTTGAGGAGCGGATTAAGGGGACAGGTTTTACCTCGGTATCAAGCTATGTTACCTATGTGCTGAGGGAGGTTGTCTCTGAGGAAGAAGAGGGAGCTGAGCCATTTACTAAGGAAGACGAAAAAAGGGTTAAGGACAGGCTAAGGGCGCTGGGGTACATAGATTAAATGGTTAGACAGGGATGCAGTTCAGATGTTTGAGCTAAAGGATTTAGAAAACAGGAGTATATATATTATAAGGGAGGCCTATGCTGAGTTCAAGAGACCAGCAGTGCTGTGGAGCACCGGGAAGGACAGCACCGCCACTCTCTGGCTCTGCAGGAAGGCATTCTTTGATAAAATCCCGTTCCCAGTAATCCATATAG
>Ga0315296_10001844_pt1 | contig 18366 bp, 18 predicted proteins | sample YL17G14_18_MG_FD_203921 | JGI IMG/M metagenome (GOLD analysis project Ga0315296, IMG submission 203921) | Sediment microbial communities from Yellowstone Lake, YNP, Wyoming, USA - YL17G14_18 | ecosystem: Environmental > Aquatic > Freshwater > Lake > Sediment | place: USA: Wyoming | collected... | reverse complement strand
CGAATGGTTTTGTCCGAATTATTTTACTCGTTGAAATGGCTGTTTTTATCGGATTTTTAGCACAAAAAAATTTCCTTTCGTTTCCGCTACTATGACAATTCCTGCCCTGATTATCTCTTTACCTGTCAGCCCCTCCTGGTTTATCTATCCACGATAACTTATCGTCCATGCTGCCTCAAATCGCCTCTTCTACCTCCCAACTCCTCACGAAGCAGCCCTCCCTTGAATACACACTTGGCTGCCTTAATTCTGACCTTAACCTCTTCAACCGACTGTATGCGGGTGGAATTATTTGTGAGATTCCCGGAATATTTTTATTTTTTGAATTGAATTATGAGTCTACTGAAAAAAGGTTGGTTCGAGATTTTCTTCGTACAAAAGTGGGACGAAACCATTGAAAATGACCTTGAATCGCATTCGTTTCCCATGGAAACGCAGAAAATCACGATCGAAGTGGGAGAAATTTCTTAGCAATCCAGCAGAAACGAGTATTTGCAGTGGAGTCAATTATTCAATCCAATAAGACAAGTATTATTTCTTTTGTTTTTTTCAACTCACCTGCTCAGCCAACAGGACCGTTATCCTTTGGCAGCGAGGTACCCTGGACGAATTTGAACACGTCGTGCGCCACATTGGAACCGCGGCTGGCAAGGACACCGGTCAGGATGTTACCTATAAAGGCGAAGGGTTCTTGAATGGGAAAGCCGACCGTTTTGAATATATCGGTCTTGGTCAGTAAACACAGCGAGATGCCGGCTACAAGTGAGAGGATGGGATCAATATTAAAACCTTTGGTTTTATCATAGACCGGCTTTAAGGTCTGGATGAGCGCCTCGACGAAAAATGCGACGACTGCCAACTGGGCAAGGTTTGATGGGATCATGGTTTCTCCTTATTTATCCGTTTCTGTCACAGGTGAATAGATTGTACAGACTTTTCATACCAAACGCAAGTGAATAGATGCCGTTATTTTGCCATCCCTAACGGAAGAGGGTGAACCTCATAATGGCTGAATCAATCACGGTCAGATCTCCGGCGGAATTGACCGTATGCGCTGCAAGGAACTTATGCCCCGCGGGCGGTTCAATAACGCCAATACAGGTCTCTATATATTCGTTTTCATTCAGGGTGAGCACCTGGTTGATCCTGATCCGGTACCCATAACGCCTGGAGGAATCCTGCGAGGGGCGGTAGAGCTTCCCCTGGTGTGAAAATAACCTTCCAGCCGGCCGCGCGGAGCGCACATCAGAAACCACCGGATTCATCGGGTGCGGTGTCCAGCGGGCACCGAACAGGTGCGGCGCGGAGAATAGATACAGATCGTCCCAGTCCGAAGTACCCTCGTGCTGCCGGATATTCGTGAACAGCCACCATAGGCCATCTTTCAGGTGCAGGGTCGCATCCACCGCCCAGACGTTATCCATGAGCACCCTGACCCGTTCCCAGCGGTCAGGGAATTGAACGCATTCGTATAACTCGATGGTTCGGTTCTCACTGGTCTCAGGGATCATGTAATATTTATCCTGGTGGGAGAAGACGAACGGATAGGAGAGATGGTATGGCTGGGTGATGACTGGTCGGGGTGAGGAGAAATTTCCAGCCTGATCGATGGTCAAGCAGGAGATATGCCCCTTGACTTCCCAGTAGATCAATTCCTCGATGAAAACATAATACATTCCATCTTTCTGGATCACGTGCGGGTCAGCCCAGAAGCGGTCCTTGGGAGGGATGATCGGGTGGTAATGTTCCAGATCAAAGGGTGGCATACCCTGACCATCAAAAGAGTACATCAAGATCCATTGTTTCAGTCCTATCCGCTTCCATATTTTCTTGGCAAAGTGCCTGCGGGTCGTTTTGAGCAGCAGCCAAAGCGTCTGGTAGCTTTTCGGAATGGGAGAAGGCTTTCTGGAAGCAGCCGGTTCCTCATTGTTCTCCCGCCTAACCTTCTCGAAAAACACCTTCTCTCCGAGCGCATGCAATTCCTTAATTTTCCTGGGCAGGAGCGCTGAGGCGATCCATAGCAATTTGTTCTCATTGCGGGTGACCGAGATATAGTCGGTAGCAGTATGGATCCTGCATATTGGAACGTTGCCATCTTCATTGTCACGCAGGATCTGGAGCGAAAGAATGGTTTCGGGACGACTATCGTATACTTCCCAGAAACCGACCGGGCCGCCCTGGCAGGGATAGGCTTCACCGGGTTGGAAAGTCCAGGTGCCGTATCTGGCAGCATTAAGGATCCGTCCACGGAGGCGACGAAATCCAAGATCGACAAGAACATCCAGATCACCGCCGATGATCTTTTCCACGTCTGCATCTGAAAAGGTGTAGCTGAGATCCTGTCGAATTGGTTGAGCTTCGATCAGGGTTGTCTCCGGAAAGAGCTGGCGGATGTCACATCGTGCCAGGGCGTCCGGCGAGGGTTTGCAGCGTTTTCTGTCCAGGTGCAGATACCAGAGGTATAAAGCCTGGTTAAATTGGCTAAAAAAATCCTTCTTCTCAAGCTGACCATTTCCTTCAACGAGCAATGAGAGACAGGCGTAGTCTGAATCACGTATCTGTTCCAGCATTTCAACAGCCCAGCGGGGGATTGCACCTGGTCCCAGCAGGATACCCACCCGTAATTTCCTCACCTTCTCTCCTTTCATGTGCATCTGTCTCTATCCTGCGGGTTCACTCTGCCTCATCCAGGGTGCTGTGCCCATGCGCCAGGACATAGAAACTGCGCGAGCCATCTCCGGAACGGTCGTAGATGAAATCCGTGACAAGATAACCGGCTTGAAAACAAGTCTCGAACACCTCACGTGAGATGAGGCGCCAGGACTGGGCGAGCGTCATATCGGCAGCTTTGAGAGCCATGAAGTCTGCCGGTATCTCGACAAGGACCAGAGATCCTTCCGGCTGCATGAAATGTTCGGGTGGGTTAAGCCAGGAATCGGTAGCCAGCGTGGATGAGTATAGAGGTTGGATGCCGGCTTTCGTAAAATGATCCAGCCCGAGGTGCGGGCGTTTACGGCGGCTGAGGCGCCGCTCGACACGCCGGGTATTGAGCCACCAATCCACCTGAAAACGATCAGATGGCAAACCGGCGTTCAATCCATCCCGCATCTCGCCATATTCTGACCGGTGGTAGGTGTTACAGACCGCGCCGAGCTTGGCGATGTTAAGGTAGGCGTTACGGCTGAGAAGCGGATCATAGGTCCAGGTGATATGATCGAGCCCCTGGTGGCGTACCACCTGCCATTGGGCGCGCTTGAGGGCAAAGCCCAGACCCGAATCGCGCCAGCTAGGAAGGACGGCAAGCAGGTGCGAACAGTGTTTTGGCTGCGGTCCATCGGGAACCATATCCAAGCCGGGAAACCCAAAAACGAAACCCACCAGCTGGTCTTCGGAGAATGCCCCCAATATCACCCCGCCATTGTGGATGGTTGTAATGAGCAGGTGGGCAGGGACTACCTCGGTCTCACTGCCGGACCAGACCTGCCGCTGCAACTCTTCGATGAGAGTCATCTCTTCAGGTGTTTCGACCAAGCGGATAGCCCAAGCAGGCATATGTTCATCCCCGCGAGGAACGCAGATGCTGCAATGCCCGCTGCAGTTTTTCTGTGATTCCCAGCATACTTTGACGCAGACCCTGCCAGAGGGTCATGTACCAGGCCGGCTTGATCAGGTAATCAAGGCGGTAAGTGAATCGAGCCGGCATCAAGCCAAAGACACGCGGCAGGGTATTCACATCACAGGTGCGATTGACCGCCAGGTAATCCACCCAGAAGGTCGAGGTTGGGAAGTTGGGTGCAATATGCTCCATCAGGACGGTCAAAGCCCGCAGATAAGGCATCGATATTGGGATGATGAACCGCCGCTGGTGGATGACGGAAAGCAGGATCTCGACGACCTGCCGCAGGGTAAAGTATTCGCTGCCACCGATCTCGTAAGTCTGATTTACATATGCGGGATTTTCAAGCGACCAGAGCAGGCAGGTCACCAGGTCCTCGATCCACAACGGTTGGATCAACGTCCTGCCGCGGTTGGGAAGAGGGATGATAAGTGGGGACATGCGCAGCAGCTTGACCAGGTCAGTGGTGAAATTATCACCGGGACCAAAGACAACCGAGGAGCGGAAGATGGTGTAGGGCACTCCACTGCGACGGATGTGTTCTTCAGCGATGCCTTTTGCTTTGAGTACCGGGAAGGCTGAAGCGCGGTCAGCGGATAAATGGCTGACATAGATGATGCGCTGGATGCCAGCATCATTGGCAACCTGGGCAAGGTTTTGCGTTCCCTGGATATCAGTCGTGAGCAGGTTTGCCCGACCACCCTGCCCTTCCCCTCCAGCCAGGTGGAAGATCATGTCAACGCCGCGCAGGGCTGCGCGCAGTCCGCGCAGGTCAGCCAGGCTGGCGACGGCCACCTCCACGGGAACCCCGACTGGCAGGCTGGGTGAGCGCGGCGATGGACGGATGAGGATACGCACCGAGTAACCGGCGGCGACCAGGTGACGAACCACAGCCCTTCCGATAAATCCAGTTCCACCTGTGACGAGAATCATGGTTTAGATTATAGCAGAGAAGGCAATTGGTATTTCCTGACCACTGGCAGCCCTACAAAAAATTGCCGTTAGACAACACGACCCGAGGCCTGAAAGGTCAATAAAGAATGACCCCAAGCTGCAAACCTCTGCAACCCGGGGTCATCCTCAGAAATATAGAGATGATATGTTGTTATTCTTTTTCCACCGGAACTTCCACAGGCTTGAGAGTTTCCAGGGCTTTTATTTCCCGGTAGGTCAGGGTCCAAACACTTGACCTGTAGACCTGTGCCAAAGCCTCGACGAATATCGCCGGTGAGAATGCCACCAGGCAGAAGATGGGCAGCACGAAGATACCCGCAACCACCCAGTTCCAGGGACCTGTCAGGAAGAGGCTGGTGAGTGCACCGAGCAGCAATCCGGGTACACCTGCAACAGCGACACCTGCCAGGATGGTCATGATGAACAGGGGGAACATCAAGACCAGGACGATCAGGGAGACCAGTGACCAGCCAAGACCCAGACCGATCATGACCAGCCACATCAAGCCCACGCTCTTCCAATTGCGCCGTATCATTTCATATCCACGGCGGATGGCTTCAGCCACACCGACCTGCTCCAAGGCGCATACACGCCAGAAGAAGTTGCGTAACAGAACCAGCACGACGTAGAGGATGCTGAACAGGAAGATGAGCAGGAAGGCGATCCCGACGCCGGCAATGATGCTGGTTATCGTGAGGGTTTCACTGCCACCCTCGACAGCCAGGTAGATCCCATAACCCAGGAGACCAAGCAGCAGGACCAGGAACAAACCTGGCAAATTGACCAGCAGGTTGATGAGGAATAGGCGCCAGGAGGTCTTTGACCAGCCATAGCGGAAACCCTGCCGTACCCCTGTTTTGGTACCAGTTCCTTCGTATTCATCCACCATCCGGATCGTAGCGGTCTCCGCAACATAACGCCCGATTGCCACGAGGATGCCGATCACGACCAGCATGATGGCCAGGGTGACGCCGAGCATGATCAGGGTGCTCAGGTCCGGTCCGGTGGTGCCAAATGGGTGAGAGCGGAATCCGTCCCTTATCAGGTCACGAAGCTGACCTAAATCCCTGAAGTCAAAATATTTATAGAAAGGCTGACCTGAAGGGGGGATATTCATCCCACCATTGTTTCCGTCACTTCCACCTCCACTATTACCACCACCATATCGCCTGAGGGTAGTTCCACCAGCGGTGACAGCCAGGATCAGACCAAAAACCCATAAAGCACGGTGGTTCCATACGATGTGCCAAGCACGTTTTAGAATTTTGATAGCGTCCATTTGATTTCTCCTTTCAATGCAGACAACCTATCTTTTATTTATCACTGATCGATCAGTGGTATCGAATTATGCTGGAGGCTGCGCATCCAATATAAGAGCAGCCAACCAATATACATCAAGCTTATTGCTACCTGCCAGATCACCGGTACCAACATATCTGTGCCGAACAACTCGATCTGGTCGAGGGTCCGCAGGATCAGATTCCCACTTTCGTTCAGGTTCAAGTCGAGAAGACTTGCAACCGTGACCATCCACGATCCGTGCTGGGGACCGGTTGGGAGCCAGGCTGCAGCACGACCGAGCAGACCAGCCTGACCCGCAGCTGATACCGCTCCGCTCAAGAGTAGTAAGACCTGGACGAAAACCCAGGCAGCCAGCACACCGGCGGGGATCAACCACCAACAGATCTCCAATGCTTTTTTCTGCATGGGGACCCCCGTACGTCGAGGCAGCCGGAGAGCCAACTGGGCGGTGAAACGATCGGCGGGAATGAATTCCTTTACAGGATCGGCAGCATGCAATAGAGAGGAGAGTTCCCGCAAGTCTTCCAGTTCAGCCCGGCAGGTCTGGCAATCCACCAGGTGGCTTTCGACCTGACAGCGCTGTAATCCCTGCAGCTCTCCATCCATGTATGCACCCAGCCATTCGGTCACATGCTCACGCATATTCAACCTCCGTAGACATCATCACCGGTTCAAGCAGCTCCCGCAGGCGGTTGCGGGCATAGTTGAGACGGGACATCACAGTGCCCAGCGGAATATCCAGGGTAACAGCAATTTCCTGGTAAGATAACCCTTCATATTCCCGCAGCACCAACACAGTCCGGCTGGCTGGTGCCAGCAACATGATCGCCTGTTGGACCAGGGCGAGGCGTTCCTGCTGCAGGAGAAGTCCTTCGGGTCCGGGACCTGCATCCGGGACCATCAAGACCTGGACATCATCCAGGGTCATCTCCGGTTTACGCCGCAGCACGTCCAGCGCAGCATTGACGGCGATCCGGTACAGCCAGTTCCGTAAAGAGGAGGCCGGCTGAAAGGAGGAAAGGTGCTGCCAGGCTTGAATGAAGGCATCCTGGGCTGCATCCTCTGCCAGCTGCACATCACCACACAGGCGGTAGACTACGGTCATTACACCCTGGTAGTGACGGCGAACCAGCTCTCCATAGGCACTGCGGTCGCCCTCTTGCGCCTTCTTAACCAGGCTGGCTTCGGTTTCCGCAGGAAATGTCATTGCACCGGTTATCCTTTCTGTGCTTTCTGTGACGCTATTCTATTAACGAAATACCCATCGTTTTTATTCGGTATTCGGGTAAACCTGTTCCAGGGTGGATCTTGACCCGTTATACAAACAACAAGTACACAATCATAATCGGATATCATGAGACATCAAACGGGATCATAATAAAAGGAGTGTACCAGCCGATTTGGATGGTAACACAGTCTTGCTGACAGCCACGATCGCATGTCAACCCCCCAACCAGGCTCTTCGAATGTCCCATGTTATACTATTTAAAGATATGATCCACCACGGAGAAGCAGGGAAAACATCGTGACCTCATTATCTCCGTTTCATGACGCAGGAGCCATCATGGACCTCAAAACTGAACTATCCTCATTCATTGCCTCTGACCGGATCCTGACCCGCCCCATCGATCGTTACGCCTACGCCAGCGACGCTTCTTATTTTCGGCTCATCCCGCAGGCAGTTGTCCAGCCTGTGTCGATCGATGAAATCCTCGCCCTGTTCCGTTTCAGCCAGCAGAGAGGAATTCCCATGACGATTCGAGCTGCCGGGACGAGCCTGTCAGGTCAGGCGGTATCGGATGGCATCCTGGTGGACATATCCAGGCACTGGGGGAGGGTAACTGTTGAGGAGGACGGCGCACTGGTCCGTGTCCAGCCCGGTGCCATTGGCGCGTTTGTCAATACCGTATTAAAGCCATATGGTCGCCGCATCGGACCAGATCCCGCCTCAATTGATTCCTGCATGATGGGAGGCATCCTCGCCAACAATTCCAGCGGCATGTGCTGCGGGGTTGCCGAAAACGCCTACCACACCATCCACTCCCTGACAATCGTCCTGCCCAATGGATTGGTGTTAAACACCGGAGAGGCGCAGGCTGAATCACAACTGCGGGAAGGAGCGCCCGACATCGTGAGCGGGCTGCTCGACCTCAGGCGGCGCCTGATCGCTGACAGCGAGCTGACCGAGCGGGTCCGCAGCCGCTACCAGATGAAGAACACAAATGGTTATGCGCTCAACGCCCTGCTGGATTATGAAAAACCAATTGACATCCTGACACACCTGATGATCGGATCGGAAGGCACCCTGGGTTTCATTGCGGAAGCCGTCCTGCACACGCTGCCCAATCTCACATACAAGTATACAGGGATGCTCTATTTTAAGAACATCCAAGAGGCGGCTGATGCTATCGCTCCCCTGCGCGCTTCGGGTGTACGCGCAGCTGAGATCATGGACCGTGCTTCCCTGCGCACAGTAGAGAACCTGCCTGGGGCGCCTGCACTCCTACGCCAGTTGCCCGAGTCTACCGCAGCCATCCTCGCCGAGTACCAGGGTGCATCCAACAAGGATCTTGACACTTTCCGTCGTTCCGCAAAACAAACAATTAAGAAGCTTGCCCTGATCCACGAAGCCGAATTCACTGAAGAGCCAGGCATACAAGCCGATCTGTGGAAGCTGCGCAAGGGAATGTTACCCTCGGTCGGTGCCATGCGCGCCCCGGGTACTTATGTGCTTTCAGAAGACCTTGTCTTCCCAATCGAACGCCTGGCTGAAGCCATCACCGACCTGCAGTCCCACTTCAAAGACCACGATTACTCCGATGCCATCATTTTCGGTCACGCCAGAGACGGTAACCTGCATTTCGTCATGTCCCTTGCCCTCAATACAACATCCGAAGTGATGCAATTCAAAAACTTCATGGGGGATGTGGTAGCCACGGTCTGTGGCAAGTATGATGGTGCACTTAAAGGTGAGCACGGCATAGGTCGCAGCAAGTCTCCCTTTCTTGAGACAGAGTGGGGTGCCGCTGCATATGCGATCATGCACGACCTGAAAGACTTATTTGATCCCAGAGGTACGCTCAATCCCGGTGTTGTAATTAATGCCAACCCCAACTCCCACGTTTCTGACATTAAATCCCTGCCGGTCATCGAGCCTGAAATAGATAAATGCATTGAGTGTGGAAATTGCGAACCGCTCTGCCCAAGCAGGCGGTTGACCTTTACCCCCCGGCAGCGCATTGTCATCAGGCGCGAAATTGCCCGCCAACGAACTGCAGGAACAGATGCCCCACTGCTTGCTTCCCTGATAGATGATTATGTCTATGCGGGGATGGAGACTTGCGCCGTAGACGGTTTGTGCGCCAGCGCCTGCCCTGTCGATATCAACACTGGCGATCTGACCAAACGCCTGCGGGCTGAATCCATCTCCACGCGTGGTGAGAAGGCAGCCCTCTGGTTGAGTGACCATTTCAGCACCGTCGAAAAAGCCCTTGGCGCAGGCGTCAGGCTTGGGCATTTTATGGAACAGATTCTCGGCGCGGACGCAATTATCTCTCTGACTCGGTTGACCGAAAAACTGACAGGTCTAAATTTACCAAAATGGAATCCTGCCATCCCCCATGTTCCCTCCAGGCTACCTACCACCCCGCGCTCTGGAGCCGCCTATGTCTACTTCCCCTCGTGCGTATCCCGGCAAATGGGATCTCCCGAGCCCCATTCAGCCTCCCTTGCTGAAACTCTCGTTACGATAGCGAAACGGGCAGGTATCCCCATCTGGATCCCAGAAGACGTGAACGGCAACTGCTGCGGAATGCCGTTCGGCTCGAAGGGTTACACTGCCGCCTATAAAGCCACTTTGCACCGCACGCTGGGACGATTCTGGGACTGGTCAGAGGGGGGACGCCTGCCCATCGTTATTGATACCACTTCGTGTGCTTACACCCTGCGTAACAGTTGCGATGCACTTACACCAGGCGACCACGAAATCTGGAACAAGCTGACCCTGCTGGATAGTATTGAATTCGTGCATGATGTGATATTGCCCAGGCTCGAAATTCACCCCATATCCGGAGATGTCATCCTGCACCCCAACTGCTCAGCCCGCAAGCTGAACCTGCAGGACAAACTTGTGGGGATTGCCCGTATCTGTGCGAAAACGGTCACCGTACCGCTCAACCTGGACTGCTGCGGCTTTGCCGGCGACCGGGGCTTACTTTTTCCCGAATTGACCGCCTCGGCGACCGAACTCGAGGCTACCGAAGTAAATGCTCGCTCTTACAATGGGTATTATTCTTCGAACATCCCCTGTGAAATGGGAATGTCGGCTGCTACAGGCAGGAATTACCGTTCGATCGTGTACCTGGTTGAGGCGGCGACGCGCTGAACTGTTTTATAGTTTATTGCGCAGCTTCCCGCCGCAACCAGGAGATAACTTCTGAGGACACCAAGGAACACGAAAAAATATTAAATACCAGGCGTTCTTCGCGCCCTATGCGGAAAAAATCCAGGATATCCGCGGATCGCCCCAATGTTGAGTGGTAATTCGACCCAACCGGGGCATCAGATTCCTTGCTGTCCTTTATGGGAAGTGACATTCAGCGTTGTGCTTATGATAAACAGGACTGCGTACACATACCACAATGGTTTACTGATAAGACCAAGAGGCCACCAATAGAACATGACTGCAGCCAGGTATAGGAACAAATAGGGACCAAAGATGGGCAAGCGTGTGGGATTGCGCCATTGGATTTTCTTTATATATTCGACCGCAAAACCATAAACCGCCCAGACAAGATAAATTACACCCCCCAGCCAGAACGACCATGTCTTTCCATTGAGCAGCAGAAGCATACTCACGACGGCAGCGGGCAGGCTCAAGCCGTACACTATCCAGCCATAACGCATAACATAATCAAAATGCCATTTTCGCAGCGCAAAATGCACGATCAGGATGCTTTGAAAAAGAAAAGAACTGGCGACAAATAAGATTTCCAGATCGTCCAAACCTGACATGATAATACCTCCCGGTCATAAGTTGAGACATAAGAGATTGTATGGGTGATGGAATAAAGTCACGTCGCGATAAGGCTCAAAAGAAAGCAGCCCAACGGCAGACTCACCTGCAGGCGGGGAATTATTCAGATCCCGCTCAGGACTTGCGTAAAGGCATTATTAGCGGCGCATCCCATGACATCACCGAATGGCGCTTACAGTTCGAAAGTCACGTTAGATAAAGCATGGTAGTAGTTTCCCCACTGGGCTGTAAAACGTAGAACAGAATAGTCCGCATCAGTGATCCCCAAAGGATAGTATTTTTCATATCCTTCGCGCCAGAGACGTTGTCTTGATACTATATCCTGAAGCACCTCGACATCCCCGACCAGCATCAAGCCCATCCATTGCTCAAAGTCAACAAAGTATACACAGGCTTTCGGGTTTCGGACAAGCTGGCCAATCCTTTTTGATGATGTATTGGTGCTAAACCAGATTCTCTTCAAACCTTCGTTTTCCATTTTAATCATAGCTTTGATATTGGGATAGCCATTGTCACCATTAGTTCCCAGCATGGCAATGTTAGATCTAATAGGCAGTGCCAATGCCTCTTTGATAGCTTCTTCTTTTTGCATGATCCCACACTCCTAGTTTTTAACAACGTATGAGAGAATTAATGCTGACACGATGATGATAAACCGCCTTACTAGTGAAGCGTAGGTGGAAGCCTATGTCCACTGGAGCCACGGGTTAGGGCATGATTCTCTGCCCGGTCGCTGCTGGGAAGCGCTTTTGGAACACAGCGGGCTCAGTGAGCCTCGGCACTCCAATCCCACGTCCCCAACTCACACGCTGTCGTTTGCCCCAAGATAGAAATCTTCCAGCTTAGGTTGATCGTTCCGCTCGCTTCAGTCGGCGAGGCGAACCGGCCCTCTACCTCTCCGATATTAGAAAAAGATGCGCTAAAACTACCATCCGTAATCGAAAGCGGACCTGAAGCCTGAGTGCTCATCGATCCTGCTGTCATGCCATCGCACTTCAAGTTACTCAGAGTGATATCCAAAGTGATCGAGGTCCCGTCTTCCGAGATGGTGAAACTGATCGTACCGCCGCTTGCCTTGCCGCTAATCTTGATGGGGCCACTAAAAGCGGCGCCAGGCTGAAGCCCAAGAGCAGACACCTGACTTGGAGTAGGCGTCACCTCGACCGGTTTTGCTGTCGGAACAGGAGTCGGTTCGATCGGTTTTGATGTTGGAGCAGCATCTACGGGCACCGGGACCACTGGTGTGCTTTTTTGCGTACAAGCTGCCAAGATTAACCCCACTATCACCAGCAGCAGCCATAGTTTTTTCCATCCCATTGTAAAAACCTCCTTTCAAGGTCATCGAAAAAGAGCGGCCGAACAGCGGCCTAACTATTCATTCTACGGACTATTGCTATATTGTATTGATCCTGTATAACCGAATTTATTAAGGCGATATACTGCGATGATCCCTGGTTATTTTCATACAGCTCGAGAAATACCATTATCAATAATCATTATATATTAAAAAGCATTTTATAGTCTGACCATTCTTGAAGTAAATTCTCTTTCACAACATAAAAGTATCCCGTAGAAATAGAGGCGTTGGAAACTCAGGTCTTCCGCACCCACATGTGTGAAGCTGGTTATAATATCCGTATCGTGCATGAATTATCCGGTTTAAAGAATGTGAAAACCTTCACCGCAACTGATATCGTCTATCCAATTATCATCCTGACGATGTAATCACAAGGGAACGTAAATAAAGGTCACATTGAGGTTGGTACTCCCCATATATTTGTCATCAATGCAATTACTATAGATAATGATGCTTTCTGGAGTTACGAGTGCCATCAATTCTTTTTCGAACAACGGGACATCAAATTGACAAAACACCCCATATTCGCTATGCTTAAGACAAACAAAAGGTAAATAATGAAACGCGAAGATGTGCTTCGTATTCTACGAAAACAACAGAAAGAATTAGCAGACCGCTACAATGTGGCATCTCTATCGCTGTTTGGATCGGTCGCCCGTGACGAAGCCCTTTTAGTCAGCGATGTAGATTTACTGGTGGAATTCAGCCAGCCAGTGGGTTTGTTCCTGTTCATTGAACTCCAACAACACCTGGAGACCATGCTGGGATGCAAGGTGGATCTGGGTACGCCGCGATCCCTTAAGCCGCGCATCAAAGAACACGTTTTAAAAGAGGCAATCCGTGTCACCTAGAACCTGGCAGGAACGTATCGAAGACATTCTGACTTGCGCACAAAACATTCAGGTTTTTACAGCGGTCATGACCTTTGAATCTTTCCTGAAGGATCCACGGACGATACGTGCCGTAGCATTTGAATTTACCACGATTGGCGAATCCGCTCACGTCATTCCTGTAGAAATTCAAGAGCGCTACCCGGAAGTCCCCTGGGGAAAAATGCAGGGGATACGAAATGTGCTGGTACATGAGTACTTTCGCCTGGATGAAGAAATCCTCTGGAAGGCGGCTCAAGAAGATATTCCACGCTTGATATCAGCATTGAAGAAGATAATTCTGTCAGAGAATAAGTTAAAGTAACATATCCAAAGCGGCTTCGCAAAGCCGCTTTTTCTTCGACAATGATAAACTAATGTGACTCGTGTCTTTCATGATCACCAACACCGCCACTGCTATCGCTTCTCCAAATATCGCCTTGATAAAATACTGGGGCAACCGCGACCAGCGCCTGCACCTGCCCTCTAACGGCTCGATCTCGTTTAACCTGGAGGGACTGTTCACACGTACGCGGGTGACCTTCGACGCAGCGCTGGCAGGTGATGTTCTTAAACTAAATAACAAAAAGGTGACCGGTCTAGGTCTGTAGCGGGTGCAAGCCATGCTGGACGAAGTGCGGCGCTTGGCTGGTATCAACCTGCGTGCCGAGGTTCAAAGCGAGAACAACTTCCCCAGCGGCGCAGGCATCGCCTCGTCGGCTTCAGCGTTTGCAGCCCTGGCGCTGGCAACCAGCGCGGCGGCGGGTATATCCCTCAGCGAGGCGGAACTCTCCCGCCTGGCGCGGCATGGATCAGGCTCAGCCTGTCGTTCCATCCCGGGTGGACATTCACCAACCAAACATATTCGTTTTGCCTTGAAGATTCCCTATTGCTTGCGCCTACCAATTATGATAAAGTATGGATTAGACATATTGATTTCAGACGAAAAGGCAAACCCATCGAGAGGTGGGGGCGCAAAGTCATGGATCTGCGTGGATCATACAGATCGCCAGACTGCCGAAAGTTCTCCCGTCCTTTTGTCAGTTTTTGTTTAATAAGAGGCCGGGTGTGCAGGGAATTCCGGCGCTCACGGTTCGAAATCGAAACATATGTCTGACAATCCAACACGAAAGGTGGTGGTGACGGGCGTACCCTTGCAGAGGTTGGCATGAAAATCGGCTGCGCATTTGCCCGTGCTGCAACCAGGACAAATCCGTATTTCTTATTTTGATGAGGAGAATAATCATGAAAAGGAAGTCGTTAATCTATGTACTGGTATTAGTCCTGGCCATGTCGTTTCTGGCAGTCCCGGCGGGGGCCAAGCCCTCGGGCACTGTGAATGTGCAGATCCTGGCAGTGAACGATTTTCACGGGAATCTGGAGCCACCCGCGGGTTCTTCCGGGCGCATCGGCACGATCAATGCGGGTGGCGCTGAATACCTGGCCACCTATATCAACAATCTGCGTGCTGCCAATCCGAATACCGTGGTGGTTTCGGCGGGCGATATGATCGGCGCCAGCCCCCTGCTCTCAGCTCTTTTCCATGATGAACCGACGATTGAGGCCTTTAATCAGATCGGTCTTGATTTCAATGCCGTGGGCAATCACGAGTTCGACGAAGGTGCGGCTGAGTTGATGCGCATGTCGGAAGGCGGCTGTCACCCCGTGGATGGCTGTCTGGATGGTGACGATTTTGCCGGCGCGAATTTCCAGTATCTGGCGGCAAATGTCGTACGCCAGGGTAACGGCAAGACCCTGTTCCCGGCCTACAAGCAGCGTTCCTTCGCGGGCGCCAAGATCGCCTTCATCGGTGTGACGCTCGAAGGTTTGCCGACTATTGTGACGCCCTCAGGTGTGGCCGGCCTGGATTTCCTTGATGAGGCCGATACAGTCAATGCACTTGTACCCCGACTCAAAGAGAAGGGCATCGAGACGATCGTGGTGCTGCTCCACGAAGGCGGAGCACAGGCGGCTCCCGCTCCATACAATGGCTGTCTCGGCATCTCCGGCGCGGTCGTGGATATTGTCAACCGCTTTGACCCCGAAGTGGATGTGGTGATCAGTGGCCATACGCATAACGCCTATAACTGCGTGATTAACAATATGCTGGTCACCAGCGCGGCGTCGTTTGGCCGCATTGTGACCGATATTGACCTGACCATTGACCGCGCCACTGGTGAAGTGGTCAGCATGACTGCAAACAACAATATCGTCACGCGCGATGTTCCAAAGGACGGCTTCATCACCGCCCTGATCGCCAAATACAATGCGATCGCCGCGCCCTTGGCGAACCGTGTGATCGGCTCGATCACCGCGGATATTACCCGCTTCGGCAGCGCGGCTGGCGAGTCTGCATTAGGCGATGTGATCGCCGACGCTCAATTGGATGCCACGAATGATCCCGGTTTTGGCGATGCAGTGGTTGCCTTTATGAATCCGGGCGGAATTCGTACGGATTTGGTTTACGCGCAAATCAGCGGTAGTGAACTTCCCGGTGAAGTAACTTACGGCGAAATGTTTGCGGTTCAGCCATTTGGTAACAGCATGGTAACGCTCACCATCACTGGCGCACAAATTGATACCCTGCTCGAGCAGCAGTTTGTTGGTTGTGGACAGCCCGCAGCCGGTCAGAAAATCCTGCAAGTATCTTCTGGCTTTACCTATTTTTGGAGCCTTTCTGCACCTGCCTGCAATAAAGTTGACCCGACGACCATCAAGATCAATGGCGTGACGGTCGTTCCTTCAGCTTCCTACCGCGTGACCGTCAATTCCTTCCTTGCTGACGGTGGGGATAATTTCATTGTGCTAAAACTGGGCACCGATCGCCTCGGTGGAGAAGTGGATACCGATGCGCTTGAGAAATACTTTGTAGCCTATTCGCCTGTTGCACCGGTTCCGCAGAACCGGATTACAGTCGTTCCGTAAGTATCCCCTTACTTTTCAGCAAACAATCAGGGCTGAGAAATCAGCCCTGATTGTTCTTTGCCCGTCCGTAGATGAAAGTCAGGTCTGAATCTATCGTCTGCCTCCCGCGCGGATCTCCCCCACCCAAAGCGGACATCCGCTCCCGTCCGCGAGGCCGTGACGCGAGGCGGTCCGTTGACCAAATCCCCCGCGCCATTGACCATCCTCCCTCTCGCGTGGACTCTTCCCTCCCAAAGCGGACATCCGTTCCCATCCGCGAGTCCGTGACGCGAAGCGGTCAGTTGACCAAATCCCCCGCGCCATTGACCGTCCTCCCTCCCGCGTGGACTCTCTCCCACCCAAACGGCATCAGTTAAAAAACCTGTTGATAGCCGCGCGGATATTCATAATTAAACCTTTGAATTTATCTGAAAGTTCAAATTTTATCCTTCATTGCTTCATGGTAGACTTGCTTCGAAAAGGAACTTTGTTTGTCCACTCGTACTGCTACCGCCGAAGCAAAACCCAATATCGCATTGATTAAATATTGGGGCAACCGTGACCAGCGCCTGCGCCTGCCCTCCAACGGCTCCATCTCGTTTAACCTGGAGGGACTGTTCACGCGCACGCGGGTGACCTTCGATACCAGGCTGGCAGGTGATATTCTTACCTTGAATAACAAAAAAAAAGCCGGTCAAGGTCTTCAGCGGGTGCAAACCATGTTGGACGAAGTGCGCAGCATGGCTGGAATCAACTTGCCTGCCGAAATCCAGAGCGAGAACAACTTCCCCAGTTCCGCAGGCATTGCCTCGTCGGCTTCAGCGTTCGCAGCCCTGGCGTTGGCAGCAAGCTCAGCGGCGGGTCTATCCCTCAGCGAAGCGGAACTCTCCCGCCTGGCGCGGCACGGGTCAGGCTCTGCCTGTCGTTCCATCCCGGGTGGCTTTGTTGAGTGGCAGGCTGGAAAGGATGACGAGGACTCATTTGCCTTTTCGATCGCAGCACCTGAATACTGGGGGTTGGTAGATTGTGTGGCAATTGTCAGCAGCGAACAGAAAACGACCGGATCGACCGAAGGTCACGCCCGGGCAAATTCCAGCCCGCTGCAAGCGGCGCGGGTGGAGGATGCTCCACGCCGCCTGGAGCTATGCCGGCGGGCGATCCTGGATCGGGATTTCCCGGCATTGGCGGATGTTGTCGAGCTGGATTCCAACCTGATGCATGCGGTAATGATGACCTCCAGGCCAGCGCTATTCTATTACCAACCGGCTACAATAACTGTAATGGAGGCTGTGCGCGGATGGCGGCAGGGAGGTCTGCCGTCCTGTTACACGATCGATGCGGGACCGAATGTGCACGTCATCTGTCCCCAGGACAACTGCGCCATGACAGCAGAAAAGCTGGAAGCGCTGAACGGGGTCAGCCAGGTGCTGACCGCCCCGGTCGGTGGACCGGCACGCCTGGTCTCCGAAGGCTAATCTCTCTATCATTTCCCCCTTTTCAAAACAGGATATAATCAGCACGAAAATCGCCTCATGCGAGGCTGAAAAAATTTATTGATTAGTGAAATAACATGAAAGAGAGTTGTGAATGAATGCAGGTTATCTTGCCGGATTGATATTCGTGGCTGTATTTGCCGGCGTCGTACTGATCCATGAGCTTGGGCATTTTTTTATGGGGCGTCTGTTTAAGGTGGAGATCGAAGAATTCGGGATCGGTCTACCGCCGCGCATGTTGACCCTTTTTCACTGGAAGGAGACGGCTTTTTCCTTGAACTGGCTGCCCCTGGGAGGTTTCAACCGTTTTAAAGGTGAAAACGACCCAAATGTACCCGGCGGACTGGCGGCAGCCAACCCCTGGGTGCGCCTGGCGGTACTCCTGGCAGGTGCCAGCATGAACATAGCAGCCGGTGTGCTTGTCTATAGTATTTTATTCACCCAGATAGGGATCCCGGATTTTAGTTCTGTAAAGTTATATGAAGTAACACCTGGCTCGCCTGCCGAGCTGGCCGGTCTGAAAGCTGATGACATCGTACTTAACGCCGGTAGTGAGCAGATCACCAATGATGAGCAGCTACGCAGCATCATACGATCCAATCTGGACCAGCCATTGCAGCTTACCGTTCAACGCGGCAGCCAGGTTCTGAAAATCACAGCAACGCCGAGCAGCAAAAGGACCGCAGAAGAAGGAGCCCTGGGATTCCTGCCAGGTTATGCATCTAACCCAGCCGGGTCCTGGTTTGCCACCCTGCCTTACAGCATTAATGTAACCTTCAGCCAGGCATATCACATCCTTTCATTTCCCGCCCAGTTGATCCGCGGATCGATCTCGC
>Ga0315296_10001843_pt1 | contig 18381 bp, 29 predicted proteins | sample YL17G14_18_MG_FD_203921 | JGI IMG/M metagenome (GOLD analysis project Ga0315296, IMG submission 203921) | Sediment microbial communities from Yellowstone Lake, YNP, Wyoming, USA - YL17G14_18 | ecosystem: Environmental > Aquatic > Freshwater > Lake > Sediment | place: USA: Wyoming | collected... | reverse complement strand
CATTTCTTGAACCATTTGACCCAGCGGGGGTTCAACAGGAACAGGTTCACATCGTAGGGTGCCAGGTCGGGGTCAGCAGAGAGTTGGAGGAAGAAGGGCAACCAGAGGTAACCGGTCGCTTCGCCGGACAGATCCACACCGTCGAACGAGTACCTATCGAGGGCGTCGAGTAAGAGCTGCTTGGCCAGCGCATAGCCAGGCAGTGAATTGGCGAAGGAAACGTGGGGTTCAAGCGGCTGGCCGTCAGGAAAGAGCAGACAGAAGTCTGTCCTCTTTTGGCTGAAATCGACGCCCACTTGCAGACGATCAGGCATAGGCGGTCTCCTTTCCAAGAGATTAAACGTACATCCGGCGGTCCAATCGGGTGCCCCGGCGCTCACTGGAGCGGCATCCTTGCGGCCAATCAGCCCTCATGCTCTGTCGAGGAGGTCTGCAGGCTGCTACCCTGCAGCTCGGCAGAGGTAGGGGCATCGTGCGAGGTCAGACGTTGATCCCCAGCGAGACCGGGAGTCAAACTCAGATAGCCGTGGTCCATATCTGGTCAATACAGGTCCGGCAAGGAGGAACAGACTTGCCCGGTCGGCCCGCAGTCCGGCCCACGCCGAACTGCACTCTATTGTCGTCGGGACACCCGATTCCCGCAAGTAGGTTGTTAAAGTACAGGTAGAGTGAAGGTATTTTATACAAGGTATTTTATACAAGGAGGTGAGTGAGATGGGTCGAGGTCGTGGAGCAGGCGGCGGCCGCGGGCAAGGCCGCGGGCCGGGACGCATGGGCGGCCCACAGGCCGCCGGTCCAGGTGGCTATTGCGTCTGCCCGAATCCTAACTGCGGGCACCGCGAGCCGCACCAGGCAGGCGTGCCTTGCTACCAGAGGAAATGCCCGAAGTGCGGAACGCAGATGATCCGTGAAGCGTGATGAGTGGTTCAGAACAGGAGTGGCAAGTGTGAAAGCCCTGGGCGGCAAGCCCAAGATCACGTGCATCGTGGACAACACCGTCCAGTCCGGCTCGCGCCTATGGGGCGAGCACGGGCTGGCATTCCTGGTCGAGATCGGGGACAGGCGCGTGCTGTTCGACACCGGACAGAGCGGCGTGGTGCTGCGCACAACCTGGCCGTGTTGGGGGTTGATCCGGCGACCACCACCTAGTACGGGAAGGGGAGAGTTGGACCCCCGACTCATACCGGGACGACGCGGCGCTGGTCATGGAGGGAATCGCAGGGCCGCTCTTGCTGTGCGGCTGCTGTCACGCCGGGCTGCTTAACGCGCTCGCTCACGTGCAGTGCACGTTCGAGCGCCCGATCGTGGCCGTCGCCGGCGGCGCGCACCTCGCTGACGCCAGCCCGGATCACCTGCGGCGTGTCGGCCAGGCACTGCTGGAAATGGAGGCCGTGCAGCGGACTGCGAAGACCCACAGGGCCTTCAAGCTGCACGAGTTCCGCGGCGTAGACCTGGAAGACGTCGCCCGGCTGAAGGCCATCGGCATCGTCACCGCCGATCAAGTGTATGCTCCTCGACCGTTCACCCCTCAAATCTGACCATTCACCGCGAGATCGTTGCCTCTGACTCCTCTCTTGTGCTATCATAGGCCGTAAAGGACACCTATAGAGAGGAGTGAAATGAAACGCTTTCGAGAGTTCATCTGCAATCTACATCCGTATTTGCTATGCTGCATCTCGGGCCCGCTGACGGTGGCCCAGATCATCCTGGCGTTCGTCATCCGCCGACCCGGCAACGAAGCGCTACAGTGGATCGGCTGGATTCTGTGGTGGACCTCGGCCGTCTTCGGTTGGCTGCCTATCTTCACCTTGCGTCAAAAGGGCGGTGTACCCAAAGGCAAGAGTTTCGTCCACACCACAACGCTGGTGGAAACCGGCATCTATGCCATCGTCCGGCACCCCCAGATGGGCACTGCCTGGCTGCTGATGTGCGTCGGCTTGATGCTCATCACTCAGCATTGGGTCAGCATCGCGTTGGGCGTCCCGGCGATGGTAGTAGTCTACCTGGACTTGCTGAAAGCCGACCAACGCGAGGTCGAAAAGTTCGGCGACGCATACCAGCGATACATAGAAAGGGTGCCACGGGTCAATTTCGTGACCGGCATCATCCGGCTGATCGCGCGGCGAGCGGCCGCATAAGTGGAGGCACATCAAATGGATACAGTAGCTTTCTGGAATCGTGTCGCCGCGTACAACGAGGCGACGTGGCCGGTACAGGCCGTGATGATCGTCGCGGCCGCCTACCTGACGTACCGCGTGTTCGTCAAACCAGGCCCAAAGGTGGATGTCTGGATGAAGGCATTCCTCGCGTTCGCCTTCGCCTGGAATGGCACCGTGTTTTTCTTGATCTTTGTCAGAAACCCGATCTCTATAGCCACCGGCACACCACTGTTTGTCATCACGGCTATCCTATTCATCGTAGACGTTTTCGCCAAGACAACACATTTCAGGCTCCCTGAGAGCAAGTGGACGAGAGGGTTCACCATCGCCTGGGTTCTGCTGGCGCTCCTCTACCCTTTGATCGGATGGCCACTGGGGCACGTATACCCCAAGGTCTTGCTGCCCTTGTTCCCCTGCCCGCTCACTGTGTTCGCCATCGCCCTGGTCACGGCGGCTGTGCCGCAGGCGGATAAAAAGACCTTCATCGCCCTGCTGCCGTGGGCCTTGATGGGGCTGCCCAAGTGCTTCGGCGCGCTCGACTGCTACGAGGATTGTGTCCTCTTTGCCAGCGGTGTCTACGGACTGGTCGTGCTCATCAGGAACTGGAGGTTGATCAAATGACAACGACTCACTCGGACAATTGGTTTCTCAGGCGGATCATGAAGTTGACCAGCCTTGAGAAGCGACTCATCAACAGCCCTCAGCACGCCCGGCATACGGAGCGGACAGCGCTGGCCTTGTTTGAACACATCCAGTTGCCGCCTGAGTCGCACTGCCTGGAGGTCGGCTGCGGGCAAGGAGCGCTGGCGCGTTTGCTGGTGGAACGGTATGGCGCACAGGTGGTCGCCAGCGACTACGATCCGGCGCAGGTGGGGCTGGCCCAGGAACGGCTGGCCGATCTCGGTGGTCACATTGAGTTCCGCGTCGTGGACGCCAGAGACATGCCCTTCGACGACGCTCAGTTCGACGCCCTGTTCTCCTTCGGGGTGCTGCACCACATCCCTGGCGGATGGCAGAAGGCGGTGGCCGAGATAGCCCGCGTGCTGAAACCGGGCGGATGGTTCGTTTTCACCGACCTGGTCGTGACCCCAGGCGCCGGTCGCCTGATAAGACGGTTGCTGCCTCGACTGGATCAACTGGAGGAGGCGGCGCTGCAGGGATGCCTGGCCGAACATGGCCTGCACCTGGAGCACTATGCGTATGGTCAGGGGGAGTTGATGGCCGTGCTGGGATTGATGGGCTATTGCACCGCCGTCGCCCGCAGGGCATAGCCCGCTGCCTGTAGAGGAGGTACGGGGAGCAGACTCTGATCAGATTTGACATCGCACCCACTTTGCCTATGATTGAGTCTGTAGGGTTCGATGCCTCCTCGCCAGACAGGGGAGAAACCTTAATGCCTGACAGCGATCAACTGATCAGCAAAAGAAGAGACAGGCTCGGCAGGACATTGATGCATCAGGTCTTTTCTCCTCTCGTCGGCTCTACCATCGCCGTCGCCTACGCGACCGGGCGTTGGGACCTGAGCGCAGTCGGCACCGGCCTGGCGATAACAGGCACGCTGGCGCTCTTCTGGAAACTGGATCGTGCCTTCATCTACCCCCGCCTGAAACGCATACCTCAGGACTGGCTGCGGATGGAGATGGAGATGTTCATCTCCGTCGCCGGGCATCTCTTGGGCGCGCTGCTGGCGTTGGTCGCCTGCGGAACCATCTTTGGTTTCAAGGTCGCGCCGATGGCCTCGTGGCTGCTCCTGGTCGGCATTATGATGGTCTTTCCCATCCTCCACGGCGCGGAGATGGCAGTGGGCTACTACCGCCAACTGCGGGAAAAGGAGCGCGTGGAGCAAGAGTTACGGACGCTGGCCACTCAGGCCGAGCTCAAGGCTCTCAAGGCCCAGATCAACCCCCATTTCTTCTTCAACGCCCTCAACACCATCGCCGCGCTGATCCACACCGATCCGGCGCTGGCCGAGGCGTCGGTCGAGCGGTTGGCCAAGATGTTCCGTTATGTCCTGGCCGGCAGTGAGCGCGGGCGGGTACCGCTGGGAGAGGAACTGGCTTTCGTGGACGACTACCTGGAGATCGAGCGTGCCCGTTTCGGCGAGCGGCTGCAGGTCACCCGCGAGATTGATCCGCGGGTATTATCGATACCTGTACCCAGCCTCATCCTTCAGCCGTTGGTGGAGAACGCGGTCAAACACGGCCACGGAGACGACGGCCGCATTGACCTGGACATCCGAGTCGAGTCAGTTGACGAGAACGTGAGAATCACCGTCGCTGACAGAGGGCCAGGGATGCCGGCAGGGTATCGGATTGGCGACGGGCCCGGTCATGGCCTGCGCAACGTGGACGAACGGTTGCGGAAGACGTATGGGAGTGGGTTGGAGGTGGAGGAGAACGAGCCGAGGGGGACGGTGGTAGTGGTTCGAGTACCCATTCGAGCGTGATAGTGTGGGAGTGGGAGAGTGGGGGAGTATGGGAGTGGGGGAGTGTGGGAGGCGTATAGATGGCACTTGTGAAGCACTCTAAGGAGTTGCGGGTGTACAAGCAGGGGTTTGCGGCGGCGTCGCGCATTTACGAGTTGTCAAAGCACTGGCCAAAGGAAGAACGCTATTCGCTCACCGACCAGGTTCGCCGCTCGTCACGCTCGGTTTGTGCCAACATCGCCGAAGCCTGGCGCAAGCGCCGTTACCCGGCCCACTTTGTCAGCAAATTGAGTGACTCTGACAGCGAGGCCGCCGAGAGCGAGGTCTGGCTGGACTTTGCGCTGGACTGCGGGTACATTGACCGGCAGGTGCACGACGAACTCTACGACACCTATGAGAACGTGATCGGCGGCCTGGTGAACATGATGGCCAACCCAGACGCCTGGTGCGGCCCCTCCCAACTGCGCGAACCCTCTCCCGATTACGCCCTCCATACCCCCACACTCCCACACTCCGACACCCCCACACCCCTACACTCTACACACGAAGAACCTCTATGCGCATCCTGATCGTTGATGACGAATCCCCCGCTCGCGAGCGCCTCAAGCGACTCCTGGACGGCATCGAGGGCGTGGAACTCACCGGCGAGGCCGAGGACGGCCCCCAGGCGGTGGAACTGATCGAGCGGGAACAGCCCGACCTGGTGCTGCTCGACATCCAAATGCCGGGGCTGGACGGCTTTGGCGTGATCGAGGCGCTGGAGAAGCCACCGCCGATCGTGTTCGTCACCGCCTACGATGAGTACGCCATCCGCGCCTTCGAGGTCAACGCGCTGGATTACCTGCTCAAGCCCATCACCCGCGAGCGACTGGAGAAGGCCATCCGCCGCGCCCAGGAAGAACTGGCTGAGGAGCACGATCTGTCCGCCCGGTTTGCCCCGCTGCTGGAGGGTCTGGCGGCCCAGGGGCACTACCTGACCCGGTTGGCCGTGCGCCATAGAAACCGCATCCGCGTGCTGAATGTGGACGAGGTTGACTGGATTGGCGTCGAAAACGAGCAGACCTTCGTGCACGTGGGGAGCGAGGCCCGTCCCGTTCAGCGAACATTAGCCGAGTTAGAGGCGCGGCTGGACCCGGCCCGCTTCTTCCGTGCCCACCGCTCCGCCATCGTCAACCTCGACCGCGTGAAAGAAATCGTCCCCTGGTTCAAGGGCAGCCACAAACTGCGCCTGACCACTGGCGCGGAGGTCGAGCTGAGCCGGGCGCAGGCACGGGCGCTGCGCAAGATCCTGGGCTGGTAGCCTGACAAGGGAATGACCTTCGAGAGCAGAGGCGTAAGAACATGGAAGTTGAAGTTAGTTACCTGGGTATGGCATCTTGGATGCACCGCGTGACAGAGCCTGCTATCCGTTCGGCGATCCGCGCCCTCCAACTCCCTGCGGGGAGCCGGGGACTCGACGCCGGGTGCGGGATCGGCACTCACACCCTGTGGCTGGCGGAGGCCATGGCGCCTGAAGGGCACGTCACAGGGATTGACATTTCACCAGAGTGTTTGGCTCGCGCAGAGGAGACTGGCAGCAAGAACAGGCTGGCGGCACAGGTTTCATTCCAATATGGAGACATGGCAAATCTCTCGTTTGACGACGACATGTTTGATTGGGCATGGAACGCAGATACGCTGTGGCCTGTTGCCGGCAAGAATCCTCTGCCATTGGTGAAAGAGCTTGTACGGGTGGTCAAGCCCGGAGGAGTTGTCGCCATCCTCTTCTGGTCCTCCCAGAGACTACTTTCCGGATATCCCCTGTTGGAGGCCCGGTTGAATGCGACTTGTGCAGCGAACTTTCCCTACACCGATGCTACGAGGCCAGAGTGGCATATCCTGCGCGCGCTGGGCTGGCTTCAGGCAGCAGGCCTGGAAGGTCCCCAAGTTCGCACCTTTGTGGCCGATATCCACGCCCCGCTGGATGAAGCGGCCCGGGACGCATTAACGGGGAGCTTCCAGATGCTGTGGGGGAAAGCAGAGCCGGAGGTCACACCACAGGATTGGACCCAGTTCCAGTGGCTGTGTTGGCCAGGGTCGCCGGATTTCATCCTGAATCTGCCCGACTATTATGCTTTCATTACCTATTCGCTCTTCTGGGGAAAGGTAGCAAGGTAGCCGTATCCAAACATACTGGCGGCCGCAGCAGGTATGTCCGGCCGGGCAGGCCGTCTGCCCGCTGAGAACGAACGGGGCAGACGGCAACTTGTCCAGCGACGAACCACCGCAGTGCGGGCAAACAGCCTCCTTGCCCTCCCGCACCAGCGCCTCGAACGTCGCGTTACAATCGCAACAGCGATACTCGTAGAGCGGCATCTAGGGTTTCCACACCGTCCATACTTTGCCCACCAGGTCAGGGCCAGGCTTGAGGGTGGGCTTGCCAGGCTCCCAGCCGGAGGGCATGACCTCGCCGGTGGCCCGCGTGTGCTGGAAGGCGCGGATCTGGCGGATCAGTTCGTCCGGGTTGCGCCCCACCGGCGGCGTGAGCACCTCCAGCGCCTGGATGACGCCGTCGGGGTCAATGAGAAAACGGCCCCGGACGTCTACGCCAGCCGCCTCGTCGTATACGCCGTATACAGTCCCGATGCGCCCACCCGAATCGGACAACATTGGGAAGGGAATGCCGCCTTCCACCATCTTGGACAGTTCCTCTTCATTCCAAATCTTGTGGGTAAAGCGGCTGTCGGTGCTGACCGAGAGCACCTGGACGCCCAGTTCCTTGAAGATCGGATACCTGACGGCAACTGCCGACAGTTCCGTCGGTCAGACGAAGGTGAAATCTCCGGGGTAGAAGCAGAGCACCACCCACTGGCCCCGGTAATCCGACAGTTTGACGTTCTTGAAGCCCTCGCCATGGACGTAGGCCGAGGCTTCGAAATCCGGCGCTTCTTTGCCAACACGAGCCGTCGTCATTTTGACCTCCTCTTTCAGTGATGGTGTGCCCGCAGCGGGAGCCGGTTGAGCCATCACCGGCCCCCCGGCCGGCTTGACGCAGGAATCCATTTCCTTGCCCATAGAAAACCTCCTGACTGGCGTATCGCGATTTTCGTGACTTGAACGTGCCTCTCGTGGCCTAGTTTGCTCCTATGGCATCACCTCCTTCTGCGAACCGGATGACCACCTCCGGCGGATGTGTCAGTGTGTTGGCCAGCGTGGCGTGCCGGGCCACGCCGATCAGCCGGCGTTTGACGTCCTCCGGCGGCTCCGGCTCGATGCAGAGCGTCGCCTCGAGCACGCCGACGCGGCGCGGTTGCGCCTGTTCCGTATAGTCCAGCATCAGGCTCAATCGTTCGAACGGGATACCGTGCAGTCGGCAGGAGTTCGCCACGAACTCTAGCATACAGGCGCCAACAGCAGCCGCGAACAACTGTGGCGCGCTCGGAGCAGCGCCCGCGCCGCCGTCCTCCGGCAAGGCGTCCACGACCACGGCGTGTTCCCCCACCGTCGCCTGGAAGCGCAGGCCGTCCACGTGCTGCACGGTGAGCGTCACGGTCCTGGGCAGATTCATCTGTCCAACGCCTCCAGCGCCTGATTCAAGGAATCGGCCTCGACGAGCGTCATTCCCACCCCGGCGTCGGCGAAGACGTACTCCGGCCTCTTGCCGTGCAGGCTCTGCTTGGGCAGCACCCGGTCTACCTTCTGCGCCACCAGCCACTCGGCCACGCGGATGCCTTTCGCCTTCGGCTCCCCTCGATAGGGTGCGGCGATGCTCAGATTCAACAGGCTCAGCGCCACGTTGACGCCGATCAAAGCCCATCCCCAACCCTCTAGCGACATCTCCCACCGCCTCTACTTTGCTCTGAAAGTGACTGTCCAACCGGCTCCAGCCGGGAAATACTCTGTGCCGAACGCCTCGGCGAATATCTGTCGCGCCGGGTCGCCAGTACAGTGGCACGGCGCGACCCGCTGCACGCCCAGGGAGCGCAAGTCGGCCATGATGGCCTCGATCTGGGCCTGGCCGGTGTCCCTCAGGTGGAAGCCGCCCATCACCAGCGCCACCACCCCCTCTCCCTGGTAGGGAGAGGGACGGGGTGAGGGTGAAGCCTCCCTGGCCCGGCGCACCATCTCCACGACACCGGGGTGGGCGCAGCCGGTGACGACGATCAGGCCGTCGCCGGTCTCCACCGCCAGCGCCTGCTCGACGATGCCCGAACCCACCTGGCCGGTCGTGTAGACGCCGGGGAGGATCTCGACGGGGCCGGTCACCTCCACCAGGTCGGCGCGGGCGCGGACATTCTCCTTGAACGAGGCGGGGAACACCGCCGGGACGTAGACTATCGGCCGGACGCCCGTATCCAGCAGCCCCGCCAACCCTCCGGTGTGGTCGCCGTGGGCGTGGGAGAGCACGACGGCGTCAATCGCCTGCGGATCGAGGCCCATTCGCGCCAGGTTGCCCAGCAGTGTGGGGCCGTCGCCGCCGGTGTCAAAGAGCACCGCCCCCTCGGGAGTATCTACCCAGCAGGCAAAGCCCCAGGCGGTGCGCAGCGCCGCATCGTAAACGTTGTTATCGTAGACGACGGTGAACTCCACAGGCATTGTCTCCTGTGTTGGAGTGGAAGCCGGTGGCGGCTCCGGTGTGAACGCCAGTTGTGTTGTCATCGAAGCAGGCGCCGGCGTCGGCGAATGGGCTGGCGCAGGAAGAAGCGCAGCATCCCGGTCCCATTGCAGGGTTGGTGTGAGGGTTGGCGCCGGTGCCACCCGCGGCGCGCATCCGACGAACAGCATGCCGATCGCGCTCACTGTCGCCCAGACGATGGGCCATCGCAACACCTCGCTTCCGTCCTCCCCGCATTCCACTGAAAGACCCGCCTCAATGAATAATGCCTACCGCTTACCTCTTTGCGGCGGAGCCATCCCAGGGATCCCCTGTCTGCCCACGCTGTGCGATGGCTGCCCGCGCCCGGGTCTCCCCTCGCCGCACCGCCCAGCGGGCCAGCAGGCTGGCGAGCAGGCCGGTGAGCGGCACGGCCAGGACCAGCCCGCCACGCGCACGTCAATTGCTGATAGCCTCGCACAGCGTGTTTGCAGCTATGTCATCTAATCACCATAGAACCTGTTTTCGCGCCTAAGCACTGAAGCATAGATATAGTCGAAGGCCACGATACTGCCTTCCGCCGCGCTGCGACGAACGAAATCCAGGGTGCTATCAATCGCTGCAGATGTCAGATACATCGTCACGCCTTCCCAGATGAACAGGCTCTTCGCCTTCCCTTCATAGCCGGCCTGGCTCAATGCCTCAGCTAGACTCTGCTTGTTGAAGTCAATCGTCACGAAGACAAGCTCATCGGGGAAAGGAACCTTCTTGCGCTCCAGGATAGCGACTTTGGGTTGCTGCGTGGTGTGAACGTCAAGCTCGAATATCTTCGTCCCTTTGTTTCTATCTCTGAACCGCAATGCCCTGGTGTCAAATCCCGCCCCCAATAGCACGATCTGCGCGAAACGGTTTTCCAGGGCATCGGCGAAGACTTGGTCCAACAATTTCGTCCGCGCCAACACATATTCGTATATGCCAGGTGGCACCACTTTGCACATAAAGAGCCTTCTCAACAGGGGAACGTTGAGAATGAAACTGATCGACAACGAATTCATCTTTGATCTCCTCGTCAGTCTTGTCCTTCAAAATGTTGCTCAGTGGGGCGGTCGCGCTCGTCGGAAGGGCAGAGCACCAGGATGGCTTGCGAGGGCGTGGCGTCCATATTCTGCCAGCGGTGCGGCAGACGCGACTCGAACAGCAGGCTGTCGCCCGCTTCCAGCGCGTAGGTATGGTCTTCAATCGTGTACACGATGCGCCCTTGCAGGCAAAAGACAAACTCGTGGCCGGTGTGGACAATCGGGTGCGCGCCGCTGCCAGCGTTCGGTTCCAGCGTGACGACGAATGGCTCGACGGCGTGCTCGGACACGCCCATCCCCAAGTCTTCCAGTGTGCCGTGCGCGAACGCGGCGCGCGGGCGCCTGCCGGCCCTGACGTGCGCTACGCTGTTCCTGGGCGCACCAGTTTCGAAAAAGGCCGTGATGGGCGACTGAAGCGCGATGGCGACTTGCTGCAAGGTGCTGACGCTGGGCGAAGTTTTGCCGTTCTCGATCAGGCTGAGCGTGTTCACGTTCAATCCGCTTTTTTCGGCCAGCGCGCGGATGGACAGGCCGCGTTCTTCGCGCAGCTCGCGCAGGCGGCGGCCAACGTCAACTTCCTGGACGCTGGCAGGCGATGCCCCCATCGGCATCCCAGGCCGCCGCCGCCGCCGCCTGGCCGGGTCCCGGGGCGTTTGAGTAGATGAGCGTTTATCAGACATATACACCTTCCGAACCGGTCTGCTTTTGTATTTAACCAATATTTTAGTACAAAATAGGACAAACGTCAAGTTGACACACATTAAAATAGTCGAATTTGAGAGTTGTCAATTTGTCTATTGACAATTAGCATATAGTGTGGTATACTGACCATATCTGAGATAAGCGAGGAGATGGGAGAATGCCAGGCGGTGGTCACAGATGGCGGCGGCGGGGTTGCTCCCGCCGGATGGTACGGTTCCTAGAGCCGGTCCTGCTCCTGTTCCTCCATCATGGGCCGGCGCACGGTTATACGCTGTTGGAGCGATTGGGTGAGTTCGGCGTGGAAGGTTTCGATCCCAGCATCGTCTACCGGGCGCTGCGCGAGATGGAAAACGAGGGGTGGGTCACCTCTACCTGGGACGAAGTGCAGACCCAGGGGCCACCCCGCCGGGTCTACCGCCTTACGGACGTAGGGAACGAAGTGTTGGCGTGGTATACGAAGGACCTCGAGGAGACCAGGGAGCAGATCGAGCATTTCCTGGGCGCATACCGTCGTCACATGGAAGAGGGCGAAGGTGAGCACCATTGATGCCCTGCTGCAGAGCCTGAACGCGGATGCACCGGTCCGCCACGTACTGGCAGGTGCATTTTGGACGGCGGTAGTGCTGGACACCACTCCGCCCCGCTGCGGCCTGGCCTCTACCCTGCGCAGCGCCATGCACGACGACCATCCTTCGGTGCGGGAGGCGGGGCACCTGCTGGAATACAGCGGGCGAGAATTGTCCGAACTGCTGCGCTCTTCCAGCACCCTGGAGGCCAGCGTCGGCATGGCGGCGTACAACGCGCTGTTGGAAGTGGACGAGGCGGCCTGCTGCGAGGTCAATGCCGAGGAGGTCATCCTGGAGCATGGGGCAGGCCGGCGGGTGGCCATCGTGGGCCATTTCCCCTTCACCGAGCGCGTGCGGCAGACAGCAGCAACCTGTTGGGTGTTGGAACAGCATCCCCACCCTGGCGACCTGCCCGCCGGTCAGGCGGCCCAGGTTCTATCCCAGGCGGACGTGGTCGCGCTGACCGGCACCTCCCTCATCAACCACACCTTCGACGACCTGGTCCGTATGTGCCGGCCCGGTGCCTACGTGCTCGTCCTGGGGCCCAGCACGCCGCTGTCGCCGGCGCTCTTCGATGGGAAGGTGGACGCAGTGAGCGGTACCCTGGTCACCGACCCGGAACGGGTGCTGCGGTCGGTCGCCCAGGGTGCCACCTTTCGGCAGATCAAGCGCGCGGGCGGGCTACGGCTGCTCACACGGGTGAAAGGTGAAACGTAAATAGAAACCACACAGCGCAAAGGAGAAGTAATGATTGCACGGGAGCAAGTTCTGGAAGCCCTGCAGGCAGTGCAAGATCCTGCACTGGGCAAGAGCATCGTCGAATTGGGGATGGTGCACGGCGTGGAAGTAGACGACGGCGTTGTGCGCTTCACGCTGGCGCTGACCAGCCTGACCTGTCCGTTACGGGAAAACATCGTGGAAGATGTCCGACAGACCCTGCTGGCCCTGGACAGCGTGCGGGACGTGCAGGTGAACCTGCGTGAGATGACGCCCGAGGAGAAGGATCGCATCTGGCCACCGGCCGCTCACGGCCAGCAACAGAAACACGAGCCTGGGGTGGCAGAGCATCTTAACCACATCAGGCGTGTGCTGGCGGTGATGAGTGGCAAAGGCGGGGTTGGGAAATCGTCGGTCGCGGCGATGTTAGCCGTGGCGCTGCGGCGGCAAGGGCAGCGCGTCGGCGTACTCGACGCCGACATCACCGGCCCCAGCATCCCCAGAATGTTCGGCCTACACGAGCCGCCACCGATGGGGCCGGTGGGGATCCTACCCGCCGAGACGCAGGCCGGCATCCGGGTGATGTCCATCAACCTGCTGCTGCCGAGCGAGGACGAAGCGGTCATCTGGCGCGGCCCGCTCATCGGTGGAGCCATCCGGCAATTCTGGGGGGACGTGGTGTGGGGCAACCTGGACGTGTTGGTGGTGGACCTGCCGCCGGGTACCTCGGACGCCTCTTTGACGGTGATGCAATCCATCCCTCTCAACGGGGTAGTGTTGGTGACCTCACCGCAGGATTTGGCGGGGATGGTGGTGCGCAAAGCGGCGAAAATGGCCTGGCAGATGAGGGTACCCATCGTCGGGCTGGTGGAGAATATGAGTTACGCGATCTGTCCCAGGTGCGGCGCAAGGATTGAGGTCTTCGGTCCCACCCAGGCGCTGCATACGGCGACACAATTGGGGGTGCCGCTGCTGGGACAACTGCCATTGGATGCAGAACTGGCCCGTCGCTGCGACGAGGGCGAGATCGAAGGCTACACGATGGATGTGTTCGAGCCTGTCGCTGAGAAGATTACAGAGCGGGCCTCTGCACAGCCGAGCACGCCGATATTTTAGGGAAAGGAGGTGAGTGGTATGCCGGGTTTCGATGGGACAGGGCCACGAGGCCAGGGGCCGATGACCGGGCGCGGTGAAGGGTACTGCGCACTGGTGCTCCCTGAGTCGGGAGAAGCACCCTACGGGTACGCAGGTTTACAGGGCACGCCTGTACGCTCTGGAAGGGCACCTTCCCCGCGTGCGCTCGGGCGGCCTCGCTTCGCCCGTTGGTTGCGTCCTGCGATGTGGTCGAGGCGGGCACTCGGGCGCGGGCAGGGCTTTGGCCGTAGACGGTGGTAGTGAAGGCAATATCCGTCGCAGTGAGTGAAACACTTTTAGCAGGAGCTCCATTCGCTCCTTACGCGGCCCCGCCGACCCGCGAGCAGGAGGTGGAAGTGCTGCGCGACCAGGCAGAGTGGCTGAAGGAGCAACTGGAGGCCATCGGCAAGCGCATCGCCGAACTCGAACAGGAGCAGTGATCGCGCTTACCGGGCAGGCATCGGGGCGGGCAACGTCGCTGGGACTTCGCCGCCCGCCCCGAACTCCCAAGTAGGACGGGGTTCGATCCCGCCCTGCTCTGGACTATTATAGTCTTTCTCAGGAGGAATGCAAATGCGGATTGTTGTCACATCTAGCGGGACAGACCTGGGTGTACCTGCCAGCCCGATCTTTGGGCGCTGTCCCACGTACATCTTCGTGGACACGGAGACGATGGGGTTTGAAGCGCTCGAGAATCCGGCCATCGCCGCTGGCGGTGGTGCCGGCATCCAGGCCGCTCAGTTCGTCATCGAACGGGGCGCACAAGCGGTGGTGACCGGCAACGTCGGCCCTAATGCCTTCCAGGTCTTTCGCTCCGCGAACGTCCCTGTCTTTCTGTTTGACGGAGGCACGGTGCGCCAGGCAGTGGCAGCCTACCGAGAGGGCAAACTCGCCCAGGCAACCGGAGCCACTGCTTCGCAGCACAGCGGCATGGGAATGGGACGCCGGGCTGCTGCTTCGCCCGCTTCCCCTGCGCCCCTGGTTGCCTCCGCCTCTGGCCGCGAAGAGGAGATCGCTGCGCTGAAGGAGATGACAGGCACTCTGCGCGGGCAGTTGGCCGAGGTGATGGAGCGCCTGGACCGGCTGGAGAAAGGAGCATGATGCGCATCGCGATTTCAGCAGACGACGAACGGGGCCTGGACGGCACAGTCAGCCCCCACTTTGGGCGGTGCCCTTACTTCACATTGGTAGACGTGGAGGGGCAGGACATCAAGACAGTCCGCTCCATCCCGAACCCGTACTATGATCGCCACGAACCGGGGCAGGTGCCTGGTTTCATCCGCAGCCAGGGGGCCGACGTGATGCTCACCGGCGGGATGGGCAACCGGGCCATCGCCTTCTTTCAGCAGTACGGCATCCAGACAGCGACCGGCGCCTGCGGCACCGTACGCCTGGCGCTGCAACAATACCTGGATGGCCAGTTGCAGGGAGCGAAACCGTGCCGCGAGAGCGTCGAGCACGGCCACTGATTTGCTGCCAGGTTGTGGCGTAAGTAGAATGCACAGACAGTTACCAGGGGGTTATATGGAATATCGTCAGGCAACGATGGGTGCTCATCAGGCAGCAGTAGAGCAGCAGCGACAGAGCGCTGGGCCAGAACAGGCACTCTACTCTGCCAGGGTAATTGAGGAGGCTTCCAGGCCCAGGAACGTGGGCCGCCTGGCTACTCCGGACGCCTACGGCGTCATCCACGGCTGTTGTGGTGACACGATGGAGATCTACCTGCAGTTGGATGGGGAGAGGATCGAAAAGGCCACTTACGTGACCGACGGGCGCGAGTCGGCGATAGCCTGCGGCAGCATGCTCACCACGATGGTGCAAGGGCTGACGCTGGAGCAAGCCAGCGCAATCAGTCCGGAGGATTTGATTGCTGCATTGGATGGCCTGCCTGAGGCAAAGCAACACTGCGCGAGATTGACGGTCAATACACTGCGGGAGGCCATCGCAAATTGGCGCGCGAGAAGCGCGCCCTGAGGTGATTGTGCGCATGCAGACGGTTATGGTGGATGTGGTCCGTTGCACAGGTTGCGGCGCATGCGTAGCCGCATGTCCCATCGGAGCGATTGCGCTGGTAGACGGCAAGGCCCGTGTGGACGAGGATACCTGTACTGGCTGTGAAGCCTGCCTGGACGTCTGTCCTGTGGGCGCCCTCCAACCGATAATTCAGGGCGAACTTGTCTCTGTCCCCCGCCGAGCCGCTACCGTCGCCTACCAGCCCAGTCCACTGGCGGAGACGGCGGGCGCAGCGGTCGCTGTCGCAAGACTGTTGGCACGGGCAGTACATGCGCTGGCGCGGATGATAGGCCGCTGGCCGGCGCGGCGATCGGAAGGGATAGCGCCTGCTGCTGGGGTTGCGTCGTGGACGGGAAGCTGGGCAAAGAGGCGCTACCGGGCACGTCACCGGCGGCGAGGACAATGAGGAGAGCAGACAGGACACGAAAGGAGATGATCAAGATGGTTCAAGGTCGTGGAAGAGGTCAGGGTGGTGGCACTGGCGGTGGCGCTGGCCGTGGCGCCGGGCGCGGAGCGGGTCGCATGGGCGGCCCCCAGGCCGCCGGACCGGGTGGCTATTGCGTCTGTCCCAACTGTGGGCACCGCGAGCCGCACGTGGCCGGTCAGCCCTGCTACCAGAAAAAGTGCCCGCAGTGCGGGACGCCAATGGTGCGTGAGTGAGCCGTAGGCTCCAATCTACCCCGCGGGAGGAGCTATGAGACTTACCTGCCTGGTGGACAACGTGGTCCGTCCTCATTCACGCTTCTGGGGAGAGCACGGACTGGCTTTCCTGGTCGAGTCCGAAGATGGGCGGCTTCTCTTCGACACCGGCACCAGCGGTACAGTGCTCCTGCACAACCTGGAAGTAGCGGAGGTGTCCCTCACGGGAATCTCCGCGCTGGTACTCAGCCACGCCCACCGGGATCACACCGGTGGGCTACTCGCTGTCCTCGAGCGGCCGCGCAGCCTGCCCATCTATGCCCATCCGGACCTGATGCAGGAACGATTCTCACGGCGAGGTGGGCAGGTCAGGCCGATCGGCCTGACGTTGGATGCGGAGACGCTGCGCCAACAGGCCGACCTGCACTTGAGCGCTGTACCCCAGGAAATCCTGCCAGGCATCTGGACCACGGGTGAGATTCGCCAGCGGCCCGAACCGGAGGGGCGCAGTCCCTATCACTTCGTGCGCGATGGCGAAGACTGGCTTCCAGACCCATATCGTGATGATATGGCGCTGGTCCTGGATCGCCCGCACGGATTGGTGTTGGTCTGTGGCTGCTGCCACGCCGGATTGCTGAACACCCTCCTCTATGTGGAACGCACGTTCCAGCGTCCTGTCGTTGCCATCACCGGCGGCACCCATCTGATCGAAGCCACCGCCGAGCACCTGCAGCGCGTCGAACAGGTCCTGCTGGAGATGGAGTCCGTACGACACATCTACCTGAATCACTGCTCCGGGGAAGCGGCCATCTTCTCCTTGCTCCTCCGGCTTGGCCCCCAGGTTGTCCATTCCTGCCCGGCGGGGACGTGGCTCGACCTGGAGGTGCTTCTGTGATCGTCGCTGTGGCCAGCGGCAAAGGAGGCACGGGCAAGACCACCGTCGCCGTCAGCCTGGCACTCAGCCTGGCAGCAGACGCGGGTGTTGTTCCGCTGTTCCTGGACTGCGACGTGGAGGAGCCCAACGCGGCCCTCTTCCTCCGGCCTGCGATCCAGGAGCGCCGGGAAGTAGGGCAAATGATCCCGGAGGTGGACTTGGACAAATGCACCTGCTGTGGGCGGTGCGCCGAGGTCTGCCAGTACCACGCAGTTGCTGTGGTCGGCAAGAAGGTGCTGGTGTTCCCCGAACTCTGCCACGGCTGTGGCAGTTGTACGCTCAACTGCCCGGCCGGGGCCATCCGCGAGATCCTGGACGTGATGGGCACCATCGAGCGGGGGTGGGCCGGAGGGGTTGAGTTTGCTCAGGGGACGATGAACGTGGGCGAGGCGATGGCCGTCCCGATCATCCGCCAGTTGAAGCGCTGGGCCGTCCCGCCCCCCCCTGCCCCCCCTATAGGGGAGGGGGGCGGGCGGCCCATCATCCTGGATGCGCCGCCGGGCACCGCCTGTCCCGTCGTCGAGACGATGCGCGGGGCAGACTTGGTGCTCATGGTCACCGAGCCCACCCCTTTCGGCCTGCACGATCTGCGCCTGGCAGTGGAGGTAGCCCGCAGTGAACTGGGCTTGCCTGTGGGCGTAGTGATCAACCGCGAGGGGGTGGGAGACCGGGGCGTGGACGGATTCTGCGCCGCCGAAAGTATCCCCATCCTGATGCGCATTCCCCTCGACCGGCGCATCGCCGAAGCCTACTCTGACGGAGTGTCACTGGTGGAAGCCCTGCCAACGTACGGAAAGAGTTTCCAGCAGCTCTACAAGCAAATCGGCTGGTTGGCCGAGAAAAATGAGTGTTGCTTATGAACCAGTTAGTCATCCTCAGCGGCAAGGGTGGCACCGGCAAGACGACCGTCGCGGCAGCGCTGGCTCACCTGGCCTCCCAGGAACTACCCCTCGTCCTGGCCGACGCCGACGTGGACGCTGCCAACCTGGAACTGGTGCTCGATCCGGCCAGGCGCGAGGAACACAGTTTCACAGCCGGACAGGTGGCAATGATTGACCCGCAGAAGTGTACTGCCTGCGGCATCTGCGAGTCCATTTGCCGTTTCGAGGCGGTGAGGGCCTGCTCGATAGACCCCCTGGCCTGCGAAGGGTGCGCCGCCTGCTACTACCAATGCCCGATGGAAGCAATTCGCATGCAGGAGCAACAGGCCGGGCGCTGGTTTCGCTCCGATACCCGCTTCGGCCCGCTCTTTCACGCCCACCTCTTCGCCGGGCAGGAGAACTCGGGCAAATTGGTCACCCTCGTCAAACAGCAGGCGCGGCTGCTGGCGCTGGATACCGGCGCTGCACTGTTGCTGGTAGACGGGCCACCGAGGATCGGTTGCCCGGTCATCTCCGCCAGCGCCGGGGCAGACCTGGCGCTGCACGTGGTGGAACCCACCAT
>Ga0315296_10001842_pt1 | contig 18383 bp, 19 predicted proteins | sample YL17G14_18_MG_FD_203921 | JGI IMG/M metagenome (GOLD analysis project Ga0315296, IMG submission 203921) | Sediment microbial communities from Yellowstone Lake, YNP, Wyoming, USA - YL17G14_18 | ecosystem: Environmental > Aquatic > Freshwater > Lake > Sediment | place: USA: Wyoming | collected... | reverse complement strand
CGGTCCCCTCGCGGCGCTCGGGGGTCTCGCGATGACAACGAAAGCGCTACGTTTGAACGAAAAGCGGTATCACTTCTGCGTCGCGCGAAGCCAAGTCGGTCCCTGGAACCGGGCAGCCGGCACGCCGAACGTGAGCGACGCCGCGCTTGCGTCGCACGTGGAGCCCTCCAGCAGCATGGTGAGCTGGTCGCGGGTGATGGGGGCGCCCGGGAGGTGCTGGATGATCGAGATCACGAACTTGGCGAGGCCGAGCGGGAGGTGCACGAACGCCCGCCGCAGGCCGAGGGCCTGAGAGATTCGCCGCAGCACCTCGTTGTAGGTCAGCACCTCGGGTCCGCCCAGCTCGTAGGTCTCGCCAATGGTGACCGGGCGCTCGAGCGCCGCCACGAAGCAGCGCGCGACCTCCTCCACCGCGACCGGCTGCAGCCTGTAGGTACCGTCGCCGAAGACGGGGAAGATGGGGAACCGGCGCAGGGCCGGGGCGATGGTCGTGGAGAAGCCGTCGCCAGGCCCGAAGATGAGCGAGGGCCGAAAGATCGTCCAGTCGAGTCCGGAGGCCCGCACCGCCTCCTCGGCCTGCCACTTGGTGCAGTGGTAGGGCGTGGCGGCTCCCGCCCGCGCGCCCAGCGCGGACATGTGAACCAGGCGCCGGATGCCCAGGGAGTGGCAGGCGGCGATCACCCGCCTGGTGGAGACGACGTGCGCGCGCTCGAAGGTCACGCCGGCACGGGGCACCTGGCGGATGATCCCGACCAGGTGGATCGCCACGCCGCACCCCTCGCACCAGCGTTGCCACCCGTCCCCGGTGATGTCGGCCGCCACCTGGATCACACCGGGGGGGACCTTGCCCCCCCGGAGGTGGCGCGAGACTGCGACGACCTCGTGACCCGAGGCCAGGAGCTGACGCTTCACCTCGCTGCCGACGAAACCCCTCGCACCGGTCAACAGCACCCGCCGGGGGTCAGGCGTCGTTGCGCGACCGGCTGGACTGCCCTGCAACGAGTTGGGTTCTGGCACCTTCCACCCCTGAACGTGCATGCTAGCATGGCTCGTGATCCGTGCCGTGCTGGCCGATCTGCACGTCGGGCAGGCCGGGGACGACCTCGAGAGGTTCCTGACGGCGATGGCCGAGGTGCGGCGGCGAGACGTCCAGGAGGTCGTGTTCCTGGGCGATGTATTCCGCGCCCTCGTGGGCTATTCCCGGTTCTGGGACGCCACCGTGCGACGGGGCCTCGAGGAGTTGGCCTCCCTGCGGCAATCCGGGACGCGGGTCGTGATGGTCGAGGGCAACCGGGATTTTTTCCTCGACGCGGCGGACCTCGATCCGTACCGCGACTCGGCGGGGCCGGCGCACTCGTTCGTGGCAGGGGAGCGGCGCTTCCTGCTCGAGCACGGCGACCTCATCAACCGGAGCGACCGCTGGTATCGCTTCTGGCGTGCGGTCTCGAAGAGCGGACCGGCGCGTGTCTGGGCTCGGCTGCTTCCGAGGCGCCTCGCGCAGCGCATCGTCCTCGGGACCGAGTCGCGGCTCGCGCAGACCAACTTCACTTACCGGAAGGATCTGCCGGTGGCGGACCTCGAGACAGCCGCGCGCCGGCACTTCGCCGCGGGCGTTGACGTCGTGCTCTGGGGCCACTTCCACCGCCCGTGGAGTTTGACGGAGGGTGGAAGGCAGGCGCACGTGGTTCCGGGCTGGGTCGAGACCGGCACCGTGGTGTGGATCGGCGACGATGGGGCGTTGCTCTCCGATCCCGACGATCACGGGCAAGTCGTTGACAATGCACCCTGTTCGTGGTACCAAGGACGGGAGAGCCTCAGCGAGGCGAGGTGACCATGGGCGGAATGCTCCTGCTGGCCGACGACAGCATCACGATCCAGAAAGTCGTGGAGCTCACCTTCGCCGAAACCGAGCACAAGGTGGTCGCGGTCGGCAGCGGGCGTGACCTCTTCAAGCGCCTGCCCGAGGTCAAGCCGGATGTCGTGCTGTGCGACGTCGTGATGCCGGACATGAACGGCTACGAGGTTTGCCAGACCCTCAAGAGCGACCCTGCGACTCTGCACATCCCGGTAGTGCTGCTCACCGGGACGTTCGAGCCGTTTGACCGCGACCGCGCCATGGCGGCGGGGTGCGACGCCATCGTCACCAAGCCCTTTGAAGCCCGCGAGCTCATCAACGCCGTCGAGGACCTCATCAAGCGCGCGCAGGCGTTGGCGGCAACGCCCGCCGATTCGGGCATTGTGGACCACGGCATCGCGGAGGGCGTGCCGGCCCTCGACTTCACCGGACCCGGGTTCGAGAAGCTGGCGCCTCCACCGGTGCCGCCCGCGACCGTGCCGGAGGACGGCATCGACCTGACCGCGAGCTCGCTGGGCAAGTCGAACCCGCCGACCCCGCGGCCGGCGCCGCCCGAGCTGCAGGAGCCAGCCCCGCCCCAGGCGCCACCGGCCTTTGGGTTGGGCGGGGAGCAACCGCCCGCGTTCGGCGAACCCCCCGGGGTGAGGGTGACGCCTCCGGAGGCGTTCGCGGCCGCGCCGCCCGAACCGGGCGTTGGCATGGCGAGCGAGCCCGAGCCACCTCCACCTCCGGTTGTCGCGCCCGTGGTCGAGAAACCGGCGCCCCTCGACACCGAGGCCCTGTTCTCCCCCCCGGAGCTTCCCGTTCCGCCAGCCCCCGGGCGTGGGATCGACGAAGGCCCCACGCAGAGGTTTCTCGTGCAGCCCTTGATGCCGCCGGCGCCCGAGGCGCCCGCGCCACCGACGGCAACGCCAGCGGTAGCCGCCTTTGCCGGCGGCGCGCTCACGGACGAGATGGTCGAGCGCATCGCCATCCGGGCCGTCGAGCTCATGCCGGCCGCACCCGCGGCGGCTCCGGATCTGCTCACCGACGAACAGGTGGACCGCATCGCCCAGCGGGTCGTGGAGCTGGCGGCGCCGCAACTCGAGCGCATCGCCTGGGAAGTCATCCCGGACATGGCGGAGATGCTGGTGCGCAAGCGCATCCAGGAGCTCGAGACCGCCGCAGAGGAAGAGAACTGACCCCGCCTCGGGCGGGGTCATCCTGAGTGGCGCCTCTGGCGCCACGAAGGATCCCCCCAAGTTGCGAGGTCCAGCGCCATCGACACCAGCGCAAATCGATTTGACCCTGAGGCCGTGTAGCGGCGAAGGGTCCTACCGCGCAAGCAGCACAAACGCCATTGCGCTGCCGCGCGGGTTTTCTTTGCCCCGAAGGTGGCGGTGCGCGCTCGTTGCGCTCGCGACGCCTTCGCGAGCGACCCGACAGCGCTGCCCGGCGCGTGGTCCTTCGGCGTCGGCATGAGGCCGCCGCGCCGTTTCCCCACCCCGGCCAGCGCGTCGGGTTCCCGCTCGCTCCGGCGTGATGGCACCGCCGACCCTCGGGGCGGGCTTTTCCAACCCTGGCCCACTCGGTGCCCGCAGCCTGTGGAGGTATTGGTCCCGCCGAGGCGGGACACCCGCGGGGCGGATTGAAACCCCAACCGGTGCGTGATGGCACCGCCGAAAACGAGAATCTGGAGTTCAGAGGGAGAAGTCGCGAAACAGGACCCTGGTCCTGACTCTGAACTCTTGACTCTCGACTGTCTTACCCAAAGACGGGCATGGAGACCTTGCCGTGCCGACCGGGCGCGGTCCCGTGCCCCATCGTGCGGCGCGGCAAGGGTTTCCCGGTCGCACACCGGGCCGTCAGCAATTCGTTGAGGGGCACCGCGTGGATGCCGGCCTCGGCCGCCTGCTCCAGGAACCACCGCATGTCGTCGGCGTACGGGCCGCCCTCGAGCTCGGCATGCACGGTGAGCACCGGCCACCGGGCTTTGCCGGCGGCAACCAGAACGGACGTGAAGAACGCGCGCGCCAGGGGATGCGTCTCGCCGAGGGCCTCGTCGAGGGTCGGCAACGTGGTGGGAACCTGGGGGGTGGCGAGCTCCGCGCCCCCAACGACCGGCAGGAAAGGCTCCTCGCCACGGCAGTCGCTGGCGTAGTGGAGCCCGAAGTTCTCCTGAAAGCTCAAGCTCGCGTCGTTCGCAAGCCACGCGGGCGCCGCGAACGTCTTCGGCGATGCGCCGATGACCTCGACGAACGCCTCGTAGGCCCGGGCGAGCTCGCGAGCGACCTGTGCGTCCGAGAAGCTCTCGAGCCCGTCCTGCCACCGCCTGTGGTCCCAGGCGTGCACGCCCACCTCGTGCCCCTCGGCGACGATGCGCCGAGCGATCTCGGGGAGCGCCAGCCCGATCATGCGCGCCGGCAGGATAGTGCCCGAGAGCACCGTCCGCAGGCCGTACACTCGGGCGGCCTTCGTCCGCCGCATCTTCGCGAGGAAGCCGGGCCGGAAGACGTTGAAGACCGCGAGGCCGGCGCGGTCGGGGCCCATCGAGAGGTAGAACGTGCCTTTCACGCCGTGGGCGGCGAACACCTCGAGCAGCGTGGGCACGCCGGTCTTCATCCCGTCGTGCGTGTCCACGTCGATGCGCAAGCCCACCAGCCTTTCGGCTGCAGGGGACAGGGTCCGGGGGACAGGGGGTGAAGCGTCTTGGTTCATCACCGTGCCTGCTCCTTCCTGATCCCCGACCCCTGATCCCTTTCTCTTCGCGTGGGCGTCAGCCCACGCGAAGCGAGTCCGCCAGGAACGCGTCGAACGTGAGGCGGAGCGCGTCGTCCAGTGACACCCTGGGCTGCCACCCCAGCAGCTTACGCGCCTTTGCGATCGAAGGCTTGCGCGTGAGGATGTCCCGGTAGCCCTTCCCGTAGTACTCCGCCGAGCCGATCTCCTCGATCCGGGGCGGGCTGCTGGTGGTCGTGGGCGCCCTTCTGGCGCTGGCCGGGCTCGGGCGGATCTGGCGCCGGCGGCTGCTCGCGCTGCTCGTCGCTTCCTGCTGCATCAACGTGGCGATCATGACGGCAGTGCCGCTCGTGGGGCCGGAGCGCAGCAGCAAGCAGCTCGCCGAACGGCTGCGGGGCGAACTGCGTGAGGGGGACCTGGTCTTCGCCTACCGCTCGTTCCCCGAGAGCCTTCCAGTCTATTTGGACCGGACGATCGGCGTGAGCGACTACCGGCAGAGCGACCTGACATTCGGCATCTCGCACCTCTCCCCGGAGGAGAGGCAGCGCCGCTTTCCGACCGCGGAGGAGTTCAGGAAGCTGTGGGACTCCGAGCGGCGGGTGCTGGTGGTGGCCAGCCTGAGGTGGCCGGGCAACTTCGCCAGCGACGGCATCACCCACGCCCGCCTGCTCTGGGCGGGTGAAGGTCTGCCGCTGCTCTCGAACGAGCGGCCCGCTTCAGGCGGAAGGTAGGGAAAAGGAAAAGAGGGAAAGGGAAAAAAGGGAAAGGGAAAAAAGGGAAAGGGAAGCCAGGGGCCAGTCGTGGTCTTCCCTCTTCTCTTTTCCGTTTTCCCTTTCCCCTCTTCCCTCGCCACGTCCGTCGCTGGTGTTCTAGGGCGAGCGCACTCCCGAGCCCGCCGTGGCGCTGCCGGGGTGAGGCCGCGCCAAGGATCCGCTCGTCTTCTGCCATGAGGGGGGAGCTTGTGCCGGAGAGTTCAATCACAAAGTCCTAGCTCTCAGATACTTAGGGCGATCCAGCCCTTGACGGCCGGAGATTTCGGGCCTAGGTTTGGTTTAGAGGGTTAAATAGTAACAGGGTTAAGCAAATGTCCGAGAGGGTCAGCTACCGGCGGTCACAGCGCAAGTCCAACGAGGGCGGCGGCGGTCTGGCGAGGACCGATTCCTTCCGCCTGTTCCGCCACAGTCACATCTTCGCAGCGGCGGTCCGCGAGGTTCTCGAGGTGCGCTTGCTCCGGGAGGCTACGGAGCTACCGCTCACGCTTTCGCAGTTTCACCTTCTCAAGCTCATGGCCGTCAACGGCCAGCACCAGCTAGGGGAGGTGGCCGACTTCCTCGGTGTTAGCCCGCCGGCGGCCACCAAGAACATCGACAAGCTCGAACGCCTCCGTTTGGTGATCCGGATGCCATCCCCCGGCGACCGGCGAGCGATCCTTCTCTCCGTGAGCCCGAAGGGCCGGCGACTCGTAAAGGGGTACGAAACGCTCAAGGCCGCGCGTGTGGCCCCGGTACTGGAGGGTTTCGAGCCCGAGGAGCTCGAGCAGCTCTCACGGCTTCTGGAACGCTTTGCGGTGGCACTGCTCGCTCTGAGCCCGGGCGGGGACGGCTTCTGCCTGCGCTGCGCCGCCTATCTCGCTGCCGGCTGTCCGGTGGGGGAGATCCGCGGCGGCTGTCCCTACGAAAAGATGCGTGGTGGCCGGCAGGTTCAGCTCAGTCGAAAGGAAGTCCCATGAACCCGTCTGGACGTGGTCAATGAAATACTGGCGAAAGCCCCTCGACTTCGGTGACGTCAAGGTTCCCCGCGGTGAGGTCCGCATCCTCGTCGAGCGCTGCAAGGGTTGCGGGTTTTGCGTCGAGTACTGCCCCAAGGACGTGCTGGTCATGTCCGAGGAGTTCAACAAGAAAGGGTACCACCCACCCAAGGTCGTAAAGGCCGGCGAGTGTGTCAACTGCAACCTCTGCGAGATGATCTGTCCGGACTTCGCGATCTTCAGTGTCGCAGTCTCGGACGGGGACGCGGCGGCAGCCGCCGGGTCGTCGACCCAACCGGCAGGAGCCGATCCGGGTCCACCCGAGCAGGAGCTGAGGAGGGCGTAACGTGAAAGCCGACCCTGCAGGTGTCTTGACAGGCGTCCACTACCTCGACGGCGACTTCGCCTGCGGCGAGGGGGCGATGGCCGCCGGGTGCCGCTTCGTCGCCGGCTATCCGATCACCCCTTCCACCGAGGTCGTGGAGCGGATCTCCCGTCGCTTTCCCCTGATGGGGGGCACTTTTATCCAGATGGAAGACGAGCTCGGCAGCATGGCGGCGGTCGTGGGCGCTTCCTGGACCGGCACCAAGTCCATGACCGTCACCAGCGGCCCGGGATTCAGCTTGATGATGGAGAACATCGGCCTGGCGGCAATGATGGAGACGCCCTGCGTGGTGGTCAACGTTCAGCGGGCCGGGCCGTCCACCGGGCTGCCCACCATGGTGGGACAGGCCGACATGATGCAAGCGCGCTGGGGCTCCCACGGCGATTACGAGGTCATCGCCCTCAGCCCGCAGTCCCCCCAGGAGGCCTTTGACCTCATGATCGACGCCTTCAACCTGGCGGAGATCTACCGCGTCCCGGTTCTCGTGATGATGGACGAGTGCGTCGGGCACATGACCGAAAAGGTGGTGATCCCTCCGGCTGAGGAGATCGAGGTCGTGCCGCGCTCGCTCACGAGCCAACCCCCGGAGTCGTACCTGCCCTACAAGGTCAACGGGAAGCCGGTACCCGAGTTCGCCCGGGCCGGCGACGGCTATAAGTTTCACACCACGGGCTTGACCCACGACGAGCGTGGCTACCCGGTCATGAGCAAGGAGTGCCAGGAGAAGTGCGTCAGCCGCCTGCTGGAGAAGATCCGTCAGAATGTCGACCAAATCGTGAGGCTCGAGGAGCGGGAGGTGGATGGAGCCGACGTGGTCGTGGTCGCCTACGGGATCACGGCCCGCGTGGCGCGCATCGGCGTCGAGCTTGCCAAGCGGCAGGGGGCGAAGGTGGGGTTTATCAGGCTGATTACCGTCTGGCCTTTTCCCGACAGACGGATCCGTGCGGTGGCGGAGAAGGTGAAGGCGTTCGTGGTGCCGGAGATCAACTACGGGCAGATGGTCCTCGAGGTGGAGCGCTGCGCGGCCAAGGCGGGTGCCGACGCCGTCCTGGTCCCTCACCCTGGCGGCGGCGTCCACGACCCGAAGCGCATCTGTGAGGCCATTCTAGGAGCGGCAAAATGAGCACGCTGGCTGAGCATCCCGAGGTTCTTCCAGAGGAGCACCCTGTCGCACCGTACATCCGAACCGACCGCATGCCGCACATCTGGTGCCCCACATGTGGCATCGGCACGGTCGTGAAGTGCTTCGCAACTGCCCTGGCCGAGTCAGGGCTCGACCTGAACAAGGTGTCGGTCGTGTCCGGGATCGGCTGTACTGGCCGAGTGGCCGGCTACATGAAGCTGGACGGTTTCCACACCACGCACGGTCGGGCCATTCCCTTTGCGACTGGCCTCAAGCTAGGACGACCGGAGCTGCTCGTTACGGTGTTCTCGGGGGACGGCGACCTGGTGGGCATCGGCGGTAACCACTTCATCCACGCCGCGCGGCGCAACATGGACCTTCTGGTCATCCTCGTCAACAACTTCATCTACGGCATGACTGGCGGACAGAACGCGGCCACGACGCCACTCACGGCCAAAACTTCGACCATGCCGTACGGGAACTTCGAACGGGCCTTCAATCTGCCCCAACTCGCAGCGAGCTGCGGGGCCACCTACGTGGCACGCTGGACCTGTCTTCACATCCGGCGTCTCACCAAAGCGTTCGGCGAGGGCCTCAAGCGCAAGGGGTTCCGCTTCATCGAGGTGATCGCCCCGTGCTCGACGCTCTACGCACGCCTCAACAAGCTGGGGAGCGGGCTGGATCTGATGCGTTTCTACCACGACAACGCGGAGATCCGCCACGGTGCGGACACGCGCGAGGTGGGCATCGCCTTCCAAGACCGCATCGTCTGCGGCAAATTCGTGGACGAGGAGCAGCCTTCGTTCCTGGAAATGATGCACGAGCACTACCGGAAGACCCTCGGCTCCAAATACGTGCCGACGCCACCGGAGGGGGGATGGCTCCATGAGTAGGACGGAGATCCGAATCACCGGCTTCGGTGGTCAAGGCGTCGTCCTCTCCGGTTTCATCATCGGCCGTGCCGTCGCCGTCCACGCCGGCAAGCACGCGACCATGATGCAGAGCTTCGGTCCGGAGGCGAGGGGTTCCGCGTGCAGCGCGACGGTGGCGGCTTCGGACGAGGAGGTCCTCTTTCCGTACATCGAACGGCCGGACATCTTCGTGGCCATGTCGGCCGACGGCTACGAAACATACCGCGACGAGCTCAAGGAAGACGGGATTCTGATCTACGAGCGGGACCTCGTCCACCCGGTCAGCAAGGAGGGACAGCGGGCCTTCGGCGTGCCGTCCACCCGCATCGCGGAGTCACTCGGGCGCTCGATCGTGCAGAACATCGTGATGCTCGGCTTCTTCGCCGCGGTGACCGGCATTGTCCCCCACGAGGCGATGCGGGACGCGGTCCGTTCGTCTGTTCCGGTGGGCACCGAGGAGCTCAACCTCAAGGCTTTCGACGCCGGCTACGCATACTTCGAGCAGGAGTACGAAGGAGCGAACCCAAGAGAGGAGGGGGAAACAGCGGCCGCCGCGGGACCGGCCGCCCACGCGTGATCGAACCAAGGCGACTTTTCCCTCGGAGGTGTGGCAGCATGGCGGACCGAGCCAAAGTGCCGGAAGGCACATCGCGACCGGTTGAGGACAGGAGGGCGCTGGTCATCGGCGGTGGCATCGCCGGCATCCAAGCCGCCCTAGACCTGGCGAACGCCCGCATCCGCGTAACGCTGGTGGAGAAGGGGCCGGCGCTGGGCGGTCGCATGGCCCAGCTCGACAAGACCTTCCCCACAATGGACTGCTCGATCTGAATCCTCGGCCCTAAGGCCATGGATGCCGGTCGGCATCCTCTGATCGAGGTGGTCACCAACGCGGAGATCGTCGCGTGCGAGGGCGAGCCGGGAAGCTTCCACGTCCGCATCCGCAAGCGGCCGAGGTACGTTCGCGACGACCTGTGCGTGGCATGCGGCCAGTGCTCGGACGTGTGTCCGATGGTGGGAGGCAACGAGTTCGATATGGGCCTAAAGGCCCGCAAGGCAATCTACCGCCCGTTCCCCCAGTCGGTCCCAGCGACCTACGTGATCGACCCCGAGACCTGCCTCAACTTCCTCGGCTTCCTCAGCGAGAAACAGCGTCGACGGCTGAAGAAGGTCCAGGATTTCAAGAACCGCGGCGAGGAAGTCCGGTCTGACGGCATCCTGGTGTGCGGCCACTGTAGCAAGGCCTGCGAGGTCGATGCGATCGATTTTGACATGGAAGCGGAGGAGATCGAGAGGGACATCGGGGCGGTCGTCGTGGCCGTCGGTTTTCAGGAGTTTGACGCCCGCAAGCTCGGAAACTACGGCTACGGGCGCTTGCCCAACGTCGTCACCAGCCTCGAGCTCGAGCGCATGCTCAACGCGTCCGGCGTCACCCAGGGGCACGTGGTGCGGCCCTCCGACATGCAGACTCCGAAAAGAATCGTCTTCGTGCAGTGCGTGGGTGCCCGTGGTGAGGGGGGGCGCCCGTATTGCAGTCGGTTCTGCTGCATGAACGCGGTCAAGGACTCGATGCTGGTGCGGCAGCACGACCCCGAGGTGGAGGAGGTGACGATCCTCTACACCGACCTGCGGGCGTTCGGCAAAGGGTTTGACGACTTCGTGGCGCGCTCGCGAGCCGAGCGGAGCGCAACTTATGTGCGGGGCCGGCCGGCCAAGATCGACCTTGTCCCGGAAGACGACACGCTCGAGGTGTTCGTGGAGGACACGCTGGCCCACGAGCAGCGGCGCCTCCGGGCCGATCTCGTGGTGCTGTCGGTGGCCGCGGCACCCAACGAGGGAGCGCAAGAGTTGGCTCGCACGCTCGGCATCGAGACCGACCAGTACGGCTTCATCGCCCGGGCTGACCCGGCTATCTCGGCGGTAGAGACGAGCCGCGACGGGGTCTTCGTTGCGGGCAGCGCGGTGGGTCCGCAGGTGATTCCGGACTGCGTCGCCCTGGCTTCGGCGGCGGCGGCTCGGGCTCAACTTTTCCTCACCGGCGCCCGGATCCAGGAGGAGCAGCAGCCGGTGCCGCCTCTGGACCTGTCCGGCCCGCCGCGCATCGGCGTCATGGTTTGCCACTGCGGTGTCAACATCGCTGGCGTCCTGGATGTGGAAGAGCTGGCTCGCTGCGCAGCAACGATTCCGGACGTGGCCGTGGCCACGCACAACATGTTCGCCTGCTCAGCAACCGGGCAGGAAGAGCTCGTGCGGCTCATTCGCGAACACAACCTGAATCGCATCGTCGTCGCCGCGTGCACACCGCGAACGCACGAGCCCATCTTCCGAGAGGCCTGCCTGCGCGTGGGCTTCAACCCGTACCTCCTGGAGATGGCGAACATCCGCGATCAGTGCTCCTGGGTGCACACGCGGCAACGGGGCGAGGCGCAGGAGAAGGCACGAACGCTCGTCCGAATGGCCGTTGCCCGCGCCCGGTTCCTGGAGCCCCTGCAGCAGGGAGATGTGCCCATGACCCCGGCGGCCCTGGTCATCGGCGGCGGAATCGCCGGGATCCAGGCGACCACCGACCTCGCGGTACAGGGCTTTCCGGTCACGCTGGTGGAGAAGACGGACCGCCTCGGCGGCCGCCTGGTCCATCCGAACCTCTGGCGCCTCTACCCGAGCCTCCGACCTGCCGCCGAGGTCCTGCAGGAGAAGCTTGAACGCCTGCACGCGAGTGGCGCGCGGGTGCTGCTCGGCACCGAGGTGAAGCAGATCACCGGCTTCGTCGGCAACTTCCAGGCGACCTTGACAGGGCAATCCGAGGAGGCACTGCACGTGGGCGCCATCATCCTGGCCGTGGGCGCCGATCTTCACGATCCCCATGGTGAGTACGGGTACGGGCGGTTGCCAAATGTCCTCACCAGCCGGGAGTTGGAGCGCGCATTCTGCGAAAACGATGGCGAGATCAAGGTGGAGGGCCGACGTCCAGCTGCCGCCGCCTTCATCCTCTGCGTTGGCTCGCGCGAACCGGAAGGGTTCACAGGCTGCTCCCGCTACTGCTGCCCCACCGCCATCAAGCAGGCGATGGAGCTGCGCCGGCAGGGGGCCGACACCACCGTCTTCTACCGCGACATCCGCACGATCTCCACCGGGGCGGAGGAGATGTACCGCGAGGCGCGCGGCATGGGCGTGCTGTTCGTCCGCATCCCGCCCGATCGCAGGCCGGAAGTGCTGGGTGCCCAGCGCGCCGAGACCGTGCGTTGCTACGACGAACTTCTGGGACGGACCCTGGAGGTTGCCACAGAGCTGGTGGTGCTCAGCGTCGGCATGCGGCCGCTGCAGCCGGAGACCGCGCGGTTCCACGACATGCTCAAGGCCAGTCTGGGGCTGGACGGGTTCTTCCTCGAGCGGCACCCGGAGCTCGCGCCGGTGGAGACGGCGGTTGAGGGGGTGCTCCTGGCCGGCACCGTCCAGGGGCCGAAGGACATCGTCGACAGCGTTGCACAAGCCTCGGCGGCGGCGGCCAAGGCCTCCGTGTTCCTCGCCTACGACCGCGTGAAGCTCGATCCTGCCGTGGCGGTGGTGGATGAGGTCCGCTGCCGCGGCTGCGGCGAGTGCGTCGAGATCTGCCAGTTCCACGCGCCGGAGCTCGTCGCGCTGGCCGACGGGAGCGCCGTGAGTCGCATCAACGCCTCCCTCTGCAAGGGATGCGGGACCTGCGCGAGCTGGTGTCCTTCGGGCGCGATCGCGGCCAGGCACTTCACGGACCGGCAGATGTTTGCAGCCATCGACGCCTTCTTCGGGGAGGAGGCTGTCCTGTGAGCAAGGGGGCTAAGGTCGGGCTGTCCAAGCGTGACGGAGCGGGGACTCAGGCCCCGTGGAATCCGAACATCATGGTCTTCGCTTGCAACTGGTGCTCCTACGCGGGGGCCGACACCGCCGGTGTATCGCGGATCCAGCACCAGCCGCACTTCCGGATGATCCGGGTCATGTGCTCCGGCCGCATCCAGCCGGGCTTCGTGCTGAGGGCGTTCGAGAGAGGGGCGGACGGTGTGCTGGTTTCCGGCTGCCACTTCGGCGACTGTCACTACGTGTTCGGCAACGAGCGCGCCGTCGAGCAGTTCGAGAGAACGATGAACATGGTCAAGCTTCTGGGCCTTGAGTCGGGACGCCTGCGGCTCGAGTGGATCAGCGCGGCCGAGGGAGCCCGCTTTGCCCAGATCATCAACGAGTTCACCGACCAGGTCCGGGCACTGGGACCGAGCCCCTTCGCGCGGCTCGGGGCCCGCGCGGCCCCGAGCCCCGAGCCTGAAGCTCCTGCGCTTGAGCAGGACGCCACGACGGGAGCCTGAGTGATGGTGGCGCTGGCGGAAGCTGCCAAGAAGGCGCGCGCGTGGGCCTGCTACGACTGTGGTAAGTGCACCGCCTCGTGCCCGGTGGCGCGGGTCGGGGGCGACACCACCCCGCGGCGACACGTGTTGGGCACCAACGCGGGCGGCAACGGTGTCCTCTCCGACGGGACGCTGTTTAGCTGCCTGACGTGCGGACTCTGTGAGACCCGCTGCCCGGTGCAGGTGAGCTACACGGCGCTGGTGCGGACGCTTCGGGAACTCGCGTTCCGGGAGGGAGTGGAGCCTGAATGCCCTCACGGCGGTGCGTTGCAGTCGGTGATGCGGATGATGGCAAGGGGGGGAACGCAACAGGACCGCCTGAGCTGGCTTGGCCAGGAACTCAAGACGGAGAAGAACAAGGGCGCGGTGTTCTACTGGACCGGTTGTACGATGTACTACGACGCCTTCTTCTCCGACCTGCAGGTGACGACCCTCAACGGCAGCCGGGCCGCGGTGCGGCTCCTTAACGCCCTTGGGATCACTCCGGTGGTGTCGCCGGAGGAACGCTGCTGCGGCCACGACTTGCTGTGGAACGGCGACCGCACAAGCTTCGAGATGCTGGCCAGGCATAACGTGCGGCTCGTCGCCGAGAGTGGAGCCGAACTGCTGGTTACGTCCTGCGCCGAGTGCCTACGGACCTGGAGGCTCGACTACACGCCCTACCTCGAAGGCAAGCCGCCAAGAATCCTGCACATCAGCGAGTTCCTTGCCGAACACCTGGGCGAGCTGAAGCTCCGGGGCGACGGTTCGCGGCGCGTCACTCTCCAGGACCCCTGCCGGCTCGGCCGTCACCTCGGAGTCTTCGACCCCCCACGACAGGTGCTGGCCGGAGTCCCGGGGATCGAGTTGCGCGAGATGCGGCACGCGCGACAGGCAGCCCTGTGCTGCGCGGGAGGAACCTGGTCCAACTGCGACCGCTACGCCAAGCGCCTCCAAGTTGAGCGGCTGCAAGAGGCGCGCTCCACGGGGGCGGAGCTGCTCGTCACCGCCTGCCCCAAGTGCCAGATCCATCTGCGCTGTGCAATGCACGACCCCAGGCGCGGGAACGAGATCGAGATCGCAATGAGCGACCTCGGCGAGGTAGTAGCCGAGGCGCTTTCATGAGGACCGAGGTCATGAGAGGCGACGGGAGTTGGAGGTCAAGGTGATGACGAGCCACTCGAACGATGGCGAGCTCCGGATCGGGGTGTTTGTGTGCGACTGCGGGCTGAACATCGCCGGCACCGTGGACTGCGCGGCGGTGGCGGCGCAAGCGGCCACACTGCCGGATGTGGTCTGCGTCGTGCGCAACAAGTACACGTGCGCCGATCCCGGGCAGAACGAGATCAAGAACGCGGTTCGCGAGCAGCGCCTGAACCGGGTCGTGGTCGCCTCGTGCACCCCGCGGCAGCACGAGCCGACATTCCGACAGTGCGTGCTCGAGGCCGGCCTCAACCCGTACCTCATGGAGATGGCCAACCTGCGCGAACACTGCTCCTGGGTCCACCCAGGAGACCGCGAAGGTGCCACCCGCAAGGCGAAGGACCTGGTGGCGAGCGCGGTGGCCAGGGCACGGTTCCTCCAGCCGCAGGAGGAGCTCGCCGTGCCAGTCACCAAGAGGGTGCTGGTCATCGGCGGCGGGGTGACCGGGATCGAGGCCGCCCTGCAGTTGGCCGACGCCGGGCACAAGGTGGTCCTGGTGGAGAAGCAGCCGTCTATTGGTGGGATCATGGCACAGCTCGACAAGAACTACCCCACCATGGACTGCTCGATATGAATCCTGGGGCCAAAGGCCACCGATGCCGGTCGGCATCGTAATATCGAGCTCCTCACCTTCAGCGAAGTCGAAGCGGTTTCCGGCTTCATCGGGAACTTCACGGCGACGATTCGCAGGAAGGCGCGCTACGTCGATCCGAGCCTGTGCAACGCGTGTGGCGACTGCGCCAAGGTGTGCCCGGTGGTCAGACCGGACGAGTTCCAGATGGGGCTCTCCTCCCGAAAGGCGATCTACATTCAGTTTCCCCAGGCGGTACCTTGTTCCTACATCCTCAGTATGGATGACTGCCTGGGCAACAACCCGATCGCGTGTGGGAAGTGCTCCGACGCCTGCGACAAGCGCGCCATCAACTACGACGATCGCGACCAGATCATCACTCGTGAGGTGGGGGCGGTCATCGTCGCCATCGGTCTGGACGTCTACGATCCCACCGAGCTGGACGAGTACGGCTACACCCGTTTCGACAACATCATCACCTCGATGGAGTTCGAACGGCTGATCTGCGCCGGTGGCCCAACCGGCGGGCACTTCGTCCGCCCCAGCGATCGCCAGCGTCCGAGGCGGATCGGTTTCATCCAATGCGTGGGCTCGCGCAACCCGAAGGTTGGTCGGCCGTACTGCTCCAACATTTGCTGCATGAATACGATCAAGGACACGCTGCTGCTCGCCGACCACTACCCCGATGTCGAGAACGTCGTTTTCTATCAGGACATCCGCGCCGTCGGCAAATCGTTCGAGGACATGTTCCAGCGCTCCAAGGAGGCGGGGACACGCTACGTCCGCGGGCTGCCGGGCGATATCGAGGAGGACCCCGAGACCAGAAACCTCGTTGTCACAGTGGAGAACACGACATCGGGCAAACTCGAAAGGCACGAACTGGAGATGGTGGTGCTCTCGGTGGGTGTGCAGTCGCCGAAGGACATGGCCAGGATCGCGAGCATGCTAACCCTCTCCAAGACGTCGGACGGGTTCTTCATGGAGTCGCATCCCAAGCTCAAGCCAGTGGATGCTCCGACCCGGGGCGTCTTCCTCGCGGGTTTCTGCGAGTCACCCAAGGACATCAAGGACTCGGTGTGTCAGGCAGGAGCGGCCGCCTCCCGCGCCGGCGCCCTGCTCAACGCGGCACAGATCACCATCGAGGCGATCACCAGCCAGGTGGACGAAGTGGCCTGCACCAGGTGCGGTGTGTGCGCCAAGGTCTGCCCCTACGGTGCCATTGTGTGGAAGAAGGGCGAGGTGGCCTCTGTGGTGGAGGCGGCCTGTGCGGGGTGTGGGTCATGCAGCGCGTCGTGCCAGTTCGGCGCCATCACCATGCGCCACTTCACAGACGAACAGCTCCTCGCCCAGGTGCACGCCGTCCTCGCCGAGGACCCACAGGACAAGGTCTTCGCGTTCGCGTGCAACTGGTGCTCCTACGCTGGCGGCGACATGGCCGGGATCTCCCGCATGACCTATCCGGCCACCAACCGCGTGGTGCGGACCATGTGCTCGGCACGCGTCTCGGAGGAGATGGTGCTGGAAGCGTTCCGCTGCGGCGCCCCCGTGGTCCTGGTCTCGGGGTGCCACTACGCCGACTGCCACTACATCAACGCCAACCGGCAAACCGTCCAGCGTGTCCAGAAGCTGTGGGACAAGCTTGAAAAGGCGGGGGTGCGACCAGAGCGACTGCAGCTCGAATGGATCTCCGCCGCGGAGGGGCAGAAGTTCGCCAAGGTCATGCGCCAAATGGAGGAGCTGCGCAGTACTGTTACCCGAGACGAGATCGAACATGGCAGGGAGGCATTAAAGGCAAAACCGAGAAAGAAGCCCGCGGTCCGAGCTGCCGAGTCGGTGGTCGAGGCACCAGCGGTCCAGACGTGAGGCGGCCACACGCGTTTCGGTCGCGGCGGTCGCCCTGGAGGGGAGGATGGCGGAAACGACGATCGAAACGTTCCGCTGCATGATGTGCGGGCATGAGTACCAGGAGCCCGTGGTGAAGGGCGAGGACAAGGAGCGCTCCTGCCCCAGGTGCCGCTCGAACAGCATCCGGCACCTCAAGAAGAGAGCGCCCAAGGAGGATTAGGTCCTATGGCCGACCCACCGGCCGGGAGAGACGAAGTCGTGCGGGTGGACTTCCGCTTCCGGCGGGAGCTCGCCGAGAAGGTCGAGGGGAACCTGGCGAGCTTCTGCTACCAGTGCGGGGCCTGTGTCGGCGACTGCCCGGCGGCAACCTACAGTGATACGTTCAACCCCCGCGAGATCATGCTCAAGGTTCTTTACGGTCTCAGGGATGAGCTGCTTGGGCCTGATTCCGTCCTCTGGCAGTGCACCAACTGTTATAGCTGCCACGAGCGCTGCCCTCAGCAGGTCAAGCCGGTAGAGGTGATCATCTCCCTGAAGAACATGCTTGCGGACCGGGGGATCATCCCGACTGCCGTGGATCGGGTCATCAAGACCTTCGAGACCACCGGACGGACGACCCCGGCCAACCCGACGGTGGACCGGATGCGCGAGCAGTTCGGGCTCTCGCCCCTCGTGGCCGTTCCGGTGGATGAGATCCAGGCTGTCATAGCGCCCGACTCGAGCACTTCTGACTCCGGGGCGCCGCGCCGCGAGGCGGTGCGGGTTGCTGCCGAGAAGAGCGACAAGCGCTTCGCGTTCTTCCCCGGATGTCTGATCCCCACTCGTCACCCGGCTATGGAGTTCGCCATCCGCCACACGCTTACCGCCCTAGGCATCGAGATCGTGGACCTGCCGGGCACCTCGTGCTGCCCGGATCCCATCTACTTCAAGTCCAAGGACAAGGTCGCCTGGCTGGCGGTCGCGGCCCGTAACCTTTCCCTTGCGGAGGATCTGGGGGTGGATATCTTCACCAACTGCTCGGGTTGCACGGCCACCCTGTCCGAGAGCGTTCACCTGCTCGGCGACGAGACGCTCCGGGCGAGAGTGAACGAACGGTTGCGCCGGATCAGGAGAGAGTACCGCGGGACCGGGAGGGTGAGACACATCGCCACGCTGCTGCGGGACGTGGTGGGGTACGAAGCGGTGCGCGCCTCGGTTGTTCGTCCTCTCGCCGGCTTGAAGGTGGCCATTCACTATGGGTGCCACCTGCTCAAACCCAGCCGTATCATGCAGGTCGACGACCCCAACGACCCGACCATCCTGGAGAACCTGGTGACCGCGCTGGGGGCCACCCCGGTGCGCCACCGCAACTGGTACCTGTGCTGCGGCAAAGCTTGCCAGACCGAGGAGATCCCGGCAAACATGATGCACGACCTCCTGGGGGCCGTACACGCCGAGCACGCGGACATCCTGTGCCTGATCTGCCCCACCTGCTTCGGCCAGTTCGACCACGGGCAGATGAAGGTCTCCCAGCAGTTCGGTGAGGACTACCACACGCCACCGGTGTACTACTTCCAGCTTCTCGCCTTCGCGCAGGGCGTCCCCTACGAGAGACTCGGCTTCGAGCGGCAGAGGTTCAAGCCGGAGAGCCTCCTCCGTTTCGAGACGGGTGCTCCTCAGGGCGATTAGCTGGCGCG